>Ga0272445_1002891_pt1 | contig 11185 bp, 7 predicted proteins | sample YNPCB0031_FD_194404 | JGI IMG/M metagenome (GOLD analysis project Ga0272445, IMG submission 194404) | Hot spring sediment microbial communities from Yellowstone National Park, WY, United States - YNP-CB-003-1 | ecosystem: Environmental > Aquatic > Thermal springs > Hot (42-90C) > Sediment... | reverse complement strand
CACTCTTAGGTCTGAGAAAGCTCTGTTAACATCTGTTTCACTGGTAGCAGTACTAGCGCAATAATCTCCTGTAGGGTCAGAACTTGTAGAAAATCCTAACCCTGTTCCAGTTGCACTAGCTGGAAGTCCATATCCTATTATACCATCAGTATTGCAATCCCCAGGCATTCTTCCTGTCCTATCATAAAAGGTCCAGATTGCGGCTTCAAGCGCCCTCAAGTCGTTTTGCAAACGCTTGACCTTGGAGTTGTTGATGAGCTCAGTCCCCTTCAAAATGGCACCCAAGATGATACCGATGATCACAAGCACGATAGCAAGCTCAACCAAAGTGAAACCTCTTGTTTTACCCATGGCCCACCTCCTCAGGTTTTTTGGTTAGTAAAATTTATTATCGGTCTGAGCCGGCTTCATTTCCAGTCATATTGACCTGCCCGTTTCCATTATCATCTAAGCAAACTGCCGTGTTGTAGCTAAAGGTTGCTACAACAACTCCAGTACAGTATCCGGAGGCAGAAGAATAGGCTATTATTTGGGTGCCTGGTCTTAACTGTGATGTTGTAGTAGTAATTTCTGCATTTCTATTAACTCTTACGCATGTTCCATCCGGTCGTCTAAAGTCTCTTTGGGTACCTGTGGTCAAATTCCACACTCGGTATGCTCGGGCGCTATTTTCAACACAGATTTTATTTAAATTAGTTGTGCAACTTCCTGAACCATAAGCATTAGCTACATATAAAGTGTAATTACCAGGTGGACTTGTAGCGGGTGGAACGTTCCTTGTGTATGGGGCTGTTAGGCAGGTGCCCCCGTTTGAGTTTGAGCCAAAGGTGCAACTTCCACTTTGTGGATTAAAGCTATAACTTGCAGGACCGTTTGATATACTCCAATTAATCGTTAACGGAGTATTGTAAGAAAGTATAACTCTTCTCAAACTATCTGGAGCTGGGCTAACGGTTAAAGTGCATGTGGGAGGTCCGGTAGGTCCACCTCCTCCTCCACCGCCACCGCCGCCTCCACTTCCATCTCCGCTGCCTCCGCTGTAGGATGGGTTGATGATAACATAATAAGTCCCATTTACGGTTTGTTGAGATGAGCCTGGACAACTATCGGAGGCGGTGATAGTAAAAGAGCAGGTTACTGAGGAGTTGCCTGATATATTAGCGGTTCCGCTTATGGTGCATCCTGTCGAAGAGCATGTGCAGGTTAAACCAGAACAAGTAGAAGGAGTGCTTGTAAAAGTATAAGTTGGTTTACCCCCTGCGGCGGTAATAGTAGCGGTGAAACTTGAGCCGTTGAAGGCATACCAGGTAGTGCCAGGAACTGGGGTCAACCTTAACTGGTCAGGTTGCACGTTTATGGTATATGAACGAGTGGCGTTGCTTTTTGGGGGTATAGTTGAATTATCTTCCACATAGACTGTTAAAGTATAAGAGCCTGGGCAGGAAGGGGTCCCGTTGCAGTTATAAGCTGTAGAATCACTACCGGAACTGCAACTAAGCCAGGAAGGAATAGTGGGAGAACTCCAATTCAGAGGTTTTACCCCTCCCTCGGCGTAGATGGTGGCGCTGTATGGTCGGTTTTGATAAGCAAGAGGAAGCTCTGTGGTGATTATTCTAAGTTGAGCCCCTGGGCAAGCCATCTTTGCCCTCAGCTCGTCAAGGGTCACCCATTTGACGATATCGTCAAACTCCTCCACTCGATTTGGGTCTGAGACACCTTCATAAGTCCCAGAATAGGAGTCAACCTGCAAGCCGGGGGCATAGACTCTAATTTCGTTTGTCCCGTTCATGATTTGAAGATTATAGTTCGGACCCTTGCTTGCTACCACGAAAGCTACATTGTTTACCGGTTGGTATGAGGTGCAGGCGGCATCGCTGCATATTTTCACGGTTAAGCCCGTTGATTTTCTATCGCAGATCGTTGCGTTGGATGTTGAGCATTGCCCTGGCAACAACTCATCCGCTACTCTGAGAAATAAGGGCTGGTTCCAGGCATCCGTGGTCTTACGAACATTAGCTTGGGTTAGATTATCAGTCAAACACTTGTTACCAGCAGCATAGCTTATCAAGGCTTCAACTGCGGAATCAACCGTCTCCCTGGTTTCTATGATCTTTGCCCTCTTGGTGAGCATGCTAATCAATCCAGCCCCAAGCCCGAGAAGAAGCCCAAGTATAACAAGGACGATGGCAATTTCTATTAAGGTTAGCCCTTCACTTCCCTTAGGCTTTGACCGCCCTTCCAAGATACATCACCTAAAATTAAGATTTTCTGAAATTTATTCTAAGGATATTATTTATAAATGTCAAGGGGTAAAATGAGAATTTCCGAAAAATATTATGATTTTATAATCCAAGAATTATAGCCATCTTTTTTATCCACTCCCATTAAAGTTACCAATCTCACATCGAGAAGTAAAAACTAAGACCAGTCTTATCAACCATTAAATCCCAAATTCTTGATTGAGAATCACCTAAGAGCTCGTTCGTTGAAAACCTTAATGTTTAGCACTCTCAAGCACTCCTTTTGCGGAAAGTTTATAAAGTGTTTGGTATAGCTATAGATTTCGGATGAGCGCTCCTCAAAAGTTTTGGGTTCCAACGCCTTTTCAGGTTTTATGGAGTTAAATTTTTTAAACAGTCATTAATCTCGCTTGATTTTTCATAAATTAGGACTAAAAATGTTTTTATGTTCCCGGCACTACTTTTTGAAAGGCTCGATGATAATAAGGTAAAGTGCAATCTCTGCAATTATCATTGCGTTATTCCTCCAGGTAAAAGGGGTATCTGCGGGGTTAGAGAAAATCAAGGCGGACATCTTTTTAGCTTAGTCTATGGGAAAATCATAGCGGAAAATGTAGACCCTATAGAGAAAAAACCCCTCTATCACTTTTTGCCTGGAAGCCTTTCCTACTCCATTGCCACTGTAGGATGCAATTTTCAGTGTAGCTTTTGCCAAAATTATGAAATCTCTCAGTATCCTCGGCTTTTTGAGGGAGAGATTCCGGGAAAAAGGAGGAGCCCTGAGGATATTGTTCAGGGAGCAAAAATAACAGGATGTAAAAGCATCTCCTACACCTATACTGAACCAACCATATTTTTCGAGTTTGCCCTTGATACAGCAAAGCTTGCTGATTCACTGGGATTAAAAAATGTGTTCGTTTCAAACGGTTATATGACTAAGGAAGCGGTTGACCTAATCAAGCCCTATCTTCAAGGCATAAACGTAGACTTAAAATCCTTTAGAGAGAGCTTCTATCAAAAAATATGCAAGGCGAAGCTTTTACCAGTTTTAGAAACTTTAAAATATCTAAAGCATTGCGGAATTTGGGTCGAGATTACAACTTTGATCATTCCTGGAGAAAACGATGACCCATCTGAGCTTCGAGAAATGGCAAGGTTTATTAAGAATGAGCTTGGGGCTGAGACTCCTTGGCATATATCTCGCTTTTTCCCTCGCTTTCGCATGCTTGATAAACCGGTAACCCCGCTTGAAACTTTACAAAAAGCCTACTACATAGGGAAAGAGGAAGGTTTGTATTACATCTACATTGGCAATGTTCCAGGCAACGAAACTGAACATACTTACTGTCCGAAGTGCCAAGGCTTGGTTATCAAAAGAGAAGGATTTTTTATCGTGGAAAACAAGTTAGAGGCAGATGGAGCTTGCCCCTTCTGTGGATACCGCTTGGAAGGAGTTTGGAATTAATACTCTTCGTCTTAGCTGGCCGCAGGCGGCAGATATTTCGAGACCTTTGCTTTTCCTAATGGTAGTTAGTATACCTCTATTCAAAAGATAGCGTTGAAAGGCTTCAACCCTTTCTGGCTCTGGTCGTTTAAAAGGTAGCTCAGGATGAGGATTAAAGGGGATAAGGTTTACCTTTACTTTTAAGCCCTTTAGGTAGCGATAAAGCTTTTCAGCATGTTCTTCTCCGTCATTTATGTCTTTAAGCAAAATGTACTCAATAGTTGTCCTTCCGTTTTTTATGCGGGGGAAGGCTTTTATGGACTCCCTTAAATCGGAAAGGGGATACTGTTTAACACCGGGCATGAGATAATCTCTGAGAGATTGATCTGCTGAGTGGAGAGAAACTGCTAAAGCGGTGAGAAAATCCTTAGCAAGAGCCCAGATCTTGGGGACTATGCCTGCTGTTGACACGGTAAGCCTTTTTCTGCTGAAATTAAAACCTTCTTGATCGGCGAGGATTTTTAAGCTTTTTACAAGGTTTGTGTAGTTTGCTAAGGGCTCACCCATTCCCATGAAAACAATGTTTCGCAAGGGCAAACTTTCTCCCTTCTCCTTCAACCATCTTTTAGCAAGCACAACTTGAGAAATGATCTCCCAAGTTTCTAAATTCCTTTTAAAGCCAGAACGAGCAGTTAGGCAGAATTTACATCCCATAGCGCATCCAACCTGAGAGGAAACACAAAGGGTAAAGTGGTCCCTCTCTGGTATCAGAACCATTTCTATGACTTCTCCGTCTTTTAACAACAGAGCAAACTTCGTAGTCCCATCTTGCGCGGTTTGTATTTCTATTACTTCTGGGAGTTCAAGGCTAAACACCTCCGATAGTTTAGCACGAAGTGCTTTAGGTAGGTCTGTCATTTCGTAAAATGATAGGGCAGTTTTGGCTGTTAGCCAATGATAAACCTGCCTTGCTCGGTAGGGTTTCTCCCCAAGGGCGATAATGTAATTAGTTAGCTCATCAAGGGTGAGACCGCGGGCGTTGACCTTCATAATTTTTTATAGCTCTAAGGCTTTTACTAAATAAACAGTAGGTTCCTTTTGTAATTCTTCAAGGGCTTCTTGGGTTGGAGGCTGGTCTAAGGAAAGAAGGATAATGTTCCTTTTTTTCATGGGATCTTGTCCAACATACATTCTTGCAATGTTAAGGTTGTGCTTACCAAGGATGGTTCCGATCTTTCCAATAACTCCAGGTCGGTCGTCGTTAAAAATGAAGAGCATATGACCTTCCGGTAGTGCGTCAAGGCGAAAGTCGTTGATCTTCACAATCCTTGGTTCATTTTTTCCAAAGATTGTCCCTTCAACCAAAAGAGAATCTTTGGAGGACAGGACTTTTACTCTAACAAGGGAAGTGAAATCCTCCGCTGATTCTGTTTTAATCTCCGAAACTTTGATATTTCTTTCCTTTGCCCGGATAAGGGCGTTTACATAGTTTACATCTTCTTTAAGGTAGGGGCTGAGGAGCCCTTTGACTAGGGCTACAGTTGCTGGCTTTACATCAAGCTTTGCTACCTCACCAAGATAGGTTATCTCAACTTCAGTGATTGCTCCTTCTATCAATTGAGCGGCAAAACTTCCGAGCTTTTCTGCAAGGTTAAGAACAGGCTTTAACACTGCTAAAGCTTCCCCAGTGATGGCTGGAACATTTACCGCATTTCTCACAATGCCATGCAAAAGATAATCAACCACCTGTTTTGCAATTTCAACCGCAACCACCTTTTGAGCTTCAACCGTTGAAGCACCCAAGTGAGGAGTAACTACCACATTGTCAAGCTTTAAGAGAGGATAATCTGGAGGAACTGGTTCTTTTTCAAAGACATCAAGGGCTGCTCCGGCAAGATGTCCTGAGACCAAGGCTTCATAGAGGGCATTTTCATCGACGATGCCTCCCCTTGCGCAGTTGATAAGATACGCCCCTTTTTTCATCTTACTAATTCTTTCTTTGTTTAATAGATGATAAGTTTCTTTTGTTAAGGGGGTATGAATAGTTACAAAGTCAGATTTAGAAAGAAGCTCATCAAGGCTTACAAGCTCGATCCCTTTCTCCTTAGCAACCTCCGGCGATACGTAGGGGTCGTATGCAAGGACTTTCATCTTAAAGCAAAGGGCTCTTTCCGCAACGATGCTACCAATCCTCCCAAGACCGATGACCCCTAAAACTTTACCATTTAGTTCAACTCCCATAAACTTTTTTCTATCCCAGACCCCAGATTTAAGTGTAGCGTTTGCTTGTGGGATGCGTCTTGCTAAAGAGAGGAGAAGGGCAAAGGTATGCTCTGCAGCAGAAAGAGTATTACCTCCCGGGACATTCATTACTACGATACCCTTTTCAGTTGCTTTTGCGACATCAACGTTATCAAGCCCGGTTCCTGCTCTACCAACGACCTTGAGTCTTTTGGCATGCTCGATTATCTCTTTCGTTACCTTTGTTCCGCTTCGGATAATCAAAGCATCAGCATCCTCGATTTCTTTCTTTAGTTCTTCTGGAGGTAAGCCTGGTTTATAAACCACATTAAGCCCTGCTGAACGAAGTATCTCTAAACCTTCTTCTGAAAGAGTATCCGAAACAAGAACCTTCATCCCTGCCTCCTTAGATAGTTAGATAATATAAAAGAATGGTTTATGAGAATTTTACTCCAATTTATGCTCTATGCCAAGAAAATTTTAACCTTTAACTTAAAACCATTGCCAAGGTGAGTCGGATGGTAGAGGGGTAGGGGAGGGAGGCGGAGACGAGGGAATAATGTAAGGCTGGTGAGTTGGTGATGGAAAGTTAGGTTGAATTTGTAGGTAAAGCTGAGATTGAGGTAATGTAAATGATTGAGTTGGTGGTGGAGGTGGGGGTGGGATGTCTATCTTAACAAATAGTCTATCTTTGTCTTTAAAAAATAGGTCTGCAATGTAAGGGACAGGATTAAGCTTGCTAAGTCCTGAGGTTATTTTATCTTTTAACCCCTTTTTTTCTATCTCTTTAATATCTTGGGTTTTAGAAGTTGTCTGTCCTAATATCGGTATTTTTTGGCTTTCTTCAATTAAAGCGTTTCTTGCTCTATTAAGGTCTGAGCTGAATTTTGAGATAAATTCTTGAGGTGAGGGGGCTTCTGATGCTGAAAAAATCAGTTTATTCTCTTTGAATATGTTTATCTGATAGCTTGCCTTTTCGGGATATAGTGCAATGTTTATCTTTGCTTTCATCTGGGCATTAGGGATGCTTTCTCCAACCCTTGGGACTATGGTGTTTTGGACTGCAAGCCTGCTTTCGATCATGTTGATAAGTCCACTAGTCAAGTATTTATACTCTTCAGCAGAAGAATAGATTAGCTCTACGGGTAGTATAATAGGTTTTGCATACGTTACAGAAACAAATAGAGTGTTAAAAAGAAGAAAGATGAAGATAAGAGGGAGGGCTTTAGGGGAAAGCCTTCCGCCCGTTGAATTACTTTTCCTCAGACCTTTGTTTTTCAAGCTCCTTTTCCTTTTCGGCTACGATTAACCTTGTTTTCACAACAGTATCAGGTGTTAAGCTCATAGAGTCGATGCCACATTCTACCAAGAATTCGGCAAAGTCTGGGAAGTCGCTTGGTGCCTGACCGCAGATACCGATCTTTCTATTCATTCTTTTAGCCGTTTGGATTACTTCTTTGATGAGTTTCTTTACCGCTGGATTTCTTTCATCATAGAGATGAGAAACAAGCTCTGAGTCTCTATCCAAACCAAGGGTGAGCTGTGTTAGGTCGTTTGAGCCGATGGAGAAACCATCAAAGACCTTGGCAAATTCTTCGGCTAAGACCACGTTGCTTGGGATTTCACACATCACATAGACTTCAAGCCCGTTTTCACCCTGCTTAAGCCCATATTTTTCCATGATGCTTATAACCTTTTTCCCTTCCTCTGGTGTTCGGCAGAAAGGAATCATTACCTTGATGTTAGTTAGCCCCATCTCATCCCTTGCCTTTTTTAAGGCTTTACACTCTAAGGCAAAGGCTGGCTCAAACTTTGGGTCATAGTAACGGGAAGCGCCACGCCATCCGATCATTGGATTGTGCTCAACAGGCTCGAAGAGAAAACCACCTATCAGATTAGCATATTCGTTACTCTTAAAATCTGAGAGCCTTACTATGACATCTTTAGGATAGAAGGCGCAAGCAATAGTTGCTATTCCTTGAGCAAGCTTGTCCACGAAGAACTCAGCCTTGTTCTCATAGCCATAGGTCCTATCCTCAATTATCTTTACCACTTTTGCAATTCTTTTATCTGTTTTAGCCTTTTCTTTAAGCTCATCAAAGTAGACCAAAGCAAGAGGATGTATTCCGATGTGAGAACCGATGATAAATTCTAAACGAGCAAGACCTACTCCGTCATTGGGAATCTGACTCTGAGCAAAGGCTTGCTCAGGAATTCCTACGTTCATCATTATCTGGGTCTTCGTTTTGGGTAGTTGTTCAAGGTCTATCCTTTCTACTTCAAAGGGGACAATTCCTTCAAGGACTCTACCTTCTTCACCTTGAGAACAATCAACGGTGATCTCTTGCCCTGTGGTTATCTTTTTGGTTGCTACCTCTGTGCCTACAATGCAGGGTATGCCGAGTTCTCTAGAGACGATCGCGGCATGACAGGTGCGACCGCCTTTATCAGTGACGATTGCTGAAGCTTTCTTCATAATGGGTTCCCAGTCTGGGTCGGTCATCGTGGTAACCAAAACTTCGCCCTCTTGAAACTCCGCAATTCTGCTGACATCAAGTATAACTCTTGCCTTACCCTGTCCGATCTTACTTCCTACTGCCTTTCCGGTGCAGATGACCTTACCTTCACCTTTTAGTTTATATATTTCATAAAATTTTTGTTCTTTAATAGCATGGACTGTTTCTGGACGAGCTTGAACGATGTAAAGCATACCTGTGCCAACAGTTTTACCGTCCCCATCTTTTGCCCATTCGATATCCATAGGACGTCCATAATGTTCCTCAATGATCAACGCCCAGCGAGCAAGGGTTAAAATTTCCTCATCGCTAAGCACAAAACGCCTTCTTTCATCGTAAGTGGTTTTAACCTCTTTTAAGGGTTTCCTTGGGTTTGAACCATAAACAAGCTTTACATCCTTTGAACCAAGCCTTTTTGTGACGATTGGTTTATACCCAAGCTTAAGGGTAGGCTTAAAGACATAAAACTCATCCGGGTTAACTTTTCCTTGAACAACATACTCTCCAAGTCCCCAAGAACCAGTGATGTAGACAACATCCCTAAAACCGCTCTCTGTGTCAAGGGTAAACATAACACCAGAACAAGCAGAATCAGACCGGACCATCTTCTGGACAGCTACCGATAGATAAACATTGAAATGGTCAAATCCTTTGTCCTCCCTGTAAGAGATAGCTCTATCTGTAAACAGAGAAGCAAAGCACTTTTTAACATGCTCAACTACCGCATCCTCGCCTCGGACATTAAGATAGGTCTCCTGTTGACCAGCAAAGGAGGCATCAGGAAGGTCTTCAGCGGTGGCTGAGGACCTTACCGCAACATCTAAATCTTTACCATACTCATCTTCAAGGATACGGTAGGCTTTTCTTATCTCCTCTTCAAGTTCCTTTGGCATTTGAGCGTTGAGAATGAGGTTTCTCACGATCCTTCCTCTACGTTGTAAATCGAGCACATCATGGGTGTCAAGCCCTTTTAAGGCTTCCCTAATCTTGTCATCAAGATGGTTTTTGTGAATAAAGTATTTATAGGCCTCAGCGGTGACCGCAAATCCATCCGGAACGTTTATTCCCTTTGGGGTAAGTTTAGAATACATTTCCCCTAAAGAAGCATTTTTACCTCCAACCAAGGGGACATCTTTGTAAGAGATATCTTTAAAAAAAAGGATGAAGGGTCTTTCAGACATATGCCCCCCCTTTGACTTAATTTTTTGAAGATTAACAAAAGAAATAATACCTGTCAAGGTATGGTATAAAAGGAGTTTTGTAGTAAATTGTAGAAGATGGAATGGGGAAGGGGTTATGTGCAACTTTACATCGGGGAAGGGAAGGGGAAGACAACAGCAGCCTTAGGGTTAACCATCAGGGCAATCGGTGCTGGGCTAAAGGTAGCCTTTTTTCAGTTCTTTAAGCCTCCTACTTCATCTGAAGTAAAGGTACTTAAAAGCCTCTATCCTCAAGTTTTGTATCAAAACTTCCACGCTGGTGGTTTTATAATGGGCAACCTCTCTCAGGAATTGATAGAAGAAATTCGAAAAGGATGGAAAAGAGCTTTAGAAGTTGCCGAAAAAAAGGAATATCAAATTCTTGTCCTTGATGAGCTTACCTATGCCTTGAATTGGGGTATAATCAACGAGGATGAGCTTATTTCTTTTTTACAAAAAAAACCAACTTCCCTTGAGGTTGTTATTACTGGGAGATATGCCCCGCAATCCTTAATTGATGAGGCTGACCTGGTTACTGAGATGAAGCCGATAAAGCATTATTTTGATTGTGGGGTTCCCGCAAGGCTTGGCATCGAAAAATGAAGGAACTTGAGAAAATAAAAGAAAAAGTGAAGGCTGGAGAAAGGTTAACTCCTGAAGAGGGTATTCTTCTTTTTAAGCTTCCTCTTCATGAACTTGGAGCTTTAGCAAGAGAAGTTCGTTTTAGGTTAAATCCTCAGCCAATAGTTACTTATGTCGTCGATAGAAACATCAACTACACGAACGTTTGTATTTCTGGATGTAAATTCTGTGCCTTCTTTGTTCCTCCAAACTCCCCAAAGGCTTTTCTTTTAAGCTTTGAGGAGCTTGCTAAAAAGATAGAGGAAACTTTAGCCCTCGGAGGATACCAAATCCTCTTACAAGGAGGGTTGCACCCTGAGCTTTCCTTAGAGTACTACGAAGACCTATTTAGGTTTATTAAACAGAGGTTCCCTCAAGTTCATCTACATGCTCTTTCACCGCCTGAGATTATCTATCTTAGTAAAACCTCGGGGCTATCAGTTGAGGAAGTTTTAAAGAAACTTATCTCTGCAGGTCTTGATTCTATTCCTGGTGGTGGGGCTGAAATACTTGTTGACCGAGTCCGGAAGCAGATTTCACCCCGCAAGGCAACCTCACAAGAATGGCTGTATGTTATGGAATGCGCCCATAGACTTGGTCTTAAAACCACGGCAACCATGATGTTTGGGCATGTTGAAACAGAGGAAGACATAATTGAACACTTAGATAAGATACGAAGCCTTCAAGATAAAACCTCAGGTTTTACAGCCTTTATACCCTGGACCTTTCAGCCAGGGAACACCGCGCTTTCTCATCTTAAAAAAGTAGGTTCGGCAAGATACTTGCAAGTTTTAGCTATAAGTAGAATCTATCTTGATAACATCAAGAATATTCAGGTATCTTGGGTTACACAAGGACCAAGGATAGCCCAGCTTGCCCTTGATTTTGGAGGAAATGATTTTGGAAGCACCATGATAGAAGAGA
>Ga0272445_1002888_pt1 | contig 11190 bp, 9 predicted proteins | sample YNPCB0031_FD_194404 | JGI IMG/M metagenome (GOLD analysis project Ga0272445, IMG submission 194404) | Hot spring sediment microbial communities from Yellowstone National Park, WY, United States - YNP-CB-003-1 | ecosystem: Environmental > Aquatic > Thermal springs > Hot (42-90C) > Sediment... | reverse complement strand
TATTTATTTGTGGTGTTTAGTTTGCCTGAGTTATCAAATCTTGTAGCTAAGGTGGAAGAAAAGCTTGGGCTTGTAACATACGATATTGATACTATTTCACATATTGAAGTGAAAGATTTAGAGGTTTGCAAGAAGTGTAAGGCGAAATGGTGTACGCATCTTTGTCCGGCTAAAGTGTATGAGCCTAAAGATGATGGAACAATAACGTTTAACTATGAGAATTGTATTGAGTGTGGAGCAGCGCCATATATTTGTCCTTATGGTAATATTAGATGGGTTCCTCCGCGTGGGGGTAAGGGTATAATATATAGATATGGGTGAATAGTGATGAGTCTTGAAAAATTTGACGTGATAGTGGTTGGAGCAGGTGTTGGGGGGCTTTCTGCGGCGTATGTAATGGCTAAGGCTGGTCTTAATGTGCTTGTGATTGAGAGGGGTGTTAAACCTGGTTCAAAAAATGTTGTTGGTGGTCGATTATATACTCATAGTATTAAAAAGCTGTTTCCTAATTTTCCTGATGGTGCTATTGTAGAAAGGCCTGTGACAAAGGAGTTATTTGGTCTTATATGGAAGGATGCTACTGTGACATTTGAATTTACTGATAAGTCTTTGGTGAATGAAAGGCATAGTTATACGGTTTTAAGGGCGAAGTTTGATGCTTGGTTTGCGAGTGAGGTTGAGAAGGCTGGAGCTTTAATAATAACTAGTCAGCGGGTTGATGATTTGGTAATAGAGGATGGTTTTGTAAAGGGTATAATAGCTAGTGGTGATAAAGTGTTGTCTGATATGGTTATAATAGCTGAAGGATGTTCTTCAATACTCACTGAACGTGCAGGTCTTAGAAAACCATATGCTCCAAATGATTTTCTATTGGGCATAAAGCAGGTTGTTGAATTACCGAAAAATGTTATAGAAGAAAGGTTTGGTTTAGATGGTGATAATGATGGTGCGGCGCATCTCTATTTTGGTGATTTTACGCAAGAGATTGCTGGTGGTGGGGTTTTATATACGAATAAAGATACGGTATCAGTTTTAATAACAATAAAGCTTAACTCTGCGATAGATCGAATTTCAGTAAGGCAGGATATTGATTCTCATGAAATACTTAATAAGTTCATATCAACACCTCAAATTTCAAAACTCTTAAAAGGAGGTAAGGCTGTCGAATATTCAGCGAAACTTATACCGGAACCATCAAAGGAGCACAGGCCCAATCTTTATGGGAATGGGGTAATGGTTGTTGGTGATGCGGCTGGTCTTATAATAAACTCAGTATTTAATTTACGAGGTATGGATTTAGCTATTGCATCAGGAATTGCAGCAGGTGAAACTGCTATAAAGGCTAAAGAAGTTGGTAAATTTGATGCAGAAACACTTTCGCTTTACAAAGAGAAGATGCAGGATGTGTTAAAAGAAATTGATATGTTTTCAAGGGCGTGGAGTTTCATGGAGAATCCACGATTATATAAAGAATATCCAGAAGTCATAGTAGAAATACTTAGGGATCTCACGACAGTAGGACTTTATCCCAAAGCTAAATTACTCTCTACAATATTACGACATACTAAAAAAATTTCAACATCTAATCTTATAAGAGATTTATTAATCGCACTAAGATCAATATGAAATACCTTTTAATCCTCTAAGAGGCACAAAGGCAACAGCTCCTAAATTCTCCTTCTTTATATTTCCACTAGTATCTTTATGCACTAATATTAATTCTTGGTAAAAATCTGGTGACCCCACAGGTATTACCATACGTCCGCCATTAGCTAACTTCTCAATAAGTTCCTCAGGTATGTGTGGAGCAGCAGCAGTAACTATTATTGCATCAAACATCATTCTCAAAGGAGGTTCTATACTCCCATCTGCAACTATGACATCTATAAAGGCACCATAACCAACTCTTAAAATATTTTTCCATGCTCTCTTAGCCAACGATGGAGAAATTTCTAAGGTTATAACGCGCCCATTATTCTGGGCACATACTATACTACAATAAACACATGCCATGTAACCTGAACCAGTACCAATCTCTAATACATTCATACCAGGTTTTAATTCGGTATATTCACACATCATTGCAGTCATATGCAATGCAGATACAGTTTGTCCTTCTCCTATAGGAATCGGGGCATCAATATATGCATGATCCCTATACTGGGGAGGCACAAATTCTTCCCTTGGAACTTTAAGCATGGCTTCAAGTACGACCTTTCGCTTTATAAAGCCCTCTTCATAAAGACGCATCATCACTTTCTTAGCATCCTTAAAATAACCATTATACATTTCAGGTACAATAAATTTATTATTAAAGTAGCATATATACTTGAATATGTTAGAGATAACAAATTTTTCAGTAAAAATTTAAAGGATTTTGAGGGAATTTTTATTAATAGATCAACTTCGCATTAACAGAAAACCTAAATGAATGTAAGCTGATTTATAGAAAATTATTAAGATAAGGAATTATTAGATATTTATTTCCTCAATAAATAAAACACCTGATTTTCTTAATATTTCAATTTTACGTTTCATTTCTTTTTCGAGTTTAGTAAAAAGGGCTATTCCATTAATTTTTTTAGCTGCAGCAATAACATAACAATCTGGTAATGCAATGTTTAATGTCTTTTTTAGTTCGCCAGCACTAATTGCTAGATTATGGTCTTCTATTATAATAGTTCTAGTTCTTATCCAGTTAACATAATTAAGGGCATCCATATTTGGTTCTGTTCTGTTTGCTAAGGCATATATTTTTGAAACCACGTATAAAGTTTCAGATAATATTAAAGGTAATGTATAAAGTTTGTTTTTACCTAACTTAAATAATTCACCTATTTTATCCCTATAAGGACTCATACTATTTATGTGTTCTACAAGAACGCTAGTGTCAAGCACTATTTTTGAATTTTTTAAGTATTGATGCATTTTTTTCCTCCTCTAATTTATATTCTTCCCTTAGAATCCTATCAATTATCTTGGGATTTATGCTTACAGTTATGGGTTTGTACGGTTTAATTATTATGCTATCTTTTTCAACTCTAACTAGCACATCACTATCTTCACTTATTCCTGCAATTTCTCTAATTTTTTTGGGTAAGATTATTACACCTTTTTTTCTAACTCTTAGAATCATTTCCATGTAAGTTCATCTGTTGCATTAGTTTAACTAATATTTAAGTTTAACCAATTTGAAAGGAAAAATATATATTAATTGTAAGATAGAAAATTATTGTAATACCATGTCGAAATCTAGCCTCAAAATTTATGGGATTCTCATAGCTATAGCAATAGCATTTGTAATAGGCGTAGTCATAGGTTATGCATTACTCATAGCTGTACCCAGTGCATCTGATCGTGCTGCTATAGTTGCATGGTTTAAAGCGTTAGGAGATATTTTCGTAAGGCTGATTAGAGTTATTATACCTCTATTAATATTTTTCACAATCGCAGCGGCTGTTGCTTCTATAGGTGAATTGAGAAGATTGGGTAGAGTTTTAGCATGGATGCTGGTTTTATACATTGGTACATCTATTTTAGCAGCATACTGGGGTGTGCTTTCAGGCCAACTCTTTGCACCTGGTGCTGGTATTGCTTTACAGCTTCCTAAAGATTATAAACCTCCAACTCCTCCATCAGGTGTTGATATATTACTTAGTTTCTTTCAGCTTGATTTTAATAACTTGTTAAGTGTTGGTGGTTCAATGACTATGATAATATTCGCAATAATTTTAGGGGTAGCTGTGACTCTTCTCGGTAGTGATGGTAAAAAAGTGTATTCATGGCTTAAATTAGGTTCTGATTTAACGATTAGTTTTGTTAGGATAATAATGTATTATGCTCCTATAGCAATTTTTGGTTATGCTGTATGGTTAATAGCTACATATGGTCCACAAATGCTTGGTGCTTATGGTAAGTTCTTAGGGAGCCAATATTTATTCACACTCTTTCACTTCTTTGTTATATATAGTATTATAGTGGCATTGAGTGGATTAAATCCTATTAAATATTTTAAGGCTCAGCTAACGCCATTCTTAATTGCTTTTACAACTAGATCATCAGCAGTAACGTTACCATATAATATGGAGGCTGCAAAAAGAATGGGTGTGCCTGATGAAGTCTTCGGTATAACATTACCTATAGGCGCTACGGTAAATATGGATGGTACGGCATTATATCAAGCACTTAGTGCTATGTTTGTTGCACAATTATTCAATATAACTTTAACACCAGCTCAAATTGGTTTAATAATTATAGCAGCTATGATAGGATCTGTAGCTACTGCGGCAATACCTGGTGGAGGAACAATAATGTTAGCGTATGTTTTGGGAGTTGTTGGATTACCTTTAGAGGGTGTAGGGATAATGCTAGTTATAGATCCAATAGCTGATGCGATAAGAACGGCTATTAATGTTTCAGGTGATAATGCATGCACTACATTAATAACTAGACTGATAGGTCTTAAATTTAAATCTTAATTTTTTATAATTTTATTTAATATGTGTGATGTCTATTAATAAGTTGAGATCTAGCTTATTCTAAAAGTTTTAATGTTAAAAAATGCAAGTTTATTCAGTAAATTACAAATTAGTAAAGTATTTATTTATTGTGTATTAGTTTATACGGGATAGATCATGTTATTGGAGAATATAAAAGTTTTGGATTTTTCAAGAGTGCTTGCGGGACCATTTGCTACAATGATTCTTGGTGATCTTGGTGCTGAGGTCATTAAAATTGAGCCCCCTAATGGTGATGAGACTAGGTTTTGGGCGCCCTTTTTAAATGGTGAGAGTGCTTATTTTCTTAGTATTAATAGGAATAAAAGAAGTATTGTGCTTGATCTGAAGAAACCTGAAGCTAGAGAGATTGTGTATAAGTTGGTAAGGGAAAGTGATGTGATTGTTGAAAATTTTAGGAGTGATGTACCTGAGAAGCTTGGAATTGATTATAATACGTTAAAGAAAATAAAACCTGATATAATTTATTGTAGTATTAAAGGGTTTGGTTCAAAAAGTCCTTATGAGAGTAAACCAGCTTATGATCTGTTAATTCAAGCAATGAGTGGGCTTATGACTGTTACTGGTGAAGAGAGAAGTCCTCCGATTAGAGTTGCGTTTGCATTATTCGATATTATTGCTGGATTAATAGCATCTAATTCTATTTTGGCAGCTATTATAGAGAGGTCAGTAACTAAACAGGGAAAATTTATAGAAGTGTCACTTTATGATAGTGCAATATTTGCTATGAGTTATGTAGCTGAAATATATTTACTTACTGGTAAAATACCGCGTAAAATGGGTTCTGCACATCCATCCATAGTTCCTTACCAAACATTTAGGTGTAAGGATGATAAATATATTGCAGTTGCTGTCACCAATGAAAAATTCTGGATGAACTTATGTGAGGCCTTAGCTATGAGAGAATTGTGTAGTGATCCAAGGTTTAAATCCAATCCTGATAGGGTTAAAAATAGGGAAATTCTTATACCAATGCTTGAACAGAAATTTACTGAACGAACTAGAGATGAGTGGTTAAAGATTCTTGAAGAATGGGATGTCCCATGCGCACCAGTGTATGAACTTGATGAAGTATTTCAGGATATTCATGTTTTATCCTCTGGTATAATAACGGAAATAAATCATAGTATCTTAGGTACAATTAAACAATTATCTTATTCAGCAACATTTAATAATGAACGCCCAAAAATTAGAATACCACCACCAATTCTTGGAGCGGACACATTACCAATACTTGAGAAATTAGGATATACTAAAGACCAAATAGAAAAGTTAAAACTTAATGGTACAATCTTTCATTTATAGTAAATTAATATGTTATATAAAATAAATATAATACTAATATAATATTGTAATTTTGTATGTATAGCATAATATTTTTAATATATAAATCGAAATAAATAAATACTTTCGAAACCTAATTAAATATTTGAGGTGAATATTTTGACTTTTATTAAAAATGTAAAGGCGATAAGCAAAACATTAATGATTTCAATAATTGTAATAATAATTGTCGTTGCTGGTATTATAGGGTTTGCAATATTTCAACAACCTGCACAAACCACTACTACAACAACCACAACTACTACAACCACCACTACAACTATTACAACAACTACTACGACAACTGTGACTATGCCTATTAAATCTATTACAATTGCTACAGGAACCGTGGGCGGTGTTTATATTTATTATGGTGGAGGATTAGCTACAATATATTCAAAGTATTTAGGTATCCAAGCTTCAGCAGTTCAAACTAAAGCTAGTGTTGATAATCTTCTCTATATATCTAAAGATCCAACTGGAACAATGGGTCTTGTTCTTTCTGATACAATATATGATGCTTTGAATGGTAAGTTGAGTGCCTTTAATAATACACCACAACAATGGATCAGAGTACTTTGGATTATGTATAATAATTATATACATATTGTAACTCGTTCAGATAGTGGTATTAAGACTGTTTATGATTTAAAAGGTAAAAGAGTATCAACAGGTCCTCCTGCTAGTGGTACTGAATTAACTGCATTATCCATACTTAATGCAGCTGGTATAGATCCATCTAAGGATTTTCCAGTATGGCAAAAATTAGGTCCTGCGGAATCTGCTGGCGCATTATTGGACAATAAGATTGATGCTTTCTTCTGGTCTGGAGGTCTTCCAACAGGTTCTATATCTGAACTTTCAGTTAATTTAAAGCAGAGGGGACTTAAGATTGCTTTTATTGCTGTACCAACTGAAGTATTTAACAAATTAGATTCACAAAGGCCTGGTATTTATATGCTATCTATTTTAAAGAAGGATGTTTATGATGCAGTTGAGGATGTTCAAACACTTGTTGTGCCAAATTTAATTGTTGTTCATAAAGATATGCCAGATGATGCAGCTTATTTATTAACAAAAACTGTATTCGAACATCTAGACGAGCTGTATGCAGTTCATGTCGCTGCTAAAGATACAAAATTAGATACAGCGCCGCTTTACAAAGGAGCGCCATATCATCCGGGTGCAATACGCTTTTATAAGGAAGCAGGAGTATGGCCAGGTGGCTAAAAGTTTTTACTTTTATTATTTTTTTATTTTTTCTTGTAGTATTGCTATTTTATGTTAGAGATTATGGGGGGCGATATCTTTTTATATGTGTAAGAAGAGATGATGTTGTTATGATGAGGCTTCAAGTTGCTGATGGAGAAAATTTTACATTAACTTTTGTCCATTCAATGTACGGAGGGCAAGTTTATGTAACGTATAAGATTACAAGAAATGGTTTTATGCCATTAGAAATAGCGAGTAATGATGGGGCTAGTATTTCATATTATACTGATGATTATACTTATAATGGTACTATGTTTGTATCAAAACTTAAAGGTGTATCATTAAATAAAATTATCATTGATGATGATTGGAGCATTATCATAAATGGTCAGAAATATAAATTAACCGGTGGTAACGTTTATGAGTTAAGTTTGGTGAGTGATTTTTATGAATGTTGAAAGGATTGGATTAATTATAGGGTTCATTTTTGCGATCTATAGTATTTTTATAGTGTTTTACTCTTATTTTGTACCATACCTTACATGGTTACCAGTATGGATTAGATATATGTTTGATCAAGAACATTTAATAAGGGCTATACATCTTTCGTTTGCGATAACTGCTCTTTCATTCCTCACATTTAAACGTGTTGTGAGTATAAAAGGTGAATTAATACTAACCATTTTTTCTTTTCCTACAATGTTGGCTTTAGTGATTTATGAATTGAATTATTCCTTACTTATATCGTTTTTAATGTTTCTAATATGGCTTCTTACATTTCCGCTTAATATGTTGCAGAAAATTATTAATCCTAAAATAATTAATATTATCAGAAGTGGCATACTTCTAACATCTATACCTGCAACAATTTATCTTATAGTAAATTATGAAATTATACTTTATAGAGTAGTTAATCCAATATCAACGGATATGCTAGTCGGTTGGGTTTTACTACTAACATTACTTTATGGAACTGATATAATGATAGGATGGCCTTTACCAGTAATAATATTAATATTCTTTAATTATGTGATTTATGGAAATTATTTACCATCTCCTATAGGGCATGTCCCCATAGACATATCATTAGCGCTCGGCAAAGCATGGATGGAAACAGAAGCTGGAATTTATGGTCTTCCCTTGGGAGTCTCTGCAAAATATATCATTTATTTTACAATTTTAGGTGGAGTATTGGAAGCTGTAGGTATTACTAAATTAATATCTAATTTAGCCCTTTCACTCGTTGGTAAAAGGCCTCAAGGTATAGGTAGGGCTACAACAATATTCTCAGCATTAATGGGCATGGTTTCTGGTTCTGGTGTTGCAGTAACAACAACAGTGGGAACAACAATGATACCTGCATTCAGAAAAGCAGGTTATGATGATACTTTTTCTGCTGCATTTACAGCAGGAACAGGGACAGCTGCATTAATCACTCCGCCAGTTTTAGGAGCGGCAGCATTTATAATGATGGAAGTCATAGGAATAGATTATAAGACGCTCATTATAATGACTATATTACCTGCAATCCTTTATTATATTTCACTCCAGCTTTACTTAGAGCTTTACACTAGAAAAATAGGTCTTACTGAAAAAATTATCTTAAGTTCTGAAAGTAAAAGAATTAATATTCGATTACTCTATTTATTAGTACCAATAGCACTCTTGATTATTATGGTAGCTTATGGTTATACGATTACAATATCAGTAGTTTCAGCAATATTCACATCAGTGATTTTAGGAATTATAAGCAAAGAAACTAGACCAACACTTCTCAAACTTTTAGAAGGGTTTGCTAAGGGGGCGCTTGATGTAATTCCAGTTGCATTAGCTACAGGAAGCGCAGGGATCGTGCTTCATGCATTACTTGTTACAGGGCTTGGTTTAAAAATGGAGGAGGTTATTAGATTTTTAAGTGCAGGAAACTTTTACATAACGCTCATATTACTAGCTATGTTTACGCTCATTTTAGGTATGGGTGTACCACCCACAGCATCTTATGTAATTGCGTCATCATTAGTTGCACCATCAGCAATAAGTTTAGCAGTAAAAAGTGGTTTTCCAATAGGAATTGCTAGATATGCTGTTCATATGTTCACATTCTATTATGCAGTTTTAGCTGATGTAACACCACCAGTCGCATTAGCTGTATATGCTGCAGCAGCATTAGTAAGAAAAAATCCCATGGAAGTAGGAGTTAGGGCTGCTACAATTGCATTGCCAAAATATCTCTTGGGGTTCTCTTTTGCAGTTGCACCCCTAGGTGCTTCTATACTCATTATACCATTTTTGAATGATCCATTAAACATAGTATTACGAAGTATTTTTGTTATTATCTCAATATTTTTCATAAACGTTAGTACGGTAGGTTATCTAGGAGGACAGATTGCAAAATGGAGAAGAATATTATATCTTATCTCAGGTGTTATAACATTATTACCTTTTCTTACATTAAACTTAGTGGGAACAATTATAGGTTTTACACTCTTACTCCCTGAGGTCATATTAAAATTGACGAAGCGAAAAATAATAAGTACTAATATGTTCTCTTAAAAATTCTATAACCGATTTACTATTCTCATACAATCATTTTTAAAACTATTTATCATTTGAACTTAATATATTGTAAAAGAGCATCTGTATCATTAATAAAGGTGAAAACAAGTATGATCAATATGTTACTTACTAATATGCATCAATCGCACCATCTATATTAAAATAAAAATCTTGGAGAAAATATTAGGAGAACCTATAGTAAGGATTGGAAAAGAAGTAAAGCTATTTAAGTAATGTTTAAATTGTTAAAAAAATTCCGAGTATTGGTGTTTGGAGTGGGTGAGGAGTTTGAGTTGGAAGTTTCTGCGGGTTCTGCGAGGGATTTCTTAATATTCATACTTATTAATGTACTTGATTTTGTGTTGATGATGTATTTATTACAAGATTTTAAACAGGCAGTAGCTTCAACCATATTTATTGCAACTGTTATAGGGACGCTCATGTTTTGGCGTTTCAGATTAGCTATAGCATTCATCGGAATAGCACTATTATTATTAACAAAAACATTAGACTTAGATCATATGATCAGATTCATGAGCATTGATGTTATAACATTTCTAATCTCTATGATGATAGTAGTTAGAGTTGCTGAAGAAGAGGGTTTTTTCGGTTGGCTCCTGCACACAATAATGAAAAAAGTTGGTAGAGAACCCCATAAAGTATTAATTGTTCTAATGGTAATGTCCACATTCATGGCTGCACTCGTTGATGAAGTGACATCAATACTCTTCATCAGCGCTATGATATTCAGTTATGTAGAGAGGTATAAGATAAAAAACGTATTATCATTTATTATACCCGCAGTATTAGCCACTAATATAGGGAGCTCTGCCACAGTATTAGGAAATCCGATAGGCATTTTAATAGCATTAAGAGCAGGACTTACGTTTGAAGATTTCATACTACATGCAACACCCGTAGCTATACTAGCCTTAATATCAATAATACCATTATCACTCTGGTGGTATAGAAAAGATTTAAAAATCCCACAAGAAATTATTGAATCGCACGATAAGAACAACATTAACGATGTAACATTTGATATGAGAAAAGTCAAGAGAAGCGGTATCTTAGTTTTAGGGACTATTCTACTTATCTCACTCCATCATAGAATTGAACTATTCATGGGTTTAGAAAAAAACACATTCTTAGTGGTAGCTGCATTACTTGGCGCCTTTACTGCGCTCATTTGGAAAAGGGGTAGGGCTAGAGAAATTGTGGAGAGGGGTGTTGATTGGTGGACGCTTGTCTTCTTTATGTTTCTATTTGCTAAAGCAGGTACACTAGAATATACTGGTGTGACTGATAAGATGGCTGAAAGTATGTTGGTATTGTCTAAGCAACATTACTTCATAATTACCTCAATAATTTTATGGATTAGTGGATTTGGTAGTTCTGTTCTTGATAATGTTGTACTTGTTGCAGCATTTATACCGGTTGTAAAGGATTTAGAACAAGCACTCGGTGGGAGTGCATTTTGGTGGGCTTTATTGTTTGGTGGTACGTATGGTGGTAATATAACTATGGTTGGGTCAACAGCAAATATTGTAGCACTAGGATTGTTAGAAAAACGAATGAATTA
>Ga0272445_1002885_pt1 | contig 11205 bp, 7 predicted proteins | sample YNPCB0031_FD_194404 | JGI IMG/M metagenome (GOLD analysis project Ga0272445, IMG submission 194404) | Hot spring sediment microbial communities from Yellowstone National Park, WY, United States - YNP-CB-003-1 | ecosystem: Environmental > Aquatic > Thermal springs > Hot (42-90C) > Sediment... | reverse complement strand
AGGCCGCGAGGCAGAGCGCGCGCATCCCGCCGCTCAGGTTGAAGACCACCCTCTCCCCCTCGCGGGCGCGGGCCGCGACCAGCCCGTAGAGGCGGTGCACCGTCTCGACGAAGCCGGAGACGCGCACTTCCTCCACCTCGACGGACACCTCGCTGCCGTAGTAGCGCTTCGCGAACTCGGAGAGGAACGAGGCGGCCCGCTCCGACTGCGGAGCTCTCGGGCCCGTGACCAGCAGGAGCCGATCCCCCTTGTCCAGCCCGTGCCTCGTGATCATGCGGACAGCGAACTTCTCCTCGAAGCCCAAGGTGATGACGAAGAGCGTCATACGCGCATTTCCGGTGCACTTAAGCATTTTAAAGGCTTTTCTGATGCAGAAAAGCTTATTAGCGTCTAGCGTGCACATTTTCACATGGGCGAGAGGCCGGCTAGTATCGAGGAGAGGTACGGGCGCGTCATAGCGCTTTTTAAGAACCTGGCCAGGGAGAAGAGGTACGGCCCCATAGACCGCATGGCCCGCGCGCTCAACCCCGAGTTCGTCAGGGTCTCCGTCTACGAGGCGCTGAGGATCGCCGTGTCCGAGGGTTGGCCGCTGCCTCCGCAGGAGGAGGTCGAGAGGTTCCTCGAGGAGGCTGAGAGGAACCTTGGCTTGGCGCAGCGGGTTGCGATCATCGCGCTGACCGCCGCGCCCGTCGCCCAAGCTGTTGCGCAGCAGCCTGCGCCCGCCGCCGGCGGCGGGCAAACGGGGGCTTGAGGTGGTGGGGATGGTCTTCGCCTCCTTCAGCTTCAGGTTGAAGGTCGAGGTCGAAGCGTTGAACATGGTGGAGGCGCTCGGGGCGTACGGCAGGCACAGGACCGTGTCGATACTCAAGCCGAGGCCGGACGGCAGGGGGTACAGGGTGGTGATAGCCCCGGCGGTCTCCGGCCAAGCGGTAGCCTACGGCTACATGAAGACGCTGGTGGAGCTCGCGGACAAGCTGGGGCTCCCCGTGTGCGACGAGTGCAAAAACTACGCGGCTCGGGGCGGCTTCACAAAGCATGGAACGGCTAAGGAAAGTGACATGGAAGAACTCTTCAAAAAGTACGGAGTATCGGGAAGCAATGACTTGAAGGAGCTTGCTCTAATATCTGAATGTATTGTGGAGGATCTAACAGGCTTTATGGTGCCCAACGTAGGGATCAGGAGAACCTCCCCCGTCCAGTTCAGCTATATGGTGCCGGACGTGGAATCTTCTGATGTCGCCATCGACCCCCAGTTCCACGTGAGAGCTCCTATGCCCGGCCAATCCCCGCAGCCCTTCCAGGTTGAGGCGGGTACGGCAGTTTACACGCTCAGCGTGTTCATCGACTGCGACAAGATAGGAACCACCTCTGACGGCAAGCCAGTGAATGATAGGGAGGAGAGGGTGAAGGCGGCCCTTCTCGGGCTCTCGGTACTGCTGGAGGGGCTGGCTTTCGGGGCGAAGAAGGCCAGGTACCTCCCTGTTTACGAGGTCAGCGGCGCTGTGGCGGCGGTCTCAAGCCCCTTGCCCTTCGTGGTCTCCCCAGCTAGGGTCACTAAGAGCAGCAACTACATTAAGGATACTATAGACAGAGCGGCGAAGTACGCAGAGCTCCTGCGAGACCTGGGAGAGCACGTGGACATCGTGTACTTCGACAATGAGGGGCTGCTCCCAGAAGCTCCCAGTGGCGTTGAGAAGGTTAACTCTCTCTCGGAGCTCGTGGGTGAAGTGAAGAGGCTCGTGCTCGAGGCCCTGCAGAAGGGGGGCAGATGACGGGTAAGTACGCGCTGCTAGTCGAAGTCGTACCCCACTCTCCCATCTCCGTTTTTGTGCCCTTCAGCTCGGCGGCAGCCGAGTCCTTCCTGCTGCCACCCCCCACCACGCTCGTGGGCGCGCTGGCTTACGCGTACCTGCGGGCTCAGGGCAGCGTGCGGGAGCTCGAAGACGGCGCGGCCGCGGCCGTAAAGCTCCTGGAGAAAGTGGACTACGCGGCCGCGGGGGTGTGGGGCGGCTACGTGTTCTTCAGAGCCGCTGAGAGGATTTACCAGCATCCCTACCTGCGCTCCGAGTACCAACGTGACCTGGGCACGGCTTACACGGTGGCTCCCCGGGCGGCCTCCCTCTTCAACCGCCTCCTCCTGCTGTACATAGTTAAAGACGAGAGCTTGGCGAAGTACGCCTTCGGCATAGTTAGGGTGGGGCGCAAGGAGGGGCTGGTGTCCGTGGCGAACGTCGCCTGCGAGGACGTCGAAAGCCTTGAGCGCACCAACATGTGCTCCACGAGATTCTACTTCCCCAGGCGGATAGCCAGAGACTACGGCGGGTTCTACGAGATCCAGCTGCTGCCGACGCTAAGCGAAAAGAACTTCGAGAAGAGGGCCAGCCGCGCTGAAGAGGTGGACCGGGAGGAGTTCGTCGTGCCCAAGCCGCCGGGGCTCGACGCGATCGCAGTAACGCTCAACGAGCAGGGCGTCGCGCTGAGGCTGGAAGCGAGCACGGGGGTTGTAGAGGTGCCTGTGCCCAGGAGCGCCGTCGAGGGGTGAGCCGGTTGGGCAGAAAGCGTCGCGGAAAAAGCCAGCCGGGCAGAAGGCGTGGCGGGAAGGGCGCCTCCGCCCGAGCGATCGGGGTCGGCGACCTGGCATCGTACCGGGGCTACGCCTTCGCGTGGTTTTCGGAGGCCGCGACGCTGCTGCTCGCCGACTGCAGCCTAGAGAAACTACGTAATGAGGGGGTCGGCAGCGTGGTGCCCAAGCTTCTCCAAAGCCTTAGCGCGAAAATGGCGGCGAAAAAGGGCAAGGCGATAGACCCGAAGCGCGTGAGGCCTCTCCCCTTCGCCGCCAAGGATCCTAAGGATCGGATGACGCTCGAGTTCGCTCTGCAAACGCTGCAGGGGGTGGCTAAGGGGCAGCAGCCCGGCCCCCTATCTCCCCCCTCCGCGCTGTCGCTCGATTTCGCGGAGTTCACACGAAGCAGCATGGGCCGAGGACGGCTTAAGAGGGACGCTTTCCGGATAGGCGAGGACGTTCTAGCGCTCAGCCTAGTAGGCGCGTATCTGACCCGTGCCTACCAAGTCCAAGCCGAAGAGAAGAGGTTGGAGTACGGCTACATTTTTGTCAACGTTCGCTCGCCGGCGCTCACCGCGGCGATGCTCGACGGGATGCAAGCTAGAGTGCGCGGCGTGACTCGGCGCGTGGTCGAAGGCGGTGGGGGGTTCTTCCCCATCTTGGTCGGCGCCGCAGCCGCGATCGCGCGCGCCCTCGGAGGGCAGCTGAGGGAGGTCGCGAAGAGTCCCCTCCTGGTAGAGTACCTGAGGCTGTCCGCGGAAATCGGGTTCCCCGGAAGACCACCAAAAAAGGTCATGGCGAAGGGGTTCGACGTCTTCGACGTGACGGGGCTCGCGATGCTCCTGCGCAGGGGAGGGATCGCGGGCACTGTCTACTGGCTGGTTAGGAGCTTCCCAAAGGAGGGGTACAACAACTATAGGGGCTTCGTGCAGATGCTCTCCGAGGGGCTGGCGAAGTACCACATGTACAGGAGGCCCGAGCACCTCTACGCGCCGTTGAGGGCCCTGTGCTCGCGGGACCTCCAGGCCGAAGCTACCGAACTCTTCGGCGCCCAGTGGCAAGTTCTCTCCCAGAGGATCCAGGATGGCTTAAGCAGGCTCGCTGGGCTATGAGGAGGCTGATCGAGGAAGCTAGGGGCGCGCTTCGCCGCGGGTACTCGCCGGGGCAAGTCCTGCTCATCGAGGCGCCGACAGGCTACGGGAAATCCGTCTCGGCCCCCCTCCTAGCGGCAGAGCTCTACGAGGAGGGTTTCGCGTACAACCTCATCCACGTCCTCCCGCTCCGCGCGATAGTGGAAGACCTCTACACGCGGACCTACCTGGGCGCGCTCGAGCCCGGCGCCGGCGGGCCGCTGAAGCTCGTGAGGGAGGCTTTCGGTAGGATGGGCGTCGGGAGCGAGGATGTCGCGTACCAGATGGGCATGGACGTGCTGCTGAGGGAAAGGGGCGGGCGGAAGAGCCCATCCTTCGACGCGAGGGTTGTCGTGTCCACGCTCGACTCCTTCGCCTACAACCTCCTGCGCCTGCCCGTCTCGGAGAGCTTCAAGGCGGCGAAGCGCTACGCGAAGGTGAGGGCCAGGATCTTCACGTCCGCCGTCTTCATGGACGAAGCGCACATCGTGCTGCGCTACCCCGAGGAAGAGGACGCGGGGAGGATGCTGGCTTTCATGAAAGTTCTGGTGGAGTACGCCCAGCGGGCGGAAAACCCCCTCGTGGTGATGTCCGCGACTGTAGGCAGCTGGTTCAAGCAGAAGCTCGGGGAGTGGTCGGGCGGCAGGCTCAGAGCGCTCTCCCTCGGGAAGAACAACGCGGTCTCGGGCTCGGAGATAAAGGTCAGGGATCCCGAGTACGAGGAGGAGGCCAAGTCCATCGGGTGGAGGACGGCAGTGATCGGCGAGGACGAGCTCGCGGCGAAGGCGCGAGAGCTCGCGGAAAGCGGGCTGAAAGTGCTTGTGGTGAGGAACCGCGTGAAAGACGCTGTGGAGACGTTCAAAGCTCTCAGGGAGAGCGTGGAGTGCGCCCTCCTGCACGGGCAGCTGACCGCCGGGGACCGCGGCGAGGCGCTGGCGAGGATAGGCAGCATGCTGAAGGCGGAGAAGGGGTTTGTCGCTGTTGCAACGCCCGTAGTAGAGGCGGGCGTGAACTGGGACTTCGACGCTGCCTTCGTGGAAGCGGCGAACGCTTTCTCGATGGTGCAGGTCGTGGGGAGGGTGTGCAGGGACCTGAAAGGGCGCCGGAGGGAGAGCCGCGAGGGGCTTGTGCACGTGGTGAAGGTTGAGGGGGCGCGAGCCGAGCTCGTAGAGTGGCTGGGCAAAGCGCTAAGCGGGGGCTACATCGACTGGAGGCTGCCCTTCGACTACGAGAGAGATGGGCGGAAGGCTTACGGGTACCACCACCTCATCGAGCTCATGAGCGAGCAGCTGAGCGGGCTGAAAGAAAGCGCCACCGCGCTTGACGCGTACGAGAGGCTGGCCCTAGCGCCGTTCCCGCCCAGCAGGCACCTCAGAGACATCGAGGAGAGCATGAGCTATTCAGTCCTGAGGGAGCCGCTCACGCAGATCTTCGTGGGTCTCCTCGACAGTATCGAGGACATAGAAGCCGTTCTCGCCCGCGCGGTTAGCTACGACCTGAGCCTCGCTAAAAGGCTGTGGGAGCGCGCGAAAGGCTTCGTGTGCGTGGGGTGGGGCGAGGACGGGCAGGTGCACGTGGAACTATACCCTCAGGCGCCGCAGCCCGAGCCAAGCGAGTACGTTCGGCGCTACAAGGCGTTGGTGAAGCGCTTTGTGGAGGAAAAGGGCGTGTACCCCGTCGCAGCCGGCTACCTAGTGGAAGAGGAAGCCTACGAGCAGGGGGTGGGCTTCAGGGTATGACCTGCTACGCTTGGCGGAAAGGTGGAAAAGCGGAGGAGCTTTGCGAGCACCTCGTCGGCACCTACGAGGTCGCCAAGCGGACGTGGGAGCTTAAAGCCCTATCGAGGAAGGTTTCCAAGCTAACGGGGCTGGACGCGGAGGAGTGCAGGGAGGCTATTTTGGCTGCTGCGCTCCTCCACGATGTGGGCAAAGCCGCTGTCGAGTACCAGGTGGAGTGCGCCAAAGGCTGCTGCGAAAGCTTCCCAGGCCACTACCTCGTTTCAACGCTCTACGCGTACGTTACGGTGAAGGAGGGGTTGGGGGTCGCCGCCCCCTGCAGCTCCGACGAGCTCGCCAAGGTCCTTTCCGGGGAGGAGAAGGTGGAGGGGGACGCGGTCAGCGCGCTGCTCATCCTGCTCCCCGTAGCCCTCCACCACTACCACCAGATACACAGCTACCAGTCGCTGCGGTACCAGGAAGACGAAGAGCGCGCTAGAGCTCGCCACACAGTCCACGCCGCCTGCCACCCGTGCCTAAAAAAGCTCGCCAGGTTCATCGAGCGCAGCTTCAGCCGCCTCAACGGGTTGGAGAAAGTTGGAGAGCTGCCCCAGCTGCTCTCGCAGCGCGAGACTCTGATTCAAGCCCTCATCTTCGTCCAAAACCTCGGAGACGCCGTGCAGTGCTCGGAGGCCTCGAGCTTATCCTTGGCCATCGAGGCGGCAGCGGGGATCGTGAACCTGAGCGACGGCGAGGTGGCCGCGAAGGCCAGGCGGTAGCCCGCCCTCAGGCGCCCAACCGCTTCCTCAGCAGCAGCTTCGCGATCCTCGTGAAGCGCGAGCCCTCGATCGCGCCATCTTCCCCCACCTTCAGCTCCTCCAGCGTGAACGCCCCGCTGCGCCACACGGTCTCGTAAACCTTGAGCTCACCAGCTTCGAGCAGCCCCTCCCTCGTCGCGTCCTCGAGCGCACGCCGGATGGATGCGAGAGCGATAACCTCCCGGCAATTTTGCGAGGAAACTCTATTCATCGGTAAGCTTCTCCCTTTCCCGGAACCAAGCTGTCATATTCATTTAAGCTTTTCGTTCGGGGGTTGGGAACAACAGATGATGCACCCTCTTTCCAGGGGGAACAAGCACGCCTAAACAGACAGGGAAAGAGCATGTTCCCCATCAAGGGAAAGAGAGGACGCAGAACGGGGAAAACCATATAAAAGAGCCCACGATGAACGGACAACGGAAGCAATCAAGAGATAGTAGAAAGGGGTCCGTCCGCCGCCGAGACCCTCCTCCTGCTCTGCAGGTTCAGAAGCAATCAAGAGATAGTAGAAAGTCCCTAATCGTGCTCGTGGTGACGCTCGTCGCCGCCGTCGCCGAAGCAATCAAGAGATAGTAGAAAGGACAACCTCGCCGGTCTCGAGGTCGACGATGATGTGGCGCCGAAGCAATCAAGAGATAGTAGAAAGTACCCGTGAAAGTTGAAACGAAGACGCGTGAAGAACCCATCCTTGAAGAAGCAATCAAGAGATAGTAGAAAGTATGTTTTCGATTTCGAGATGGTGGAGTGGAGCAGCGCGGCTCTAGAAGCAATCAAGAGATAGTAGAAAGCCTCCTCGTCCTCTCCTCCCGCCGCCCCCGCTCGAAGACCTTCGAGGTCAGAAGCAATCAAGAGATAGTAGAAAGTCTTCTCCCCTCTTGTTCGGGGTGGTTGCTGATGGCGGCGAAGCAATCAAGAGATAGTAGAAAGGGGTGAGGGCGGGTGGCGGGCTGCAGGCTGACCGCGCCCGAAGCAATCAAGAGATAGTAGAAAGAGCCTCACCCCCTTCGTGAGCAGGTATCGCGCGTAGCGGGGAAGCAATCAAGAGATAGTAGAAAGTGCCTGCGCACCTCGCTCTCCAGCCTCTTCAGCCTCTTCTTCGCGGAAGCAATCAAGAGATAGTAGAAAGAAACGGGATCGTAAACGACACGCTCCTGCAGAAGGGAGAGGAAGCAATCAAGAGATAGTAGAAAGCGCCTCGCCGAGCGCCTCCGGCTGGGCGCCGGACACCGCCGAAGCAATCAAGAGATAGTAGAAAGCGCGGACAGCCCGCCGCAGCCTCGACTCCTCCTCCAGCCGGAAGCAATCAAGAGATAGTAGAAAGAGCTTCCCGTAGCTCAGCAAGTGCTTCGGCGCGATCACGCGCGGAAGCAATCAAGAGATAGTAGAAAGCCTGATCCTCCGCTCGCCGACGGGCGCGGGGGCGCCGCGGGAGAGAAGCAATCAAGAGATAGTAGAAAGGTCTAAAAAAGCCGGCAGCCCAATAGACCGCCCCAGCCGAAGCAATCAAGAGATAGTAGAAAGAACACCCGCCCTCGACTAAACCCGCCTAAGGAAAAGAACCCGAAGCAATCAAGAGATAGTAGAAAGTTTTCTAGGGGGGTTGGCTTTGGGGGCTCGGGAGGAGGAAGCAATCAAGAGATAGTAGAAAGCCCTCATCGAGAGGCTGCTTGAGGGCGTTACCGAGAAGCTGCGGGAAGCAATCAAGAGATAGTAGAAAGGCACTTCGGGCAGCGGGGACCGGTGCGCCACGCCACCGTGCTCTGAAGCAATCAAGAGATAGTAGAAAGGAGCCAGACGCGCTCGACCGCACCGATGATCGGCTTCGGGTTGGGTGAAGCAATCAAGAGATAGTAGAAAGGAGATCCATTGAGGAGGCGACCAGCTCCTCCCCTTCCCTCGCGAAGCAATCAAGAGATAGTAGAAAGGCTACATTATCGCGCGCACACGGCACGGCGAAACAATAACCTATGAAGCAATCAAGAGATAGTAGAAAGTCCATAGGCGAGGGAGCCGGCACCTCGCTCTTTTCAGGCTGGAAGCAATCAAGAGATAGTAGAAAGTTCACGGAGAGCACCCCGCTTGCGCTGAAGCACGCGTATATCCTGAGAAGCAATCAAGAGATAGTAGAAAGCGCTTACACTTCTTACCAGCTTGCATTGTGGAAGCCAGGCGTGGGAAGCAATCAAGAGATAGTAGAAAGTGGAACCTCCTCTGGGGACCCTGCGACGCCGACATAGTCGTCCCGAAGCAATCAAGAGATAGTAGAAAGGTGCAGCCACGCCGCGACGGCCTTCGCCCTTTCCGCTACCCTGAAGCAATCAAGAGATAGTAGAAAGGGGTGAGCGAAGACGGGTGGCTGCGGAGGTGGAAGGAAGCAATCAAGAGATAGTAGAAAGAGAGCCCCCCGGCGGATCCCGCAGCACCCCCAGCAGCTTCTGAAGCAATCAAGAGATAGTAGAAAGCTCTCCAGCACGCATCGTCAACGTGCACCTGCCGCCGCTGCAGAAGCAATCAAGAGATAGTAGAAAGCACGCTCGCCAGCTACGTTTACGTGTACACGCTCGCACAAGAAGCAATCAAGAGATAGTAGAAAGCTCGATGATCCTTTTCAGGTTCTCGATATCCACTGTATGAAGCAATCAAGAGATAGTAGAAAGTTTCAGAAAGCTCACTCCACCTCTTGTATTTCACATCGTCAGGAAGCAATCAAGAGATAGTAGAAAGCGCAAGTTCGGGGTTTTTCTCCGCAATATCTCCTAGAGCCGCGGGAAGCAATCAAGAGATAGTAGAAAGTATCAATTGCGGCCGGCTCGATTGCGGAGGCCGCATTCCAACGGAAGCAATCAAGAGATAGTAGAAAGAAGCTCTTATGCCTCTTCCTCAAGGCCTCGAGGTGCTGCTCGAAGCAATCAAGAGATAGTAGAAAGCTGAGGATGCGGCGCGACGGCGTCTCCAAGCTTCTAGCCGCGGAAGCAATCAAGAGATAGTAGAAAGCAATAGATCCTCGAAGCTCAATTCCCTCACGCTTTTGAAGCAATCAAGAGATAGTAGAAAGGTGTCCCCGCTGCGGGGCGCCCTATCGCCATTTGGAGGAAGCAATCAAGAGATAGTAGAAAGTACATGTTTGCAGTCTCCGCACCTTCTCTTTGCAATCCATAGAAGCAATCAAGAGTATAGTAGAAAGGATGGTCTACGCTGACAGGGCAGTGTTAACTGTCGATGTTGCAGGAAGCAATCAAGAGATAGTAGAAAGTGGAAGAACGGTGAAGAGCGCGCGTTCGGTTTGATCACAATCTCTGAAGCAATCAAGAGATAGTAGAAAGCAGAGAAGGTTTGGAAGGCGTTGAGCGAAGCCACCACGGTTGAAGCAATCAAGAGATAGTAGAAAGATTCTACTTTCTCGCTCGCTTCAGCTCTTCAACCTCTTTCGAAGCAATCAAGAGATAGTAGAAAGGGCAGGCTCGGCTGCAGGGCGGAGCGGCAGGACGTGTTGGCGTGAAGCAATCAAGAGATAGTAGAAAGCTCCGCTTCGACGCCCCTCCTCCCGAGCCACTCGGCATCGGAAGCAATCAAGAGATAGTAGAAAGGTAGAAAGCCTCAACTTCGGCAGCGATTATGCTACGCTTACAGGAAGCAATCAAGAGATAGTAGAAAGTTTTTCTCCCTTTCCCTCCTCCCGGCGGGTTTATAGCCAGCGAAGCAATCAAGAGATAGTAGAAAGCTCCGCGCGCGCCGCCATCCTCAACATTTCTACTATCTCTTGATTGCTTCGACCTCGACCCCGAAGAGGGTGGGCGGGAAGACGTCGACCTTCCTTTCTACTATCTCTTGATTGCTTCGCTAGAGGCCATGGCTCTTCACCCCCCCTATACCAGCGCTTTCTACTATCTCTTGATTGCTTCGCGTTCTGTGGTAGTTAATCTTATCCACCCCCTCGGTGCTGGCTTTCTACTATCTCTTGATTGCTTCGTGCGGATCGTCGGCGTCGTCCCGTACACCCGCTACGACGGGGCCTTTCTACTATCTCTTGATTGCTTCAGAATCGTGGAGGACGAGGACACGGGGGAGGTAAAGATCCTTTCTACTATCTCTTGATTGCTTCGGCCTGTTGCTGCCGCCCTGGAAGCCGCCCGCGCCGGTCGCTTTCTACTATCTCTTGATTGCTTCCTCCTCAAGAACTGGTTGGCGAACGAGCTGAAGAAACGAGGAGTCCTTTCTACTATCTCTTGATTGCTTCGCCGCTAAGGTAGAAGGTTTGGGTCGAGCCGTCGCTGTAGGTGCTTTCTACTATCTCTTGATTGCTTCATCGCGTACCAAGTCTGGAAGGCGACGGAGGGGAAAGAGTACCTTTCTACTATCTCTTGATTGCTTCTCCTCCTCCTCGACGAGGAGAAGCTGGCGGAGCGGATGGAGCTTTCTACTATCTCTTGATTGCTTCCAGATCGCAGTACAAGTTTGGCGGGCAACCGAAGGCAAAGAGTACCTTTCTACTATCTCTTGATTGCTTCTCAAGCTGCGCGAGCGGATCCGGATCATCGTGAGAAACTTTCTACTATCTCTTGATTGCTTCCGCTATAGCTACCACAACTGTTTGCTTCCGCTTAGACGGACCTTTCTACTATCTCTTGATTGCTTCGTCACGGCGCTCCTCTGCCGCACGTCCGGCACGCTCCTTCCCTTTCTACTATCTCTTGATTGCTTCAACTGAATTATCGATTCCTGTTCCAAGCGTTCCAGTCAGGATAACCGAGACTTTCTACTATCTCTTGATTGCTTCTCGATCAGCTGCGATAGGACGAGCGGCACTAGACCCCCACCTTCACCGCTCTACCGCGGCTTTCTACTATCTCTTGATTGCTTCACCTGGAAGCTCCTCGCGTCGTGCTCCTCGAAGGCGTTCTCTTTCTACTATCTCTTGATTGCTTCCCGTGGCTGAAAGCGGTACCGGCCCGCGACAAGCTGGTGCGCCTCTTTCTACT
>Ga0272445_1002884_pt1 | contig 11218 bp, 9 predicted proteins | sample YNPCB0031_FD_194404 | JGI IMG/M metagenome (GOLD analysis project Ga0272445, IMG submission 194404) | Hot spring sediment microbial communities from Yellowstone National Park, WY, United States - YNP-CB-003-1 | ecosystem: Environmental > Aquatic > Thermal springs > Hot (42-90C) > Sediment... | reverse complement strand
ATGATTATGAAGAGCCATTAAAGAATCTTACACCTTCTAAGAAAACAATAGAAATTGTTGCAAATGTTAGAAATAATTTAAAGTCTTTTCTCTCTATCTACTAACCTCAAAATGAGATTAGCATATTTTACAAAGACTTTAAGAAAAACATTGATAATAGGATAATTTTTAAATGTGTTCGCAATAAAATCAACGTCATCCTTATTAATACAATTCAAAACAATTGCTATACCTATATATATCAATAGATATATAATACCGCCTACTAAGAGTCTTATCAGAGTTATAAGTCTTGGCACATGTATGTAAAATACCGGAATTATAGGAATAATTGAAATTATGGATGCTATGTAAAAACCTCCTATCAACTTTATGTTTATAGGGTCATAAACAAACTTCTTAGATAGATATATAGCTAAAGCCGTTGTTATTATAGATGAGAATAATGTTGATGTTAAGAAGCCCCATAACCCATAATTAAACCTATATGTTAACAGATACGATGTTGGAATAAACACTAAAGCGTTCGTAATGCTTAAATACATGTTATACCTTGTTACTCCAATACCATTAAACATCGTAGGTATAGCAATGCTACCCAAACCAGCTAGGAGGTTAGGAGCAAAAAGTAGCGGTAAATAAATTGATGTAAACATGTACTCTCTTCCGTATAAAATATACATAAGCTCTTTAGAGAAGACCATTGAAATCATAGTAATTGGTATAATTATTAATGCTATATACTTGTTAGCCATATTCAATGCTTTATCAAGTTTTTCCTTAACACTATCATCAAACCGTGTAAAAAATGGTAAGAGCGCTAGTGAGATAGGTGTAGTTATGATGCTTATCAAACCCATAAAATTATACATGGCTCTATACCCTCCAATATAAACCTCACTCAAAGAGTAAGATAGCAATACATTTTGATATATTGACAAAATTATCCCAGTAAGCGAACCCATATATAATGGTAAACTATATTTCAGCAACACTATTAATGTATACAAATCTACTCCATTATTTGATGTATTATATTGATTAACCTGCTTAATGTTTCTATAGACTAATATTGCAGCAGGTAAAATTGATGCAGTATAACCTAATATGTTTCCAAATAAAGCCCCTATAACTCCAAACCCTAATAATAGCAAAATAATTGATATAGTAGTTTTAAAAACACTGTAAGTTATCTTCATTATCGATGTGGCTTGAAAACTATTGAATCCTATAAACACATTTAGCAGTAAATTATATATAAGCTGTAGAAATACTACGATAGCTGTTACTTTAACTAAACCCCCAATACCAGGTCTATTAACCAATATACTTGAAAGAGTTTCAGAGTAGAAATAACATATGGTAGTGCCAATAATCCCTATCGCAACACGCAATAAAATTGATGCTTTTACTATTTGTATAATTTGTCTGTATTGCTTTTCAATGCTATACCTCTGTATATATCTCGCTACACCTATATCTATTCCAAGTGATGTGAGTAAAGCGAGTGTTTGAGGTGGGATAAGAGCTAGTGAAAAAACCCCATATCCTTCACTGCCAAGTATTCTAGCTATTGCAATGCTTCCTAAAGCTAAAATTAGATTATATGTGAAATCACCTAAGAATAATGTAAGAGCTGCGTTAGCTGATAGTTTAGCTGCTTCACCTATATATTCGCTATCCTTGTTTACAGACATACATACAATACACCATTGCTCTCTATGTATTGCTTTCAATGATGTCTTTTTAATTCATATATTGCATGAGGTGCTATTACACATATTACCTCCTTTAAAGCAAGTTTTACTGCATTTGGATTTCCTGGAACTATAAAAACAATTGCATTGTTAATTATATATGCTGAAGCTCTAGAAAGATATGCAACAACACCGATTTCTCTATAGCTAAGAAATCTAAATACTTCTCCAAAGCCTGGCAACTCCCTATGGGCAACTTCTTTAATAGCTTCAACGCTTATATCCCTAGGACTTATACCTGTACCCCCAGTAACGATAACAACTTCACATTTCTCTATATCTTTAATAACCTCGCCTCGAATCCTTTCAGCATTGTTAGGAACAACACTATAGCTATAGAGAGAAGCTTCTCTACAAATATTACCAATGCTTTCAGCAATAGGTTTTATATCATCGGGTTTAAGCCCCTTATAAACAGAATCGCTTGTTACAACAAAACACACATTATATCTCTCTACTACATGATTCCTATGGCTCATTACTATCACTATATAGGTCCCGGTACTAGTGGAGGTATATGAAACATGGACTCCTCTGCAACAATTTCCCTATCTTTATTAACAGCTATATAGAGTGCAAACAAAGTTATTGCACTACTTAAATAGGAAAGAGGAGTTACAACATATTTTCCTGTTTCCCCTGCTAAATCTTTTGAAGATATATTAACATCATAAACTATATTTCTCTCAACACCTATAACAACATTCCATATAGGTGAAATCTTTAGAACATCTGTTGTAATTCTTCCATTAAAATATATGAGAATGCCATTGCTATCGTATTCAGCTATGCCATTAACCATAATATTTATCGATACGCCTTGTTCCGATCTTATCAATCTCGCATCTGAGATAATTTTCGATGTTTCCGGTGGGCCGTTTAGTAGTCCAGACCAGTAAAGTCTGTTAAAAATAACCCTTGGATCGTCTCTAGATGGAGCTATTCTATCCCCTGTTAATGGTGCATAAACTGCTTGGTCTTCACTATAGCTTCCTCGATCTCTATTCCAAACTTTTATATCTACCACATATGCCCCTCTTAAATTAGGTGCTATAATTCCTGAATATATACCACCTGCCATTACAGCTAATAAAAGCATAGCAAGTACAATCTTAGTGATTTTTCCTAATCCGACTCGCTCTACCCATACACTAAATACTTTAAATAAACCAAAATCATCTATCGTCTCTCTAGCATGTTTTCTCCTAGATAAAACATATATCATTGCTATTCCAGTAACAAAACCACCTACATGTGCAAAAAATGCAACACTACCAAACCTTAGATACCCATAGATAACCTGAAGTGCAAACCAGAATAATAGAAAAGCTGAAGCTACTGTAGTGAAACATAGAGGTATTATAAAAAGGTAACACATAGATAATCTTCTTCTAGGAAATAACATTAGATAAGCACCAAGAATGCCACTAATAGCGCCAGAGGCCCCAACAGCTGGTATAATAAGGTTTAGAGGGCCTCCAAGAGGGATAAAACCTGTATGGAAAATTATCGCTGAAACCCCTGCTGTGATATACAGCGTTAGAAATTTAATGCTTCCTAAAATGTTTTCCATCTCTTTACCAAACATATATAGAAACCACATATTGAAGAATATATGAAATATATCACCATGTGTAAACATGCTTGTGATTATTCTATACCATTGATCTGGATATTGAAGAAGCACAGGTATATATGCTAGCGTATCTATCCAATCTTGCGATGTTGAATAAAACAGATTTTGCGAAGATGTTATAAGATATACAATTACATTAAGAGCAACAAGTATGTATGTTGCCCACGGTCTTCTCTTCATATTCCACCATATCAATTCATAAGACAGTTAGCGACACCTTTAGCTAAGCTTTTACCAATACACTATATGCTAACCTATATAAAAACTGTTATCAACTTTAATTCAAGTTTTACCCACATTATGAATAATTATAGCTGGTTTTCCCAATGGTGTACCACTATGTATAGAGACTGGTCGACATTTAGCAACTAGCATATATATAATGGGCTTCTTTATTAAACCCTCAACCTCAGTTAGATATTCATAGTTTGCCATACCCTTAGAAATAATGACATCGCTTTCTTCTATAACATTCAAAAGCTCTTTTCGGACATATTCAAAGAAGATGCTAGATGCATCTAAACCGGTATCAACAACTTTAGTAAAGCTTTTCTCTAATTCAGCATAAGATGCATCGTTTACTGATATATCGTTTTGAAAAGCTCCTCCTTTAATAATAGCTACTACATTTTTATTTTCATTTTTAAGAACTTCACCAACCAATTTATCTAAAACAGCTTCACCAGCATTATCGAGAATCATAGCTATATTTTTTGAATCTTCGATAAGCTCTAAAGCTTTATAAATATCGCCATATACGTTAAGCTCTGATGCTTTCTTTAATAGCTCTTCTACATTGGGAGGATTATAGTCTATAACACCTATATCGAGCATGTTTCCTATCAACGAGAATTTTATCGCCATTAATAACCTATCTCTGAATCTCCCTAGCCTTGAAATGATCTCCCTAGCCTCTCTATAAATGTTTAACGCCTTTCTATTGACCTCTATTTTCAGTTTCAGATAAGGGTCTTCAATTCCAGAAACTCTTTTAACTACTCTGAATAATTCTGTTGCTATATATGTTGGTATACATATAGAGCTTTCCTTATCTCCACATGAGGATATGAGACCATTTAAATCCTTAACTACTCTCTTCATTGCCTCAATACGTTTATCCTCATCATTAAACAACATTGATATATCTCTATATCTTACTTGTATTTGGCAAGGTATACACTCAGCATAAAGCTTCAAGGCGTTAATCACCAATAAAATAATATAGCTGTAATATGTATTAGAGATGCATAAAACAACTAAAAATACTTATCTAATTTGAACAATGCAGTAAAATGATATAGACCCTCTAAAACATCTTCATAATTTCTATCCAATTTATTATTATTTTAATACACCATCAACCAACTACAATTTACTGACTTATAAACTTAATAACAGCTAGGCCAAGCTTTAATATTCTACATGTTTAACGCAATTGATATAGCTATGAAATTTTTATACTAGGTGCACAAAATGGATAAAGATAGTGAAAGAGTTATCGATATATATAGAAATGAAATATTGCATGGCCCTATATATAAAGTTCTACTTAAGCTTGGAACACCTCTACTATTGGTCCAACTTATTAATATATCTTATAATGTTGCAGATGCTTATTGGCTCTCACAATACTCAACTGTTGATTTAGCAGTACCTAGGCAGGTTTGGCCAACATTTATGTTATTTCAAGCACTAGCTATGGCTCTAAGCGCAGCAAATCAATCTCTTATTTCACAATACATTGGTGCAAAGATGTATAGTGATGCTGCTAGGGTTGTCAGACAGTATCTCACGGTTTCAACATTGTTTGGCACTATTTTAGGTGCGTTATATTATCTTTTTAGACCTATAATCTTCACAACTATAACTACGGTTCCTCAGGAAATATACAATGGTGTACTAGAATATTCTAGTATAATTACTATCGACCTTATAGCAAGCTATTTTGGACTCTGTTTTACTACAATTCTTCAAAGTATTGGTGATACTAAGAGGCCTGCTATAATTAATGGAATATCAGCTTTTATTAATATTACTCTCGATCCCTTTATGATTTTAGGTATAGGACCTTTTCCAGAAATGGGTATAAAAGGCGCCGCAATAGCGACTGTGATAGCCCGTATATCAGGAGGGGCGATTCTTGTCTATATTGTTTTCAAAAGATTTTCATTTCTAAAGATAAGATTTACTAGAGATATAAATACATTTTGGATTAAATCAATGATTCGTATAGGTTTACCAATACTATTCATGAATATACTTAACACTACTGCATTTATGTTTCAACTTAGACTTATTAACGCTTTTGGAGTTGTTGCTTCTACTGCTTGGGGGATAGGCTTTACTATCATAGATATTGCTGATGCAGTCATGTGGGGATTAACACAAGCCATAGCAATTGTTGTAGGCCAATGTCTTGGAGCACAAAAAATTGGCAGAGCAAAACAAGCTGCCATGACATCAAATCTTATTGTAGGATTGAGTCTTATCGTTGGAGGTATAATAGCATATATAATTAGAGGTAATATAATATCATTGTTTCTATCTAATGATAGTTTATTGTCAATGAGTATATATCTTGAAACTGAAAGATTTCTAATATGGGCACTTGGAACATTGCCATTCTTTGGCTTATTTTTTGTTGGTATGTCTGTTGGTAGAGGATCTGGACACACATTTTATCCAACTATAATAAGTGTTATAAGGCTTTGGATTATAAGAATAGGTCTTGGATATGTTTTATCATTATATTTAGGCTCTAATGGCGTTTGGATTGCATTTGGTTTAAGTAATATATTTTCTGGAATAGCATCGCTTATATGGGTTAAGAGAGGGTCGTGGACAAAGCCCATCATAAAAGGAAGATAGTAATGGCTAAACAATAAAATACATTCTATAAATAAAGTTAAGCATATATTTTATATAAAATAGAGGTCTAGCCCTAGCACCAACTTAAATCTAGTTATTGAATGACATCATCGAGATGTACACTTCATAAAGCTTTTTAAAGCTTTACCCTCCTTAAAAAATGGGTTTAAGCAATTGACAATATATAATGCATGGATATTCACATTAGGAACAGAAGTAACACAAGGAAGAATCGTAAATACAAATGCTTCATATCTAGGTAGAAGACTCACCCTGCTCGGGTTTAGAGTTATTGGAATTATATCATTAATAGATGATGTTGATACTATTGCTAGATATTTAATAATAGTATTAAATGAAAGACCCAAAGTTATTGTAACAACAGGAGGTCTTGGCCCTACATACGATGACAGAACTTTGGAAGCCGTTGCAAAAGCTTTGAATAAAAAGCTTATTCTAAATGATGAAGCTTTTAATATTATTAAAGAAAAATACAAGGCTAGAAATATGCCCTTAACTGAAGAAAGAATAAAGATGGCATATCTTCCTGAAGGAGGTGTTGCTATACCAAATCCCATAGGTACAGCACCTGGTTGCTGGCTTGAAGTAGGAGATACGATAATAGTTTCTCTACCTGGTGTACCCCAGGAAATGGAGGCTATGTGGGAGTATCTAATCGAACCAAAACTCAGGTCTATAGGCCCGTCAGTTTACATAGCTGAGATTCTACTGAAAATTGTTGGCGTACCTGAATCATCTCTAGCACCAATAATAAAAAATATTCTTAAGGATAGCCCACCTGAAGTCTATATAAAGTCACATCCAAAGGAAGGAACGCCAGGAAAACCAATAATAGAGCTTTATATAATGTATTCTAATGAAGATAAAGAAAAAGCAGATAAAGTAGCAAAAGAAATTATGAATAAAATGATAAATAGCATAAAACAGAGATTTGAAGCAACAATAGAAACTATATCTATGAATATATCATAGCATATCTAAAACTCTCTATAATATATCTCAAACTCTGAAGCTTGACAAGGTTCATGCGACTCTGAAACTGTTACACTATTGACTAATGTAAATGGCGGTCCTTTATCTAAACTATCTAAAAACATATTAATTTGATTTTCATCTCCTTCTACACAAATAAGCTCTTTTTCCTCATCCACATCTATTATATATCCTTTTAATCCAAGGCTCTTAGCTAACAGATATATATGAGCCTTAAAACCAGTTCCTCTTACTACACCTTGCAAAACTATCTTAACAATCTTCATATTTAAAACCATTAACATATTGTATAATAATTAATTAAAATCATTTATAAAAAGATTTATATCTTATTCATTTCTTGTTATCTATTTCAATTATTTTATAGAATATCAATAACTTCTTCCTTACCAACATCTATATCAAGACATCATTGTTTCTAATTCAGATAACTAGCCATACACTTATAATATAAACTCATGCCACCTACATTAAACTTCAATTAAATATAGCTAAAGTTTCTTTTTAAGTTTATTACCATAGACGTAATAAACATAGAGATGTTTATAAGAACTGTCACCAAGTATTGTTTATGTTCCTAACCATTAATTGTTCTCTATATCAGTAAAAGCGTCCAACATCATCTCTCAGAGACCAGAAATCTCATTATCATTATACGTAGCTACATATCTTTATAACTTTTTACTATTACTATGAATCACAGGATTTAAACATGCTGTAATGTTATAGAGTTAATGACTTCTAGAATTGAATGGCAAAAGCGTGCAGAGGTAACTGTGGTAAGGGAGTATAGTGATAAGTAAGAGAATAGAACAATTAAAGCAGTTGATCCACTATGTGAGGGAGCTATTTAGTGGTTTAGAGAGTTAGAAGATCTAGAGATAAAGAAGTAGATAGACTGGGGGAGGATTGTAGAGTTCCTTAAAGCACTACATATTGTTGACCTATTTTTAGCATTTCATCTTTAACTTTCAGAACTAATGCCTTAGCATTTAGACTCCCTTATAATAGCAATTACGTAACTAACTGTTAATGCTATACCAAGTATTTCTTTAGCCCTCTAACCCTTGTCACACTTTTTAGAGAATCTTCAACAACGCTAGCCAAATTCTAAGCTTAGCAAACTCTGCGACACTACATATTCTTGATACAATGTAGAGAGCTTAGCTCAGGATATGATAATTAGTGTATAGCTCTATTTTCACCTCTTTTAACTCTATAAAGAATCTCTACAACCATATCTTTACCGAATGCATTCTCAATAATATAAGCTGATACAGCATCTGCATATCCTTCTTCCTAACCCCCAAAATAAGCAAATACGTAAATCATCCCCCGAAATGCAGTTAAAAGTAAACTAGATCTATGCTTTACACTCTCTACTGATGATTATTTCTGTACCACATCCTAATTATATATATATTCTCTATTCTAAGGTAAGTAGATAGAGTAGAATATGATTGTTATGAATAAGAGGAACGCTACCATTATAAGCATAACTAGGAGAGAATGCTCAATAAAATACTCGAACTTAGCTAAAATACTTGATAGTTTGTTCATTTGAATACCAATCCTTGTTTCAATTTTCATAGCGATATTCAGCATTTTCTCAAAAAATAGAGCTATGAAGACTACTAATCTATCTACCTCTTTACCAACATCGCTACATCTCCAAAAAGTTCTGTACAATTTACTCTCAATTGATTTAGAGAATGAAAATGCTCTTCGTGTAAACGAATCAACACTTTCACGAATGTTATAACGATATATAGCGTTTCTATAAACAGCTTCACCATATTTAGCAAGCTTTAAGCTTATAGATAGATACCTCGATATTAATACTGAAACTCTTTGCTTTAACTTACTATATTTATTAACTATGGCTATAGATAATGTATAAGAAGTTAACGTTGTTATAAGATGAGCTAGATCCTTCTCGTGGATTATCAGTGTAAGAAATGGCACTATAAATACAGCCTCTCCACCGAGAAGCAAGGATCTGGGATCAAGAATCATTAATGCTATGATAAAACTATATAGGGTAGATATGCTTAGCGATACCCAGAGTTCTTCGATATGAGACACTGTATAGAATAGAAATGTAAGTATTGTTAAAGCTATCAGCGTTTTAGCTGTATCTAAGTAAGAGCTCGACATCGTGGTCCTAAAAACTTTCAGGCACCCAATTACTAGAACGCATTTGAAACTCCCTTCAGCTAGTAGAACATCTCTATACAGTAGACTAAGGATAGCTAGCATAATGGCTATGACAACTATGTATACCTCTAAATACTTTGTAACTTGTTGAAAAGATGCTCTATTTTTCTGCATTGTATTAACTACCTCTATATTTTAATATAGCGTATATTAGTGGGTATAGAGCTATTAAGGATATAGCTGTCAAAACTAAGATTAGTGGATATAAAATATCTAGAGCCTTAAGTTTTATAGATATTGATCCGCTATATATTGATAGCATTACCAACGGCAACGTAATTATGTAGGGGTATATAGACATTGTTGTACATGATGCTTTGAAATATTTATCTTCTCTAGATAGGATTGGTTTAGGGAATGTTGTAAGAGATTCCTTCCCAAAGTGGGCTTTAAGGTATACAGCGTTATATATAATTGAAATAGCTATCTTCAGGATTAGTATCGTTAGAGCGACTAGATATGTATAGGAGTTGCCGAGGTATTTGCTTATCCCTGCGAAGAGTACTAGTTTAGCTAGGAATCCTATTGATGGTGGCATACCTAAGTATGATGTGACGCTCATCAAGACTGATGTAGATTGAATAGGGCTTACTCTATGGATAAAACCTAGCTCGTTAATATTTCGTTTATGTATGTTAACCTCTATGTATCCAGAATCCATAAACATAAAAGCTTTGTATAGAGCATGGGCTACGCTGTATAAAGCTGAAGCCGTGATAAATATGGAGTCCTTCGATAAGATGTAGAGGCCTAGAGCAATCGATAGAATACCTGTTTCAGATGTAGTGCTATAGGCAAGCAACCTTTTGATATCTTGTTGAATAGATGCTTGAGCAGCTCCATATACAGCTGTTAAACCTCCTAACAAAATCATTGTTATAGCTGCTAAAACTTCGTCGATAACTTGGTTAGCGGTTAGGTATAGTCCGTATATCCCCATCTTAACCATTAGCCCGGAGAGAAGAGCTGAAGCTGGTGAAGGTGCAACGCTATGAGCATCTGGAAGCCAGAAATGCAAAGGTATGACAGCGGCTTTAGAGAAAAACCCTAGCAGAACTATGATCAGGATTGTTGGATTAGCAATTCTTAGTTTTAGAAGTGTTATCGGTGTTACGAAAGCTTCCTCAAACCCTATCATAGCTAATAGAATGAATAGTGAGAGATCTGTAGGTATCATAGAGAATATAAGGTATTTAATCGAAGCTCTTAAAGGATTTACATCTTCTCTAGCTATGTAGTCGTAAGCTATGAGAAGGAAAGCTATCAACTCTATTAAAAGCCAGAACATTATAAACTCTATAAATGTTTTAGCTCTAAACAGCATCACCATAGAGAACAAGAAGATATCTATCAACGGAGTAAGCCCTACACCTCCATACCTAGCTTTAGAGTATGCATATGTATAGAAAGCTAAAGCGATCCCTACGATAGACGAAGTTATCAATAAGATTTCAGAGAAGAAATCTAGACCTTTAATAAGTAAAGCTATAGATAAGAACCCTAGAGATCTCAATATACATCCCACAATAGGAGCTTTAGATAACACTATATTTCCCAGCATAATCAGCAGAGCTGTTGTGGGTATACTTATCAGCCATTCTTCTATCTCTACATACATGTACTATGAACCTCTACCTGTTTATCATGCTAAAGGTGTTCGCTATATAGGTATCAACATCTGTACTACGTGAAACGAGCTCCACAATAATGTTGAAGATCTGTGGAT
>Ga0272445_1002883_pt1 | contig 11218 bp, 8 predicted proteins | sample YNPCB0031_FD_194404 | JGI IMG/M metagenome (GOLD analysis project Ga0272445, IMG submission 194404) | Hot spring sediment microbial communities from Yellowstone National Park, WY, United States - YNP-CB-003-1 | ecosystem: Environmental > Aquatic > Thermal springs > Hot (42-90C) > Sediment... | reverse complement strand
AGAAAAGTCGTTATTAAACTTGCAATTCCAAAGACAAATATATACCTGATCAAATATCTTGCTCGGTTATAATCATCAAAAGAGTGCAACCCATAGATATAAAAAATTAGTAAGTAAACCCCAGCAACTATTAATGGCAATAAAGCTTTGGTAATTTTTTCGTTAAAATCGCAAACAAAATAGCTGAACATGTATATTATAAAAAAATCACTTAGAAAGAGAAAGAATTTAAATTTAGAGATATGCTTAAACAAAATTTATCCCCCCAATCACTTTCAATTAATTGAGAAGATTCAAAGATTAACTTTAACATAAATCCAAAGATAAAGAAATGCAAAATATAAAACCAATCTCCATAAAAATGGAATGGATGAAAAAATATAAAATTATATATCTTTTTTCTTAAGGATCATCTAACAGCGCTATTCATCCCTGGAGGAAAATCAGCTAATAATTCTATTTTCTCCCAATTATCTTTAAACCAATCAATAGTGGCGCTTAGACCTTCTTTAAATTCTACTACCGGTTTGTATCCAATTAGAGATTTCGCTTTTTCTATTGATGCTAGTAATCGCGGTTTTGTATCCCATTTGCGTCTATGTTTAAAAATGATACCCGATTTACTACCTGTCAACTCAATAACAAGATCTGCAAGATTTTTAATAGATATTTCTCGTCCAGCTGCTAAATTAAAGCTCTCCCCAATCGCATTTTTACAAAAACCCGCCTTTAGAAGTCCCTGGACTAGATCTAAAACATAGGTAAAATCCCTTGTTTCTTCACCTGTCCCAGTAATTGGAAGAGGGTTTCCTTTTATCGCCCAATATATAAAATTTGGAATTACATTTCTGTATTGACCAGGAACTTCACCGGGTCCATATGAATTAAAAAATCTACAATTTACTATAGATAAACCATAATGATGGTGATAAAAATTACAATACATTTCTCCAGTCATTTTATTTATTTGATATGGTGTTGTGAGATGCATTGAAATGAAATCTTCTTTTAAAGGTAGTTTAGGATATGATCCGTATATTGCGCAACCACTGGATGCATACACAAATCTTTCAATCCTAGCTAATCTTGAATATTCTAAAAGTTTTATATGGCCAATTATATCAACCTCAGCGGATATCTCAGGATAATCTACGGAATTCTGATTTGCAAAAAAAGCAGCAAGATGAAACACTATTTGGGGATCTTCTTTAAAAACTCTCTTTAAATCCACATCATTTCTAACATCGCCTTTTACAAACATTATATTATGCAATGGTGTTACGTTCCATGGATCTGGATACTTTATAGACGATAAGTTATCAATTACCACAACTTTACCGCTACTTCCTACCAATTTAGATAGTGCAATAATTAAATTACTTCCAATTGCTCCAGCACCACCTGTCACTAGGATAGTTTTACCCTCATAATAATTAATTAATTCTCGTTCAAGATTAATTTTTCCAAGATAATTATCTACAAGGTTCACCCTCTTCTCGTAAATACTTATCATAAATTTACGCCCCCTTAATTATTTTTATTTTAAAATTTGAATGTTTTCATAAGTTTGATATAATGTGTATCCCAACAATTAAATTTAAAATATTACCTTTAAATCTTTTTTTAAAAGCTCTTCTATTTTATCAAGAATAACATCTCGATCAAAATTTTCTTTTACAAATTTATAACCGTTATTACCCATGTTTTCTAATTTGTCCTTATTAAAATAAATTTTCTTTGTAATTTCAACTGCTTCATCTACATCATTGGAAAAACAGGAATATCCACACTCAGCAATTTTTATAATCCTATGTCCATCGCTTTCCCTATTAAGAAAAGCAAGAACTGGTTTTCTCGCAGCCATATATCCCAACATTTTACTTGGAACAACAGGTGTCTTATTTAAACTACTTAATGTAACCAAACCAACATCACAATCAGCTACTAATTTCGGATAATCCGCTCTAGATACAAATGGCTTAAATATAACATTTGTAAGTTTTTTCTCCCTAACTAGGCTTTTTAATTTTTCTTTATAGATTCCATCTCCAACAATTAAAAAACAAATTTCTTCTATATCTTTAATTTTATTTGCTACCTCAACGACAAAATCTAATCCCTGAGATGGACCAATAACACCTGCAAATAAAATTATAAATTTATTTTCTAATCCAAATTTTTTTCTAAACTCATTTGTTCTCAAAACCCCTTCAAAAGATTTTACATCAATCCAGTTATGCAGTATATAAAATTTACCATTAAATTCAGGGTATCTTTTAAATAAAAAATCAAAATTTCCTTCTGAATGAACAGTGACTATATCTGCATATTTATAGGCATAATACTCCATTTTTTCAAAAAATTTTATAAGTAATTTATTTTTTAAAACTCCCAAATCTATTGCATTCTGAGGGAAAATATCCTGTACATTTAAAAGATATTTTGCGCCAAAAATTTTTTTTATTTTTTCCCCGACTTTTGCTAAAGGTAAGGGGGGACTATAAACAATCACATAATCAATTTTATCACCGACATACTTTAAAATTTTTCTATAGAAAATTTCAGGCATTGATAGCTGAGCTATTCCTCTTATAATGAAATTAACCTTATGATGTGGTAATGTTTTTACCCTTATTACTTTAATTCCATGCTCTACAGCGCATTCAGGAAATTTCGTTTTTTCTAACTCATCTGAAAGATTATATTTAGGATAAGAAGTACAAACTATAACATCATAATTTCTATCTCTTAACCCTTCTGCAAGTTCTTGCATTAAATGCGACGCAGAACGAATTTCCGGGGGATAGGAATCAGTTATTATTAAAAACCGCTTCATAGATATATCGGAATACCTTTATCTATTGATTCTTCTATTTTGAAAATAGATAAAGTTGAATAATATATTTCTTTATAAGTAATCAATGGAACTGTTACACCCTTAATTACATTTATAAAATGTTCTAATTCCTTTTTATACCCCAGGTCTTGATTGAAAGTTTTAAAATTCTTTCTTTTACCATTGAAGAACATGGTTGTTTCTCTATAATCATTAATAATAATCGTTTTCCCTTCGCAATAAATTTCCACCCTCTCCCTTGAAAATGCTTTATCCCCTGAAGCTGTGTAAAAGATATTTCCAATAGAACCATCTTTAAAACTAATAATTATACTTAGATTATCACTATTAACAACACTTCTGTCATTCCCTCTAACCCTTTCTGCAAAAATTTTTAAAGGGATACTGCCAGTAAGATAAATTAGCATATCAACAAAATGGCATATTTCTCCAACTATTCTACTTCTACCTTCCTCTTCGTAATGTACCCAATGGCTTTTTGGAACAAAGCCAGCATTTATTCTATAATTTATCAAAACAGGATCTGTTCTATCTTTTATAAATTCATAAGCTTTCAAGGAATGGATGGAAAATCTTCTGTTATAACCAACCATAATAAAAGGAGCTTTATCTATATTTGTATATAAAGAATCAATTTCTATTAACTCTTCCTCACTTATACACAAAGGTTTTTCTACGAAAATATGCTTCCTTTTTTCAAGAGCTTCTATTACCATTCTTTTATGTTGGCTATGGGGAGTAAGAATTACCACTGCATGGACATCATCAGAGTTAATCACTTCTTTATAATCTGATGTAATTATGTTAAATCGATATTTATTACCGGTATGATATGAATTTGCACCGGAAGAGGTACAAAGAATATGAAGATTAGCTTTGTCTATTTTACTTAGCGCTGGTAAAAGCAATGCTTTACCAAATAAACCAGCTCCAATGACACCGAGATTAACTTTATCACTACCTATAGAGTAAGATTGATTCAAAACCTTTATTTTTTCTCTGGATAGATCCTTCAAATCTTCATCTGGATATTGAAGTATTACACCAATATATTTACTGGGATTTTTCAGTAATTCATTATAGACCATTAATGCATCTTTTATTGAAAACCTATGTGTTATTAATTTTTCAACACATACTCTCTTTTCTGAAATTAATCTTATAAACTCTTCTAAATTCCTGTTTTCTGTCCATCTTACATAGCCAATAGGATAATCAATGCCTTTTTGTTCGTAAATAGGATCAAATATACCTGGACCACCAGCTTTTGATACTAAAATTTCAACCTCTTTGTGCCACATCTCATTTCTATCTGGATGTATATCCGCAACTCCCACTAAAACTATCCTACCCTTCATCCTTGCAATTTCCACTGCCACATTTACTGGTTCATTACTTTTTGAGGATGCTGTAATTATGACAGCATCAGCTCCATATCCGTTTGTAAATTTATCAATCCTATTTTTAAATTCTTCAATATCAGAGAAAGCATAATCTATACCGATTTCTTTGGAAAGATTTACTTTTGACGAATCAATGTCAAAACCAATAACTCTACAACCATAGGCTTTGAGAATCTGAACGGTTAATAACCCAAGTAGTCCAAGACCAATAACCGCTACATTTTCTCCAAAAGTTAAATTTGCACATCTAATGCCATGTAGAGCTATTGTTCCAAGCATTCCGAAAGAAGCTTCTTCAAAACTTACATTATCAGGAATTTTACAACAAAGATATTCAGGGACCGCAATATATTCCGCATGACTCGCATATCCCGCACCAATGCAGGCAACTCTATCTCCAGGAGAGAATTTATGGATATTGTTACCAACCTCTACAACAATACCAGCAGAGCTATATCCAAGTGGTGTAGGGTTATCAAGTCGCCCAAGCGCTTCTTGAAAAGTTTTCAAAAATCCTTCTTTCTTAGCTTTATCGAGAAATCGTTTTAAAAGATCTGGACGAGCTTTTGCTTTCCCAAGTAAACTCTTTTTCCCTAACTCTATAATAGACCTCTCTGTACCTATACTTATAAGCGAAGCAACATTTTTTACCAGTATATTATTTGAAGAACAATTAGGAATAGGTACATCAGCTAATTCTATCTTTCCTGTGCGATAGTTCTGTATTACCTGGAGCATAACAATTCGGTATTTAATAATTTAATTTATAGAGTCAAAAACAATGAAAGGAATTTTTTAACAAAAAATTATAAAATGTCCTCAATTAAGCTTCTCTATTTTCCAATATAACTTTCTATTTCGCGCTCATATTTAAGTCATTAACAAAATCAATTATAATTTTATATTATACAATTCCTCAATGATTTCTTTTACGGATTTATTTTCCTTTTTAGATTTAGTTTCAATCTCATATATTTTAGCATCAATTAAAAACCTATACCAAAAACTCTGCAAAAAGTGACGTATCAATCCTTCTTTCCCATCAAGAAAGCCAAATTTTAAAAAGTATCTGTAAACAAAATAAAAAAAAGATCTTACAAACAATGGCATTCTTAAATAAATTTTTTCTTTTAACCATCTTTTCCTCTGCTCCTGTGTTCCAAAAAGCTTTGCCTCAACATCATCATACTTTAAAAATTTATATTTTAAATTAAGTATATCAATTGCCTCTTTTGTTGCATAAGAATTGTGTTTTCCAATCCACCAGTGTAAATTTTTTTTATTATTATCCACAATATCATTTTTTAAAAAATAGACCCTACCTTCTGTAACTTTTATATGCTCATCCATCCATTTTTCTTCACAGTAACCTTTGCCATAACGCCATATTCTTAAAAGCCAAGTTGGATAATATCCTCCTCTTTTTATCCACTTACCAAGAAAATGAACTCTTCTTTTAACATATAATCCTGTTATTTCTTTATCTACATTTGGAATTGTATTAATTAATTCATCTTTAAGTTCCTGAGTAACAAACTCATCTGCATCTAATCTCATAACCCATTCTGTTTTTATAGGTAAATTTTCCAAAGCCCAGTTAAATTGTTTTGCTTGATTTTCAAAAGGATGCTGATAGATCTTATCTGTATATTTTTTTGCAATTTCGAGAGTTTTATCTGTTGAATAAGAATCAACAATAAAAATATCCTCAACCCAACCATAAACACTACTTAAGCACTGCTCAATATTTTTTTCTTCATTATATGTTAAGATAATGACCGAAATAGGAAGTTTAGCTGCTTGTCCATCACTCATGGTTAGTTTAACGCTGTTTGATTAGAAACTGGAAGGTTTATTTTTTCCTGCTACAATTATCATTGACTTCCATAAAAACGGCAATCTTCCCGCCCCGCAGAATTTTAAGATGTCAAATTTATTTTTCATTAATAATTCTATCAATGACTTTTTAGAAAAAAACTTTATATGCCCCCCTTCCCATAAAGGATTGAAATGAGTATCAAATTTATTTAACAAAGCTATTACCAAATTTTTTAAATACCCGTGATAAGGAGTTGTAATTATTAAAATGCCATTTTCCTTAAGCCATCTATGTATGTTCTGAATATACTTTTCCGGTGAGTATAAGTGTTCAATAACCTCCATTGATATTACTACATCATATTCACTTGGAATATCCACAGGTAAATTTTGCTCATATACATTATGTAAATGTAATCTATCAGAAAGATGTGGGAAATTTCTTTTTGCAATTTTTATTCCAGAAAAAGATGCATCAAAACCATATATTTCTTTATAACCTAACTTATAAAGTTCATTCAAAAAATATCCTCCCCCACACCCGGCATCTAGTATTTTAGCATCCGAAGGTATATTTAATTCTTTAAGTATTTTGATAATTACAGGAACTATATATTCATGGGCAGTAGTTTTTGGATTTTCCCATTTATATTCAATATATTCACTTTCCATTACCAACCTCCTTGATTAGTGATTGCTAACCATTTATCGCTTCTTCATACATTTCTATCATTTTATCAGCAACCTTATTTATATCATAAAGTTCATGAACCATTTTTCTACCATTCAAAGCCATATCTTTTGTCTTATCCAAATTTGAGAATACATTTTTTATACCATTATAAACATCATCAACAGTATTTTTTACTAAAGTTCCAGCATTATACCGCATTATTTCTCTTGAAATTCCAACTTTATCAGATACAACTATTGGAACACCACAAGCCATCGCTTCCACCACTGCCACGCCGAAATTCTCAGAATAGGAAGGCAGAACAAAAACATCGCTTCCATAAAAAGCCATGAGTTTATCTTTTCCAGTTAAAAGTCCTGTAAAAGTGACAGCATCAGTTAAACCATATTCATTTACCCACTGCCTTACCCTTTGTTCATAACCATCCCCATCATCTTTACCAACAATTAATAAATGATAATTTTTATCTTCATTATAAAGTTTAGCAAATGCTGGAATTAAAATATTAAGTCCTTTTTTCCAGTTAATTCTGCTTAAAAAAAGGATTATTTTTTTATTTTTTAATTTTGGATATTTTTCAATCAAAGCAGATTTGTTTAGATTAGCTTCAAGCTGAGATAAATCCAACCCATTTGGAATAACTCTTATTTTATTTTCAAATTCTGGATAAAATTCTAAAAAATGTTCTTTCTCTTTTTCTGTTATAAGACGAATTAAGATAGCTTTGTCTAGCAGTTTGTATCCAACGGTACTCATGTAAAAATCTTTTTTAAGTTTTTTTAATTTAATCATATTATATGCATCTTTCATAAAGCTTCCATGAGCAGAATATATGAATTTGGTATTTGTATAAAGAACAGGGATTGAATAAAAATCAAAGATACCCGATAAATAAATTAAATTACAATTTTTAGCTAATTCTTTAATTCTTTTAAAAAATTTTAATGAAAATGATGGCATTACATACCTTGGCAATTGTTCTTCGACATATTCAACTTCAAAGGGGAGCTCAGTGATAAATTTAAGTTTTTCTATATCATAATTTTTGGGTATAGGGGATAAAACCTTAACTTTAATTCCTTTTTGAGAAAGTTTTATAAGTAAATCTTTTGCTACAGTAAATGGTCCGCCAATTTCCGGATAAAAACCAATTAAATGTAATATTTTCATTTTATTCTAATCCTAATACTTTTTTTATTCCGATAAACATTTGTTTTGCTGCATTTTCCGGAGTATAATCTTTGATAATATTTTTTGACTCTTCTCCCATCTTTTTCATATCAACCTCCTTATTCATAAATTTTAACATAATTTCTTGAAGTTCTTTTTGATTAAAAGGATCAAATCCAAAACCATTTATCCCTTCTTTTACTAAATCCCAGTAGCTTCCACATCTTTTTGATACTACAACCGGTAATCCGCACATCATTGCCTCATTTACAACAAGCCCCCAAGGCTCAGAGATGCTTGGTAAAATGAAAACATCGGATATAGTATAAAAATCTACTACTTCCTTCCAGGATTTTCCGCCAACAAAAAAGACATCATTTTTAAGTCCTAAACTATTTACCAATTTAAATAATTCTTCTCTTTGCGGTCCATCTCCAACCAATATTAATCCCCACTCTTTGGAATTTTCAAATTTTTTAACTTCGTAAAAAGAATTTATAAGCATTTTTAAATTTTTCTCTGGACTTAATCTTCCCACATAGAGAAAGTTATGCCTCTTAAAAACGGTCAGTGGTTTATTTATCAAAATGCCTTTATAATCAACTGCATACCACCCAGCTTTAATTATTTTATTTTTATCAAAACCTAACGACAAAAGATATTCCATTTGTTTTGTTCCGATACAAAATGCAAAATCAAAAAACTTCAAAATTATCTTTTTTAATAATTCCTTATACCATATTCTTGTTCTATCATTTATTGTTGTGTCTGAGGTAATTATATTTTTACCTCCTCTAATTTTATTGAATATCGCGGAAAATATTATAGAAGGATCACTATAACCAGCTGTAATTAAAATTGTTGGTTTATAATCTATTATTTCCTTTAATAATAACCTAATCTTATTAACAGTTGATAAATCTTCTAAAAAACCGTTATACAATATTTTATGTGGATAATTATGTATTTGGGCATCATAATCTCCTATTCTTTCCCTACCTCTATGAGTTCTGGCAAGATGTATAACAAAGAAATCAAAATTATTATTTATAGATAATTTATATAATTCACTAAATGTTAAAGCAGAATAATGACTCCATGCGACAGTGTGAATTATAAGTATCTTATCTTTTTTTATATATTTCTCTCTCATAAATATTTCGTATAGAATATAATATTGCCATGCTAAAAAATATATAAAATTGGCCATCTTGGGTAACTAAAAAGTCAAAGAAAATATAAGTTGTAAAAATTGTAATTATTAATAGAAACTTATCTCTTTTTGAAAATCTAAACACAGCAATTAGTGGTTTAATATAAGAAATTATAAAGAGTAATAATCCTATAATGCCTGTTTCAGACAAAATTCTTAAAAAACCACTTTTAGCAACAAAAACATTTTCGTACATATAATATGCATAGTATGGTATATATTCTTGCGCATATAAGTGTATATTTCCTAATCCAGTTCCTGTTATTAACCAATAAGGATGGTTAATTAAAAATCTAAGAACTGCCTCATTCCAGTCTTCTACAAAAGTAAACATAGGTGCTTCCTGCATATTAGGATTGATTAACCTTTCAATAGTTCTAAATTTTACCAATTCAAAAGTAGTAGGATTTATTTCTAAAAGAAAGATAAAAAAAACAACTATTATTTCACTATAAATTACAAACCTTAATTTAATTCCCTTGTGAAAAATCAAAATTAACCCAACAAGAATATTTAAAAACATTAGGATATATCCCTGGGTAGAAAGTGTCATAAATAAATTAAAAAGCATAATAATTGCACAAAAAAGTGAATGCCTTATACTAAATACTTTTAAATAATTATTAAAAAATAACAAAGGTAAAACAATTGAGAGTGAATAGGCAAAATGTTTCGGTTCTCCTCCAATAGATGAAACTCTGAAAACATTCCCTAAATACATATGGTAGATCATTCCAGTTCTTTTTTCTTCTTGTAATAATCCAATAGGAATAATGTCATAGCCAAATCTTTTATAAAACACATACTGAAATATTCCGATCAAAGACAATAAAACACAAGCTAAAATTAAAATTTTTAATAATTGTTTAATTTCTTCTACATTTTTTATATATTTGACAAAGTAAAATACAGGGGTAAATAGCAATCCCCAGAAGAAAATTTGAACCATATATCTATATTTCCCCCGTAATAGAGAAAACATATTAACGGTATCAGGTAAATGTTGACTTAAAACAATAGTTATTGTAAATGTATAAACGATAAAATACAAAAAATACCTTAAAGATTTACCCACCTTTAAAAAACTTTTGTTAAAAAACAAAACAAACAACATAATTAAAGCCCAAATTCTATCAATAGTAAGTGATATGCCAATATCATACATTAATCCATAAAAGGGTAGAGAAAAAACAAATACTTTTGCCAAGCCAATATATCTGTTTTTCTCTTTAAGGATAAAAATCAAACCAATTAGAATAAAGATTAAATAAACTATAGTTGCTATCATTTCGTTTTATATTTTAACCGTTTAATTAATTTAACTGGCAAGTATTTTACACGATAGTAAAATTTAAAAATTTTATTGTCATATTTATCGTTTCCATAACTACTTTTTATTTTTTCCTCATCAATCAAATATTGCTCATAGTATTTCCCATTTCCAGTTTTTGAATCCTTGTGTATTCTAAAGCAAGAAAAAACAACATCTACACACTTAAATTTAAAGCCCAAAGTTGCTGCTTTTACAAAAAATTCTCCATCCATACAAGTGTGATTTTCAATATTAAAACCACCCGCTTTAAAAAATACATCAGCTCGCCAAAATGACGATTGTTGAGGGATCGAAAAAACCCCGTAAAAATACTCTCTTAACACAAAAGGTAGAGCAACAGCTAATGTAACAATATTATCACTTTCATCAATAATATAAGCATGGCCATAAAGGATATCATAATGATTCTCTTTAAACTTGCTCGCGACTATTTTAAGGGTATTTGGTAAGCAAATATCGTCAGAATTTAAATATGCAAATATTATCCCTGTTGCTCTTTCAAATCCTTTATTTAACGCATGTGATTGACCTCTATCTTTTTCGCTCACCCAATATGCTAAATATTTTTCATATTTCTTTATTATTTCAACGCTCCCATCTGTTGAACCACCATCAATGATTATATATTCAAGATTTGGATAATTCTGATTTAAAACACTTAAAATTGTTCTTTCTAAAAACTGTGCCTGATTATAGGAGGGGGTTACAATTGAAATTTTAGGCCATGATG
>Ga0272445_1002880_pt1 | contig 11232 bp, 12 predicted proteins | sample YNPCB0031_FD_194404 | JGI IMG/M metagenome (GOLD analysis project Ga0272445, IMG submission 194404) | Hot spring sediment microbial communities from Yellowstone National Park, WY, United States - YNP-CB-003-1 | ecosystem: Environmental > Aquatic > Thermal springs > Hot (42-90C) > Sediment... | reverse complement strand
CATCTATCCGGTTTCGGATAGTCTGGAGCACCCTCATAAACAACTATTGATGCGCCATGCATTAGCGGCGCATAAACAATTGAGCTGTGTCCCGTAACCCATCCGACATCAGCAGTACACCAGTAAACACTGTCTTCTTTTATGTCGAAAACCCACTGATATGTGGAGTTTATGAAAACTAGGTATCCGCCAGTGCTGTGAACAATGCCTTTAGGCTTGCCAGTTGTGCCGGAAGTGTAGAGAATGTAAAGGGGGTGCGTGCTTTCTACGGGTAACGGAGGAACATTTTCCTCAGCCTCTTCTATAACTTTATGATACCAAAGGTCTCTTCCCTCTTTCATGTTAACCTCCTGGCTTGTTCGTTTAACAACGATGACTTTTTCTATGGATGGGGTGTTTTTTAGGGCTAAGTCAGCTATTTCTTTTAATGGAATCACTTTTCCTCTTCTATAGCTTCCATCTGATGTGATAAGAACTTTGGCTTCTACATCATTTATTCTATCAGCTAATGCTATAGAACTGAAGCCGGAAAAAATTACAGTGTGTATTGCGCCTATCCTTACTGATGCCAACATAGCAATTGGTAGCTCCGGAATCATTGGCAGATAAATGGCTATCTTATCTCCATCTTTAACGCCGAGTTTCTGGAGAGCTGAAGCTAGACGGTTTACTTCCCTATGGAGCTGAGAATAACTGAAAACTTTTTCTTCTCCGTCTTCTCCCTCCCAATATATTGCAACCTTATTTCTTCTCCAACTCTTTAAATGTCTGTCAATGCAGAGATATGAAGCATTTATGAACCCTCCTGGGAACCACTTTGCAAAGGGCGGATCCCATTCAAGAACTTTATCCCAGCTTCTGAACCATTCAAGTTTTCTTGCTTCCTGCTCCCAAAACTCTTCTATATCATCCAACGATTTTTTATAAATGTCCATATACCTTTTTATTGGCCAATATTTTAATCTAACAGGTAGAGATTCTGACAGCGTTTTTTCAGATACTGAATCCATTTTAAAAATCCTCACTACTCTATATTTCAGCAAGAGAGAGCGCTATTTTAGGCCCCTCTTCCCTATAAATGTACCCATTATTGTTTATGTGTATTTCCGTATCTTTTCTGTTATCAAGTAACCGAATTATTTCTAATTCTATTTCCTTTGTCCAAGCGCATAATGTAATAATCGTTCTACCCTCTTCCTCTCTTACCATGAAGAACCCATCACCAATTAAATGTTTATTCATGGTTAGCACCTCTTCTTTCCATTATATTGTTAGTGGCGATGCCTACTCTGAACTTTAATCTCTGGAGTAAAACAACAATATCCTATAGCATCAAATTCCTTCCTGATTCCATCCCATTCATTTTCAGGTATTGTTTTTAGAGCTAATGGATAGAGTATATTGTTCTCCTTGTATATGTGATCTCTTAGCGTTAAAGCAATGTACATGCCTAACTCACGCACCCTATTAACTAAATAATTATAATCTAAAGCATTTCGCTCATCTAAAAGTTTTTTAAGAGCCCTTTTTCTCGCTCTTAAATCTTCGTGTTCTAACCTCATTATGTTTGGCGGTCCAGTTACTCCCCGCTCCTCTAATCGCGGAAAAAGAGATTTTTCCTCCCTCTGATGATGACTCTCGGCTTCAAGCAATAATTCTAATATGGGCTCCAGCTTCTTCAATTCTTCGCTTAATTGACCTAAGCCTATATTAAACCTAAGCTTTCCAACTATTTTCTCTAATGATTTAAGATTATCCAATATAACTTCATGTTCGGCCTTAAGTATGCTTACTGGATGATCTCTACCAACTTCATTATCCTCTCTTCTAATGGTAATGGCTTTCAAATGTATCTCACAAAGTCTTCTAAATTCTTCAGGATCAAAACCCTCTGCCATGAGCTCTTGCTCAACGAGAGATAAAGTTTCTGGATCTACATCACGTAGGAGCAAACGAGCCTTTTCCTCAATACTTGCTAAGTTCTCCTCCGACTTTAATTCTTTGAGAATTCTTTTTAGCTCCTCTTTATTTGCCATGCATTTCACCATGAAAATAATATAACGAAGTTATATATAATTCATTTTCCCGAATATATTCGGGAAAAATAAAAGAATAGCGAAACCTATTAATTCTTCGGTGAAAGCATGTTTAATTTAGATGGCAAAGCAGCAATTGTTACAGGGAATTGGAAGAGAAACAGCTTTACTTCTGGCTAAGAGCGGCGCAAAAATATCTATCATTGATATTAGTGATAAGATTTTTGAAGTTCTAAAGGATATTGAAGCATCAGGTCAAGAGGGTTTAGCCATTAAGTGTGATGTAGCAAATGGCGGAGAAGTTGAGGAAGCTATAAGAAAAGTTCTAGAGAAGTTTAATAGAATAGATATTCTCGTTAATAACGCAGGGATCTATCCCTTTAAACCACTTGCAGAGATGACAGAGCAAGAATGGGATAGAGTTCTGGATGTAAATTTGAAGGGGATCTTCCATTTCACGAGAACAGTTCTACCTAGAATGATAGAGCAGAAAAGGGGAAAAATAATAAATATAGCTTCGGTTGCGGGATCAATTGTCGGCTTCATAAATCTTACACATTACTCAGCAAGCAAAGCTGGTATAATTGGCTTCACAAGAGCATTAGCCCTCGAAGTAGCTCAGTACGGTATAAACGTAAACGCGATCTCACCAGGCCCTATTTTAACACCAGGAACAAGGGTTCTAGGAGAAGAGACCTATGAGCAGATAAGAAAGAGCATACCATTAGGAAGATGGGGTAGACCGGAAGAAATAGCGAATCTCGTACTGTTTTTAGCAAGCGATGAATCAGACTTCATAACTGGGCAGAATATAGTAATCGATGGTGGTTATACAATACAATAATAAGAAATATTTCTTGAAAGGTATAAGGGTATAAGATTGTACAAAACTTATATATAACTTTGTTATAACATCAATCCAGAGGAGAGACGTATGGTTAGTGAAGAGAAGAAATTAGGGAAGCACGAAGAATGCGATCATGATTGGAAGCCAGTAGAAACAACTAAAGGTGATACACACCTAAAACTTATATGTATAAAATGCGGTGAGACAAAATTGATTGAACTCTTCCCCTAAACATAATAAATAATGGAGGAGGGCGTTTGGGTTGAAAACTGTTTTATTTGTTTGTGTTGAGAATAGTTTTAGGAGCCAGATTGCTGAGGCATACTTTAATATGTTTGCGCCTGAAGGCTGGACGGCTATCAGCGCTGGTTTAACTCCAGCTGAGAACATTCATCCGAATGCTGTTAGGCTTATGCTTGAGGAGGGAATAGATATAAGCCATAAGAAGCCGCAGCAGTTAACTAGAGAACTTCAGGAGAAGGCTAACGTAGCCATAATAGTCTGTAGCGGCGCTTTATGCCCAATAGTCTATACAGAACATATTGAAGAATGGGACATGCCCGACCCGGCAAAAATGCCGCTAGAAGAAGCGAGAAAAATTAGGGATGCCATAAAGGAGAGAGTGTTAAATCTCGTAGAGAAGCTGAAATCTGAACAAATCCAATAATTCTAAATCTGTTTATAACATCGTTATGTTTAATATGCCGCGTTCTTCATTAATTATTAGGATGCTGTCATGCCAGAGGAGACCAAACATACTAAAATTAAGACGAAGGTTATTGCTGAGGGCGCTGTGGCAGTAGCTCTATCAGTTATTCTTAAGGATATTCTTCCACCTATAATTCGCCTACCACAGGGCGGTTCAGTAAGCGCAGCTGGCATGATTCCACTCTTCTGGTTCTCTCTCAGATATGGACTACGCGCCGGGCTGGAGATCGGCGCAGTTTATGGGCTTGTTCATATGGCCCTAGGCGGACACCTAGTCAATCCAGTTCAAGCAATACTTGACTATCCGCTTGCATACGCAGCGCTTGGGCTATCAGGGTTATTCAGAGAACATCCAATAGTAGGCGTTGGCGCTGGAATTTTTGGCAGATTTATTTTCCACTTCGTATCGGGCATAATATTCTTCGCAGTGTACGCGCCCCAGGGAATGAATCCAGCATTATACTCAGCAATCTACAACGGAAGCTATCTGACCATAGAATTTATTGTAAGCTCAGCAATAATTTACATATTAGCGAGAAAATCTCTGTTTAGATCAACATAATCCAGGCATTAGGAATGGCAGTGTCCCACTATTTTCATTCTAAAATAAAATATGTTATTAGATTAGGCTTTAATTACATAATATTCTTAAACTATTCTTGAAATCTGCAAAAAGAGGGGGATTTTAAGTCTACTATGCTCCCTCCCAATCGAGAAGCCTTTTTTCGCCCTCTATTTTCTTCATATCTGTTATATCCTGAGTTACCTCCATTGTTCCCAAGTATTTGCCGTTTTCATCTCTTACCGCAAAGTATCTTATATGGATGAGGCGCCCGTCCTTTTGAATCCAAAATTCAGCCACGTCTCTCTCACCTTTTTTGAACGCCTCAAGTATTCTGTTTACTATGTGTATGCTCTTCTGCGGATGGCAAAGCTGCACTTTTCTACCGATAATATTTTTTGTCCTCACAAATATGCGATTCTCAGCTTTGTTAAAAAATTTCACATGATCATCTCTGTCAACGAAGGTTATTTCTACTGGGAGCGTATTCAGAATTGCTTCGATTTCTTCCATTGTTAAAAAGCCTGTTTTAAACTGCAGAGCGCCTTCCATCTCTAGTTTTTCCTCAACCATTGGTTTTTTAGTTTTTTCAATGCTTTTTGATATTATCTGCTGTGGCGTGAAGCAGCAATATCCAATTTCATCGAAATCCTCTTTTATCTGGCGCCACTCTTGCTCCGTAACCACTCGTAGAGCTACCGGGAATAGAATGTTGTTCTCCTTGAAGATATGACTTGAAAGGGTATCTCTCAATGAGTCAGCTATTTCGCGTAGATGCTTTTTAAACTCTAGAAAGTTCATGCTTGCAGAGTTTTCTATTAAACTTTTAAGTTGCTTCTTCTTTTCCCGGAGTTGGCTATGTTCCATCCACATTATAGCTGGTGGTTCAGTAATGCCGTGTTTTTCCAAAATTGGAAATAAAGCGTTTTCCTCACGTAAATAGTGTTTTTCCGCATCTAGGAAGTCTTCGGCAATATGTTCAAGTTGATGAATTTCCTCTCTGACTAAACTTCCATCCTCTGCTCTCTGGATCTTATCCGTTAACTCTGTGAGTTTTTCAACGTGCTGTTGAAGAATATTATGTTCTTCACGAAGAATATTTATCGGGTTTTCTGGAGCGATCTCGACCCTCTGCTCTTCCAGCCGCTCTCTAAATAGGGCTAAATGCACATCGCAGAGTCTCTGAATTTCCTCTCTGGAAATTCCCTCTCGAATTAGTTCCTGCTCTATTTTTGCAATATCAAGTGAGCTTACACCTTCAATCACTTGTTTAAATTTTTCCTTAACCTCTTGCACGGAGACGCCGGCGTGTAGCTGTCTGATAACCTCTTTTAGAAGCTCCCTTCTTTCTTTCTCAGAGATTCCGCCCATCAAACATTCCTCTATGATTCTTCTTCATTAAATATATTTATTATTTTTGCGATTTCTTCATGACGGACTCTTTTATGAGACATGATGCTAATGAGTTAATTGATTTCTAGGTCTAAGCTTCGAAGGATTTAAGGCTTGTAAGCGCATGGTTCAGTTAACTATTTTACATATTTCCTTGGATTTTTCTTAAACTCTTCTTCGCAAGCTTTAGAGCAGAAGTAGATGATCTGTCTTTCATACTCAATTTTGCTATAGGCCATGTCAGGATCTATTTTCATTTTACAAACAGGATCTATAACCAAAGGTTTTTTCCCCATCATTTTCAGCACCTCAGGTTCATACTTTCGCAAAGTCTGACTATTAAAGGCAACTATAACGGTGCTCAATGACATTATTATAGCTCCGATGGCCGGCGATAAACTTAAACCGAATCCTGATAGAATCCCAGCCGCTAAAGGTATTGTTACAATATTGTATCCGGCAGCCCACAAAAGATTCTGCACCATCTTTGAGTAGGTTTTGCGGGAGATGTCAATCACTTTCGCAACGTCTCTAGGATCATTTTTGACTAAAATTATGTCCGCGCTTTCCATGGCCACATCTGTTCCGGCGCCTATAGCAATGCCAACATCGGCGGTAACAAGCGCTGGAGCATCATTTACACCATCACCAACCATGGCAACTTTGTTACCATTTTCCCTTAGAATCTTAATTTTCTCCGCTTTCTGATCTGGTAATACTCGGGCAAAATAATTATCCACACCGAGTTCTCCGGCAACCCATCGGGCAACTTCATCGGAATCTCCGGTTAACATATAAACTTTTATTCCGTCTTCCTTTAATCTTTTAACTGCTTCATAGGATTCCGCCCTTATAAAGTCGGCTAGAGCAAATGCGCCAGCAAGTTTTCCATCAACGATTATAAAAATGACAGTTTTTCCTTGCTCCTGAAGTTCCATTATTCTCGGATCATCCGCCTTAATCCCTAAGTCTTCTATGAGGTTTATGCTCCCAACGTAAACTTCTCGTTCTTCAACCTTCCCGTACGCGCCTTTTCCCGGTAAAGCCTTAAACTCCTTTGTTTGAAGGATTTTTACGCCTTTGCTCTTTGCATACTCCACTATGGCCTTTGCTATAACATGCTCGGAGTTGAGCTCAATGCTTGCGGCAAGCCCTAAGATATCTATTTCAGGCATAAAGGAGACAACGTCGCTTACGCCGAATTTCCCAGCAGTTAACGTTCCAGTTTTGTCGAAGACAACAACATCTATATCTTTAACAGTCTCGAAGGCTCGTCTATCCCTTATGAGAATCCCATTTTTCGCCGTTATAGATGTTGATAAAGCCACAACTAGAGGTATTGCTAAACCCAGCGCATGGGGACATGCGATTACAAGCACTGTAACAGTTCTCTCAAGAGCAAAATCAAGATTCGCGATAAGACTCCATACAATAAAGGTTATTATTCCAACCCCTAAAGCCGCATAAAACAGGAGCGCAGCAGCTCTATTCGCTAAATCCTGAGTCCTCGATCTGCTCTCCTGGGCTTCCCTAACAAGTTTTATAACTTGAGCCAGATAGGTTTCCTCACCAATTCGTTCCACGAGCACTTTAAGTACGCCCTCACCGTTAATTGTTCCACCAATGACTTTATCGCCAACCCTCTTATCGATAGGCTTTGACTCTCCGGTCAGCAGAGACTCATCGACTGAAGATTCACCTTCGACGATAACACCATCAGAAGGAACTTTTTCCCCAGGTCGAACAAGAATAATATCGCCTCTTTTTAACTGCGAAATTGGAATATCTATGAGTGTGCCATTTTTGATAAGATGAGCTGTTGTAGGCATTATGCGGACAAGACCCTCTAAAGCCATTGAGGCGCCTAAAACACTCTTGGCTTCTATCCAGTGTCCCAGGAGCATAATGTTGATGAGGGTCGCAAGTTCCCAGAAAAAGTCCTTTCCACTTATGAGAAAGACTGTTCCAAGGGAGTAGGATAAAGCCACTGATATGGCTGTGCCAATAAGTGTCATCATACCTGGCTGTCCAGCTTTAACTTCTTGAAATAGACCTTTTAAGAAAGGCCATCCGCCATATAAGTAAATAATAACAGACAGAAGAGACAAAAATTGTTTCTGGTATGGAATCCGCATCCACTCAAGACCCAGCCACATCTGAATCATTTCAGATAAAAGCAGAATAGGAACAGTGAATATTAGTGAAACATAAAATCTTCTCTTAAACTCTTCAACATGATGGTGATGGACATGAACATTCATGTATACCACTGATCGATTTTTGATATTTTATATCTCTCCATAGCAGACTAATAACCAGCATCATCATGTTTTAATATATCCTTTTATTTAAATGTAAACGCTTCGTTACATAAGTCTATTTATTCCCACCGATAGTTCAGTATCGCTGGCTTCGAATTCTCGAATATACCTCGGTAAAGGATAAACTTTTTATGTTTATAATAAAATAGTTTAGAAAGAAGGTGTGAAGATATGGCTTCTGAAAAGTTGTTAGAAATGTTAAATGCAGCAATAGCAAGGGAAATTCAGGTATCCATCCAATATATGTGGCAGCATGTCCAATGGAGTGGAGTTAAAGGTTTTGCTGTTAAGGATGAGTTGAAGAAAATAGCGATAACGGAGATGAAACATGCTGAGGCCATTGCTGAAAGACTTTTCTATCTTGGGGGAACACCTACAACGAAGCCAACAGAAATATTCGTAGGAAAAACCCTTAAAGAAATGATACAACGCGATGTAAAAGATGAGGAAAACGCCATCAACCTATATAAAGAGATAATAACCCAGGCGCGCGCAGAAAAAGATGAGACAACAGCCTATCTATTCCAAAATATTCTGAAAGATGAAGAGGAACACCATGACTTCTTCACGACATTAATGGAAGAGATCTAATTTACGAGAGCAAGAAAAAAGACGTAAAACATCTAAAAAGCTCTAATATTTTCCACTTTTTATTTTATGAAATAATTTTTTGTCTTCCTATCTCTTAGTTAATAACGTCTAATAAGAGATTAAGCTTGTTTTTGGAATTTCTCGTGCTTAATAGTCATTTTATCCATAATTGACGGCGGAAATACTAGATTGCCCTTGAAAAATCATCCTGGTCTGTTTAAAAGAGAAGGATATCTACAGTTTATGAAAACATGCGTAAGAAATGTGAATTAAAAAATTAAGGAAAGTTATGGGTTAGATAAATAATAGAGTCCATGATAATATTAAGAAACAACTGTAGATATCCTTACTTAATGTAGAGGGGAAGATTAGCGTTGTTAAGAATGCGCTTACTTCTTATTCTAGTTTTGTACTCTGCCTGACGCATTCTCTATATCGCTTTATCATGTCTTCAATAACATGTATTAGATGCTCTTTTGGAACGAAGCCAACTATTGAACCCAGATACCTGCCACTACAGTAAAAGGCTATTGTAGGCGTGCCCATGATACCATTCCTTAACGCTATATCTCTATTTCTTGGACTTCTCAAAACATTAAACCTGACAAACTTTACTCTGCCCTCGTATTCTTCAGCAACCTCCTCAAACACTGGATTTAGCATAATGCACCAAGGGCATCTCTCATGCCAGAAATCTACAATCGTCAATATGTCAGATTGTAAAACTTCTTCCTCCCAATTCTCGGCATCCACATCTAATACATTTGGCATCAATTTAATCCTCCTAACAATAACTTCTTTCTGAGAATCAGTGATTTAAATTTTTATGAGATTAATAAGCTCCTAGCTGGGCATTGAGTATTGATTTTAAATTCTCTTTCTTGAGAGATAGCGGAATGCTGATAGCGCTGCTTTACAGCCCTCTCCAGCAGCAATTATTATCTGCTTCTCTGGCACATTTGTCACATCTCCAGCTGCAAATAACCCCGGAAAACTTGTTTCACACGCACAGTTTACAATTATTTCTCCCCCCTGATTCTTTTCGACAAAGTCAACTATTTCGGAGTTTGGTATAGATCCGATCTCCACGAAAACGCCTTGAACTGGTAAAATTTTCACTTCACCGTTTCTTTGAACCCTTATTCCACTAACTGTTTTCTCACCTATTATTTCGAGAACTTTTGTGCTCGTCCAAACCTCAACTTTATCTGATGCTAAAGCCTTTTCAATGAGGATTGGGTCAGCTTTTAGATGGGGCAAAATCTCAATCAAATATATTTTGTTTGCTATCTTCATTAGCTGTAAAACTGCTTCAAGCCCAGCGTTTCCACCACCAACAACAGCGACATCCATATCCTCAAAAAGTGGCGCATCACATGTGGCGCAATACGTTACACCTCTATTCTTAAACTCTCTCTCACCTGGAACGTTAAGCTCTCTAGGTCTTCTGCCAGTTGCAACTATAACAGTTTTACTGAGGTAATTCGCGTAAGCCGTCTTAACATTAAATATGTCGCCGCTCGGCTCTATCCGCTTAACCTCTTCTACTTTAACATTAAAGCCATAATGTTTTAGGTGCTCATAAAATTTAGCTGCTAATTCTTCGCCAGTAATATATTGGAAACCAGTGTAATTCTCAACCTGGGACGCGTATGTTACTTGGCCACCAATATTGGTTGTAAGTACCAGGAAATCCATCCTCTTCCTAGCAGCGTACACAGCAGCAGTTATACCAGCTGGACCAGCACCAACAATTATTAGATCATAAATCTTACTAAACTTGGTCAACCAGATCCGCTCGATGCATTTAAACCAATCATCAAGAAGATTCCTTTAGGGATTATAAAAACTTTTTATTTTTTGTTTCAGAATATCTTATTTTTAGTCATTTAATGGAGCCAAGCGTCTCATGGACACATTTTATTTAGGGTTTACTGCAAGCTTGCTGGCTGGTTTAGCCACGGGAGCTGGAGCCCTACCCATCTATTTAGGCAAACAATTCTCAGACGATACGATGGATGTTATGCTTGGATTCTCTGCAGGAGTTATGTTAGCTGCAACCGCCTTCAGTCTACTGGTTCCATCAATCAGTTTAGGTGGTCCTTTGATAGCGGTTTTAGGGCTTATAATAGGCGCGGTAATAATACATTTCATCGACCAAGTTATTCCACACTTTCATCCGGTGGCGGGTCCAGAGGGCCCTCCATCAAATCTCTCGAAGATTTGGCTTTTCATAATCGCCATAACAATCCATAACTTTCCGGAGGGGTTCGCCGTAGGTGTTAGTTTTGGTGCTGGTGACATTGCAGCAGGGTTTATTGTAGCAACAGCAATAGGCTTGCAGAATGCACCGGAGGGCTTAGCTGTTGCTTTACCGCTTTTAAGAGAGAAGTATAGCAAAGCGAAGGCATTGGGATACTCTACCTTGACTGGGCTTGTGGAGCCTATTGGCGGCTTTTTAGGCTTAGTGCTCGTCTCAATTGCCCATTCGATTTTGCCTTGGGGCTTAGCTTTCGCGGCTGGAGCAATGCTTTTCGTAATCATCGACGAAATGGTGCCGGAAAGCCATAGAAAAGGGTTTGGACGGAAAGCCACCTTCGGGTTAATAGCTGGTTTCGCAATAATGATGCTTTTAGACTCAATGTTCAAATAGGCAGGTTTATATGATGCTTAGGAATACTCTTAATTCTATGAGCGAGAGTGAGCCGCTTCTTATAGTGGGATTTGCTGGAAGCCTCAGAAAAGAATCATATAATAAAATGTTGTTACATGCAG
>Ga0272445_1002878_pt1 | contig 11236 bp, 11 predicted proteins | sample YNPCB0031_FD_194404 | JGI IMG/M metagenome (GOLD analysis project Ga0272445, IMG submission 194404) | Hot spring sediment microbial communities from Yellowstone National Park, WY, United States - YNP-CB-003-1 | ecosystem: Environmental > Aquatic > Thermal springs > Hot (42-90C) > Sediment... | reverse complement strand
TCTTTTCCTGATCAACTCCAAGGTGGAAGGTTAGGGACTTTAAGAGCATTTGGTATAAACTATAGAGGTGATTTTTCATGTTAGTACCTCCTTGGTGGGGTTTGGGGGTATTATAAGCCTCCTCCCTACCAAGACTTTTTTCCTAAGAGATTTCCAGCTTCTCTGAATTTCTCACCCGAGGTATATTCAATTATTATAAAAGCATATAAACACTTTTAATACCTTTATAACGCTTAATTAATTGACTTCTTAACCTTAAGGGATATAATTTCATGAAAACTTTATGGGAGGTAAAGGCATGAGTATAAGCAGGCGCGACCTTTTTAAATTGGTAGGTGTTGGGGCTTTGACCTTGGGAGTGCCCTCGATGGGCTTCTCTGCTGCTGAGAGGAAGAAAGCAGAAGCTATGCTTCCACCACCCAAGGGTAATAGAGTTGTCATATGCGGTGGTGGATGGGCAGGGCTTACTGTGGCCAAGTATCTCAAAAAAGAGAACCCCAATATAGATGTGGTTGTCATTGAAAAAAGACCCAACTTCTTCTCTTGTCCTATTTCTAATGAGTGGCTTGCTGGGCTTGTAAATCTTGATTTTATCTCTCATGACTATAACCAACCAGCATCAAAGTATGGATATAGGTTTGTCAACGCAGTGGTTGTTGGCATAGAAAGAGACAAGAAGAGGGTATATACCAACCATGGCTATATAGAGTATAACTACCTTGTGTTAGCTCCTGGTATTCGTTATAACTACGATGCGTGGTTTAAAGGGGATAAGGATATGGCTTCTTACACCAGGATCAATTATCCCGCAGCTTTTATTCCTGGCTCAGAACACTTAGCTCTAAAAAGAAAGATTTGGGAGTTTGAAGAAGGAGACTTTGTTATAACTGTACCCCCAGGTGCTTATAGATGTCCACCGGCACCTTACGAGCGTGCAGCCATGATAGCTTATGTCTTTAAGAAAAACAATGTGAAAGGAAGGGTCGTCATACTTGACCCTAAGGAAGATATAGCTCCTAAGGGTCCCGGCTTTAGGGCAGCTTATGAACAGCTGTATCTTGGTATAGTAGAGTATGTTCCCAAAGCTCAGATAAAGGAAGTGGACCCAATAAAGAAAGTTATTAAAACCACAGCCGGAGACTTTAAGTTTGCAGATGCTAACTTGGTACCGCCACATCAAGCAGGTGAGCTCGTGTGGATGGCTGACTTGATAGCTAAGGATAAGGATGGCAAACCAACAGGCTGGGCAGACCAAGACCCTATTACCTTCCAAGCTAAAGCAGACCCCAATGTATTCCTAGTAGGCGATGTCATAGGTGGCGTCCCGTATCCCAAGAGCGGACATATGGGCAACTCACAGGGTAAGATAGTCGCAAAGATCATAGCCTCACGTATAGCAGGCAAAGATGTAAAACCCACGCTTCCTGATAACACATGCTATTCCATGGTTAACGGTGATCCTCAAGAGGCTATTGTCATAAATGTCACTTATGACTACAATGACAAAGAAAAGAAGATAGTACCAAAACCAAAGGTTATAAACGAACGCTCTACAGACCTTGCCAAAGCAACCTACGAATGGGCAAAGAGCATGTATAAGGACATGTTCTCCTAATTGGCACATAAATTGCTAGGAGATAGGCATGGACAGAAGGGGATTCATAAGGACATGTGGAGTTATAGCTGTGGCGTCCTTTTTGGACGCCAGGTTTTTCTCAGAAGCCTTGGCAAACCAGGAAGGGCTTTTGAAGACCTACAACAAAGCCTTGCTCACCAAGGAAGATGGCTCACCTATTTCAGAGAAGGACATACTCCCTCACAAAGAGTATATATTTTTCTATCCTTATGCTTCTACTCCGTGCTTTCTCTTAAATCTTGGTGATGAGGTCAAAGGTGCAGAGATAAAGCTGAGCGATGGACAGGTATACCTTTGGAAGGGTGGGGTTGGTACTAAAAAAAGCATAGTAGCTTATTCTGCCATATGCTCTCACCAATGGAGCTACCCTACCAGAGAGTACGCTTTTATAAATTATTATCCCCCTGATAAGGCCTCCGAAACTACGAAGAGAGCAAGTGTGATACAGTGCTGTGCCCATCTTTCTGTATTTGACCCAAAAATGGGTGGCAAAGTTTTAGAAGGTCCAGCAGAAGTCCCATTAGCCTCTATAGTTCTTCAGGAAGAAGATGGTAAGTTTTACGCTGTGGGGGTGCTTGGGAAAGATCAGTTTGATGCCTTCTTTGAAAATTACAAAACAGACCTCAGAAAAGAGTATGGCTCTTCTGCAAAAGCCAAACAGCTTGTGGATAAATGTAGCGTTGTGGAGGTGGAAAGGTATGTCAAAGAGCTTATCAGGTGTTAGCAGAAGAGACGTTATAAAAACCGTTGCGGGGGTGAGCTTTTTCCCAACAGTTGCCTTTTCCAAAAGTTCACAAAAAAGAGAAAGCGCGAAAGTGGTGATAGTGGGTGGTGGGTATGGGGGCATCACAGCTGCTAAGTATCTCAAGAAGGAAAATCCAAACCTCAGTGTTATATTAGTTGAAGAGAGACCCTTTTTTATGTCTTGTCCCCTCTCTAACCACTTCCTGGCAGGCCTTATGGAGCTTACTCCTCTTTGCTTTGCTTACAATGTATTGGAAGTAAAACATGGTGTGAAGATAATAAGGGACAAGGTATTAGCTGTAGAACTTGACAAAAGAGCGGTTAGAACTTCTCAAGGATACATACACTATGACTTTTTGATACTTTCTCCAGGCATAGACTATGACATAGAGGACAAACCTTTCTATACCGAAACCCTTGTGTACTATCCACCAGCTTTTAAACCCGGTTCTGAACACATATACCTTAAAAGACTTCTTAGTGAGTTCGAAGGGGGAGATATAGTGATCACTGTACCCCCACCACCTTACAGATGTCCCCCTGCACCTTACGAAAGGGCAGCTCTCATAGCGGACATGATAAAAAGAAATAAGTTGAAAGCGCATCTTTACTTTATAGATGCCAACGAACGACCCCTAATAAATTCAGAAGGCTTTATGTCTGCATACTACGACCTTTATAAAGATGTTGCCACTTACATAACTTCTGCAGAGGTAAAAGATGTAGATGTCAGAAAAAGGGTAGTAAAGACATCTCACGGAGACTTCAGGTTTGATATAGCAAATATAATACCACCTATGAAAGCTAACAACCTTTTAGCCTCCGCCGGTCTTCTCAAGAAGAGAGAAAAATGGGTAAGAGTCAATCCTTTAACCTTTGAAACTCATGTAGAAAACGTCTTTGTGATAGGTGACGCTTGCGTGAGCTATCTACCAAAGAGCGGTTATGCAGCACACTCAGAGGGCAAGGTAGTAGCTAAAATTCTAAGTGCAAGGTTAAAAGGGAAAGAGGTAAAGGAGGAACTTTTACAGATGGTTTGCTATGCAATGGTGAGCGATAAAGAAGCCATAATGACAGAAACCAGCTTTAAGTACGAAAGAGAGAAGGGAAGATTTATACCCATTCATAGGGAGGACAATGAGAGAAAGGAATCTACAGCAAAGAGGTACATAGAGTGGGCAAAGGGTTTGTGGAGGGATATGTTCGGATAAAGTATTATCCATTTGGAAAAAATGCTTGCCTACCTTTTTTATAGATGAAAAAACAAAGGGAAAAGGACCGTTCAAGGATTGGTACTTTCCTCTTTCTTCTCTTCTTTTGGCGGCTGTGGTCTTTCCACTATTTTGTCTTTAGCAAGCACCTCCGCTATAGCGTTTGCTACCTGAACTACTACATCTCTTGCCACCATATCAAGGGAAAGGTTCTTGCTTATACTCCAACCACCCCCACCAAAACCTCCAGCACCAGCACCAGCACCAAATAGCCCCCAAGAGGTTTTTTCAGAGTTTGCTTCAAAAGACTTGGAGTAGGCCACTTCTAATGTTTCGGGTTTTATCACATTCACATCCACTCCCATTTTTGCCTTGTCCTTTTTGATGCTTATAGCACCAAAAAGTGGTACAACACCACCACCAAGAGGTCCACCACTCCTTTCAAGCTCCAAAGCAGTTATAGAACCAGTTATCATATAGTCTACTTTAGGCGGTTGAACCTTTTGCCCGGTAGCTTCAAGGAGTTTCTTCATCTTCTCATACTGCTCCAAATCCACTATCTTAAAGCAATTAGTAGCCTTCAGAGCGTTTGTCAGCATGGTAGATACTCCCTTTCCTAACCCCTGAATTCCGCTTCCTGTGGTAAGAGCTTCAAAGATAGGAAGGAGTTTTGGATTGTTTGGCTGTTGGCAAGCCCCTGCTTTACAGTCAAACTCCATAACCATTATGGAGTTCACCGGTTCAGAACACTTAACTACGGGGATTTGCCTTTCCTCCGTTTTTGTTTCCCCTGCTTGAGCAATAACACCTAAGGCTAAGAGCATAGCAAAGCTTTTCTTCATTTCCTCACTTCCTCCCTCACTCCTTAGGAGCTTGGGCTTTCTCCTTCATAGAGGGCAGTCACCTTGATATAGGGAATGTTTCCCAATATCTTGGCAACCAACTCCCTCTCCCCCTGCGCCGGCCACACCCAGGTGTAAGTTCGGGATAGTCCGTCCCTACGACCTGATTTTGGCTCAGGTCAAGCCCTTTTCTCAAAATGTTGATGGCAGAGTTTAAGTCCCTGTCTGTGCTTGTTCCACAAACAGGGCAATGGCAGATGCGTGTAGAAAGGTCAAGCTTTTGCTTCCAGCACAAACACAGCACTCTTGGGTGGTAGGCTCAAATCTCTCCACAGGAATAGTCGCAAGGCTGTTTTTCAACCTTGCCTTAGTATTGGACTTGAGAGCCAAACCACCCTTAGTGCCATGCCTTTATATTATCATCCTGATAGCCTCTCACTCTCTTCTACTTCAAAATCAATTGTCAAACCATTAGACAGCGTTAGTTTGTTTGCTACTCCAAAATCTATACCAACCGCATTTTTGACTTTCTCCCTCTCAAAATACTCCTTACTCACATAACAAGTCAAATATATATAAAATCCACTTGGCTTTTTGATGAACTGTGCGGATGCTATCTCACACTCTCTTGGGAGTTGATGAAGTCCTAAAACCCTAAACCATCCAAGTCCCTGAATTCTAACTTTGTTTCTCTCAAAATCTATATCAAAGCTGACCTTAAACTGCTTTAGCCTTATGGTGGATACTTTCTTTTTGAACTTTAGCCTTCCTACCTTTTTTAGCTGTGAGCCCAGATACTTTATCTCTCTCTTCTCAAGCTTATCTCCCACCTTTATCTCCACTTCCTTAATCTCTTTTGTGGGAATGTTTAATCTGTTTATATCAGCAACAAGCCAATTATACAGCCACTTAGCTTCCAAAACACTCTCTCAAGCTTTTCTTGTCTTACCTTTGACAGATTTTGGATTTTTAGTTGATATACCACGAGATTAAGGCTTTTTTCTTCTTTCTTTAGTTTTTTTGAGAGTTTGCTTTATTCTTTCTGCCTTAGTCATCAAGGTATATTATACCACAATTCATCTCCACCTTATAGAAGGTGGAGCCTTCTTGTGGGGGAGAGGTAAATATTATAAATTTGGCATGGCATACTACCCAAGCACTGGAAGGATTTCCATTAACACAAAAAACAGATACTTCTGAGAGGAAAAGACCTAATAAGTGTATTAAAAAAGTTGGAGAAAGGAGAAGAGTTGAGCTTTGAAGAAGAAATAGCAACACAATGTCTCTGGCATGAGCTATGCCATTATAGAGCGAAAGGCTTGAAGCTTGGATGACAAACCAGAGATATATTCATAATTAAGGAAATGCTTAACGAGTTCGTGGCTCGCCACACCTACGATGAGTTTATCCAAATGCTCAAACCCGGTGCAAAAGCACTCCACAAGAAGCAAATACTTGAAGCGGGGTATGGATACGACCCGCGGGTGCAGGGATTCAGATACTTCCTGAAAAAGTTCGGTCTCAAAGAAAAGGATGTGGTCAAGGAGTTTTCCGATATTCCGATATCTTGTTTTATAGCTATACTATGGTCTAATACCAGTTAGACTAACGAATTGGATGGTTGATAGACCCAATATCCCAGTGAAGTTTGGGTATGATATACTTGATTTTATTATGAGAACAGACTACGACCTCAAGGAATTTAAGAAATTCGTGGATAAGCTTAAAAAGGATTTAGGGTTATAACATAATGGAAACAGTGTTTGATCACGGCATTACTGAAGAGGGAAAAAAAGGCTCTGGGGATACGATGGGACGAGGAGGAATACCGTCGTATAGCATCAGAATACCTGGACGATGCCCTCTTAGATCTTTTCTATTTGTATTGCAGCCTCCGCAACGACTGGGCTGAGGCGAAGAAGTATCTAAAAAATATTAAGAATAAAGAGCTTGTGCGGGAAACACTGTTCGTACTATCGGGTGGTGATTTGATTGTCTCTGAGGAAGACGAGGAGATATGGCGTTACTTCAAAGATGCATAACCCAAGTTGCTACCAGGTAGCAACTTGGGTTATGTTATTTAAAAAAAAGCCCGATGAGAGCTACAAGAGTCAGAATATTACCTGTGCAGCTATCGTGGCGTTTGTTCTAGTCGAGCCCTGACTTGGATCTACTACATCTGCACCAACCATTACCTTCGCAGAATGACCATTCAAGTAGTAATTTAACCATACCTGATACCTATTTAGCTTTATACCACCTCCAGGGTTTCCCTCAGGTTTTTGGTATTCCCATCTGAGACCTAATGCGGGCTTTCCTACACCGATTTTCTGATCATAAAGAACCTGTCCCTCCGCGTAAGCAAGTTTACATTTTTCATACTGACTACAATCAGTGCGATCTACGGGTATAGAAGATGCTGGCAGAAAATCCTTAGTTTGTATGTAACCTGCACCTAAATTGGGGACTATATCACCGAACTTTTTCTCAAACTGAAAATCCACGGTCCACATCTTGGCAGTCTTTGAACTACTTGCAGTCTCCCACTTCTGCGCGCTGTAACCTGCACCTACAGTAAATATATCTTTTTGCCCTAAATATGTTTCACTAAGTACATAATCCACCTCGGGAGAGAATCCTAGCATAGTAGGCGACAACTGAACCCTCACAGTATAAGCCAAATTGTCCTTTACTATGTTTTGACCATTCACCGCATTACCCTTGTTGTATAAACCATCAAAAAGACCAAGCCTGTACTGAAACATACCGTTTGCTATGTTTCCCCAAAGGGATACACCTTTGTCCCTATAAACTGGGCTTACTGCAAGTCCTTGTGCGAATCCTCTATATATTGGTCCTGTCTCCGTCACATAGGTTCCTTCGTTGGTAAGATGCAATCTCGTATAAGGCGCTCTAAACTGACCTGCGGTGATTTTAAACTCTTCGGATAGATTAAAATTTATAAAACCATCAATAAGGCGCATTTCCTTACCTAAAGCGTTGTTTTTATTATCCACCAGACCTGGAGCTATCCATATCAGTGCAAAGTCCACCTTATCATATGCCTTACCCATAAACCACCAAGCAGGATATACGAGATTCACATTATAGCTTCTCTGTGTGTTGGTGGGGTCAAGCCTCAAGTCGGGCGTAATACCTTTGTCCACATAACCACCCCACACCTTAAGCCATGCTCCGAGGCTCAGTGTGACATCTTCGCTTACCTTAATATCAACAGCGCTGGAAAGAGATGGCGCGGATAACAAAGCACTAACCAGAATAACTCCTTTTAACCTTTTGATGGCAGATTTGTACCTATCTCTCCTCATGGCTATCACCTCCTTTTGCAAATGTTTTCTGCTTTCAGAATAAATGATCGTTGTCAATCTGTCAAGTGATCTATATCATATTTTACCAAGGTAGCAACTTGAGTTATAACAACTAATAAAATACTTTTAGTTGGAGGTATGCTATGGGAAGACTTTCAAAGACGTTTTTCCTCCTGTTCTCCTTGACTTCGGTACTTTTTTCTCAGGAACGGGAAAAAGAACTTGAGCCTGTTGAGGTTATAGGGGTATCACCTTTGCATGGCATTAATGTTCCAAAAGAGAAGTTTCCGTCTGCTTCTGAATCTGAAACCTATCAAGAGATAGAAAGGCAAAGAACTGTTAACTTAAGCGACTTTTTAAACCTTAGGTTTAGCAGTGTTTACCTTTCAACAGACAGAAGTAATAATTTTCAGAATACGCTTATGTATAGAGGTTTTACCTCGTCATGGTTAATAGGCCAACCTCAGGGAATTTCCGTCTACATTGATGGGGTACGTATGAACGAGGCTTTTGGAGATGTGATAAACTGGGATACAATACCTGACAAAGCCATAAACAGTATGAACCTTATACCGGGTTCCAATCCTATCTTTGGTCTCAATACACTTGGAGGATCTATCTCCATAGAAATGAAAAATGCGTTTAACTTTCCTAAAAGTGAGATAGGTATTTATGTAGGTTCCTTTGATAGAAGGTCAGGTTGGTTTCAGACGGGTTACCGAATTAAAGAGAACATGGGACTTTATCTTATCGGTGATTTATATAGAGGAAAAGGTTGGAGGAACTTTTCAGATACAGATATAAAGAGGGGTTTTGGAAAACTTTCTTACCTTCTTGATCGAGGTTTTCTTGATTTCTCTTTTCTTGCCACAGACAACTATATACAGAGTACAGATGTACTCTTAGAAAAGTTTCTGAATATTGATAGACATATGGCTTTTACTGCTAAGGACATATACAGAAATAACACTTATCTTTTTAGCCACAGAGGAAATTACCAACTCAACGAACGTATTGGTCTTGACTGGAACCTATTCTATAAGAAGAGTAGGTTTGGTTTTGATAGCGGTGACATTACAGATTTTGACATTGATAACGATATGCTCATTAGAGGTGGTGAACCTGTACTTGACAAAAGTGGACACCCTGTAACTTTTCCGAATGGATTAATACCCGGTGTAATAAACCAAACAGTGATAAGGCAGGCTATTTACGGCGGAACTATTCAAGCGACCATTGAAGGAAATATAAAGGACATAAGAAACAGCTTAACGCTAGGTGCTGGTGTAAACCTGTCTGATGCTAAGTATGCTTTTGACAGTGAGGTTGGAGCTTTTAAGCCTAACAGAGAAGTATCAGGCTTTGGTATACTTTTAGGTTCTTCAGGGGATACTGTGTTTTTCAGGGATGTAAATAACAAAAATGACATTTATAGCTTTTATTTTCTTGACATACTTTCTCCTCTCAAACCAGTTAATGTGTTTCTTGGAGGGAGATTTAATTACATTAAGATAAAGTTAGAGGATAAAACTGGGCTGTTTTCAGACATAAATAGCACTAATTCTTACTCAAGATTTAATCCTGCGATAGGAGCTTCTTATGAAATCTTTCATGGCATTTTTGCTTATGCTTCTTATTTTGAATCTTCAAGAACTCCTACACCAGTGGAGATCACTTGTTCGGATCCTAATAAGCCTTGCAGACTTCCATCCGCTTTTGTGCAGGATCCACCCATCAAACAAGTTGTGGCAAAAACACGAGAAGCAGGTATAAAGGGAACGATGTGGGGAAACATTTATTGGTATTTTTCTTTATTCAACACCGACCTTAAAAATGATATATACCCTGTTGCAAGTGGTACACTAGGACAGATTTACTTCAAGAATGTAGATAAGACAATGAGAAGAGGTGCAGAAATAGGGATAGAAGGTAAAAAAGGAAGGATTGAGTTCTTCGCAGGCTATACGCTACTTGATGCAGAATTTAAAACTCAGGAGCTTTTTAGCAGTCCAAACCATCCTTTAGTGCGTGAGGTATGCGACAATGGTGGCAGTGATCCAAGAGTTAACTGTAGCCTAGAAGCTCTGTTGGTAAAGCCTGGAGACAAAATACCCGGCATACCAAAGCACAATATAAAACTTGGTGTAAGTTATGAGCTTTTAGAAGGCCTAAGCTTAGGAACAGATATACTTTATACATCAGGTGTTTACCTTTTTGGTGATGAGGCGAATCTTGATAGAAAAACTAACGGCTATGTCCTTGTGAACTTTATCGCTAATTATACTCGAGGAAGGTTTTCCCTTTTCGCGAGAATCGATAATGTATTTGATAAAAAGTATGAGACAACTGGTAGATATGTTTCTTTAGATGATGTATCTAAGTTAAATCCTTTACTACCTGTTTATGTGGATCCTCAAAAAGACAGCCCAAGAGCCTTGGCTCCGGGCATGCCAAGGAGTTTTCTTGTAGGCCTTAATTACTCTTTTTGAAATTCAATAGGATGATACAGATTAAAATAGAAGCCCTTTTAGGAAAATTCACTTTACATCTTTGACTCCGGTGATCTTGCCTCTGTAAGGTTTTCCTACGAGCTTTCCTGTTTCTTTTATATTTTCAAGTATCTCCGCCTCTTTAAGGCTATCTTTACAAAGCACTATAAACTTTGTAATATTCTTTTCGTAATCTATATCGCTGAACCTCACATCTTTCACGCCTTTCAACTTTAAGAGACCTTTCTTGACGGCGAGCGGACACATTTCACAATCATTACCATAAACATCAAGAAAATAAAGTCTATCTGCGAAAGAGAATCCTACAAAAAAGAGGAAGATACAGAAAAGCGCTTTTCTCATGGCAGTTCTATTATTTCTTCATCCTTGTAGTAAAAAAGAGCTTTTTATCCATCTACCATCCTGAAACACAGGCACCTTGTGAACTTTTACCTCTTTAACTCTCAATTTATCCCCCTCATCCTTTAAAAAGATATCTATATCGTAGAGTTTATCTCCTGGACCTTCTATAGGACGAAAGTCTGCACAAGCAAAGTATAAACCTTTTTTCGGAAATTTTCTAACAGGGTCATGGATGGCAACGAGTTCAAGTCTTACATCTTTTCCTGAAATCGGATCCTTCACTACAAAAGCTCCATCTTCTCGCTCCTTACCAGCTATGTACTCATGAATAGTGGCCTTCCCAGCCCATGCTTTCCAATCGCCTCTTGCGAAAGGTTCTCCTCCATGCTCACCAGAAGACTGCTGCCACCACCATGGTAGTGGTTCCAGTAGCCATAAACCATCACCACCTACCTTTTCTGGTACTTTGTGTACCTGGGCATCCTTAACCACAAGTTTACCATCCTCGCGTTTTATCCAGAAGTCAATGTCCCACTTTTTATTACTATCTCCTCTTTCGTAGAAGTAAACATCAATAAAATAACCATAATTACGTATATACGTCGGGTGAGAAATTACCCCC
>Ga0272445_1002877_pt1 | contig 11246 bp, 10 predicted proteins | sample YNPCB0031_FD_194404 | JGI IMG/M metagenome (GOLD analysis project Ga0272445, IMG submission 194404) | Hot spring sediment microbial communities from Yellowstone National Park, WY, United States - YNP-CB-003-1 | ecosystem: Environmental > Aquatic > Thermal springs > Hot (42-90C) > Sediment... | reverse complement strand
GCCAAGAGTGCTTAAGGTTCTGCCCGGGGGTTAAGGTTGGAGAGAAGACCATTGAGCTCGACACTTCAACCGGGAGGCCTCGCGTATCCGAGGAGCTATGTACGGGCTGCGGCATCTGTGTCAAGAAGTGCCCCTTCAAGGCCCTATGGGTGGTGAACCTACCTGAGGAGCTGAGCGAGGAGTGCTCCTTCGCGTATGGAGCCAACTCCTTTAGGCTCTACAGGCTGCCAGCGCCAAAGGAGGCCTCAGTCCTAGGCTTGATAGGCCAGAACAGCGTGGGTAAGACCACGGCCCTCAAGATACTGGCGGGGAGGGTCAAGCCCAACCTAGGGAGGTACGCCAACCCACCCGACTGGAGCGAGGTCATAGAGCACTTTAGGGGCTCAGAGCTTCAAGCCTACCTCACGAAGCTATCTAGGGGGGAGGTTAAGGTAGCGTACAAGCCGCAGTACGTGGACGTCATACCTAGGTACGTGAAGGGAGAGGTCGAGGCCCTGCTGAGGAGGGTGGATGAGAGGGGGGAGCTCAAGGAGGTGGTGGAGGCCCTCGACCTGAAGGAGGCGTTAAGCAAGGAGGTCGGGCAGCTTAGCGGAGGGGAGCTCCAGAGGACGGCCATCGCGGCGACGCTCCTAAGGGAGGTAGACGTCTACCTACTCGACGAGCCCTCAAGCTACCTAGACGTCGAGCAGCGCATGAAGATGGCTAAGGCGGTGAGGGAGGTGGCGCGGCGAGGCAAGACGGTGGTCGTCGTCGAGCACGACTTAGCTGTGCTAGACTACCTATCTGACTATGTATGCTTCCTCTACGGAAAGCCTGGCGTCTATGGCGTGGTCTCCCATCCATACTCCGTGAGGGTGGGTATCAACGTCTACCTGGACGGCTACCTCCCCGACGAGAACCTTAGGCTTAGGAGGGAGCCCGTGAGGTTCAAGGTTAGGCCTGAGCCCCTCGAGAGAGCCCTAGGCCCTACGCTGGTCGAGTGGGGGCCTACGTCGAAGGAGGTTGGAGGCTTCAAGCTGGAGGTGGAGGCGGGGTCCCTCCATGAAGGGGAGGTTGTATGCGCGCTAGGCCCTAACGGCATAGGTAAGACGACCTTCGTGAAGCTCCTCGCCAGCTCGATCCAGCTGGCTGAAGGATTGAGCGTTCAAGCTGGGCGGGAGCTAAGGGTGAGCCATAAGCCTCAATACCTAACGGAGCTTGAGTTTGAGGGTCAAGTGAGGGAGGTGCTTAGAAGGGAGGTAGGCTCCACCCTCGATTCCTCCTGGTTTCAAGTTGAGGTAGCTGAGCCCTTAGGCGTGGTGGAGCTGATGGAGAGGGATGTCGATGAGCTCAGCGGAGGGGAGCTTCAAAGGGTGGCTATAGCCTCCCGCTTAGGGGTGGAGGCTGAGCTCTACCTTCTAGACGAGCCTTCAGCCTACCTAGACGTCGAGCAGCGGCTGGCCATGGTTAAGGCCGTTAGGAAGGCTGTTGAGCTGCGCAGGGCTGCAGCCATAGTGGTTGAGCACGACTTGATGGTGGCCGACGCCGTAGCCGATAGGATCCTCCTCTTTAGCGGCGAGCCGGGTAGGCATGGACGGGCCTCGGAGCCCATGGGCCTAAGGAGGGCCTTCAACTCCTTCCTAAGGGAGCTCGACGTCACCTTCAGGAGGGACCCTCAGACGGGGAGGGCTAGGCTCAACAAGCCTGGCTCCTACCTCGATAGGGCGCAGAAGGCAGCTGGCGAGTACTACTATGAGGGGGAGGGTTAAAGGCTCTTAACCAGCCTCTCCATGGCCTCGACGGCATCTAAGGGAAGGGTCCTCCTCGCCGACACCAGCAGGAGCTTGTCCTTGGCTTGGAGGAGGAAGAGCTTCATCCTCTCGTAGCTCACCATTATGTGCTTGATGTCCCCTCCATACTCCTTGGTCTTCTCGAAGACCCCGAACACGATGGCGGCCGCCACACCAGCCGTCTCCTGAATGAGAGAGTTAGGCCAGGTGTGCTTAGCCCTCGAGCACACCTTTAAGACTGAGCCCTCCTTGTCGGCTATAACGACGTGCCTTATGTCGTCGTGAACCTTAAACAGCTCCTCACACACCTCCTTCAACCTCTCCAACTCAACCACCGGCGCCTACATTGTAGTTTTGCTACTTCAGTATTTAAGCCTAAGCGCTGTATGAAGGGCGTAGCAAAGCCTTAATATCAGTAGGACGCGGCCTAGGCGAGGTGGCAGGTTGAAGGTCACTGTGAGCTTAATAAAGGCCGACGTAGGCTCCCTCGTTGGCCACCACGTAGTTTACGAAGATCAGCTGAAGCAGGCGCGCGAGAGGATGAAGGACGCTAAGCGGAGCGGCCTGCTCATAGACTACTTCGTGTTCAACTGCGGGGACGACCTAGAGCTCCTCATGACGCACACGAGGGGCGTTAACAGCCCAGACATCCACGGCTTGGCGTGGGAGACCTTCAAGGAGGTGACTGCGAAGGTCTCTAAGCCGCTCAAGCTCTACGCGGCCGGCCAAGACCTCCTGGTCGAGGCCTTCTCAGGCAACGTAAAGGGGATGGGGCCGGGCGTAGCTGAGATGGAGATAGAGGAGAGGCCTTCGGAGCCCTTCATAGTCTTCGCCGCCGACAAGACCGAGCCTGGAGCTTGGAACCTCCCCCTCTACAAGATCTTCGCCGACGCCTTCAACACGGCGGGCCTAGTCATAGACCCAGCGCTCCATGAAGGCTTCACCTTCAGGGTCATGGACGTCGTCGAAGGCAAGGCGGTTGACCTCAAGTGCCCAGCCGAGGCCTACGACCTCCTAGGCCTCATAGGCACCACGGGCAGGTACGTCATCGATAGGGTGTATAGGACCTCAGACGGCCTCCTAGCGGCTGTAGCAAGCACCAGCAGGCTGAACTTAATAGCTGGACGCTACGTGGGTAAGGACGACCCAGTGATGATGGTTAGGGCTCAGCAAGGCCTACCAGCCGTCGGCGAGATCCTAGCTCCCTTCGCCACCCCCCACTTGGTCGCTGGATGGATGAGGGGCAGCCACTACGGGCCACTCATGCCCGTGGGGCTTAAAGACGCTAAGTGCACCTTCTTCGACGGGCCGCCGCGAGTCGTAGCGCTGGGCTTCCAGCTGTCGGAGGGCAGGCTCATAGGCCCAGCAGACCTCTTCGACGACCCGGCCTTCGACAGGGCTAGATCCATGGCGGCTGAGCTCGCCACCTACATGAGGACCATGGGGGAGTTCATGCCGGCCAGGCTAGGGCCGGAGGAGCTTGAATACACTACGCTGCCTCACGTCTTAAAGAAGCTTGAAGGCAGGTTCAAGCCCGCTGAGTGAGCTAGCTCAGCCCTCCCTCCTCGAGGGCCTTCAAGGCCCCTAGGGCTAGGTCGCGTAGCACAGCCCTTGGATCCCTCGCCTTAACCACGCCTGAAGCCAGCAGGACCCCCTTCGTGCCCAGCCTGAGGGCCATGTAGACGTCGACACCCTCCACAACCCCAGCCCCGCAGAGCGTAACTACGTTGGGGTTTACGCGCTTAACGAGCTCCACGGTGCCCCTCACCACCTCAGGCTTAGCCTTGCTTACAGCCACGCCGTGGCCTATGAGCTCGGGGGGCTCCACGGCCACGGCCCAAGGATCCATGGCGGCCGCCGCGGCGCTCACCCTAGCGTTGTTGGTGCACACCAAGCTTAAGAGGCCGGCCTCCTTAGCTCTAGCCACAGCGGCCTCCACGTCGGCTAAGAGCAGCCTCCTCTCGGAGTGGTTTATGAGGGTGCCCACGGCTCCAGCCTCCTTAACCGCCTCGGCAAGCACGTGGCCCGTCCAAGCACCTGGCTCCACAGGGTCTATGTGCTGAGCGAAGACGGGGATCTCAACCTGCGAAGCCACCTTGGCTAGGTCTACAAGCTGAGGCACAACAGCTATGCAGACGCCTAGCTCCTTAGACACCTCCTCAGCCCTTTTAGCAAGCTCGACCGCTTTAGCTCCGTAGGCCTCAGCGTACGCCTTGAAGTTCACGACGACTATGGGCAGCTCCACCTTAACCAAGCGCTTCACCGAGGCCGACCCCATAGCTAGGTATTTAAAGCCTGCCGCCTGCGGCCAACACGCATGGTTAAGGTGGAGCCCATCTGCGCAGCCTGCCTCCTACATCGAGGCTTGAGGGTGGCTGAGCTTGCGTCTCGAAGCCTAGAGGTTAGGATGGAGGTGGCTAGACGGCTCCTTAAAGCGTTGAGCCAGCACTTCACCCCAGACGCGGTGCCAGCTAAGGTAGCTATGGTGAGGGATAGGGTGGTGAGGCAGGTAACTAAGTGCGTAGACCCATACCGTGAGGTGAAGCTGCGGAGCAACGAGGAGGCCTTGAAGCTGCTGCCCCTAGCCGAGAGGAGGCTGAGGGAGGCTGCTGAAGGCTATGAGCGCTTCAGGGCGGCTTGCCTCATGGCTGCAGCGGCCAACGCCTTCGAGCTTGGAGTGCTAGGCTACAGCTTCAACCTTGAGATGGCTGAGAAGCTGCTTGAAGCCGCTGAGCTAGCCATCGACGACGTGGAGGAGCTATATAGCTTCGTCAAGCCGGGGATGAAGGTGATCTACCTAGCCGACAACGCCGGCGAGATAGGCTTCGACAAGCTGCTCATAGGCGAGTTGAAGGAGCTGGGGGCGAAGGTCGCGCTCGTAGTCAAGGGCTCGCCGGTCCTTGAGGATGCGCTCATCGAGGATGCACGATTCTTCAAGCTGGAGGAGGAGGTTGACGAGGTCCTAACCACGCCGGACGGGGAGGTGGGGCTGGATCCATCAGCCATCGGCGGGGAGCTCTTGAGGACCTATCAAGAGGCCGAGCTGGTGATAGCTAAGGGCATGGGGCACTACGAGACCTTAACCGAGCGGCCACCTAGACCTCCAGTAGCTCACCTCCTTAAGGCTAAGTGCGGCCCCATAGCTAGAAGCTTAGGCGTTGAGGTAGGCTCGTTAGTGGTGAAGGTAAGGAAGGGCTAAAAGCTAACATAACGTTCTCATCACGGCGACCCGCTAATGAAGCTTCTTGCCATCGCTAACGAGCCTCCCTGCCCTTAGAGGATTAGGCTAAAATATATTCACTGCAAGCATAGCAGGGGTAGATGGGGTGGCCGAGAAGAACGTCATAAAGATAGCTGAAAACGTCTATTGGGTCGGCGTAAGAGACTGGAGCCGTAGGCTCTTCGACGCGCTAATTCCGCTCCCAAGGGGAACAACGTATAACGCCTACCTAGTTTTAGGCAGGAGTGGAAAGGCCTTAATAGATACCGTAAATCCAGGCTTCGAAGGAGAGCTTGAAGAAAAAATCCGCGTTCTTACAAGTCCGGAAGAGATAGATTACGTTGTTATGAATCACGCTGAGCCAGACCATGCTGGAGCCATACCGCACATAATGAGGGTCGCGCAGAAGGCCAAGCTGGTAACTACTAGCATGGGCTTAAAGATGGCGCAAACCTACTATCATGTCCCAAAGGAGAGGATAAAGGTTGTAAGTGACGGCGAAGCCATAAGCCTAGGCGGCAAAAGACTGCGCTTTATCGAGGCCCCAATGCTTCATTGGCCTGAGACGATGTTCACATACCTCGAGGAAGACGGCATTCTTTTCTCATGCGACTTTTTCGGCTCCCACCTGGCTGGCGGAGTTTACAGCGATGAGGTTGAGGACCTGCTCATCCACGCCCAGCGGTATTGGGGTGAGATAATGATGCCCTTCAGGGCTATGGCTCAGAAGGCAATGGAAAAGCTTGCCAGCTTGGAAGTTAAGGTGATAGCGCCGAGCCACGGGCCCATCCATAGAAGGCTGGAGCCAATTTTTAACGCCTACAAGCGGTGGACGGCAGGTGAAACCCGCTGGAAGGCTGCGATAGCCTATGTAAGCATGTGGGGCGGCACTGAAGCTATGGTTAAGCAGATGGCTGAAACATTGGTGGATGAAGGCATAGAGCTGGCCCTCCACAACCTCGCCGTAGCCGATGTGGGCGACCTAGCCAAAGACCTTGTGGACTCACGCGCCATCGTTCTGGGGGCGCCAACGGTTTTGGGCGGAGCCCACCCATTGGCCGTCTACGCTACATACCTCCTTAGGGCGCTACGCCCACCAGCAAAATTCCTTGTCCTCTTAAGTTGCTACGGATGGGGCGGAGGAGCTATGAAGCAAGTTCAAGAGCTTCTTGGACAGCTTAAACTCGAGGTTGTCGGCGCGCTGGAGGTTAATGGCCCGCCGACTGAAGATCATCTAAGGCAGATAGCAAAGATGGGCAGAACGCTGGCCAAGAGGATCAAGGAGGGGGCCTGAAGTGGGTGGGTTAGCTAGAGAGGAGAGGAGGAAGGCTCTGAAGGAGATCTTGAGGCAGCTACATGAGGGGCTCCCTCCAGAGCAGGTTAAAGAGAGGTTTAGGCACGTCCTCGAAGGGGTAAGCCCGCTGGAGATAGCTGAGGTCGAACAGGAGCTCGTAAGCGAGGGGGTATCAAGGGAGGAGCTTCAAAGGCTATGCGACGTACACTTAGCGATCTTCAGGGAGCAGCTGGAGAAGCAGAAGGTAGAGCCTGCCCCTATGAGCCCAATTGGCATACTCCTCGAGGAACACAAGGCGATCCAGAAGATCGCTGAAAGGCTAGGCATGCTAGCTGGAAGGATGCAGAAAGCTGAAGGGAGGGACGCTGCAGCTGAAGAGTTGGTGCAGCTAAGACACGTAGCGGATGAGCTTTTAGACGCTGAGAAACATTACTTGAGGGAGGAGAACGCGCTCTTCCCAGTCCTGGAGAGGCATGGGATACGCGAGCCGCCAGCCATAATGTGGATGGAGCATAATCGGCTGAGGGAGATGAAGAAGAGGCTTAAGTCCTTGATTGAAGAAGCTGCGGAGATTAGCTTCCCAGACTTTAAGAGGCAGCTTAGCGAGCTTGCCGACGCCATCAACAACAACGTCAACAGCCACATATTTAAGGAAAACAGCATACTCTTCCCAGCAGCTCAGCGCGTAATCACGGAGCGCGAGTGGATCGCTATAAGGGAGGGCTTCGACGAAATAGGGTACTGCTGCTTCACGCCTGAGCACCTAATAGCGAAGACCCCCATGGAGCATAAAGAGGAGGCAGGAGTCAAGGAAAAACCCACGCTGGAAGGCGCAATACAGTTTGAGACGGGAGCCTTAACTAAAGAGGAGGTGGAGGCCATCTTAAACACCCTGCCTGTGGATATAACCTTCGTGGATAAGGAAGACACTGTGAAGTTCTTCAATAAGGCAAAGGAGCGCCTATTCGTAAGGCCTAAGACAATCCTCGGCAGAAAGGTGCAGCTCTGCCACCCTCAGAAAAGCATCCATGTGGTGGAGAGGATCCTAGGAGCCTTCAAGAAGGGGGAGAAAGACGCAGCTGAGTTCTGGATCCAGAAGGGTGGCCGCTTGATCCACATAAGGTACTTCGCGGTGAGGGGCAAGGACGGCAAGTACCTAGGGACCATGGAGGTAACCCAAGACATAACGGACCTGAAGAGGATAGAAGGCGAAAAGCGACTCCTCGACTGGGAGGGCTGAAGGTGAAGAGAGTTCTGTTCGCTTGCGTTGAAAACAGCTTCAGAAGCCAGATTGCGGAGGCCTACTTCAATAGGTACGCGCCTGAAGGCTGGAGGGCTGTAAGCGCTGGCATCAAGCCAGCGCGAGAAGTCCATCCAAACGCCGTTAAGCTCATGCTTGAAGAGGGGATAGACCTAAGCTGCAAAAAGCCTCAGCCCATGACCAGGGAGCTTCAGGAGGAGGCTGAAATAGCCGTAATCGTCTGTAGCGGCAGCCTATGCCCAGTCATCTACGCAAAGCATGTTGAAGAGTGGGATGTGCCAGACCCAGCTAAAATGCCGTTGAACGATGCTAGAAAGATACGGGACGACATAAAGGTGAGGGTCCTAGACCTAATCAAGAGGATTGAAGAGGCTAAGCAGTAGCTCCAGCCCTCTTCAAGGCTTTTTCCACCTCCTCCCTTATGATGTAGCCGCCCAAGTGGAGGATGGGCTCCTTAACCTCCGGGTCGACGTTCATCGTCGCCGTGCACGGGTAGCTATGATGAGCCCTCGCGATAGCATCGTATAGTATCTCGCGCCTCGTCTCAACGCCTAGAAGCCTTCTCGCTATATACCATGTTGAGCCGCAGGGAGCGCTACGTACAACGATCACGCCACCTATAACCTCACGTCCATCCCTCTCCAGCGTTGAGACCTCAAGGCTTGGGCGCCCTACACTAAGCTCTACGACGAAGCGTGAAATTAAGGGCTTATCGTCAGCCGGCTCGAGCGAGCAGAAGGGCTTTGGAAAGGCGCACTCCAAGCCAAGCTCTGAGCAGCGCTCCTCAACTTGCCTCCTCAAGCCAGCTGGAACCTCGTTGAAGTCCTCGATGGGCACTATCAAGCCCCTAACGCCGGCCCTTTCAAGGTGGAGGGGCAGTTCTAGAAGCAAGTCCTTATGTAAGCCTGAGGCGATGCATAGATCTACCTTTGGAACCCTTTTAGGCATGTACTCCTCAGGCCTCTCTATGAAGGCGGGTAGGTCTGAGGGCTTTGGAAGCTCTATAGCGGCATAGACGTTCCGCACATAGCTGTAGACGCCATACTTACATGAGTCGCAGTACAAGCCGCAGGACTTACAGAAGCTCGGGTCATTTATGAGGTTTCTAATCACGCGCTCCGCAAACTCGCCGCTGTAAATAAAGGCAAGCGTCAAAAACTCCTTCCCACCAGCCAAGGTTTACGCACCGCCAAGTATGGCTATGCTGGATGCGCAAGCCCGCCCTTAAATTTTCGAGAAGGGCTTAAGCACTATCAAGTAAAAAACGAGTAAATTAACCTAAGCCCAGCGAAGAGCGCGATCAGGGAAAGCGTCCTCCTTATGATCTCTCCCTTTACTCTTTTAGCAAGCGAACAGTCCGCCTGAGCCCCCGATGACCGTGCCTATGGTTACCGGAAGAGCATACTCGACTAGGATGTTGTTTAAAAGGCCGTGGGCTACCACCCCAACGCCGTTGGTAACAGCCATGGCAAACTCGGAGCTCGCGCACGCTATATGAGGGGGGACGCCCAGTAGAATCATCGTCGAAATATCGTTATTCCACCCCTAATCCCGATAGGCCGGTCGCCAACCCTCCCAAGAAGCTGCTGGCCAGCGCTAGATGGGGGCTGCTAATAGTGCACTCGAAGGCTATGCCCCCCGAATCAACTATCTTCCTCCTCCACCCCATGCCGCCCCCGCCGGCTTTCACTCCTCCCCCTGAGGTAAGGAGTCTCTTTGCGCCTCATGACGAGCAGGGAGAGACCTATTATGAAGGCGCCGCAGATGCCTGCCAAAACATTTTGAGGTAGGAGCGTAGTTATGTAGGCGCCTAAAGCTATGCCTGGAACATCAAGTACCTTGTAGAGCAGACCCAGCTTATAGTCAACGCGCCTCTGCCTAACGTACCCAAGGGTTGAGGAAAAACGTCGTACCGTAGATGGCCACTAGGCTGACCGCCACAGCGTTTTTGGCTGGTAATTGAAAAAGCAAGATCAAGACGGGTACTATGAAGAGGCCTCCTCCAAGGCCGACCATAGATGATGGCAGGCCAACCATGAAACCTAGCGTTAAGAGCAAGAGCGCCTCAACGACGTTCAACGCGGCCTGACGCTTAAGAATCCTGTGAGATTTAAAGGTTCCTATGCGAAATTTCCAAGAACTCAACGATCCTCGACCACGTTCCAGCCTCCACATGCAACTTCGGTCTAAGGAAGCTAAGAAGATGCGTGCTTGAAGCCAAGCCCCTAAGGCCTCAAGAAGAAAAAGAGGGAAGAAAATATGTAGATGTTCGGATGGGAAAGGTTGGGCCCGTAGCTCAGCTTGGACCAGAGCGCTGGCCTCCGGAGCCAGAAGCCCCGGGTTCGAGTCCCGGCGGGCCCGCCATCTTGAGCACAAGTCTTTTTGTTCAGAAGTAGGCCCAATACCATGCTGAAAGCAAACCATAAAAATGTTCATAATCTACAACTACATAAGGTGTTATGCTTAAGTTGTCACGTCCATTTCTAGGCGCGGAAGAATTACCTTTCGTAGAAAGAGATAGAAAAGGAGAATATGATGCCTAAATACCGTGAACTATGATAACAGAAATCTTTATTAACCTAATTTTAGGTACATGGTGTCAGCATTGATGACTAGGAGAAAAAAGACGACTATTATGTAGATAAGGAAGTTTGGGCGGAGTTTAAGAGGTACGCTATGGACAGAGGGGTGGATGTGAACAGCCTCCTTGAGGAAATAATGAGAGAGGAGCTATTGAGCTACGTTGATGATGCGCTGAGTAAGCTTGCTGGCTCAGAAGACTATCAAACTAGCTTCGAGCCCATAGAGCCTAAGGTTCTATAAGCGCACTGATTAGGGAGATGAGGAATGAAAGAGCAAGCGGCTTATCTTAATAGTAGCGCTATTATGCTATCATAAAGAATACGTAAGGGGCGGGAAGCAACATCATTAAGCAACCTCGCTAGAGAGTTTACATTGGATATGCTTTAGTGCGCGGAATATTCACGAGGTTCTTTCCGTTTCCTCAGGGCTGCCCCTAAGGGTGGGTAGCTTGCCCGCGCGATGTTCAAGCGGTTCAGCTACATGACCTCGACGGGCCGAATGCCTAGGAGGTTGAGCCCGTTCCCCACGACTACCTTGACCGCGTGAGTTAGCTCCAATCTGGCTTTCCTGAGCTCAGCGTCTCTTACGTGGATCACGTCCACCTTCTCGTAGTAGCTGTTGAAGAGCTGGCTGAGCTCGTTTAGGTAGGCGGTGAGGAGCTCGGGCTTCAGCTCGTCGGCCGCTTGCTTGACGGTTCGAGGGAAGAGGCTTAGCTTCAACACGAGCCCTCGCTCGATTCCCTCCGTCAGCTTAGAGGCGTCCACGGGGCTGGGCATGTAGCCCCCCTTGCGGAGTATGCCTAGGGCCCTCACGTAGGCGTAGTTTATGAAGGGGAAGCTGTTTCGCTCGAAGTTCACGACCTGGTCCCAGCTGAAGGTCATGGGCTTGGACGCCGACACGCTAAGCAGCGCGAACCTAACGGCCCCCACGCCTAGCCTCTCGGCGACCTCCCTCTTGACGTCGACGGGTAGGGTTGGCCACCTCTTCTCCACCTCCACGTAGAGCCTAGCTGCCGCCTCGTCGATGAGCTGGTCTAGGGTTACGTAGCGCCCACGCCTCCCCGACATTCGCTGGCCCGGCAGCCTGACCAGCTCGTAGGCGTAGTGGAGGTACCTGTCG
>Ga0272445_1002875_pt1 | contig 11252 bp, 6 predicted proteins | sample YNPCB0031_FD_194404 | JGI IMG/M metagenome (GOLD analysis project Ga0272445, IMG submission 194404) | Hot spring sediment microbial communities from Yellowstone National Park, WY, United States - YNP-CB-003-1 | ecosystem: Environmental > Aquatic > Thermal springs > Hot (42-90C) > Sediment... | reverse complement strand
CACCGCCTGGTGCGGGACCGGCTGGGCCAGCTCGCCCCCCAGGACCAGGCTCGGGTCCTGGAGGCCCTGGCCAGATTGTTGGGCCTGGGGAACCGTTGAGCGAAGCCTCGCTGACCAGAGGAGCTTTCGCAAGGCCTCTTGTGGCCCAAGGGGGGTCCATGGGGGAGAGGAAGGCCGCCAAGCGGCTCTAGAGGTCTGGGACCTGGTACGGCCGTTCTGTTGATCCTTTGGACCGCGGAGTCTGGGGGCCGTCCCTCGAGGCGGCCTAGCCCGCCCTCGCCTTGACCTACCGCTTGGGGCCCCGGTGCGGCCCGGGCGGTGGGGGCGCCTTTCTGGGTGCCGGGCCCGCCCGTTTAAGGTTCTTGTAAGCCCCCCTGAGGAGGATGGAGGTAGGGACCCCAGGGTCCCGGGAAGGAGCCAGGTATGCGTAAAGGCGTGTGGCACGGACTCTTGACCGGTTTAGCCCTGCTCTTGGCGGCCTGCGGGGGCGGGGGCCAGCCCCAGCCGGACCTCACCCTGGCCGGGGTGAGTCCGGACAGCCCCGCCGTGGTCCAGGGGGGGACCGTGACCCTCACCCTCACCTTCACCTCCCAGAACGGTTTCCAGGGGCAGGTCTCCTTGAGCGTCACGGAGAACGGCCAGCCCCCCTCCTGGCTCACCCTCTCCCCCCCCAGCGCGACCCTCAACGTGCCCAAGGGGGGCCAGGCCCAGGTGAGCCTCCAGGTCCAGGTGGCGGGGAACGCTCCCACCGGGCCCCACGCCCTCAAGCTCAGGGCCAGCTACGGGGACAAGGTGGCGGAGCGGGACCTTACCCTTACCGTGAACGCACCCCCCGACTTCACCCTCTCCCTGAACCCCACCAGCCTCACGGTCCAGCAGGGGGGTAGCGGCACCACCCGGCTCACCCTCACCCCGCAGGGGGGCTTCACGGGAAGGGTGAACCTCTCCCTGGTGGGCGCTCCGCCCGGCATCACCCTCTCCCCCCCGAGCCTGGAGGTCGCCGGGCCTAGCCCCGTGACCCAGGACCTGACCATCCAGGTGGGGGCGGAGGTGGCCCCGGGGACCTACAGCCTGCGGGTGCGGGGCACCTCGGGGAGCCTGACGGGAGAGGCCGACCTGGCCCTCACGGTCACCGCCCGTGCCCGGGTCACCATCACCATGGACTGGACCCCCCTGGTCCAGGCGGCATCAATCTCCGGGCAACAGGGCCCCATCACCCTGACGGGGACCCTGGAGGGGACGCCCACAGCTCCCCTGAGGCTCCAACTGAGCTACCGGCCCAGGGAGGGCGACTGGTGGGGTCCCTGGGAGGACGCGGCCGGGGTCCAGGTCCAGGGGAGCCAGGTGACGGCCACCATTCCTGACCCGGGCCTTGCCCTGCCCCGGGGGCTGGACGAGCTGGGCAAGCAGGTGCGGGCCAGGGTGGTCATGGGGGACGAGGTGCTCCAGACCTTCCCCGGTATAGAGATCTCGCGCTTCCACCCCATCTGGGCGGCTACCTGGAGCCACCCGGGTGCGGAGTACCACGCCTCCGAGGCCGCCCTTTGCGGGTACGACATCCCCGACTGGGGAGCGTCCACGTCAAGGGTCCTCTGCTGGGACCCCGAGGACGGGCACCTCCTAGCCCAGGCGGACCTCACGGGGTTCCGCATCTTCGATGTTTTCGTTTCCCCTGAGGGAAGGGTTTACCTGGCTGGCGATATGAAGGTGGACAACCGCTTCGAGCCCGCCGTTCGGGCCTACGCTTCCCCCGGGGCCCTGGGGACCGGCGCCCACACGGAGATCCGCCTCTCGGGGACCTTTGACCACGTGACGGCGGTGGCGGCCGAGGGGGATGACCTGTACGTGGGGGGCGACCGCTGGGTCCAGGTCTCGGATAGAGAGAATGTGTGCTATGCCAGCTTCATGAGGATCCGCCTGGCTAAGTATCGGCTCTCCGGGTCCGGGGCGACCCTGGTGTCCCTGCATGACCCCACACCCCAGGACCTGCAGGAGATCGATCTGGCGAGGTACTTTCCGCTTTGTGACCGCTACGCACCCCTTAACTCCACCAGCATTCCCCTTTTGCGCCTGGACGGGGACAAGCTATACGCAGTCTTTGTCCACACCGTTGACAGCTACGCCTTCGATAGACATGGACCCATCAATACCTCCTGCCTGGGCTTTATGCGGTTTGACACGGCCACCTTCCGGCGCGAGTGGTTGGACCTGCCCCGGCGGCCTGGGGCCAATGGGGAGGAGAGGTGGAGCGGCAACTGCGATGGCGGCGATTCGAGCATGAGGGATAGAGACCTGTGGATCGGGTGGTATTTCTTCTACCTCAACAACGAGAATCCCCCTTGTGTGTTCAACCCTTGCCACGCGGTCGTCTGGAGCTACAGGGAGTTTGACATCGGGGACACCTACCTCTATGCGGCCTCGCTCTTTGAGCCGGAGACGCGCAAGGCGAAGCTCCTCCGCAAGGAGGATGGCCAGGGGGTGGTTACCGCCGCTCGCTCTTTCCCGTTTATCTTCACCGGGAGCGGTAGTCAGATAGTAAGTCCTTTTACAACTCCTGGTGACCCTTTCCGCTTCCCGGGGGTAGAACTTGGGACATACGAGAGTGGAAGCTCACGGGCGTACAAGCTCGAGGGGATACGGTTGCCGCAGGACTCCGAATTACCCTACCTCCTCAGGGCGGGCAACAAGGTTTACCTAACTGCGCCCTCCGCCGAGGGCGGCGGCTGGGTTGTGCGCCTCCGCTGAGGAGCGGGTAGCGCTCCTGGACCGGTCTCCATGGAGGAGGGCCTGGATCAAACCCAGCTAAAAGCCTCCCGGTCCCGTTGGGGTAGAAAAGCCAACTCACCCCCGACGTCCCTGGACCCGGGGCTCCATCCAGAGACGGGGAGCTTCCCAGACCTAAAGAAGAGGCCTCTCAGGCGGTCATGGCCCGAAGGAGGGCGGGGCCCCTCAGAGGCTCCACCTCCTCCTCGGCGAGGTCCAGGAGGGCCAGGGTGTTCCCCTCGTGGTCCACGAACTCCACCATGTACCCCCCTTGGGGTAGACCAGGACCACGGTCCCCACGTCCCCCGCCTCGAGGCCCCTTCTCCTGGCCACCACGACTTCCTCTCCCTGAGGGGCTCCACCAGGGCCCGGGCCGCGGGGGATAGCCGGCTCCGGTCCGGCCTGCCCGTCCCCGATACCGGCCACACCTTCGCCCCCCGGTAGCGGTGGAAGGTCCATCTTCCAGACTGCCAGACTTACAGAGTTCCAGACTCTGTAAGTTCCAGACTTCCGGAGTTACAGAGTCTGTAACTTACAGACTTCCAGACTCTGTAACTTCCGGACTCACGTAGTCTGTCAGTTTGGGGAGCCCTGGGAAGCTTCCTCAAGGCGAAACCGATTGCCCATCGGAACTCGGGGGGAAGTTCAGTACTAAGTACCCCACCGCGGCTTTCGCCAGTCCCGACTTGGGCACCCCATGTTGCCAAACCAAAGTGCGGGCACTTAGCTTTGGGGGGACCTTCCTCGAGGCCCAAGGGCCTCTGCTAGCATGGGTGTGGGCCTGCCCGACCCTCCTTCGAGCCTTGGTTGCCTCCTGGCGGACCCCCGTTAGCCTCCCCGAGCTTTTCCCATGGAAACCAGGCCTTGGTGAGGTGGCTAGACCCACGGGCGGCTGGAGGTGCTCTTGCAGCTTCTCGTACTAGGCCCGCCGAGGATGCTCTGCGCTGGGGAAGAGGTGCACCTTCCCAGAAAGGCCCTGGCTCTCCTGGCCTACCTGGCCCTTGAAGGCACTGCGGACCGGAGCCAAATCATCGCTTTGCTTTGGGGAAACCACACTGAAGACGAGGCCCGGCATGCCCTAAGGCAACTCCTCTACCGCCTAAGACACACCCCGGCAGGGGCTTGCCTCCAGCTCTCCAAGGGGTTCCTGGAGCTGAGCCCCGGGCTGGAGGTGGATGCCCGGGCCTTTCTCCAGGCCCAGAAGGAGGGCCGTTTTGCCCCGGCTCTGGCCCTTTACCGGGGAGCGTTTTTGCAGGGCCTGGATTTTGAGGAGGAGTCTTTGGAGGGGTGGGTGGCGGGGTGGCGGGAGCGGCTTAGGGAGCTCTGGCTAGGGTGCCTGCAGGCCCAGGCACAGGCCCTTGCCGCCTCTGGTGAGCCCCGATCCGCCCTTGCCTTTTACCGAAAGCTACTCCAACAAGACCCCTTGCGGGAGCAGGTCCACCTAGAGGTGATGCGGCTTTTTGCCGCCCTGGGCCAGACGGACCAGGCCTTGCGTCAGTACACGGAGCTTTGCCGGCTTCTGGCGGAGGAGCTGGGCCTCGAGCCCCTTCCCGAAACCCGGGCCTTGGCCGAGAGCCTGCGCCACGGACGGGTGGCCCTCCCCGGCGAAGCCGCCCCCTTCTTCCCTTGGCAGGAGGTGCCCTTCGTGGGGCGCCAAGCCCTCCTGGACCAGCTCGAGGCGGTCTGGGCCCAAGGGCAGGTGCTGGTGATCGTGGGGGAGGCCGGGATCGGCAAAAGCCGTTTGGCCCAGCTGTTTTTGTCGGGCAAAGGGCCCCACCTGCTCCTGCCAAGCCAACCCGCCGATGCGGGTATCCCTTACGCCTCCATGACCCGGTGGCTGAGGCGGGCCCTGGAGGCCCACCCCCAGCGGCAGGTTCCCCCCGGGGTGCGCCTCGAGGCCTCCCGCCTGGTGCCCGAGCTCTCCCCAAGGGCCCCGCCACCCCTGGAGGAGGTCAACCTCCCCCGGTTCTTCGCCGCCCTGGTGCGCCTGCTTCGGGCTCACGGGGAGACCTGGCTTTTAGAGGACCTGCACTATGCCGACCTGTGGAGCATCCGCGCCCTGTGGGAGGGCCTGGAAAGGGGGGAGGAGGGATGGGGGCCGGTGAGGCTCCTCATCACCGCCCGCCCCGAGGAGATCCCGCCCGAGCTCTCGGCCCGGTTCCAGAAGTGGCGGGGGGAGGGAAGGGCTGGCTGGGTGGAGCTTGCCCCCTGGAGCGAGGCGGAGGTGGGGGAGCTGGTGGCCCGGCTCTCGGGCCGCCCCGCCCGCCTCTTTCCCCGGAGGCTCCACCAAGCCACGGCAGGCAACCCCCTGTTCGTTTTGGAAACCCTCCGATATCTCTTTGAGGTAGGGCTGCTACGCGTGGGGCCTCGAGGGGGCTGGGAAACCCCCTACGACGAGGAAACCCGGGACTACGGGGAACTGCCCTTGGCGCCCAGCGTGCGCCAGACCATCCTCAATCGCCTGAGCCTCCAACGGGGAGAGGTGCAGCGTTGCCTGGAGGTGGCCTCGCTTCTGGGGGAGGGGGATTTTCGCCCCGAGGACCTGGCGGGGGCCACGGCCCTCTCCCTGGTGGAGGTGGCCGGGGCCTTGGCGGAGGCCCACCGGGCCCGCCTCCTGGACCAGACCCCAAGGGGCTACCGCTTCGCCCACGACCTAGTGGCCCGGAGCATCGCCCAGGCCCTGAGCCCGGAGCGCAAGCGGGCCATAGCGGCCCTCTTGGCCCGCCATTGCGCTGCCCGGCCCAGCCACCCCGCCCGGGTGGCCGCCTACTACGAGATGGCCCAGGAGGTGCGGGAAGCAGCCAGGTGGTGGCGCAAAGCCGCCCTCCAGGCCCACGCCCTGAAGGCCTACGCCGAAGCCGAGGCCTACTACGCCAAGGCCCTCGCTGGCCTTCCGGCCAGGCATCCCGAGCGCTTTGACCTCGAGGCCCAGTGGTTCTACCTGAGCCGCATGGTGGGGCGGGGGTCCACGGCGGAGAGGATGGAGCGCCTCCAAACCTTGCAGAGGCAAGCCCGTACCCCTGGGCAACGGGCCCAGGTCTGGTTCCTCCGGGCCATCACCCTGGAGGAGGAGCAGGACCCAAAGGGGGCCTTGGAGGCCAGCCTGAAGGCCTGGGCCTACGGGCGGGAATGCGGTCCCGGCGAAGCCTTTTATCCCCTGATCTTCGCCGCCCGTTACCGCCGGGTTTTGGGGCAGCTTCAGGAGGCGCAGAGGGAGGATCTGGAGGCCCTGGGCTTGGCCCAGCTCCTGACCCCCTACCACCTGGCGGAGGCCCAGCTGGGCCACGCCTTGACCCTCATGCTCCTGGGGCGCCCCTGGGAGGCCCTTGCCCTGGTGGATGAGGGCGAAGCCCTTTTGGCAGAAAGGCCTTCCCCCCCATCCAGCTTCTGGTTCCTGCGGGAGAGAACCGGCCTGGTGCGCGCCTTGGTCTTGAACAGCATGGGCCGCTTCCCAGAGGCCCTGCCTCACACCGAGGCCTTGATCCAGGGGGCCCGGGAGAGCGGCGTCCTCTGGGCCGAGCTGGTGGGCCTTCTGGCCCGCGTCGAGTCCTGGCTGGGGCTGGCCCAGGTCCGCCAGGCCACCGAGGAACTGGAGCGGGCCCTGGACATAGCCCAGGTCCTGCCCTGGGCCCGCTCCCAGGCCCAGCAACTCTACGCCGAGCTGGAACTCCTGCTGGGGAACCCCCGGGCTGCCCTCCGCCTGGCGGAGGCCGCCCTGGAGCGGGCGGGAGGCCACCCCGCCTGCCGTATCAACGCCCTCTATAGCCGGGGGGGAGCCTACCTGGCCCTGGGCCAGACCGGGTCCGCCCGCAGGGACCTGGAGGAGGCCCTGGCCCTCCACGGGGGCATCAACCGCTTCGGCTCGGTTTCCCGGGAAGGGATACTTGCCCGTCTCTCGGTGACGCCCCGGTGACGCTGGCCTCCTACCCTTAGGGGCATGGAGGGGAAGGAGGGCTCGGCGACCCTGGACCTGACGGTGCGCATCCAGCCCCGGGAGGCCGACCGCCCCTGGGCGGCGGAGGTCATCAACCGAGAAAGCGGGGAGCGCACCCCCTGCGCTACCCCTCTGGAGCTTCTCCAGCTCCTGGCCCAGCTCTGCCGGGAGACGGGGGGGCAGGTGCCGTGGATCCGCTAGGCCACCCGACCTCCGAAGGAGGGATCAATGGGGAAAAGCAAAATACAAAGCGCCTGGCTAATCGCCGTGTTCCTCTTGGTAGCGAGCGGCTGTGGGGCTGAGGGTGGGAACGGCGGCGGCACCGGCTGCCCGCCAAGCGGCAGCGGCGACCTGGTGATCAACGTCACCGGTCTGCCCCAAGGGGTAAACGCCAGGGTGACCGTGAACGGCCCCTCGGGCTCCTGGACCCTCACCGGTAGCCAGACCCTCCAGGGAGTCCCCGCCGGCACCTACACGGTCACCGCCGAGAAGGTGGCCCAGAGCGACCCCCTGATCCGCACCGCCTATAGCCCCGGCCTAGGCGGCAGTCCGGCCTGTGTGCGCAACGGGCAGGCCACTACGGTAACCGTCAGCTACGCCCAGATTCCCAGCAGCAACAAGCTCTGGCTGGGCAACGACAACCCGCCCAGCGGAAGCTCGCCCCTGCTGGGCTTCGCCGCCTCGCTTCTGGGCAGCACCGCCACCCAGAGCCCCAGCGTAAGCGCCGGCACGGTCAGACTGCTGGACCTCACCTTCGACCAGGACGGCAACCTCTGGGGCATTGGCGGCACCACCGCCGACCCCACCCTGGTGCGCTATCCGGCCAGCAGCCTGGGCACCTCGGGCAGCAAGACCCCTGACCGCAGGATCAATATAGCCGGGATCACCTGCTTGCCGGGGGCCAGGCGGCTGGCTTTCGATGCCAGCGGCAACCTGTGGGTGAGCGTTCTCTGCGCCAACAAGGTGGTGCGGGTGAGCGCGGCCCAGCTTGGGGCCTCCGGAACCGTGACCCCAGCGGTGGAGATTACCGGCCTGAATGGCCCCGAGGGCCTGGCCTTCGATGCCAGCGGCAACCTCTGGATTGCCAACAGAGGTGCCCAGCGCGTGGTCAGGTTCAATGCCAACCGGCTCTCCGCCTCCACCAGCGGCCCCGACCTGACCATCGAGTCCCAGACGCCCGGCCCGGTTATAAGCACCCTTGATGCCAGGTTGCTGGCCTTCGATGCCTCCGGCAATCTTTGGGTGGCGGCCTTTGGGGCCAACGTCATCTACCGCCTCACCCCCACCGACCAGAGCGGCAGCGGCAGCAAGACCCTCACCCCGAGCCCCCAGGTGAGCATCCCGGTGGGGGCACTGCTGGAGGGCATGGCCTTTGACGAGGGCGGCGGGCTTTGGATCAGCTACTCGAGGGGCCAGTTTGCCCGGCTCTCGCCGGCCCAGCTCGCCACCGACAGCACCCCCGGCAGCCCCACCATCCCCGAGCGCATCATCACCAGCACCAGCATCGGCTACGTAGGCGGCCTGGCGCTGTATCCCGCCCCGGCAGGGCTGCCGCTCTACCACAAGCTGCCCCACGTTCCCTAACCACGGGAGGAAGTCTAGGAGAGCGGAGGGAAGCGAAGACAGGAATAAGGAGGAGGACCATGAAACCCTCTTGGAAGCTGATCCTCGTAGGCACGTTGCTCTCGCTGGCGGCCTGCAACGGACAGAAACCGGCAGGCAACGTGCAAATCGTGGTGGACAGCAATCTTACTCCCGCACAGCCCACGCTGCCCGGCCCGGAGGGCACCCCACGCCCGCTGGCCCGCATGGTGGGCGAAAGCGGCATTGCCATGGACTTTGTTCTGGGCGAGCTGCTCATAAGCACCAACGACGAGGCCAAACTGAATGCGTTCTTGGGCCGCTGGGGCGGGCGGGTCCTCAGCCAGACCGAGGCCGTGGAGGGCGCGCCCAAAACCTACCGGGTGCAGCTCAACCCCTCGGGAGCCCAGGTGGAGGCCATCCTGCGGCAGCTCAACCAAAACGTGCCCGACCTCAAAGGGCGTTTTGCGACCTCGAGTCCCGAGGCGGCCCAGCTGTTGGCGGTGGCCCTGAGCGAGGCCAACCGGGAGAAAATGACCGTCACGCCCAACTTTGCGATGCTACCTGCCGCCATTTCCGACGGCACTACCCGTGAAGCCCCCAGCTCGAGCACCCCCGGCATCCCCTATTCCCCCGATGCCTTCCAGTGGACCTATATGAACCAGGGCAGCGCCCAGGACATCGGGGTAGGCCAAGCCTGGCGGCTGCTAGAGCGGGCCGGACGCACGAGCAATAAAGTCCGGATACTTATCCTCGACAGCGGGTTCGCCCCCAATGATGATTTCCCGACTGTCAGGGCAATACTCGGAGATTGGAACGTTCGTAACACCACGAGCTGCGGCGGCTCCCCCTGCCCCTGGCACGGCACCCATGTGGTGACCACAGCCATGGGTCGGCCCGATAACGCCTTCGGGGTGGCCGGGCCCGCGGGGCCGGTAGGGGAGCTTTTGGCTGTCCAGGCCAGCAACGACTTTGCTGGCATGCTCAGGACCTTAAGTAGCCTCGTAGGGGCTGTCGTCCTTCCCGATCTTCGCGATGTCAAAATCATCAACATCAGTGGCGCGTTTGAGCTTGACCTGGGCTGGGATATCGCCGTCAAGGCATCCTGCTTGGGTCTCTGCCCAGCGCCCAGCGAGATAGCAAGCGCTTTTGCAACGGTCGTCTCTGCCAGCGGTAAGCTCATTTTTGCCGCAGCCGGAAATCAGGGCAAAGATGTGGACAACGGTGGAGACATCATCGAGGGTTCGACCCACATCCCCTGCGAGCTGAGGACGGTCATCTGCGTCGGAGGCATGAGGCACGACAGCACCCAGCGCGACCCTAACTCCAATTTCGGCTCCAAGCGCGACGAAGATAGCGTGGACATCTACGGGCCTTTCTGGGTATGGGCCGGTCCGGACCCCGACAACACGGCCAATCAGGCCCGTCTGATAGCGGGCACCAGCTTCTCCTCGCCCTTCGTAGCCGGGGTAGCGGCGCTGGTCTGGGCCGCCAACCCCTCCCTTAGCGCCGGGCAGGTCTGGGACATCCTGCGCGACACCGCCCATGTGGGCGGGGTGGGGGTGAGCGGTTTTGAGCGCCGGGTAAACGCCTTTGCCGCGGTGTCACGGGCTCTGGAGGTAGGCACCAGCGGCCCCAGCCTGACCCTGAACGCCAACGACACCGCCGACCTCAACCGCAAATGGATCCTTACCGTCAACGTGACCGATTTCACCGGAACCTTATGCCCGCCAGTCTCCTGCCCCCTAACCTTTGACCCCACCCCCACGGAGGTGTCGGGCAGCGTGGCCATCTATCGCTTCGACACGTCTGGGAGACACACCGTCCGGGTCACCGCCCGCGACCTCTTGGGCCGCGAGGGGAGCGCTAGCCGAGAGGTGAACGTGGTGAACTCCCCGCCGGTGGTGCGGATTGATTCACCCGCCGACGGAAGCTCGTTCTACCGCGGCCAATCGGTTAACCTAGTTGGCGTAGCTACCGACCTCAACGAGGGCCCTGACCCCGGCCCCGGTCTCCTCCCCTGCCGTTGGGAGGGCCCTGCCGCGGACGGCTTCCCCCGCACCGGGTGCAGCCTTACGGTAACCTTCAGCACCAACGGCGACCGCACCCTCACCCTCCGCGCCACCGACCCCCAGGGCCTGAGCAGCACCGAAAGCGTCACCATCACCATCACCGACCCGCCCCCCAATCTACCGCCCGATATCACCACCTTTGGCCCCCTCTCGCCTTCAACACCCAACTATGAGCGCGGGTTTACATGGGACACCACCTTCACCGCCCCCGCCAGCGCCACCGACCCCGAGGGCGACAACCCCATCACCTACATCTGGCGGGCCACCTCCTACCGCCCAGACAACGACAGCGAGGTCTGGCGCAGGGACGTGGTGCTCAGCACCTCCACCACCAGCGGCAACCTGAACTGGAAGCCATCTAGCAACAACCCCAATAACCTCCTTGGGGACTTCAGCGTTTTTGGCAACGCCTGCTACAACGGCCAGCTGGTACGGCTCGAGCTAGTAGCGCGTGACAGTAGAGGGAACGAGAGCACCCGCAGTTTCCCCAGCATCCGGATTTACCGCTGCATACTTGAATAGGCGAGCGCAGACAAGCATGGAGGGCCCCGTAGGGCCCTCCATGTATCCGACATTCCGCACTCCTTCCCCCTGGCCTTAGGATTCTGGGATGAGCGCCCAGCCTGACCCGAAGGTCTACGACCTGGGCTCGGTAGCCAAAAGGCCAACTCACCCCCGACGTCCCTGGACCCGAGGCTCCATCCGGAGACGGGGAGCTTCCTGGACCTAAAGAAGAGGCCTCTCAGGCGGTCTTGGCCCGAAGGAGGGCGGGGCCCTTCAGAGGCTCCACCTCCTCGGCGAGGGCCAGGGTGTTCCCCTCGTGGTCCACGAACTCCACCATGTACCCCCCCTTGGGGTAGACCAGGACCACAGTTCCCACGTCCCCCGCCTCGAGGCCCTTA
>Ga0272445_1002873_pt1 | contig 11254 bp, 8 predicted proteins | sample YNPCB0031_FD_194404 | JGI IMG/M metagenome (GOLD analysis project Ga0272445, IMG submission 194404) | Hot spring sediment microbial communities from Yellowstone National Park, WY, United States - YNP-CB-003-1 | ecosystem: Environmental > Aquatic > Thermal springs > Hot (42-90C) > Sediment... | reverse complement strand
AAGTTGTGGGTCTGCGTTACTCCCTGGATTGAGTAAATAATACCAACCTCCAAACTTGTAGTTTTCTCCTGGTTTAATGGGAATCGGGGAAGAAATGAATTCTCGACCATAAGAAGTAGTAATATCTTTTTGTTTCATTGACCAACTACCGTTCTTTGCTAATTCATTAATTCGAATTGTTGCATTGGCAGTGGGATCTTGTGTCCAATTTGCTGCTATTTCTGGGCTTTCTCCTTCTTCTTCAAAACTGTAATTTAAAAGCAGGTTTTTTATCTGTTTTTGCTGCAATTGCGTTTCATTTGATAACGGGATTTCCTCTTTTGTTTGAGATTCCGGAGTAATTGCAATTTCAAGTTCTTTTACTTTTATTTCGTCTTTAAACTCTGCGGCAACTTTTCTATTACTCGATTGTCTCACTTTTGCTAAAATTTCGGCTTCGCCTTTGAAGTCTTGATATTTTTGAGAAATTCTTAATTTGAAATCGCCAGAGAATGAAATCCCTGTGAAAACTTTTTGTAGATAATTATAAGAGTTTTGCCACTCATCTCCGTTTAATGAAATTTCAGAGATTGTCCTCTTTTGTTCTGATTCATCAGAGATTTTCAAAATTGAAATTTTGACATCATAAGTTTCGTTTTCTAAATTCGAAACTGAAAGCGAAACTTTAAATTCTTGGTTTGCAAAAATTTCTTTTGGAAAATCAAGAGAAATTTTTGGTTCTTTTTCCTCCTCTTTTTCAATTTCAACAAAACCCGGACTATTTTCCCTTCCTGGAGTTCCGCCAGGATTTAAACTCGTTTGCCAAGAAAGGTCATTTTTTCTTTCTGCTGTCCTCTTTGAAAAGTTGTCTCCTGCTGGCCAAGAAGAGGTTGCAAAAACTTCGTCCTCTAAGTTGCAATTTTTGTCAAACAAAAATAGGGCTTCATCTGAATTTTTAATTGCCCCCGAAAAATCATCTCCCCTTTTTAAAAGCAAAATTTCGTTTGGCGAAATTTTTGCCCCTTCTTCAAAAACAAATTTCAACTTTTGATTTTTGTTTAAAATTTGCCAGCCTGAAAGATCAATTTCATCTTTTGAAACATTTTTTATTTCAATCCATTCATTCGCCGGAGATTCCTCATCCCCCATCCAACAAATTTCATTGAAAATTACTCGATGTTGCGGTAAATCTTTTTCTCTCTTTTGACAAATTGCAACTTCTTTTGGCTTTTCACTTTTCTCTTTAACTTCCTCTTGCTTTTTAAAATTTTGTGAAAATAACAAAACTTCTCCTTCAGTCTCTTCTCTTTCTTTTCTTTCTTTTTCAATTTCCTCTTTTAAGCTTGAAATCTCTTTCTTTAAATTTTGAATCTCAGAGTTTAAATTTTCAAAGCTTTTCAACGAAGAGGAAATTTGACCCAAATAAAAATTTTTATTAGAGAGAGTGAAAAATAGACCCAAAAAAATTACAATTAATAAAGAAAATAAAAATCCAACTATCAACCATTTTTGCATTCTTTAAATTTAGCAAATTTTTTAAAAATTTCTAAATGCCAGCGAAAGATTTAATTTGAGTTACTGGAATCGAAATGAAATTTCCCTCTTTAGTGAGATAATTAATTCCCAAAAGATTTCCTTCAATATCAAAAAGTGGAGTTCCTAAAATTTCTTTTGAGGATTGGATGTTTGTTTCGATTTTGCTTTCGTCAAAGCTTTTAACAATTCCTTCATCAACAAAATTTTTAACTTTTCCATTTTCAAAAGCTGCGCCAACTAAAAAAACCCTTTCTCCGAGTTTCAGTTTTTCAAAATTGAAAAAGCCAGTTGTCGAGAGATTTTTCTTTTCGATTTTGAGCAATGCCAAATTTTTATCCAAATCTCTTTTTAAAACTTGAGGAGAGAAAATTTCTCCTTCAACAAACAAACTGATTTTTGATCCTTCAGGAACCAATTCTGCTAGAGTAATTATTAAACCGTCGGATGTTAAAATGAAACCTGAACCCTCGAGAGTTTTTCCAGCTTTCGTTTTAGTCCTAATAAAAACTACAGTTTTTTCGACTTTTGAGATCGCATCTTTTAGAGCAGTGTTTTCTTGAATGTGGATTTCTTTTTTCTCTGTAACATAAATTGGAGGTTTCTCAAGTTTGTATTTATAAAAAAGTGGCCTTTCTACAAAATAAGGCCAGAAAATTTCTTCTGCAAAAATTCCTCCAACCATTCCAATAACAAAAATTGCCAAAATCTTCAAGAGATTTTTTGCCATAACTTATGCCTTAACTTTCTCTCTTTCCCTTTTTGGTCTTAGCAAATCTTTTGGAGTGATAAAAATAATCTTTCCCCCTTCAAAGTCAACTTTAACTTTGTCTCCTTCTTTTACCTCACCAGAAACTATTTTCAATGCCAAAGGATCCAAAACTTCCTTTTGAATCACTCTCTTTAATGGTCTTGCCCCCAAATTTGGGTCGAATCCTTTTTCTGCTAAATATTCTCTTGTTTTTGGAGTGACTTCAATTTTAATGTTCTTTTCTAAAAGTCTTTTCTCTACTTTTTGCAACTCTAAATCAACAATCTTTCTGATTTCTTCTTTTCCGAGATAGTTGAAAATTATTATCTCATCGATTCTGTTTAGAAATTCTGGCCTAAAGTGTTCTTTCAATGCTGCCATCACTTTTTCTTTTACAGATTCCATCTTTGCTCTTTTTTCTTCTCCAGCGACAAAGCCCAAGGGAGCCTCTCTGGCGATGATCTCGCTTCCAATGTTTGAAGTCATGATCAAAATTGCATTTTTGAAAGAGGCAACTCTCCCTTTTGCATCAGTCAACCTTCCGTCTTCTAAAATTTGTAAGAGAATGTTGAAAACTCTTGGATGGGCCTTTTCAATTTCGTCTAATAAAACTACAGAGTAGGGCCTCCTTCTAATTTTCTCTGTTAATTGTCCCCCTTCTTCATAGCCAACATAACCTGGTGGAGATCCAATCATTTTTGCGATTGAGTGCTCTTCCATATATTCTGACATATCCAATCTGATCATTGCGTTCTCATCGTTAAACAAAAACTCTGCCAATGCTTTTGCAGTTTCGGTTTTTCCAACCCCTGTAGGTCCTAAAAAGAGAAAGCTTCCCAATGGTCTTTTCTCTTCTGAAATTCCAGCCCTTGCTCTCCTTATTGCGTTTGCGATTGCCTTTATTGCTTCGTCTTGATCTACGATCCTCTTGTGCAATTCCTCTTCCATCCTTTCTAATTTCTTTGCTTCTTCTTCCAGTAATTTTGTCACTGGAATTCCAGTCCACCTTGAAACAACTTTTGCAACTTCTTCAGGCCCGACTTCGCTCTTTAGCAATGCCTTCTTTTTCTGAACACTCTTTAATTTTTTTTCTGCCTGCCAAAGTTCCTTTTGCAATTGAGGAATTCTTCCATACTTTATTTCTGCAACTTTTTGTAAATTACCCATTGCACTTTCTCTCTCTGCCTCATCTCTTAAAACCTCGATTTCTTTTTTCAAATTTTTAATTTTTTCTATCAATTCCTTTTCTGTTTTGAACCTAGATTCAATTTCGGCTTGCCTTTCTTTTAAATCCGCGATCTGCCTCAAAATTGCCCTTTCTCTCTGTTTTTTCTTTTTCTCTTTCTTTATTGCCTCCAATTCAATTTCAAGTTTTTTGATTTCTTCTTTAATTTTTGTTAATTCCTCAGGCTCTGATTCAATTTCCAACCTCAGAGAAGACATTGCTTCATCCATTAAATCAACAGCTTTGTCTGGCAAGAATCTATCTGTTATGTATCTTGCTGCCAATTGTGCGCAGGCTCTGATTGCATCATCAGTAATTTTTACTCCGTGATGGAGCTCGTACTTTTCCTTTATTCCCCTCAAAATTGCGATAGTTTCTTCAATGGATGGCTCTGAAACATAAACTGGCTGGAACCTTCTCTCTAGAGCAGGGTCTCTTTCAATGTACTTTTGGTAATCTTTCAAAGTTGTTGCACCAATGCATCTCAATTCTCCCCTTGCCAATGCCGGCTTTAACAAATTTGAGGCATCGACCGCTCCCTCTGCTGCCCCTGCACCGACTAATGTGTGAAGTTCGTCAATGAATAGTAAATACCTTCCCTCTGCCCTTTTTAGTTCTCTGAGCAAAGCTTTTATTCTTTCTTCAAATTCTCCTCTGTATTTTGTCCCAGCGATCAAGGCTCCCAAATCCAAAGAAATTAGTTCTTTTCCCTTTAAACTTTCTGGAACTTCTCCCTTGACAATTCTTTGTGCTATTCCCTCAACGATCGCAGTTTTTCCAACCCCTGCCTCTCCAATTAAAACAGGATTATTCTTTTTCCTCCTCGATAAAATTTCCATTACTCTTTTTATTTCCTCTTCCCTTCCGATTACAGGATCTAGTTTTCCCTGCCTTGCCAAAGTTGTCAAATTGACTGCGTATTTCTCAATTACTTGATATTTTGTTTCTGGCTCAACATCTGTTACTTTTTGCCCTCCCCTAATTTTCATTACCTCTTTCAAGAAAGTTTGATAATCCAATTTTCCAAATTCTATTGCGGAAACTCCACCAGGTTGCAAAAACCTTGCCTCTTCCAAAACTTCTCTCGCCTTTGTGTCAGTTGAAAGCAATGCTAAAAACAAATGCTCAACAGAAATGTATTCATCCCCCATTTTCCTCATTTCTTGCCTTGCAACATCCAAAACTTTTGCCATGTCTTGGGTTAAATAGAATTGACCGAAGGTCTGAGGAGTAATTATCGTTGGAATTTTTTCTAAATAATATCTTGTCCTTCTCTTTAATGCTTCGACATCAACTCCCAATCTTTCTAAAACATTAACCACAATACTCTCTTCTTGATTCAAGAGAGCATAAAGCAAATGCAAGGCATCTATTTGTTGCTGTCCCAATTCCCTTGCTAAATCCTGAGCAGCCAAAATTGCATCTTGTGCTTTGTGAGTGAATTGAGATCCGTTCATAAATTTAATTATTATTTATAAATGTCTTCTTATATCGAATTCTGAGAAAAATTAGCCATACCCATTTAAAGTTTATTAAAAATTTCTCAGAAGATCAAGTCAAGAGAATAAAAAATCCCTATTCATGTAAACATCTAAATAGGGAGTGGAATTTGTGTTAGAGTTTTTTAAATGAGCTTTCAAAATTTCACTTTAAGTTCCCAATTTAGGTCAGCTTGATTCGCTAAACTCATATCCTTTAATATGTGGACTATCCTTTTTCCAGCTTTTCCATCACCGAATGGATTTATCCATTTTCTGTTTTTGGTTAACATATATTTTGTTTTTTTAACAATTTCGTCTGGATCGGTACCAGCTAAAATATTTGAGCCTACCGCTAGTGTTTCTGGCCGTTCAGTATTGAATCGTAAGGTTACGCAGGGAACATTGAGTATGCATGTTTCTTCTTGAACCCCACCTGAATCTGTCAAAACAAGCCTGGCTTTGCTCTCTAAAAGCAGAAAATTTAGGTAGTCCAGCGGTTCAATAAGATTTAACCCCCTTGGCTTAAGACCAAAAGCCTCCATCTGTTTCTTAGCCCTGGGATGAACGAGATAGAAAACTGGAATGCCAAAACTTTCACTAACTTTCTGGAGACCTTCTAAAATATTTCTAAATCTGATCTTATTGTCAACATTCTCTTGACGATGAACAGTAGCCAAGAAATAACTGTTCTCTTTAAGATTCAAACTATTAAGAATGGTTGCTCTCTTCTTCGCTAATTCAAGGTTCTGATAGACAGCATCCACGATCGTATTTCCGGTTACAAAAATTTTGTCTGCTGAGATTCCTTCGCTAATCAATATCTGTTTGGATTTTTCAGTGGGGACAAATAAGTAATCTGAGCAGTGATCGGTCAAAACCCTATTTATTTCCTCGGGCATTTCCTTGTCATAACTTCTTAATCCAGCCTCTACATGCCCAACTTTTATACCAAGCTTTACCGCTGCTAAGGCCCCAGCCAAAACTGTATTTGTATCCCCTTCAACCAAAACTATATTTGGTTTCTCCTTTCGAAGAATCTGCTCAATGCCAATAAGCATTTTTCCAGTCTGCTTTCCATGACTGCCACAGCCAACATTGAGATTATACTTTGGCTCACGAAGTTCTAGTTGCTCAAAGAAAACTCTATCCATATTGTAGGAGTAATGCTGTCCCGTATGAAGAATAAAGTAATCCAATCCTAAGCGTTCACACTCTCGAATAATCGGAGACATTTTAATAATTTCAGGCCGTGTCCCAAGTACAACACAAATCTTCATTCCTATTCACCTCCAAATTTTTAATGAACTCATAGAAAAATATTAGCACAATTAAAAAACTTGTCAAATATAAAAAGCCCTATTTAGTGTAAACATCTAAATAGGGCTTACTTTTAAAACTTTTGGAAGGAACTTTCTGGATTTCTTATAGAAAAAGGATCTACAAGTTTTGCTTGGGATTAGTCGTTATTTCCCTACATGTACTGTCTTCGTATATGCCCAACTACGAACAGAGAATGCCTTAATAACCACAGCATACCAGTGGAGACTAAACATTGTTAGTATAAGCGCATATTTAGTCGCTTGCTTAAAAGTGTAGCCTTTTCTCACTAATACGGCTCCTGACGCGAAGTTCCACGCTATTAATAAGATAAGCCACGTAAAGGCAGGTAATGCGAAATATGTTATGTCAACAAAGAAGTGAAGCAGCGGGAGAGCGACAAAAGTTACTATTGCTAAAGGACCACTAATTGGCGCTAATAGGCAGAGTAGCTTAAATGGATCTTTTAGTAGTAACTTAAGAAGTGTGGTGGGTTTTGTGCAGTAATGTCGGATGAGCTCATAGTAACCTGCCATCCATCGACTTCTCTGACGTATTAACGCCTTCCATGTAACCGGCTTTTCATCATATACATAGGAATACTCGGTGTAATTTATCTTATAACCTTCGAGGGTAAGTCGTAGAGCTAAGTCAAAATCCTCTATTAGTCTATTGTGAAATCCTCCAACTGCATCTAACGCAGTTCTTTTAATCATGAAACCTGTTCCACCTATCTCTGCATTCAAGCCTAGCCTGTTTTTGATGCTTGAGTATGCTGGCGGATAGACTTCGTATTCAAGAGCTACACAGAAAGTCAACTTGTTATAGTTGGGATTCTTAGTCATTATGAGCGCTTGAACACAATCGTGTCCACGGTTTATTTGTTTTACCATATTTTCGATGAATGTTGGAGGAACCCTATTGTCGGCGTCAAAGATGGCGATTAAAGAGCCTTTCGCATATTTCAATGCATGCTGTAGAGCAATACCCTTACCAGCCTCCTTCGTGTGCAATTTCACGATAAGGCTTGGATGGACGGTTTTTACACTCCTTGCTTGTTCGTAGGTACAATCTTTCGAGTTATGAACAACTACGATTATCTCAAGATTTCTATAGGTCTGAGAATCAAGGTCACGGATAACGTCCCCAATGACTTTTTCTTCGTTACAAGCTGGAACAATTGCTGATACTAACTCGTCTGGGTTGTTATTAGATGGATCAATGAAATCATTTTTACATCTTCGGCTCTTAGCATAAGCCAGCAGGAATGTAATCCAGATTAGCACATTGACATTCACGATAATGATTGTTGGAATCGAAATGAAACTCATATCCATATCATTTGCACCCCCTTTCCTTTAAAATTTTTAATTTTAATGAACTCATTACATCACCTCCCTTTTACTAAAAATAATATTAACATAACAAAAAATTGTCAAGAAATATAAAAACAGCTGAAATCCAAAAGCTGTTTTATTGCTCTTTTGTATCAAATTTTTACTCGCTTCTTTCTCCTAAAGTTACCTCAAAGATTTTTTCTTTTCCTTCTCGCAAAACTTTGAGAGTGACTTTATCTCCCGGGTTGTATTTCATTATTATTTTTGCCAAGGGATTTTGGCTTGTAATTTTCTCTCCGTTAAATTCCAAAATTATATCTCCTTCTTTTAATCCTGCTTTCTCTGCTGAAGATCCTGGAAAGATTGCTGATTCTCCCTTTTCTCCTTTTACAATCCAGGCCCCATAATTTACTGGAAGTTTGTTTTCTTTTTGGATTTCATCTGTAATTATCACGTACCTCACTCCCAAAAAAGGAAAAACGATTTTTCCTGTTTTCTTTACCTGCTCAATATCCTTTTTTGCCTTATTTATTGGAATTGCAAACCCAATGTTTTCAGCGCCAGAGGCCATCGCAAAGTTTACTCCAATAACTTCTCCCTTCAAATTCAAAAGAGGCCCTCCGGAATTCCCCCTATTTATTGCAGCATCAGTTTGAATTACATCCTCTATCGTTTCAATAATTCCTCCACCAGAAGCAGTAATAGTTCTTCCCAAACCAGAAATTACCCCAACAGAAACTGTATTTCTAAATTCTCCTAAGGCATTCCCAATTGCAATTACAGTTTGGCCGATTTGAAGTTTATCTGAATCTCCAAGTTTTAAAGTTGGGAATGGTCCTCCTTCAACTTTCAAAATTGCCAAATCCCTGATAGTATCTCTTGCCAAAACTTTTGCTGGGTATTTTTTTCCGTCGTTTGTCAAAACTGTATACTCTGCTTCTTTGTCTGAAACAACATGGGCGTTTGTCAAAAGCAATCCATCTTCTGAAATGAAAAATGCAGTTCCTCCACCAATCTCTTGTTTTTCATAACCCTCTTGCTTCCATTGCGGGATTTTAAATTCAAAAGGAATTCCAAAAAATTCCTCAAATTCTTTGAATGGCTCTTCGTAATAGAGTTTTAATTTTGGAATGTCCTTTGTAATGATTACTGAAACTACTGCGGGAGATGCTTCTTTTACTACCTTGATTATTGCTTCTTCTTGAGAAGTTTGGGGCAAATATGGCGCACTTTCTTCAAGTTTTTCAATTTTTTCAACTTTCCTTTGAGGAATTTCAATTTTTAATTTTGAAAAAATTTTTTCTATTTCTTTGTAATAATATGCTGAAATGAAAATTCCGCCTAAAGTTCCTGCCAAAAGTGCGACCAAAATTAAAAACAAAAGGGAAAAATTGAAACCCTTCCTTTTCTTTGGTTCTTCCAACTTTGGATATTCCATTTGAAATTGTGGTTTTGGAAGTTCCATTCTACTTTGATTTTATTTTGTTTTTTGAATTTTTCAAATCGTTGAACCTATATTCAAAAATTTTCTTTTTTACTGGACCAAAAAATAGCATGTAAAGGCCAGCTAATAAATATTTTCCGTAAGTTTTTATTCTTCCGTCTATTTCAAACCTCCTTGGAGATGTTAAAACCGGCTCTGTTTTTATAAATCCAAACTTTGAAATTTTTGCCGCCCTTTTTGCCAAATCGTGATCTTCTCCAATCAAAATTTCTTCATCAAATCCACCAACTTTCTCAAAAACCTCCCTTTTAATTAATACGCAATTTGTTGCAAAAGCGGTCCAATTTTGAAAAATTTCAACGAATTTGTTGTAGAAAAAATAGCAGATTTTGTCGATGAAGTTACCTTTTGGGTAAATCGGGAAAGAGGCAACTCCCAAATTCCTTCTTTTGAATTCTGAAATCACTTTTTCCAAAAATCCATCTGGCAAATAAATGTTATCTGCATCCATAAACAAAAAAATCTCTCCTTTTGCAACTTTTGCCCCTTCATTCCTTCCTTTTGCTGGCAATCCCCCTTTCACAACTTTGCAACCAAAACTTTTTGCAATCTCAACTGTTCTATCTTTCGATCCTCCATCAGCGACAATAATTTCATAATCTGAAAAATTTTGCTTTTTTATTTGGGAAAGTAAAATTGGCAAATATTTTTCCTCGTTTAAAGTTGGAATGATGATTGAAAGCATATTAATCAATTAAATTTTCTAAAATTTTTGGCAAAGCCAATGAAGTTTCTAAACAATCGTGAAAAAGCAAGATTGAATTTGGTTTTATTTTTTGAAAAATTTTTTGGTCGATTTTCCCTTTCCAATCTTTTGAGTCTACATCCCAGAGTAAAATTTTGTATCCATTTTTTAGGAGATAATTTTTTAACCAGGGATGCAAAAAACCATAGGGAGGGCGGAAAATTTTTGTTTCGATTCCGGTTATTTCTTTTATAATTTCTCTTGTTCTTTCAATTTCTCTTTTAAAATCGAAGAAAAATTTTATTGAGTGAGAAAAAGAATGATTACCGATAGAATGACCCTCTTTCACAATTTCCTTCAAAATCTGAGGAAATTTTTGGCAATTCTTTCCGACAACAAAAAAGGTTGTTTTCAAATTAAACCTTTTTAAAGTTTCCAGGTTCTTTAAAGTATATTCATTTGGTCCATCGTCGAAGGTGAGGCAAATTTTTGACTCTTCCAAATTCATTTTCTACTTTAATTTTTATTTTCCTTTCTGTAAAGACTAATTTGTTTATTTCTTTTTTGACTAAATTTTTTGCTATTGCGACTCCTGGATTTAAAAAATGGAAAAATAGAAAGATTAAAAGGAAAAAAGAGAAAAAGAAAGAGAGGTTGCCGACTAAAGATTCTTCTTTCCTCTGCGCTGGGAAAATTTGAAACTTGTCAAATCTTTTAAAGAACCATCTAAAAATTGTCGCTGGGGCATAGTTTATTATTCCCAAAATTAAACCGTGGCGGAATCTTCTTCCGGAAGTTTTAACTTTGAAATTTGGATCGAATTTCACCTTTCCTATTTTCCTCAACCTATAAGAAATTTCAACATCCTCGTTTAATTTTAATTTTTCGTTGAAACCTCCAACTTTAAAGAATACCTCTCTTTTCATTGCCATGTTGCATCCCATAAGATTGAAACCTCCAGAGAAAAATTTGTCCAAAAATAAAAACGGTTTTAAGAGAAATTTACTCGCTAACCTCGCAGAAATTGGACCAGAGTAAAATTCGCAAGAACCCCCAAAAGCAACTAATTCTTTATTATTTTCAAATTCTTCTTGAATTCTGGATAACCAATTTTTTGTCAAAATTGTGTCAGCATCGGTAAAGGCCAAAATATCACCTTTTGCAATTTTTGCCCCTTTATTTCTAGCAAACGCCACCCCTTGATTTTTCTCTGAAACCAAAATCACTCCAAATTTTTTGGCAATCTCTGCTGTTTTATCAGTCGAATTGTTATCAACAACAATAATTTCAAAATCCTTGAAATCTTGTTCTTTCAAGCTCAAAAGACAATTTCCTAAAAATTTTTCTTCGTTAAAGGCTGGAATGATGACTGAAATTTTTATCATGGATTAAAATAGTGTTTTGCCTCCTCCCAAATTTCAGGTTCTCCCTGTTTTTTCATC
>Ga0272445_1002871_pt1 | contig 11261 bp, 7 predicted proteins | sample YNPCB0031_FD_194404 | JGI IMG/M metagenome (GOLD analysis project Ga0272445, IMG submission 194404) | Hot spring sediment microbial communities from Yellowstone National Park, WY, United States - YNP-CB-003-1 | ecosystem: Environmental > Aquatic > Thermal springs > Hot (42-90C) > Sediment... | reverse complement strand
CGTGAGGGCGTGCCCGCCCGCAGGGCGGGCACGCCCATCCCCTCCTCACATTAAGAAAGCCTTCGCCTCAAAATGGTATTAGCCTGCGGCGATGGCTGGGCTCCGAAATTACAAAGCCCCTCCTCGGAGGGAGGGGGGCTGCAAGGGTCAGAAGGGAGCTTTTAGCGCAGGAGGGTCACCGTGCCAGAGCGGACTACCTTTTCCCCGCTGAGCCGAGTGCCCTCAAAGACAAAGGTATAGACGCCTTCTGGGGCTGGCTGCCCATTGGTAGTACCATTCCATTGCTTAGTCATATCGCCGCCGTTGTTGAAGACTTCTTTGCCCCAGCGGTCATAGACGATGAGGGTATAGCGACTGAACCCGATAGCTTGGACATTCCAAATATCATTGATGCCGTCTCCGTTAGGTGTGAAGACTGTGGGGATGACGAGCCCGGCGCAGGCTTTGGATGAGAAGGTCAAGGAGGCTTCGGCATAGCAGGGACCCGCTCCCTCTACTTGGAGCCTAATCGTAACATCGCCCTGGAGGAGCGGCGAGTAGGTGCGGGACATCGTAGCGCTACCGACTTCGGTTGAGCTATCCTCCCAGGTCCAGCGATACACGAAGGGTCCATCTCCCCTTACATGGGCGGAGAAAGTGTATTCTTTTTCGGGGCAGTCTTTGACAAGGGTGTAGCTGATGCTATCTATGACGACAGAGTGCTGATAGGTCACCTCAAAGGAGAGGGAGTCTAAGCGGCAGCCGTTATTGTCGGTGGCGGTGAGGAGGTAGGTTCCTTCTGGGAGGTTGGAGAGGGTGGGGCCGGAGGCGGGGAGGGGGGTGCCGCTGGGGGTTTGCCAGGTGTAGGTATAGGGTGGGGTGCCGCCGGTGAGGGTGACTTGGATTTCGCCGTCGGATCCGCCTTGGCAGGTTACGGGCTTAATGATGGAGCTTTGGAGTTTGAGGGAGTCGGGCTGGGAGAGGGTGACTTGGATTTCGCCGCAGTTAGAGGGATTGGAGGCGTCGCGGGCTTGGACGAGGTAAGTACCGGCTGATAGGCCAGTGAAGGTGCCAGTGGTATTAGTGATGCCAGAGCCAACCAGTATATAAGTATAGGGAGCGGTGCCACCCGAGGCTTGCACGGTGAAGCCGCCTACCCCACCCGCACAAAGAATAGGGGTAGTACTAACCAGCTGGAGGGTGAGAGGGGGTGCAGCCCGCACTGTAAAGGACCGAGTCGCTACACACCCATTGGCATCTCTCACCCGAAGGGTATAAGTCCCTGCCGCTAGTCCCGTGAAGGTATTATTGGATTGCCAGGCTGGGTAGGTAGGGAGAAGGCTGTACTCATAGGGTGGAGTCCCCCCTTGGCCCTCAAAGGTTACAAAGCCGCCGCTTGCACCGCATACGACATCACTGGAATCTACCACCCTTATAGAGAGGGGCGGAGGGTCAATAAGCTGGATGATGCGGCGGATCACACATCCAGCAGCATCTCGTATCCAAAGCGTATAAGTCCCCGCGGCCCTCCCAGTGAAAGTGCTACTCGCACTCCAGCCTGTAGTAGGCGGCGTATTGGAAGTGCCACTCACCAGCACATACTGATAAGGGGAGACGCCTCCCGTTGTACTCACGCTAATCTGCCCCGTGGCCGCACCCGCACAAGTCGGAGGCGTAACACTGATAGTAGGCGTAATCGTATCCCGAACTACCAGGAGGATAGAGTCCCCCGAACTGCCCTGCGGGATGTTAGCAGTGGGAATGAAGTTGCCACACTGGTCGCTAATCGTATTGCCGTCGGAGCCAGGTTGGCCATTGGAGGAGCCAGAACCGGGCGGATTATACCCAATACGAATCTTATAGGTTTGGCCTGGTACTAAGGGACTTCCCACCGTAAAGCGCACTAGATTCGTCTGAGGAGGATTTACAGGGGCGGCGGCTGTTACAGGAACCAACGCCCCACTGGCTACATCCTGAACGACAAAGTCGCTGCCATTGGCCGCTACGGTAGAAGGATCAATAAGCTCATTGAACCGCACCAGAATCTGGCGGAGGTTATCCAGCTGGTGATCATAGGAGGCGGCGCAGAACTGAGCCGTAGAGTCCATTTTGGGTGGTGTATTGTCAAAGTACTGCGCCGTGCCCGTGAAGGTGATGGTATAGCCTTGATTGTTATTGGTCCAGTTATCTACTAACAGCAGGAAGGTCTGACCGGCGGTAACGGTGAGACCGGGCATCACGGGGGGTTGGAAGGCGTTATAGGAGATGGTTCCAGGCTGGGGATTAGTATGGTCCAAGCCCGTGATGCCTGGGCCTCCAGTGTAGCCGCCGCAGCAGGAGAACTGATTCATATCTCCAGAGTAGTTACACCGAATGGGGGGTTGGCTGCCGATGACGCTGCAGGGATTGGAGAGACCAGTCACATCCCACAGGGCAAAGTCGTAATCTGTGAAATCCCCGGGGTCTATGACAAACCCCAAGGTCCCCCCCTGCTGAACGGTAAAGATGAACCAGACGCTCCTATGCTCTCCGGCTAGTAGGCAGGTGCCGCCTCCGCCCGGAAGCTCCTGGATGGTTCCATAGTCAGGGACGGCTTGGGCGAAGGTGTAGGTGGCTTGGCAGATGCGGATGGCGCCAGGGCAGTCGGAGGCGGGATTAGAGAGGGGCTGCGGTATGCCAGGCGGCCACGGCGCTGGAGGAGGACTGATACCCCGCTCTTTCATCCGAATGTAAGCGCTATCTACCTGGGCCCAACCCAAAGTCAGCCCTGCCAGAATAAGCGCACCCCAAACTTGCCCTCTTAGCTTCATATGGGCAAAGTTATATAGAACGCTCCTCCGTTTGCCCTTCCCATAATCGCTTTTGAGTAAAAAGCCCTCTCAAAATGCACTTATAGGCTTCTGAGTTACATTTGTGGCATGCTCAGATGCACGAGGGTGCTGATATGGGGGTTGTTTGGGTGGGGTTGGGCGCAGGGGGAGCTTTCCTTGGCGGGTATTTGGAAGGAGTATCGGTATGGGGTGCGGGATTATGAGTTTTTTAGTGGGGAGGCTTTATGGGGATATGAGGAGGAGGCGGGGGTGGTGTATCGGTTTCGGGAGGCGGCAGCGGCTGAGACGTTGTGGAAGGGAGCTTTTCCGATTGCCCAGATTGTCCCCAGCCGCGCTCATCCCGAGGAAGTGCTTCTTTTTGAGCAGGTGGGGCGCCTGTACCGCCGTTCGGCTCGGTATCGGGTATATCTTCTCTCAGGTGGGAAGGTGACTCCCATCCCCGGCCTCTATCAGGAAGCCGAACTCCTCCCAGATGGGCGGGTGGTTTTAGCGGACAGCCAAAATCTCTATCTCTGGAATCGGAGCTCCTCTGAGCTGGAGCGGCTTACTTCTGTCCGAGGGGCTATGCAGGCGGGTACTACCGACTGGCTCTACGAAGAGGAGTTTGGCTTCACGAAAGCTTTTGCGGCTTCGCCATCGGGGGCTTACTTAGCTTATCTCCACTTGGACAACACAGAAACCCCTACTTGGTCGCTGGCCTATGAGGACCCGAAGTCCCCTTATCCCCGTTGGCATACCTTCCCTTATCCCAAGGCCGGTCAGAAAAATCCCCACGTAGCCCTTCATATCCTCTCCCTCTCCGACCGCGCAGACCAGGTACTCCTGCAAGACACGACGGGAGGCTATCTACCTTTCTTCTTCTGGAGCGAAATGGGAGACGAGCTTTACTTCGTGCATCTGAATCGGCTACAGAATGCTTTTACGCTATACCGATGGGAGCCAGGCGGGAAAAGAGTGCAGGTGTTTTTCCGAGACTCCACGCCTTACTGGTTTAATCTGGATAATCGGATGCTTTTCGCTGCTCGGGCGGATCAGCCGGAGTTTTTTTACAAGGCGGAGCGGGGAAAGGCGCCGGTGATTGAGCAGCATGATTATAAGGGGCGGCGTTTGGGGCAGTACTTCGTGCCGGGCCTCAAAGACCTGGTGGGGTATGCGCAGGGAAAACTCTTTTTCACGGCCTGGGGAAAAGACCCCACGGCGCAGCGCGTAGGGTATTTAGATTTTCGTCAAAAGGCCCCTACCCCGCGGTGGATCACTTCTGACACCCTCTGGGCCGAAGCCCAAGTGAGCGCTACTTGCATAGCCATCACGGAGAGTAGCCCTCTTAGTCCGCCCCATACTTACCTTTTGGATGCAGCCACCCTCACGAAGCGCTATGCACTTCCCGACCTCAATAGCGCTCTCCGAAAGCACATTCCCCCCTTGCAAGTGCGCTACTTCCGCTTTGCTAATGAAGCGGGGGATAGCCTCTGGGCTTCTTTCCTACTACCGGCGGATTTTGACCCCCAGCGGAAGTACCCTGTGCTGGTGCGTTTTTATGGAGGGCCTGGGTCGCAGATGGTATCTCGGAGGTTTGAAAACGTGTGGTTTTTCTGGGAGGCGCGACTCGTGCAAAAGGGCTTCCTCGTAGCCCATGTAGATGGCCGAGGGACAGGCCTTTACGAAGGAGCCTTGCGCTACGGCATTTATAAAAACTTAGGCACGTTGGAGACGGCGGATGTAGTGGCGTTTGTGAAGTACTTACGGCGGCTGCCTTATGTGGGGAAGGTGTATGGGCTGGGTTGGAGCTTTGGGGGTTATGTGGCGGCGCGTTTGGCGATGGAGGCGCCGCCCGATGCCTTGGCGGGAGCGGTTTCTATTGCCCCTGTAACCGATTGGCGGCTATATGACTCGGCCTACACAGAGCGGTTTATGCAGACTCCCGCCGAGAACCCCGAGGGCTATGCGCGCACCAGTCTCCTCACCATGGGGCGCCCCCTCCAAGCCCCCCTCCTCCTGATTCACGGCGAAGCCGACGACAATGTCCATGTCCAACATACCTATCGGCTCATTGAGGCGCTCCTGCGCCGCTACCCCGAAAGCCCCCTCACCTGGCGCATCTACCCCGGCCAAAATCACGGGATCGGACGATATAGGTATCACCTGTTTTTAGAGGTGGAGCGCTTTTTGGGGATAGAATAGTCTAACCTTCTACCTTTGCCCAGTGGCTGAGACCCCCGAGGAAAGAAAAGCCCGGCGCCGGCGCTGGTGGCGCGAGCTGATTATCATTCTGGCGGTGATTGTCATAGTGCGGGCCTTCGTGCTAGAAGTGATGCTCATTCCCACCAGCTCCATGGAACGCAGCCTTTTGGCCTGGGACCTGGTCGTCGTAAGTAAGCTCCCCTATGGCCTCCGACTTCCCCGCGTACTCCTCTGCATCCCCTTCATCCACAATAAAATCCCCTTCACCGGCATCCCCTCGTACTTAGACTGGATAGTCCTTCCCTATAAGCGCCTCCCCGGCTGGAAAACCGTGCAGCGAGGCGATATCCTGGTCTTCAACTACCCCGCCGACGATGTCATGCCCAACGACCCCCTTCTCGGCCCCGTAGAAATCCCCAACCTCAAAGAAAACTACGTCAAGCGGTGCGTGGCTATTGCCGGAGACACCGTAGAGGTGCGCGCCGGCAATATCTACATCAACGGCAAGCCCGCCTTTGAACCCAGGTACGTGCAGTATCGCTATTATGTGCGCACCAAAGAGCCTTTGACAGAACGGATCCTCCTGCCCTTTGGGTTTCGGCCAGAAGGCAGCTCCAACTACAACTGGCAGCGCATTTCTAACTATGAGGCCTACCTATATGCCCCACCCCTCATCATAGAGGCCTTCCAAAAAACCTACGCCTCCAGCATAGACACCCTGTACCGGGCGGTCTTGCCCGATACCTTTCGCATGCCGCAAATGTATCCGCACCATCCAGAGGCATTTCCCTGGAACTTAGACCATTGGGGACCCTTTTATCTGCCTCGACGAGGGGACACCATTACGCTCTCCCCCCAAAACCTCCTCTTATACCGACGGCTCATTGAGGGCTATGAGGGCCACACCATAAACGAAGTCAACGGCCAAATCTACATTGACGGAGAGCCTCGCCAGAGCTATACCTTTGAGATGAACTACTACTTCGTCATGGGCGATAATCGGTATAACTCGCTGGATGGGCGATTTTGGGGGCCAGTGCCTGAGGACCATATCGTAGGAAAGCCTCTGGGGGTATTCCTGTCTATTGAAAACTTTCGCGCACGATGGGACAGGTTTTTGCGGGCCGTTCAGTAGAGGCTCTATTGTCCGAACTTTTCCCTCCGGCGGAGGCGGAGCGGATTGTCAAGCTTTTAGGGCGGCAGCCCACGCTGACGGAGGTATGGCTCTTTCATGCGCTGTGGAGCGAACATTGTAGCTACAAGAGTTCGCTGGTGCATTTGCGACGTTTGCCGCGGGAGGGGTGGGCGAGTTTGCGGAGGGCTGGGGAGGAAAATGCGGGGTTATTAGATATTGGGGATGGGTGGGCGGTGGCTTTCAAGGTGGAGTCGCACAATCATCCAAGTGCGGTGGAGCCGTATCAAGGAGCGGCCACGGGCGTGGGGGGCATTCATCGGGATATTATGGCGGTAGGTGCGCGACCCATTGCGGCTCTCAACTCCCTGCGCTTTGGATGGCCCGTAGATGCGCATACCCGAAGGCTCATTCAGGGGGTGGTGCGGGGGATTGGGGATTACGGGAATGCGTTTGGGGTGCCGACCGTGGGCGGCGAAGTGTATTTTGCGGCCGAATACGCAGGTAAGCCCCTCGTCAACGCCATGAGCGTGGGCATCGTGCGAACCGATAAGGTTATTTCAGCGCGAGCGACCCGAGCTGGGCAGAAGGTATATTACCTTGGGGCTCCTACGGGCCCGGATGGGATTGGCGGGGCGGCCTTCGCCTCTGAAACCCTGGAAGGGGACGCCCGAGAAAACCTGCCTGCTATACAGGTGGGCGACCCTTTCCGCCAAAAAGTACTCTTAGAGGCGCTCTTGGAGATGGTGGAGGCGGGGCTGATTGCGGGAATGCAGGACATGGGGGCAGCGGGCTTAGCCAGCGCCACATCAGAGACCGCCGCCCGCGGCCAAAAAGGCATGCGCATCTATCTGGACCGGGTGCCCCTGCGCGGCCACCTGACTGAACCCTACCAACTCCTCCTCTCTGAGTCCCAAGAACGGATGCTTTTGATTGTGGAGCCTCACAATGCCCCTGCGGTGGAGGCTATCGCGCAGAAGTGGGAACTCCCTTGCGTAGAAATAGGAGAGGTTGTAGAGGAGCCGGTTTTGACATACATTTGGCGGGGGGAGGTGGTGGCGCAGTTAGATCCGCGGCTTTTAGCGGCGGGGGAAGGCGCCCCTACTTATGATTGGCCGCGGCGAGAGCCGGCTTACCGCCTACTGCAGGCGGCCTTCCAGCCAGAGAAGGTACCGGACCTTCATCCCACCCAGCTGAAAGAAGTGCTCAAGGCCCTGGTGGCTCATCCTAACTTAGCTTCTCGGGCTTGGATATACACCCAATATGATCGGATGGTGGGAGCAGGCACGATGGGGAGTGCGGGGGAGATAGGGTATGCGGCGGCGCTGGTACGTTTGCCGGGGCAGGGGCGGGCTCTGGCTATGAGCTTGGATGGTAATCCGTTTTGGGTGGAGGCGGATCCCCGGGTGGGAGCCGCTCTCTTAGTAAGCGAAGCAGCCCGCAATGTTGCCTGCACCGGCGCCCGGCCCCTCGGCCTCACCAATGGCCTCAACTTCGGCTCCCCCCAAGACCCCGAAGTCTACTACACCTTCGTGGAGACCATAGAGGGCATCCGAGAAGCCTGTAGCTTTTTCGGCCTGCCTGTAACCGGCGGCAATGTCAGTTTCTACAATCAGGATGAGCGGGGGCCGATTTTGCCCACGCCGATGATTGGGGTGGTGGGGCTTCTGGAGCGTCCCTTGGAGCGAGCGGTGCCCTTAGGCTGGCCCCAAAAGGGCATACCCCTACCCCTCCTCCTCATCGGCAGTGCTGAGGCCCTCTATGCTCCTACGCTTGGCGCCAGTCATTACTTACGGGATTGGGTGGGGATTCGGTATAGCCCGGCGCCGCGGTTAGACCTGGCGGCAGAACGGGCCCTTCAGCGGGTTTTGCCGGAATGGGCGGAAAAGGGATACCTCATAGCCGCGCAAGATGTGTCGGATGGAGGCCTTCTCTTAGCTCTTTTAGAAATGGCGTGGGCAGGGGGAAGCGGCTTCGTCGTGGAGAAGCCGCAGGGGGTGCGGCGGGATGCGTTTTGGTTTGGAGAGGATGGAGGGCGGGTAGTGGTAGCCACCCTCCCGGAGCTGGTAGAGACCCTCATACAGGCCGCCGAAAAAGCCGGGCTGGCCGCCCTACCCCTGGGTCAGACCCTGCCCGAACGCGGTTATGCCGAAGTAGAGGGCCAAATCCTGGACCTACGTTTTCTGAGGAATTTGTGGGAACGCACCCTGCCCTATCTTATGGAGGCATGAGGGGTTTGGTGGGGGGACTATGGGCATCTTGGAGGGGCATAAGGAGGCTGGTGGAGGGGCTTCAAGCTTCTCATGGAGGCATGGGGAGCCTAATAGGGAGACTGTGGGCATCTTGGAGGGGCATGGGGAAGCTGATGGAGGGGCTTCACGCATCTCATGGAGGCCTGAGAAGGCTGGTGTTGGGGTTTCACGCGTCTCATGGAGGTATGGGGAGCCTGATAGGGAAACTATGGGCATCTTGGAGGGGCATGGGGAAGCTGATGGAGGGGCTTCACGCATCTTATGGAGGCCTAAGGAGGCTGGTGGGGGGGCTTTGGGTGGGCCTCGTGTGGGCGCAGAGTGGGGGTTGGGGCAGTAGTCTCTTAGAGGCTGATACCGTATGGCTGGACTTAGCTACGACGGCCTCGTGGTTGGATCGGCAGGCCCGCCGTCTAAACCTAAGAGAGGTGCGTTCTGGCCAGCCCTATCCTAAGGGCCTACTCACGAAGGCCCGTCAGACCCGGCTCCTCTCCCTCATCCCAAAAGAAAATGCCTTAGTGTGGGTGTGGCAAGTGGGGGAAGATACTTTTCTTTTTGAGTCGCGGCGGGTGTCGGTGCGCCAGCTGCAAAAGCATTTAGTTCTTCTGCGGGGGCCTTGTGCGGGGAGGTCGCAGGTGGTGGAGCTTTTGCTGGTCTTTCGGCCTCGGGCCAAAGACCTCTCTCAGGAGGAAGCGCAGTGGGGTTGGCAGCCCTTTGTGCCAGAAGGCTGGGAAAGCGCTATCCTTGCTCCTCTGGCTCTGCCTCAGCACTATAGCCCTACTGCGGTTACGGCGCTCAGTCTGGTGCTTTTGCGGCAAGCCCCCGCTAAGCCTTTCTTCCTTCAAGAGGTGCACCTGTATGGCCGAAAGAGTGCCTTTCTTCCTCGGGATGAGGTGGTGGCTGTGTATCGTCGCCAGCAGCTGCCCAAGGGCTTCCTTACTCAGCTGCGAGCCGCATGGAGCGCCCATCCGCCTTATGGGTATGTGATTCGTATCAATGACTACTATCCCTCTTCGGTAGGGGAAGGGGTTTTATGGGTGGGCCTCTTAGGGGAGGGGGCTTGTGTGCGGCCTAAAGAAATCATCCGGGACGACGGAAAAGGCCTTCAAGCCGCTTGGGCTGAGAGGCTCCGGGGACGTTCGCCGTACCGCTTACCCCTCTGGGAAATCAAGTAGGGGCAGCTCGGCCGTAGAGAAAGGCCCGGCTTAGCGTAGGCGCTGGCCTGGCGTATTTTTGCCGAAAATATGAGTTTCTCCATGCAAGTCGGTGGTATTTTGTGGGGCCGCTGCCCGCCTTCGGCGGGCAGCGGCCGCGCCCTCTCTTCACATTAAGAAAGCCTTGGCCTCAAAATAGTATAACTTTGCATAAAACAAAGATGGCGTTTCTCATGCTTTCCAAGGTTAGTGGTATTTCCTGGGTGATAGGGCTGCTAACGCTAAGTGGAGGACTTTTCGCCCAAGGAGAGGAGGAGCGGGAGCCACCGGAACTGAGCCAAGCGGAATGGAAACACCTCAAAAGCCTTCGCAAGGTGAGACCTCTCTTCTGGATAGGGCCTCTGCAAAATAAAGCGGTATATGGAATCTGCTTCACACCCCTCAGCTTTCGGGAGCATTATAATGCAGTTGTGAATGGTTTGAATTTAGAGCTCCTGGGCATAGGCACGCTCCATAATACAATTGGTTCGGGTTTTGCATTAGATGCTATGGATAGATCTTTCGCTTCCATGGATACGATTCCGGAGGTGTATAACTTTCAGGTGAATGGTGTTAGTCTGGGTAGCGGTTTTTTTCAAAAGGGCGTTTTGAACGGGATAGGTGTGGGAGGAGGGTTTATAGGCAAACTAAACGGCATCAGTGTGGGCGTTACTCATTGCATGTATAGGGCGAATGGGCTGGTGATAGGATTCGTCGGCAATGAAATTGCTGAAATGCGAGGTCTGGACATAGCTTTATTCAATGTAGTAGGGTTTAGAATGCGTGGCGTTCAGTTGGCCCTCTTCGTGAATGACGTAAGGTTTAGAATGCGTGGCGTTCAGGTGGCCCTCCTCGTGAATGGCGTGTCTAATGATCGTATCTTGAAAGACTCTTTACCTAATAAGGAAAAAGAGCTAGTTGGCTTGCAGGTGGGAGGTATTAATGTCGCTTCATACAGTGCCTTGGGTATGCAAATTGGGTTTCTGAACGGGGTGCTTGGAAAGCTCGAGGGGATTCAGATAGGCTTTGATAATATGGGTGACACCTTACAAGGAATGCAAATAAGCGTTTATACAAACAAGTGCAGGGCTTTACAAGGTGTGCAGATAGGCCTTGTTAACAAGTGTAGTTCTTTGCGGGGCGCTCAAATAGGCCTTCTGAATTTCTGCGAGGGGAGGCTATCGCCTTTCCTGCGAGTGAAACTCAAAGACAGGCGGCTGACGAGCTCTGAGTCTTCTTCGGAGTCTCTGCCCTGACCTCAGAGAAGCTTTCTGGTACTGGCTTTTCTTACCCCTGAATCATGATAATAACCCCTATGAAGGACCCTTTAAGGTTCTCAAAGTTTTCCTCGTAAGGTAAGTTCCAGACCGAGTCTTCCACTACGATATAGCCCTCTCTGGAAAAAGTATCTTGGAGGCCCGCCATATTTTTTACTGTGAGGCTGATATTATAGAGTATTTCTGAATGGGGAGGGGGATATTGGAGGCTGGCCGCCGCCTGAAAAGAAAGTCTATCCCGGGTTTTCTTTGGCGGAGGGGCTTCTGCCTGAGCAGAGAGAGAACTCGTTAGCCGAGAGGGGATGATGCGATCCGTGGGAGTTTTAGTCTCGGGTGCCGAAGCCTTCTTTTAGGGGGGTGAGGCGGAGGCGCTTTTGGAGGGGGATGCGATGCGCCTCTAAGCGCAGGAGGCCTTCTGC
>Ga0272445_1002867_pt1 | contig 11283 bp, 7 predicted proteins | sample YNPCB0031_FD_194404 | JGI IMG/M metagenome (GOLD analysis project Ga0272445, IMG submission 194404) | Hot spring sediment microbial communities from Yellowstone National Park, WY, United States - YNP-CB-003-1 | ecosystem: Environmental > Aquatic > Thermal springs > Hot (42-90C) > Sediment... | reverse complement strand
TGACCGTGGGGGTGACCTGCTGCTTGAAGACGGCTACGAGGTTGTGGGGTTTATCCATCGTAACCGTTATGCTGGTAGAAGTGCCGGCAACCTGCCCATCAAGCTCCCAATGATCGAACACGTAGCCACAGTACGCTAAAATAGCCTTCATGGTAACTTGGGAGCCAGAATCATAGTAGTAGCTGCCGGGCGGGGGGTTCGTACTGCCACAACCTTGCACGGAGATCGTGAGCTGGTACTGTGTCTTCCAATACGCAACGTAAGTTGCTGAGCTGGTAACAGTAATCGACCTCGGATCCTCCGTGCTACCATCAGACCACTGAGTAAACACTAAGCGGACACCCGAACTCAACTGGTAGGGAGACGCGGGATCCAATGTATGAGACGAGCTGTAAACCCAGGAATACGTCTGAGCAGAGGTTATTGGGTTTCCATCAACAGAGATACTCCCTCCATTCGGGTTAACAGTGACCTGAAGAAGGAAAGCATAAATGTTAGCCTTGCATTGCGTAGTCTGCCCAGAAGTATCCTTCACTTCCGCCCATACTTCTTTGCTTCCAGGCGTAGTAAACGTCCATTCTTTATTCTTACTCACAGCATCCCAGTACCCTGTCCAGTCATCTGAAGAAGTACCCCAATCAAACCAGCGCGACCAGCTTCCTGTCGGGACCCCCTCTTGGGAATCATCACTAGAAAAACGAACTTGTGTTATTCCAAAATCATCAGAAGCAGTAACATGAATGTAGAATGCCTTGTTAACAGGGACCTGTGTTATCAGAGACCCTGTATCTTTATCCAGAAGTTGAATTGAGCAAGACGGTGGTGAGTCAGAAAAACAGGAGCTATATTCACTCCATGCCTGATCGTTCATTATATGGTAAGCGTAAAGACTAACACCTTGGTATCCATAATTTAATGCTGTTTGACAAAAACGTATAATTTCGCCAGGGTAAATATCTCTACCAATCTCAAGTCTTCCACCTTGACCAACGGGTATTATTGGTTTGCAGGAATCCCCATAGCCACTTCTCCTCCAGACATCGTACCAGTAATCGAAATCCTCCTTCATTCTTCTAAGTTCCTCCTCTGGGGTTAAGTTCCTTGCAGCCCAATAGCATTGAGGCATAACAGCATCAGAATACTTTCCAAATTCAAGCCAAGGGAACCATTCATGTCCGGTAATTCTGGCGAATGTTGAATATGCGATGAAACTGTTTGGATGTTTGCTTCGAATATCTTTCATGTATTGCTCAGCTATTAGACCCTTGCCTTGCCCTTCATAGCTCTCTTCTGCATTAACTATAAGCCCATCTATCCCTGGAATGTCTAAAATTTTATTAGAAACATCTGCCTCAGTGTATCCTGTCCCATATTTTGGATAGCTATATACAAAATGCCAACCGAATACTCTAATTCCAGCGCTATGAAATCTATTTATTACATTACTAAATCCACCATATGTTTGTGCCCAGCTGTATAGAGAGCGACCAGGGTCAAGCCAATAACTATCGCTGTCGCCACATTTTATTATAACCAAATTGATTTTTGCTGAAACTAATCTTTCTATAATTTTATTTAAATCACCTCCTTCAACCTCCCATATTCGCCATATCCAGATACCTTTAATAGGATCGGTGTAAAGCAGACTTCCTTCATGTGCGCTTTGACCGCTGTTACCGGGAGGGTACACGGACGTTAGCGCTGGGTAGCTGAGCGCTAGTAGAACTAGCACTAAAATAAGGTAAGGCGAAAACCTAGTTCTCATGCGTCACGTCCCTCTTTTTCCCCGCACTTATATAAAAGGTTTACGAGACGAGGTAGGTATGTCCAATTACCTATAAATTTTTCGCAACCTTCATAGGTAAGCCCAATTTTGGAGCCATGGACGGCCAAGTTAGCAGCTGAATCTGTCTCGAAGCGACTCGCTCGCGCGCTAATCCTAACGTAAACTATAGTTTACGCTAATGAATAATGATGAGCATTCGCGACGCCGTTGCACACCAGCCACAGGGCTTGCATGTTCAGTAACAGTCGGGCTTATCTGCGATGAGCACTTACTTTTCCAGTAAGTTCAAGCGCGTAACTAACCTTGAGCTTTTGGTCTCTAAGCCTAGAGCGGAGGTCGTCGGGCTTTCTCTCGGTAAGGTTATCAAGGCGCGCTTCGGCAAAGCCTAGAAGAGCTCGGAGTGAAATGGGGACTTACCTCGATCGAGACGTTTGCTCAAGCTCATCGCTTCCGCTACAGGCCTATGGCGCGAGGATGGTTCTTGCGAGTGAGCCTTTTGGCGCCAAGAGCTCTACCACGCTGTTGACCTCCCGTCTTTCTACGGACTCAAGGAGCTTGAGTCCGGCTCGCGCATTCGTTTTGAGATCCTCGTTCTCGAAGAGAGAGCAGATTTCACCTATACATCTAACGCGAGAACCATTAAATCAATGCTTTTAAGCCTCTGTAATCTGGGGTTGCAGGTTGGGGGTAAGATCGGAGTCATCGGCTTGGAGATGCCGCTGCTCGGGGTGGGGCGCGACCTCGCGAGGAGATCATGAAGGCCGCGGAGCGACTCCTCAACGAGTACCCTGTGTTATTCGTGACAAGGAGGGAGGGCTCACTGTGGAGCGACAGCGGCGTGAATTCCTCAAACCTCCCACACGGCTGCTACGCAGTGCCGGTAGAGTACCACGATGAGGCTGCGAGAGCGATCAGGAAGGGGATCCGCAGGCTCACGGGTAGGAGGGTGGCGGTGGTGATCTGCGACACAGAAGTCTTCCCGGGGAGTTCAGTAGACGTTGCGAGAGGCTCGTACGGCATGGCGGCATAGTTTGCGGAACCTCCGCGAGCGATCGAAGGCAGCGCGCTTCGCTAATCCGCGCGCTGAAGAGCTAAGGCGGTATTTGAGCTAGAGCGCCTGGGGAGGGCGACGAGCCGGGTATCCTGCTCCAGCCAGAGAGCTAAGAACCGTCTAAGCCCAGCTGAGCGTACCAGATGCTCTTCCCATCCGTGCCGATCACCGCGAGGTGCAGCACGGAGGATCCCAGCTCTATAGCGAGGCCCGCGGCTGTGCTGCCTGTAGGCACGCGCCTCCAGCCTCCCCAGCTCGCGGCGAGAGCGTTGACGTACACCCTGTTGTCCATACCCCTCACAGCCAACCACACCCTGTAGCCGTCGCTGGTCATCGAGGGGGCGCTGGGCGTCGAACCGGGCAGCTGCCTCCAACCGCTGAACTGGAAACTGTACCTATCTAGGCGCGTATACCATATGCTTCGCCCATCGCTACCACGCACCACGATATGCAAACCAGCATCTGTGATCGCAGCTGAGGGTGAATCTATAGTAGAACCTAAAGACATACGTTTCCATCCAGATTATGTATAATTCCTTGTAAAATAGATATTATAGTATACTTTATTATCCATTCCTCTCACAACTACTACAATCATATCAAAAACCCAATAGTCGAATGCGAGCGCAGGCCTTGAGGGAGTTGAACCTGGTAGCTTTTCCCAACCGCTAAAAATTCGGGTGTTCAAATCGATATAGCCGAAGTAGATCCCGTTAGCCATACCCCTAACAACGATGTAAACCCTACTAGTACTATCAGCAGGGTGAAAAAAGAAGATTAGATTGAAATCTTAGGGCGGTATTCGCGCTAAGGCCACTTGAGAGGGCGATGAACCAAGTAACCTGCTCCAAGGCACGAGCTGGACTACCCCCTCTGACAACGAGCCTAGTACCCACGTGGTCCAGATGCTTTTCCCATCTGAACCTATAACCGCCAAGTGTATAACAGGCACTAGACCTACCATACCTTCCCAGCTCGTGTATTCAATCTCCGGAGCCGCTGCGGTGCTGCCTCTGACGCGGCTCCAGCCTATCCACTCGTTACCGAGGATGGTAAGGTAGATCCCGTTGTCCATGCCTCTAACGGCCAGCCACACCGTGAAGCCGTCGCTGGTCATCGAGGGGGCGCTGGGCGTCGAACCGGGCAGCTGCCTCCAACCGCTGAACCGCCAATTCTGTAGATCGAGGTTCGCGTACCATATGCTTCGCCCGTCGCCGCCGCGCACCGCGATGTGCAGCTTGCCGTTAGCGATCGCCGCCGCCGGAGCGTCGACCGTCGAGCCTGTGGGCAAGCGCCTCCAACCGCTCCACTTCGAGGTCGCCTCGTCGAACACGTTGTAGTAGATCCCGTTATCCATACCCCTCGCGACCAGCACCAGCTTGCCGCTGAAGCCCCCGCTCGGGTCGCTCACGAGCACGGGCCTAGAAGGGGTTGAGCCGGGCAGCTGCACCCAGCCTACGAACTTCTGGCTCGCGATGTCGAAGTAGCCGAAGTAGATCCCGTTAGCCATACCCCTAACGGCGACGTACACCCGAGACCCATCCGCGTTCGCCGCGGCTGAGAGGGCGTCCGGGGTTGAGCCGGGCAGCCGCGCCCACGCGCTGCACGCGCTCGCGTTGCACAGAGCGTAGTATATCCTGTTGTCGAAACCGCGCGCAACGATCAGGTTAATGGCTAGGCGGAGATCCACCTGTTTGGCATTCTCCGAGATTAGGTTAACCTCTGTTTGCTCATAGAGCTTGGCTTCGCAGAGCTTGCAGGCAGCCTTGATCTCGTACCTCCCACTAGGAACCGTTACAAACCGGCTAGTTCCAACAGGAATAATGTTTAGAACAGGTTGCGAGTAGGATATGATGTTGGCGAAGTAGGATAGTGTGATGTTGTGGTTCGTCAGCCAGACCCAGTACGGGTGCTCGTCGGGAGGGATGTAGAGCGCGCGTTTGACGTACTGGCTCCCTTGAGTCAGGAACCACTTGTTAACGTTAACCCAATCCACCATCTCGCTGCCGTCCTCGAAGTAAACTCCTATGTAGGGGCACCAGAGGTACCCCAGCAGCCTACCGTACTTGTCGCGGGGTTCCAGGTCGTCCATGTCGAGCGCGGCCTTGCTACCTTGAAGAGCCCACCTGCACAAGCTCTCGAGCGCTTGCTTGGCTTCCGGTCCCATGGGCTCGCTCATCTCGTACGCGTCGTACCCCACCAGCCGGACGTAAGTCCCGTTCGACAGCCGGACCGTATCCCCGTCAACCACGTACCACAGCGACACAAGAGCAGAGTCGGAGTCCGGCACCTCGAAAAGGTAGTAGCTGCAGATGGGGGAGGCGAAAACCTGCAACGCCGCCAGAGACACGGCGAGCGCTATAAGCGCGGCTCTCCGCATCGTTTTATCTTTCCGCAGAGCGGCTTTAAATCATTTTGCTCCCCCTTCTCTCCAGATAAGCTCGGCAGCCTCTCCTTTTTGCCCTTCGTGCTAGGTTTCCGCTCGCTCTCAAGTAGTTCTCAGCGCGCTCCTAGCTCCATTTAACGCTTCTAACGCGGTTAAAGTTAAAAATAAAACAAATGTTATTTTAACAGTTTAAGGCCCGGGCGTTGCTGATGGAGCGTTGAGCGTGCTCCCTCCCAGCCGCTTCCACGCGTCGTAGCTGTTAGCGCCCAGCCTGCGCGTGTAGTAGATGCTGCTGTCGCCGCCCCTAACGATCAGGTAGAGGTTGTTCGACCAGTAGGTTGCAGCAGGGCTCGAGGGCGTAGAGCCTGTCGGCACGCGCTCCCAGCCGCCCCAAGAGCCCGACCACACCCTCACGTAAACCCGGTAATCGAGACCCTTCACGCTCAAGTATAAGCGCGAACCATCTGTCGCGAGAGAAGGTTCAACGTCCGTGCTACCGCTAACCGGAGCCCAAGTGACGCTGAGCATGCTCGGATCTGCTTGACCGTAGTAGATGGATTTACCGTCAGCGCCCACAACGACTAGGTGGAGCTTACCGCCCATGTAGACGGCTGCAGGACCCTTCACCGTCGACCCGCTCTTCAACGGCTTCCAACCGCTCCACGTTCCACTTACCGTATCGTAAACGTTCACGTAAATGCGGTTATCACCACCCCTAACGACCAGGTAGATCTTCGAACCGTCGGTCGCAAGAGCAGGCTTCGAAGGCGTCGAACCAGGCAGCTTCTGCCAAACGACGCTGCTACTACCGATAGAGTCCACGCGGCCGAAGTATACGCTGCCGTCCCCACCCCTCACGGCGATGTAAAGCTTCCCGCCGACGTAAACGGCCGCCGGGGTATCGGGCGTGGAGCCCGACGCCAACCTAATGTAGCTGCAGCCGGTCAAGCAGGTGCGGTAGTAGATCCTCCCATCCAAGCCGCTGACAACCACGATGACATTGACCGTGGGGGTGACCTGCTGCTTGAAGACGGCTACGAGGTTGTGGGGTTTATCCATCGTAACCGTTATGCTGGTAGAAGTGCCGGCAACCTGCCCATCAAGCTCCCAATGATCGAACACGTAGCCCGACGAGGGCGTCGCTGTAACCTGGACGGCGGCTCCCCGATCGTACCAGTGGGATCCCGGAGCGGGGTTCGTCGTCCCACCGGCAGAGGACGAGATCGTGAGCAGGTACTGACTCACGGCGTAGGTCGCCGTCACGGTCGTGGAGGAGGACACGGTGCCCGTGCAGCCGGAAGCGCAAGCGTACTTCGTATCCGAAGTGGCCACTTCGCTATCGTAAGCGTAGCTCTGCTGGCCGGTCAAACCGGTAACAGTCAAGCACTGCTGGCTGCTCGTCCGCCTGCTCCCACCAACCGTAACACCCCACGTGACACCTGAAGGCAGACCGCTCGTGCAGAACATCACATCGTATTGCTGGACAACATTTACCCTTACGGGAATAGCTTCAGAAGCTTCGTAGTGTTCATTACCTTGCCAATTAGCAGTTAAATAGTAGGTTCCGGGTGCAGGCGGAGTCCACGTACAGCTCCTTTCGACAGCGAAGCCGTTGTCAGTTTCCGTTACCGAGAAAGGTTGAGAACAGAACTGTACCCAAGAACCCCCTCCTAAAGGCTGGTAATAAAAGTTTATCGTTCCCTGCGAGTTGGCTCCCGAAACACCCTTCGACGTCACCACCCTAGCAGTAACAGTCACGGAGTCTCCGAACTTGATCGTCGACCCATCAGTAGGTTTAATAACGGAGACGGACGACGACGCCTTAAGCACCGTGTACTTTTGAGGGCTACTCTCTACCCCGTACCAAGAACTATCACCTGGAAAAACTACCTTAAAGCTAACATCTCCAACGTCCTTGAATCTCGCCGGGAACGAAGCACAACCATCCGAGCCAGTAGTTCCACTACTTAGCTGGACCCAGCTCGAGCTACCGGGAGGAAGGTAATACAGGAAAAGCGTCTTACCAACCAGTGCCCTCCCATTATAATCATAAGCTTTCAAACAAGCCCCTACATTTAAAACATCCCCGTATCTCACAGCATCTCCAGGCCAGATTGTTAGTAAGAAGGGAAGGCCTTTTTGGAAAGGCAAGGTTTTCACGTCGCTCTCCATCGGAGTTACATAGTCGTTACCCGTCCATACGCATTTGAACGAGTAGGCACCACTAGTTTCCGGCGACGTCCAACTGATAGAGGCTGTCCCAACACCATTCGATATCGTTACTGGCGCTGTGCCAACCTTCATCCAGTCTTTATTCGGCGGCTTAACCCAGAACTCGATATTACCTGTTCCCCCGCTGGTATACGGGGAGGGGATCTGGACTTGACCTATCAGTTGATACTCATAAAAAGGCATTATAAAATTGGGACAAGAGTGTGTCTTCGGATCAGTCAGTGAGATGCTGACAGATGATGGAAAAACCTTCAGATAAAAGTATTCGTCCGAACTTTGCGTCTGTGGCGACCCGGTTGCAACAAAAAGGTATTTACCAGTGTTCGAAACTGAAAAGTCCCAGCTTGAACCTGGACCCGCGCGCGCGACCGCTTGTAGGAGATTCCAACCTTTTTCGTCACCGAAATCCCAAGGTCCGTATACGCTAAGGAACTTATTATTGGAAGGATTTTCAATGCGATACTTCACTCCTTGGTACAAAATAATACTATTTATCGCTTCCACGAAGCCATTAAATTTATAGGGATATCTCCCTATAAAATCTACGCAATATGTGCCTACTATGTCTACCTCAAAGTATACCCAGCCTGTATAATGGCTCGTATCTGTTTTAGCTCTAAAATAATCATCCGTCTGTGCGGATTTTGAATGATACACTATTAGATTAAGGCCCCATGTACCGGGTGAAGGGTCGACGTAATCTGTTACATCAGGACTCCATTGCCACGGAGTCCTTTCCTTCCAGTACTCCAAATAGTGGTATACACCGTCTGATGTAATGCTACCTACAACAACGATGGCATTCGATTGTTGAGGAAAAACAAACCAATCACTGTATTGGTTGGGACCATTAAAGTACCACCCTTTAATTTCATCAAAATTAATAGAGACGTCCGGCGAAGCAAAGGCAACTGCTGTTAGCATAGCTAAAACGATCACTGTTGAGAGGAAAGTGTTCCAAAGAACTCTCCGATATCTTATGCAAAAGGTCTGCCTCCTCATGGGTTCTCCTACATTGGATTCTCCGTTTCACTCCGTATAAATGCTTTGCGGAGTGAAATAAAGTGCGCGCTTACACAGCGGTCGCGCATAAAAGTTATTAACTATCGTGTTTTCAATATTTGTGGAGAAAAGCATTGCATGGTTCCTCTTAGCGGCGATCTCTGCTCTAGCGCTACCCCTCGCTCATCTTCAACCAGTTTCTGCCGAGCCAGGTTTTTGGAGCCCGAAACCCAGCGTAACGTGGAGGATCCCAGTAACGCCGGGACCGTATAATGACCACGCGCTTTGCGCGGCAGTCTGGGGGAATTACGTCTTCGTAGCTGGAGATCACAACGTTTCCGGCACCGATACCGAGTTCATGGTGTATAAGTTGAACAAATCGTCCGGAGAAGTAATCCAATACTGGAAGCTCAACCCCACGAATGGTGTAGATCGTTTATACGATTGTATTGTTGTTGGCAACTGCTTTTATGCAATCGGTTATGATTCGGGAAACAATTACCAGTGGGATATAATTCGGTTTGATGTTGCAAATTTAAATAACTATATCAGAGTGACCTACGATTATAGTGGGTCGGATTTCCCCTACTATGTAGCAACAGATGGAAACGCTATCTACGTAGCAGGTTCAGTTTATTCAGGCAACTGGTGGTGTATTCGAAAATACGATTTAAACTTGAACTTTAAAGGTATGTCGCAATACGATCTCGTAGGCGGTAGTAGGGATGAAGCTTACGCTATCGGCGTTAACCCGAAAACAAGGCAAGTGTGGGTTGTAGGCGGAGCTGGCGACGATGCAAAAAGCCACTTGAAAATTTTGGACACCGATCTGAATTCGCTGAAGAGCATGGATCTACCCGTTTCCCCGCAAAACCTGGTTCCCTACGCGTGGTTTTACACGTCTATCGCTTTCGACGTGCTGGGGAACGCGTACGTAGCGGTTGGCGGCACTATCCTGAAATTGAGCTCTGACGGGATTATCGCGAAGCAAGTTTCCCTCCAAGGGAACGTTACAAAGCTGATCACAGTCACCGACTACATTTACGCAATCGTGCGCGCGCGTGGAGGGGAAATACTGCTCGGTTGTACAGGTTTTGAATAGGGAGCTGCAAGCGGTGGGCAGCCTCCCGCTAGAAAACGGGTATTTTAGAGGAGCCTCTTTCGATGGGTCAAGCCTCTATCTTGCAGGGTATTACTTCCCGACCGCAACCGATATCGATTGGCTAATCTATAGGATCGATCCCCTAGTGAGCAGGTTGCACCTTGTTGTACGGGGGATGAGCGACGGGATATACTATAGGTGGTTAACCTCCAATTGGAGCACGTGGGTTAGCCTCCCAGGCTCCACGGTGGATACTCCAGCGGTAGCCGAGTTTGGAGACTCCCTCCTGCTAGTCGTCCGCAGCAGAGTCAACGGAATATGGTACGGTTCAATCAAGCTTTCTTCAGGAGAGTTTACCGGTTGGCAGAGTTTACCGGGTTCAACACCGTCGCGCCCCGCAATTGCTGTTGACGCTAAAAACTCTAAAGTATACCTAGTCGTGAGAGGGGGCAACAACGGAATCTACTACAGCGAGCTAGGAGGACCTGGATGGATGCAGCTTCCCGGGAGCACGATCGACGCACTCCCGGGAGCACGATCGACGCACCCGCAGCCGCTGTTGCAGGCAACAGGCTCCACATCGTTGTTAGGGGTAGCGACGGGTTAAGCATCTACCACGGGCAGCTCGATCTATCAACAGGCAAGTGGCTCGGCTGGAATCAGATTCCGGGCTCGACACCGAGTGCCCCGAGCCTCGCTTCGAACGGAACCCACCTGTTCCTCGCCGTGAGAGGCGGCGACAACAGAGTGTACATTAAAGTATGGAGCGGCGCGTGGGGACTATGGGAGAGAATCCCCACCGGCTCAACACCAAGCTCGCCATCGATAACCTGGTACAACGGTAACTCTACGTTTTCGTTCGATCCTCAACTAACGCCATATACTATTGCTGGAAAACAGAAAGCGGACAATGGGAATCGTGGAGGCAACTAAGCGGATCAACCCCCAGCACACCAGCATTCACCGCTCCACCTTAATTCTTTTTTATTTTTAAACCGTCAAGACAAACGTTACTACGTATAACTCTCCTCTAAACATATTTAAACGTATACTGTAATTCCGCAGTGGGCACCCCAAGGATATTCAGCCCATAAACGGTCCAATAACCGTAAATACTATGCGCGCCTACTAGAACTTAACGAAACAGGCTCATACACTCCTCAGATATCAGCGCTCTATACTAAGGTCTGCACAGCCTACATCGTTCTCAGCTCTCTCGAGGGAAAATTCATCCCCCATGTCCCTGGCCTCTACGCACTAGCAGACAACCCCGAAGCACCATACCAAGAAGAAGTAAAAAAGATTACCCTTCGACGACCCACTCACGATGCTTGAAAAGTAAAAGACATAATTCTAAAACTAGAACCACAGCCAGTCGCACTGGGAGAACTACTATGAGCTTCCCCCATCCGGCAACCCCAGGAAAGACTCGAGAGAAACAAAAAGTATACAAAAACTCATAACACTCCTGCTTTTGCTATTCCACGCAAAATTAAAATTTTATCCTCCAGTTTTGAAAAGTAGCAACAAAAGGCAACAATACTGTAACAAATAGAAAAATTAAGTGAGAAAATAATCCGATTTGTTATGCGGCTGACGGGGAACCTGGAGTTGTTCCACCAAGGACTCTCCAAGAAGTATAGGAATTATAACCAATTCTCATAGTGTAATATATTTGGTTATTACCGCCTCTAACAATAATGTAGAGATTCCCATCAACAAAC
>Ga0272445_1002864_pt1 | contig 11292 bp, 8 predicted proteins | sample YNPCB0031_FD_194404 | JGI IMG/M metagenome (GOLD analysis project Ga0272445, IMG submission 194404) | Hot spring sediment microbial communities from Yellowstone National Park, WY, United States - YNP-CB-003-1 | ecosystem: Environmental > Aquatic > Thermal springs > Hot (42-90C) > Sediment... | reverse complement strand
TATGCCATACATGAAGCTATTGATCAATATATACATAGATGTTGTAAGAAAAAGCCATTCGCCAGCAGATGCTAAAAATGATAATAGAGAATATTTTGATAAAAAAATGTTTTTTATAGAATTTTTATATTCATACACGAAATAGCTGGGGTCAAAAAGGATTTTTTCTTTATAATATTTTTCTTCTAAAAAACTCTTTATCTTCCCAAGGATCTTTCTAAACAATCCCGTGCCTAAAAAGCCTGTGAGCCCAATATTAGGAATGATCACTAGAAGAGTATATATGATTATTATAACAAGTTCTGTGAATGATATATTTAACTTTCCTAAGACTATGTATCTAGCAATCAAAAGTATGAAGATCATTAGAAAAGCTGATGATGAAACATAGATTCTATGAATCATTATTGTAGAAACAGTCTTAGAACTTTCAAGACCTAATCTCTTGTTTGTTAATACAAGTCTCATCAACTCAGTCACAGCTCCAACAGGTATTATATAGCCTGATAAAAGTGCTATAGATACTATGCCAAACACTTCTCCAAAACTCACCTTCTGTCTATCAACACCTCCTCCTAATAATATCAAATGCCAGGCCAATGCGTGGAAAAAAATTGCGACAAATATTGATAAAGCTAATAACATAAGAGTTGTCAAAGAGATCATTTTAAAAGTCTCTATGACTTTATTAATGCCTAGACTATAAACATAGATCATATAAGCGATCAAGCTTACACTTATTATGATCAATGGTGCCGAGATCTTGATCTTCAAATATTTTTCCCAAAAAAGATTTCTCAAAAAACTTTATTTTTCAAAAACAGCTACTAATACTCTATATGAATTCTTCCTTCAACAATTTTTGTCTTAGCTTTCTCTCTGATCATTCTCTTCAAGATCTTGCCTACGGCTGATTTAGGAAGCTCTTTTACAAAAACGATTCTCTTAGGAACTTTATATGACGCAAGATGTTTCTTGAGATACTCCAAAAGATCGTTTTCAGAGATCTTGTTTTCATAACCTTCTTTTAATACTATGAACGCCACAGGGATCTCTCCTGCCACGTCCTCAGGATCTTTAAGACCTACCACTGCAGCCTCTTTAACAGCCTCATGTTTATACAAAAGCTCCTCGATCTCTCTAGGATACACAGAATATCCTTTATATTTTATCATGTCCTTCTTTCTATCAACAACATAGAAGTATCCCTCCTCATCCATATACCCTAGATCTCCTGTTCTAAACCATTTAAATCCTCCAAACTCGAAAAATGCTTTCTCAGTCTCCTCAGGCATATTATGATATCCTGCGAAGACCTGAGGACCGCTTATAACTATCTCACCAATCTCTCCTGGAGGTAATAGTATAGGCTTCTCAGGATCTGCTATTGCAGCATATGTATTTGGTATTGGAACACCTATAGACCCAGGCTTATATCTTCCTCTGACAGGATTAACATGAGTGACTACTGAGGTCTCTGTCAGACCATATCCCTCTCTAAGATTAGCTCCTGTAAGCTCCTCAAATCTTCTTAAGATCTCCACTGGAAGAGGAGCAGCGCCACTGATGGCTGCAGTAAGAGATCTTAGGTTATATTTCTTCGCCAGAGGACTATTAACTATGTAAGTATATATGGTGGGGACTCCGTGAAGAAGTTCTATCTTTTTTCTCTCAATCTCTCTCAACACCTGCTCTAGATCCCATCTCGGGAAAACTATTATAGTAGATCTTGTCCACATGCCTGTGAATAACGTCGCCACAAGACCATATATATGAAACCATGGAAGAACTCCTGCATATATATATCCTTTACGACTTCCATCAGGTTTAGGAGGATGCCACGCAGCCACCTGTTGCATGTTTGCAACAACATTTCTATGAAGTATCATAGCTCCTTTAGGAACTCCCGTCGTCCCTCCAGTATACATCAACAAAGCCAGATCTTCAGGAGAGATCTTTACATCTACCCTCCTAGGATCTTTTATGAATCTCCTTATCTCACTAAACATTCTTCTTATAACATCAGTCTCTTCTACTGAAGGAGGCCTCTCTTTTAATCTATAAAGTATATTCAGTGGAAATCTTAAAGCATCTGAGATGCTTGTCACATAAACTTTTCTAAGACCAGCTTCCCTCTCGATCTCTCTATATTTATTTATAAAAAGATCTAGTATGACCAGATATCTAGCTCCTGAACTCTTGATCTGATATAACATCTCAGATGATGTATAAAGCGGGTTTATAGGCGTTGCAACGCCGCCTGCCTTAAGAACACCTAACAAAGCAATTACAAACTGAGGAGTATTAGGAAGCATTATAGCAACTACATCACCTTTTGATAAACCATCTCGTATAAGAGTTTTTGCAAAAGCCTCCGACAAAAGATCTATCTCTTTATAGGTGTATTTTCTATTGAAAAATATGAGAAATACTCTATCTCTCTCCTCTTCAGCTATTCTTCTAAACACGCTCGGGATCGTGTCTATCAAAAGATCCAGCTTCTTAGGCACATAATCATCATAATTAACAGTCCAGAACGCTGACTTAATCTTCTCAACAATGTCTTCTTTCGTCAAAATCTCGACCTCATTATAACATATATTTTAAAATTAAAATTTTTCAGAACTAGATAATAAAGATCCTTAATATCTCTTTAAAATATTTTGTTTATCATCTTCGATGAAAACTCGTATAAAATGTTCACGTGTAGTCTCCCGAGGAAATATCCTTAAGATCTTTGTTATTTTTTATCTAGTCTAGCTTTTAAAATTTTTAAAATTTAATTGATCAGGGTTATTCAATGATCTTTTCTATTATAAGATCTGCTTTATATGATATAAGATCATCGTATTTCTGACCTACGCCGACAAATATTATTGGTTTATTGATTGTTGTTATTATGCTGAGAGCTGATCCTCCTGACGCGTCTGCATCTAATTTTGTTAATATCACTCCATCGACACCTATATGTTTATCAAACTCTATAGCCTGGTTCACAGCGTCATTACCTGTTAACGCGTCTAAAACCAGGATCTTAAGATCTGGTGAGGATACTCTTGAGATCTTCTTTATCTCATTCATCAAATCAATATCTGTGTGTTGTCTTCCTGCAGAATCTATTAATATGACGTCAAAACTATTTTTCTGAGCATATTTGATCGAGTCAAAGACTAAAGCCGCCGGGTCATAACCATATCTGCCTCTGAATATCGGTATCGAAAGTTTTTTACAGTGGATCTCAAGCTGTTCTTGAGCGCCTGCTCTGAATGTGTCGGCAGCCACAACAAGAACTTTAAGACCTCTGTCTCTTAGATATTTAGCTACTTTAGCTATTGTAGTAGTCTTTCCAACACCATTTACTCCCATAAAAAGGATCTTATAAGGCTTTGCGGAACTTTTGATCATTTCAACAAGATCTTTGTTCCACTCACCTTTTTTAAGATATTCTATCAAGATCTCTCTAAATTTATCTTTTATAAATCTTTTTTTATCTTCAAATAAGCCTATCTTCGACCCTACGATCTTTTTCTCCAGATCTTTAATTATATTCTCAGCAACTTCATAGGCGACGTCCGCCTCAACAAGATCTATGATCAGCTCGTCAGATAATTTTGAAATATCTTCTTGAGAAATCTCTTTTCCAAATCTCTCTTCAGAGATCTTCTCCATCTTCTCAGATATCTTATCAATTGCTTTTGAAAATATCTCACGTATTTTTCTAAACATATTCTAATCCTTGACTTAATATCTATAGTCAAAGATAATAATTCTAGTGCAAACAATTTAAAGGCTTTAGATCCTGAGAATTTTTATTTTTCTATTCTCGTATTTATTTATAGGGATTACAATGGGGACTAAAGGCAAGAAACCTATCTCAGCTATGGAGAAAAGACAGATGAGAGAACTTGAGAAAGAGAAGAAGACTAAGAAAGAGGTTAAGAAAGAGGAGAGAGAGACTAAAAAAATCAGTGTCTCAGAGCTTGATGAAAAGATCATAGGTAGAGCAAAGAAAGAGCTTATAGATCTTAAGGTGGTCACTCCATATCAAGCTAAAGAGAAGCTGGGCATTCCATATTCATTATCTAAAAAATTGCTTAGATATCTTGAGAGAGAGGGAGTACTTAATTTATATTCTTCTAATCATAGAATAAGAATATATGTTCCAGCAGGCAAATGATTTCATATTTTAGATGACAGGATCTTATGATGAGGGTTGGTATTTCTGATTGATGAAGAATGACACCAGCACTGATCTTTGTGAAGACGTCGTCTGTGAAGAGAGACATGTTCTCATATATATAGATGAGAGAAGAAGATATGTCATAAAGATCCGTAGAGGAGAGAGATTTAGTAGTGATAAAGGATATATTGATCATGACGATCTTATAGGTCTCAGCTACGGCTCTCAGATAAAACTTTCATCAGGTGTGAAAGCTTATGTTCTGAAACCTTCACTTGAAGATCTTGTGTATAAGATCTTTAGAAGACCTACACAAGTTTTGTATCCGAAAGATCTTGGGTTAATATTAGTCATGCTGGATCTAAGTAGTGGCAAGAGAGTTCTGGAGGCAGGTGTAGGGTCAGGTGTTGCAACAGCTTTTTTAGCAAGAGCGGTTGCTCCAAATGGTAGAGTATATGGATATGAGATCAGAGAAGATTTTGCTGAGACAGCTCTTAATAATCTCTCTAAGATAGGTCTAGATAGATATGTTGAGATCAAGATTAGAGATGTTTCTAAAGGAGTTGATGAGAAAGATCTTGATGCAGCATTAATAGATCTTTCTAATCCCTGGGATGTAACTGAGGTGGTATATGAGGCTTTGAGACCTGGAGCTCCTGTGATATTTTTTCTACCAACAATAAATCAAGTTGAGAAGCTGCTTAACAAATTATATTTAGATAACAAATGGATCCTTCCTAAACTTGTGGAGCTGTTAGAGAGAGAATACGAGACAAAAACAGGCGCCTTGAGACCTAAGACAGTCATGATCTCTCACACAGGCTATCTTATATATACAAGAAAGATTTTAAACAGATAATTAATCAAATACTAGGGCAGAATCTCAAGATGAGCCGTGATTATGTGGCAAATCTATTATCAAAATTTGAAGAGTTTGAAAAGTTGTTAAGAAATATTTCAGAAGACGTCTCGAAGGATAGAGAGTCTCTTACGAAGGAAATGAATAGATTATTAGATCAATTGGATAAAGACTTGGAGAAAGAGATATCTAGAATCATTGATGAGGCTCGTAAAAGAATTGAGAATGAGATAGACAGGATCAGGAGAGAATATGATGAAAAGATTAGAGAGAAGATTAGAGAGATAGAGAAAATATATGAGAATAAAAGAGAGAAGGCTATTGAAAATGCTTTAAGAAAATTTTTAGAGATATATGAGTTGACGTGATCAACATGAGTTTAAGCTCAGATCTTCTTTATATAACGCCTAAGCTGAGAGTTATATATTCTACATGTCTTAACGAGAAGAATATTCAAGATCTTTTGCAGGCCAATAGTATAGATGATTATATGTATATTCTTAAAGAGACTAGTTATTATCAATATCTTAAAAATATTGATCCAAAAGATCTTTTGAGTTTAGAGCTCGCTTTAGACTCTCATCTGTATAATCTGACAAAAATTTTTCAGAAGATAGGAGGTCCAGACGTCTATATGTTGATAAGCTCGATGAGAAAGATCATGTTGATAAAAATGTTTGCCTCAATAATTAGAGGATTATTAGAGAGACATAGTGAGAACATGAGAAAAATATTTAATCTATTGCCTGAGGAAACACGCGAGTTTCTTGAAAAGACTCTCAGCGAGGAGATGAGTATCTCAAGGATCATGACAGAGATCGAGAGATCAGGTTTCTACGTATTCTCAAGATATTATAAAGAGTTTTCAAAGACTTTATCTTCTGAGATCTCAATAAATCTATCTCTAGATCTATCTTTATTAGAGGAGTTCTCAGAGATCTTAACATCATATCCTGAGATAATAGAACTGATATGTCCAGAAGCTGATCTTTATATAATAAACTTTTTAAGTAAGAGTATAATGCTCAATATTCAGGATAAGCTAAGCACATATATAAAAGATCTTTTGAGATACTCTTGTAAAATAGATCCTTCCACGCTTGAGGAGATGAGCTCTTCTGATGAGACGAGATTTTTAACACTTCTAAGAAGGATCTATCCTTCCACATTAATATCTCAAGATCTTACTGAGACAATGATCAATATAAGAGGTTTTGTAAGAAAAAATGTTAGAAAAAAATCTGTTTCATACATATATTCCTATCCATTTAACTACGGCATATTATGGTCTGTATTTACATTAAAAAGATTTGATATAGAAGATCTTGTGTCTATAGCAAGTGGGAAAATAGGTCTGATCTCTACAGATATGATCAGAAGATTCGTCTCAATATAAAATCTCATTAAGATCAGTATATATTTTCTACATAATAAAGATTTAAAAAATTCAGCACTTAGTCTTCATCTTTCAAAGTTTAAATATCATCATCTCTTCTAATGATCCAGATTCTTCTATTGAAAAATTTATATTTTTTCAAAAAAAAAGCTGGGAGAGTGTCTTATGAATATATTGAATAAATATCTAGAGACTCTAGGTCTTCTATCTCTTATGTTGTTGATTCTCTCTATAATACCTGTAGAGATCCTCTCAGCAAAAGGATTAAATGAGAACACATCTGTGGATACACAGATTATTAATAAAGATCTTTTGAGCAGCTCTAGAGATGTTGTTCATATAATTCTTCCAGTGAGTGTTTTAAAAGATCTTCATGGCATAAGATTTGATTCTTTGATAGCATCATCTTGTGATGATAATAACACTCTTATTATTCCAAAGCTTGTCCCAAGAAAATTCTTTAGAACATTTCTCTCACCTATTAATGCCACAATTCTAATGCCTGATGTCGATGACGGTATTTTGAATGAGAATGATCTTTTGATATTGACAGTTCCAATACCAAGATCCGACTCTGGTAAAGACTTCTCTTCATGTCCATGGAATGTTTATGCTGTTAAACACGGTCTTAGAGATAGATATGTGATAAAACTTTCTCAAGGAGCAAAAATATTTACAGAGACAGGAGTAAAGATCTTGCCGTTTACAGTAGGAGTTGCAATATATTATGATCATGATCATAATAGAAAGCCTCATCTAAGAGATCTACCTTTTGATATGGAGCTATTAGCCAAGATAAGTGATGTGCTGAACATAGAGAGACCTAAGACACATATTGTTTTTCCAAATTTTGCTGGCGAGGCTGAGAAAGCCGAGATCTTTTGGAACACATGGCTAAACACGATCCGTGAGAGATTGATCAGTCTTAAACTCAGCGATAACATAGTTGTTTCACATGAACATAGAGAGGGATTCATATACGACCCGACCAATGATCGAGTTGTCGCAGAGATATTAGATAAAGAGGCTGAGAAGAAAATATCTGAAGAGGTCAGAAACATATATCCAACAGCTGAGCTGATAGACGGCGGCGGAGGCCCATCAAGATTTTATGAATTTGTTCTCATAACATTAAACAAGACGATATTAACAGGATCTAGATCAGTGAACATCTATCTTGGATATAACATATATAGCTCAGTAGTTTTCATCAGAGCAAACTCCACCTCCTCATCAAACTCCTATCTAAGAGTTCAAATTAATGTAATCGACACGAACACAGGTCAGATCGTGTGGAGCAACTCTTACACATATACTCTAAGCTCCACTCCCAGCAACATATATCTATATCCATCAATACCTTTCGACACAACCAGAAGATTTAATATAAGTATAACCTATTATTACGCAGGAGGTTCATATCCATATATAATCTTGTCAACACTCAGGATCAGCAAGATCTGGGATAACATGCCTACAGGCGAAACATCAAAAGCTTATCAGATACTCTCATTAGGAATAGCCTCTCTAAGAGATCCATATTCGGGATCTCCTCCAATAGGATGTCAGAGAGCTAAAGCTTCTGATATGTTAGATCCATCTAAATATGAGCTTTCCAATTTACGCCAAGGTATCATCATGCCCTCTTTAATATCTTCTTTGACTATTGATTCTGATGTTATGAATGGTCTATATTACGACTCTCTATATGGCTCAAGTCCTATTCTATATATTGATATATGTGTTAGAAATCCTTCCTCTACAAGTTATACAGGCACTATAAATATTAAGATTGATGGAACAACTATTGCATCTAAAACTATTTCTGCACCACCACTTCCATCATTTGGCTACGTAGGCTTCACACTTCTACAATGGTCAAATCCTCTAGGAGGTCATGGTCATTTTATAACAATAGAACATAACTTCCCAAGCAACAGCAATATAGAGCTTTATATAGACATATTATTAGAATATCAATACGCGCCAGAGGTATGGAAAGAAACAAGCTATAGGACATGGGCTACAATACACAGCCCATGGCTTAAGATCCAATTGACTCAACAAGATCCATTAGCGACAGTTTATAAGTCGGGTATAGTAGTTGACGCTTGGGCCTTTGGCTATGTAAGTCGTAATGATATGCTCGTTAAACATCAAGTGTCTGTAGCACGCGGATATAAGATCTTAGGAGTGTATCTGGCTGTAAAACCATCTGCATCCACGAATCCTCCCGGTTGCGGCATCAAGCGTGTTGAGGGAACAAGCATTGATGAATATATAGGTGCTGTAGTGACCGCGTGGAGCATTATAGCTACAGGAATAGAGATCGCCACTCTCCTAGGTGTTACATTTCCTTCGCCTGTATCAGCTGGTGTAGCAGCTACTGGAATGCTGATCACGATATTATATATGGCTAGAGAAACATTAAGTATCTCTACAACCCCTGATGGATATTATGTATGTTCATGGTCTCCCGGAATTAATGTTTATAAAGTAGTAGAATTAGAGCTTTCGATACCATACACCAGTATTCCACAAAACATTTACATTAAGGTAGGCGCCAATGATCTCTGGTATACTAGACCGATCACATTTAAAATACCAAGCTGGCCACGCAGTCAAATTGATGCATCTATTGACGAGGGATATCCTGGTTTCTATGGGAGACACCCTGGTGAAGTAATATATGGATAAGGCTTTAAATAAAAATAATTTTTTTATCTTAAGTCTTTTAATTTTGTTTGTTATATCTTCTGTGTTATATTATGTTGTCTCTCTCGTCTATATGATTTTTGTTTCAAAGATCTCAAGCCTCTTTGAGTATAGAATTGGCTATATTCTTCTTCTCATAGGATTATCTTCTCTAACGCTTCTTCTCGGAGATCTGTTTCTATTTATATATGTGTTCAGAGTTTTTGTCTTTAAAAAATATTTTCAAAAATCTCTTCTCAAAATATTTCTGAAAAGTTTCTTCTCATCCTCACTTCCTATAATACTGATCCTTGTCCCATATATAGTAGTGGGGTTGGGAGGAGTATTTAATGAAGAACTTTTTTATCATCCTGCGGCAATAATAATTTATGTCTACAGCGTCTCACTAGGTTTCTATGGATTATTTGTTCATCCTATATATGCTCCATACGCGGCATTGGCTGTCAACAGATCTTTAGAAGCCTCTGATGATTCCTTCATTGCCACCTACAAATACATGCGTAGAGACATTAATCTTCTACCAAATATATTGGCAACTTCAATAGTTGTGTGGATAATAACTACTCTGTTAACAGCAGCACTTATCTATTTAATACCGTTTTTAAGCAACACTTTAATACCTGTGCCACGTATTCCACAAGATCTTTTGTGGAGTTGGAGAGGAAGATGGTATGAGGCTCTCAACAATATGATGCCCAAATATTATAATCTGATCGCTGGGCCACTACAATATCTGTTTTATGTATACATCTTCAGAAAGATCAGCATGAGAAAACTATTTAGATAAAGACATGTTAAAACAAATAAGATCTATTTGACCATATAAAGATCTTGTCTGACCTTCTCACCGTTTTAAAGGACAAGGCTTTCAGCTGTAATCAATTTAAACTTAACATATTCTATTCAAAAAGATTTTATGTCTAGAATAACCTTTAAGAATTTTTAGAGCGTCTCTATGTGATATGTTATAGGTGTGAAAGGCTCATATATTCTGCCTGTCCCTCTATAGAATTTGCTGAACATCTCATATAGATGAAGCCTTAATGTGTGAGCAAATGCTATGACAGCCTCAAGAGTCATTGCAAGCAGATTTCCTATCGAGTATATGCTCCATGCATATATCTGTTCTAATATGCCTGGAGAATATAATAGGCTTATAACTGGGATGTAGAATGATATTACAACTGCTATATGAGCTAATGCTATACCCATTATTCTGAGATAACTTATTGAGTTGCCTATCGCCATGATCACTGTGTCAAAAAGCTCCATAAATCCTGAGCTCAGCTTAGATAAGCCTTCTCTCAGTCCGTGTCTGAATATGTCGACAACAGATTCTCCAATTAAGATCCATAGAAGAGATATATTAAGGATCCATTTCACGATCTCAAATATCATAGGCGTCTCAGCAGCTATGGGAGTTCCTAAGACAGTTAATAACTGGCCGAGACTTATATAGCTGTAGAAGAAGCCCACCTCATTAATATCGTTAGAAAAGAATGCTGGAATAAACAGGCTGACAAAAATCATTGTTCTAGGAAGTGAGAGAGCAAACATATAATCATATTCTCTATTGATCAAGCTGTTTAGAAATCCTAAGAAAGAGCTTATTAAAAGAGTTATCATAGCCATTCTGACAGATAATAGAATAAATGAGTATAAAGCCTCAACAACTCCTGCACCAGATTTATAGATAGGAAGGCTCAGAGGAGGATGTATATGAAGATCTTCGTAGAAGCCTTCTAAAAACTTGGCTACTGGAGTGGCTGGGCCGAAAAATTCTCCCGCTAGAAAGCCTGTCACAGATGAAGAGATCCCTAGATAAGTTATTAGAAGCCCTAGATCAGATATTCCAACATTTTTATCTCTGAAATATTTATACATAAATAATCCAGCTATCAATAAAGCTATTCCATGCCCAAGATCTGGAAACATGAGCCCGAATATTATTGGGAAAGTTATAGATATTATATATATTGGAATGACCTCATTATAACTAGGCGGGCCGTAAAGATCTGGGATCATTTTGAAAGGTCTCATCCATCTAGACATGTTAAAATATGTGGGAGGCTCCTCCTCCAGCTTATCTAGTCTTCCTACATCTCTCACCTGTATAATCGCCATATCTCTAGTGGCCGACAA
>Ga0272445_1002862_pt1:0-10000 | contig 11296 bp, 13 predicted proteins | sample YNPCB0031_FD_194404 | JGI IMG/M metagenome (GOLD analysis project Ga0272445, IMG submission 194404) | Hot spring sediment microbial communities from Yellowstone National Park, WY, United States - YNP-CB-003-1 | ecosystem: Environmental > Aquatic > Thermal springs > Hot (42-90C) >... | reverse complement strand
GGGTCTGCAACCCGACCCCATGAAGCCGGAATCGCTAGTAATCGCGGATCAGCCATGCCGCGGTGAATACGTTCCCGGGCCTTGTACACACCGCCCGTCACGCCATGGGAGCGGGTTCTACCCGAAGTCGCCGGGAGCCTTAGGGCAGGCGCCGAGGGTAGGGCCCGTGACTGGGGCGAAGTCGTAACAAGGTAGCTGTACCGGAAGGTGCGGCTGGATCACCTCCTTTCTAAGGAGCATGAAGCCCTGCGTTCTCCCCTTTTCCAGGTCCCTTGGGGGCGCCTTCGGGCGCCCCTTTTTTTTGGCCGGAAGCGAGGGGGAAGGTGCGTAGGAAAAGGCACGTGGCGAGGGCCAAAAAGCGGGTGGTCTCCGCCGGGGGCGTGGTCTTGCGGGGAACCCCCCCGGAGGTGCTGGTGGTCTCCCTGAAGGGGGGGCGGGTGGTCACCCTGCCCAAGGGGCAGGTGGAGCCCGGGGAGCGCTACGCGGAGACGGCCGTGCGGGAGGTGCGGGAGGAGACGGGGGTGGAGGCGGCCCCCCTGGCCCCTTTAGGCAAGGTGCGCTACTACTTCACCGTTAAGGACGAGGGGGAGCCCGTCACCGTCAGCAAGGAGGTCCACTACTTTCTCATGGCCTACCGGGGCGGGGAGCCCAGGCCCCAGCTCTCCGAGGTGGAGGCCGCCTACTTCCTCCCGGTCTCCGAGGCCCTGGAGCGGCTTTCCTACCCCAACGAGCGGGAGATGCTGAGAAAGGCCCTGCTACGCTTCCGGCCGCAGTAGGCTCCAGGCGGCCTCCTCGGGAGTGAGCTCTCCCCGGGCTACCCGGGCCACCAGGTCCTCGGCGGCCTGGGTTCTGCGGCGGCCCCACTCCTGGATGACGCTCTCCACCTCAAAACGGGTCCTTTCCAGCCGGTGGGCCTCGAGGAGCCCGTGCTCCTTTAGGTGGCGGTAGTGGGCCTCGAGGCCCTCAAAAAGGGCCTCCACCCCCTCCCCGGTGGCGGCCACCGTGGGGTAGATGGGGGGGCGCCAGCCTCCGGGCCGGGGAGGGGAGAGCTCCAGGGCGCTTTTGAGCTCCTGGATGAGGCGCTCGCCCCCGGGCAGGTCAAACTTGTTGACGGCGAAAATGTCGGCGATCTCCATGACCCCGGCCTTGAAGGCCTGGACGGCGTCCCCTGCCGCCGGGGTCAGGACCAGGAGGGTGGTGTCGGCCACCCGGGCGATGTCCACCTCGCTCTGCCCCACCCCCACGGTCTCCACGAAGATGCGCTGGAAGCCAAAGGCCTCCAGGAGGCTTAAGGCGGCCACCGTGGCCCCGGCCAGGCCGCCCAGGGCCCCCCGGGAGGCCATGGAGCGGATGAAGACCCCGGGGTCCTGGTGGTGGCGCATCATGCGGATCCGGTCCCCCAGGATGGCGCCCCCGGTGAAGGGGCTGGAGGGGTCCACGGCCAAGACCCCCACCCTTTCCCCCCGCTTGCGGGCCTCGAGGATGAGGCGGTCGGTGAGGGTGCTCTTGCCCGCCCCCGGGCTTCCCGTGATCCCCACCACCTTGGCCTGCCCCTGGCCCCTCAGGCGCTTGAGAAGGGCCTGGCCCCAGGGGTGGCCGGACTCCACCAGGGTGAGGGCCCGGGCCAGGGCCCGGGGGTCCCCCTGGCGGAAGCGGCGCTCCAGGTCGGCAACCCTTTCGTCCTGGACCTCGGTCATGCCGTCATTCTACGCTTTTTGGCAAGGGCGCACTATTCCGCCAGGGCGATGCAGGCCACCTCCACCCGCACCCCCCGGGGGAGGGCCTTCACGGCCACCGTGGCCCGGGCGGGGTAGGGCGGGGCGAAGTAGCGGGCGTAGACCTCGTTGAAGCCGGGAAAGTCCTCCATGTCCACAAGGAAGCAGGTGGTCTGGACCACGCGGGAAAGGCCCGAGCCCGCCGCCTCTAGGATGGCCTTCAGGTTCTCCATAACCCTCTCCGTTTGGGCGCGGATGTCCCCCTCCACCACCTCCCCTTCGGGGGTCAGGGGGATCTGGCCGGAGACGAAGACCAGGCCTAAGGCCCTGATGGCCTGGGCGTAGGGGCCGATGGCCTTGGGGGCTTTGTCGGTCTGAAGGGCCTCCATGGCCTCATCCTATGCCAAAGCGGTAGAGCCTGCCCAGGGTGTTGACCACCAGGACCTCCTGGGCCAGGGGGAGGGGAGGGACCTGGACCGAGCCCAGGCCCGTGGCCTCAAAGACCACCTGGCCCCTTTGGTCCACGGCCAGAAACCGCCCCTCCTCCGTGGCCAGGAAGACGTGGCCGCTGGCGTAGCTTAAGCCGGCGGTCACCTTGCCCACCTCGAGGCTCCACGCCTCCTCCCCCGTGGCCTGGTCCAAGGCCCTCAGCACCCCGTCCCAGGCGGCCACGTAGACCCGCTCCTCGTCCAGGGCCAGACCGCCCCAGACCTCCCCCTCCAGCTCGGCGTTCCAGAGGGTTTCCCGGCTTAAGGGGTCAAAGGCGTAGACCTCCCCTTCCCAGGTGGGGATGAAGAGCCTTCCCCTGAAGGCGGCCACCGGGGCGTGGATGGCCCCGGCCCGCACCTTGTAGCGCAGGACCCCGGTTTCCGGGTCCAGGGCGTAGAGCCAGCCGTTTTCCGCCCCCACGAAGAGGAGGCCCCGGTAGAAGGTGGGGCTGGCGGCGAGGTGCCCCCCGGCGTGGAAGCGGAAGAGGGGCTCGTCCTTCCGGTAGGCGTAGAGGGTCCCGTCCCGGCTGGCGATGTAGACCCTGTCCCCCAGGACCAGGGGGGCGGCGGTGACCTCGGCCCCGGTGCTTGCCGTCCAGTCCAAGGCCTGCCCGCGGAAGCGGCGCACCTTGCCGTCAAAGCCTCCTATGTACACCCCGCCCCGGGCCACGGGCGGGCTGGAGGCGGCGTCGGGGAGGGGGTGGCGGCGCACCTCCCCCGTGAAGAGGTCCACCTCCAGAAGGTGCCTTTCCGAGCCCAGGTAGACCCGCCCCTGCAGGTGGACCATCTCCCCCGGCCAGGCGGTCTCCCCGCCCAGGTCCAGCCGGGCCTTGAGGCTAAGGCGTCGGGGGTCGGGGCCAAAGGGGTAGTGGCCGGAGCGGCTGGCCCCGGCCCGGGGGGTGGCCAGGCGCAGGGCTTCCAGGTCCCGCAAGGGCCCTTGAAAGAGGGAGGGGTGGCCCGGTCTCTCCTCGGGGTGCTTGGCCAGAAGCCCCAAGACGGCCTCGCTCACCCCCCTGGGGATGGCGGGGTTTAAGGCCTCCGGGGGCTTGGGCTCCTCGTAGACGTGCTGGAAGAGGATGGCCTGGTCGTTTTCCCCCTCAAAGGGGGCCTTGCCGGTGAGGGTGCGGTAGAGGACCGCCCCGAAGCTGTAGAGGTCCGCCTTGGGGGAGAGGGGGAGGCCCTTGGCCTGCTCGGGGGCCATGTAGGTGGGGGTGCCCAGGGTGTAGCCGGTGCGGGTGAGGTGGCGGCTCTCCTGGAGGATGTAGGCCAGGCCCAGGTCCATGACCTTGGGGTGGCCCTCCTTGGTGAGGAGGATGTTTTTGGGGGTCAGGTCCCGGTGGATGACCCCTTGGGCGTGCAGGTGGGCCAGGGCCTCGAGGACCTGCGTGGCCGCCCTCAGGATCCTTTCCCCTTCCGGCCCTTCCTCAAAAGGGCCCAGGGTGTCAAAGGGGCCCCCGTCCACCAGCTCCATGACGAAGTAGGGCCGCCCTTCCTCCTCCCCCAGGTCCAGCACCTGGACGATGCCGGGGTGAAAGAGGCGGGAAAGGGCCCGGACCTCCAAGAAGAAGCGCTCCCTTTCCGGGGGCAGGGCCCGGGCGTGGAGGACCTTCACCGCCACCAGCCGCCCCAGGCGCTCGTCCACCGCCCGGAAGACCTCGGCCATGCCCCCCTGGCCCAGGGGGGCCTCGAGGCGGTACCGCCCGCCCAGGACCACGGCCGTCATTCTATTCTTCCTCGGGTTCCAGGCGCTTTAAGAGCTCGGCCAGCTCCTCCTTGTTCCCCTCCAGCTCTTCCACGATCTTGGCGATGGCCAGCCGCACCACCTCGGACTTGGAGACCAGGCGCTCCGGGCTGGAGAGGGCGTAGGCGGCCCGGGTGAGGAGGGCGTCCTGCTCCTCGGAGATCACCACCTGAAGCCGCTTTTTTTCCTTCTTGGGCATATCCCCCTTGGGGCCAAGTGTAGCAAAGCGCGCATCGCCTTGACAACAGGGTATTTGGGGCTTATCCTCACCTTGAGTAAGGTGTGTATGATGCACAAGGACCCGGGGAAGGGCAAGCGGAGGATCCTGCGCGTGGAAGGCGGCCTGCCCCTTTCCGGAGAGATCCGGGTCTACCCCGCCAAGAACGCCGCTTTGCCCATCCTGGCGGCGAGCCTCCTCACCGCCGAGCCCATCACCCTGGTGGAGGTGCCCAAGCTCAGGGACGTGGAGGTGATGCTGGAGCTCCTCGCCCACCTGGGCACCCATTACCGCTGGGAGGGCCGCACCCTCCACCTCCACACCCCGGAGATCCGGAATACCGAGGCCCCCTTTGAGCTGGTGGGGCAGATGCGGGCCAGCTTCATCGTCTGGGGGGCCCTTCTCGCCCGGGTGGGGGAGGGGACCGTCCACATGCCTGGGGGGTGTGCCTTCGGGGCCCGCCCCGTGGACCAGCACATCAAGGCCCTTAGGGCCCTGGGGGCCGAGGTGCAGGAAAGGGAGGACGGCGCCTTCCACGCCCGCCGGGTCCGGCCCCTTTCCGGGCGGGTGGTCTTTGACCTGCCCACGGTGGGAGGCACGGAGCAGGCCATGCTGGCCGTGGCCCTGGGCGGGGAGGCCACCTTGGTCCAGGCGGCGGTGGAGCCTGAGGTAGAGGACCTGGGCCGCTTCCTCCGCATGCTGGGGGTGGAGGTGCGGGGTCTGGGAAGCCCCATCCTCCACGTGCGGGGGGCCAAGCGCCTCGGGGGCGGCACCTACCGCATCATTCCCGACCGCATAGAGGCCGGAACCTACCTCCTGGCGGCGGCGGCCACCCGGGGGAGCGTCACCCTCACCGAGGCCCGGCCCGACCACCTGGACGCCCTTCTGGACAAGCTGGCCCAGGCGGGCCACCAGGTGGAGGTGGGGCCCGACTGGGTCCGCCTCACGGCCACCCCTGACCCCAAGCCCTTCCAGGTGGAGGCCCGGGAGTACCCGGGCTTTCCCACGGACCTCCAGCCCATCGTCACCGCCTACTTGGCCACGGTCCCCGGGCAGAGCGCCGTCACCGACCGCGTCTACCCCGACCGCTTCACCCACGTGGGGGAGCTGGCCCGTCTGGGGGCGGAGCTATACCTGAGGGACCGCACCCTTTTGGTGAACGGAAAGCGCCTGCACGGGGCCCAGGTCAAGGCCCTGGACATCCGGGCCGGGGGCGGGCTGGTGGTGGCCGCCCTGGCGGCGGATGGGGTGTCGGAGATTGAGGGGGTGTACTTCCTGGAGCGGGGCTACGAGCACCTGGAGGAGCGCCTACAGGCCCTGGGGGCCAGGGTGGGCCTCGAGGAGGCCCTTCTGGCCGCCGCTGACTGATGGGCCTTTTTGGGGCCCCCATGCTGGCGCAAGCCAGCATGGGGTGGTATTAGGCGTAAAGGCGCAGGGCCTCGGGGAAGCGGAAGAAGAGCCGGTCCCGGACCAGCTCGGGGCTGTAGGCCTTTTCCACGTAGCCCGCGCCCCTCAGGGCCTCCAGGACCTCCTTGGCCACCTGCCGGTCCCCCTCCAGTCGGGCGGCCAGGAAATCCAGGGCCTCTTCCTCCTCGTCCCCCTCGCCCACGAACTCGGGGTACTCCTGGTCCAGGGCCCGCATGAGGGCCTTGAGGTCCACGGGGCGGCTGGTGAAGACGAAGCGGGGCTTCTCCCCGGGCAGGAAGTGGGCGTAGCCCTGGGCCTCGAGGGCCCGGGCCACGGCCACGGCCTCCTGATGGCTGTACCCTTTCTGCATCAGCAGGGTCACCAGGGCGTCCCGTTCCCCGGGAAGGCCCTGGGGGTAAGCCTGTTGCAAAGAGGCGGCCAGCTTCTCCAACTCCATACCGCTATTATCATAACGCTTGAGTTTGATGAGCGCAAGGGTCCTTGCCCCGGGCGGGCCCAGCCCCTATACTGGTAAGGGTATGGACCTGGAGCTTCTCAACGAGCGCCTGGCCAGTCTCCGGGGGTATCTTTGACATCCCCGGCAAAGAGGCCCGGCTAAAGGAACTGGAAAAGCGGCTGGAAGACCCCACCCTCTGGCAGAACCCGGAGGAGGCCAGGCGGGTGAGCCAGGAGGCGGCCCGCCTGAGGCGCACCGTGGAGACCTTCCGCTCCCTGGAAGGGGACCTGGAGGGCCTGATGGAGCTCTGGGAGGAGCTTCCCGCCGAGGAGCGGGAGGCCTTGAAGCCCGAGCTTTTGGAGGCGGCCAAGAAGCTGGAGGCCCTTTACCACGAGACCCTTCTCAACTTCCCCCACGCCGAGAAGAACGCCATCCTCACCATCCAGCCCGGGGCTGGGGGCACCGAGGCCTGCGACTGGGCGGAGATGCTCCTTCGCATGTACACCCGCTTCGCCGAGCGGCAGGGCTTTGAGGTGGAGGTGGTGGACCTGCGGCCCGGGGCGGAGGCGGGGGTGGACTACGCCCAGATTTTGGTCAAGGGGGAAAACGCCTACGGCCTCCTCTCGGCCGAGGCCGGGGTTCACCGCCTGGTGCGCCCCTCGCCCTTTGACGCCTCGGGGCGCCGCCACACCTCCTTCGCCGGGGTAGAGGTCATGCCCGAGGTGGACGACACCGTGGAGGTGGTGATCCGGCCCGAGGACCTGCGCATAGACGTTTTCCGCTCCCAGGGGCACGGGGGGCAGGGGGTCAACACCACGGACTCGGCGGTGCGCATCGTCCACCTGCCCACGGGCATCACCGTCACCTGCCAGACCACGAGAAGCCAGATCAAAAACAAAGAGCTGGCCCTGAAGGTCCTCCGCTCCCGGCTTTTTGAGCTGGAGTGGAAGAAGAAGCAGGAGGAGCTTCAGAAGCTTCGGGGTGAGGTGCGGCCCATTGAGTGGGGGAGCCAGATCCGCAGTTACGTCCTGGACAAGCAGTACGTGAAGGACCACCGCACGGGCCTCATGCGCTTTGACCCCCAGAACGTCCTAGACGGGGACCTCATGGACTTCATCTGGGCGGGCCTGGAGTGGAAGGCGGGCCGCCGCCAGGCGGCGGAAGAGGTGGAGGCCGAGTAGCCTACCGGCCCAGGGCCTTGTGCGGAAGCTCCCGCGTCCAGGACTCCTCGGCGGGGGTGAGCTGGGTGAGGGCGAAGGCCACGGGCCAAGGGTTTCCCTGGTCCAGGCGGGCCTGGTCGCTAAAGCCCAGGATGGCGTAGCGGGTCTTGAACTCGTGGGCGGGCTGGAAGAAGCAGAGGGCCTTGCCCTGGTGGGCATAGGCGGGCATCCCGTACCACAGCCTCAGGGTGAGTCCTGGGACCTCAGGCCGGATCAGGGCGTGTAGCCCCAGGAACAGGGAGCGGTCGGGCCCAGGCCAGCCCTCCGCCTGGGCCAGAACCGCCTCCTCCTGGTCCTTTTCCGGGGTGACCTTGGCCCGTTCAGTAGACGTCCTCGGGGGCCTTGTACACCTCCCCGGTGAGCCAGTAGATGACCCTTTCGGCGATGTTTTCCAGGTGGTCCCCAAGCCGCTCGTAGCTTCGGGCCACCCGCATCAGGGTCAGGGCCTTGGTGATGGTGCGGGGGTCTTCCATCATGTAGGTGATGAGCTCCCGGCTGACCTCCTCGTAAAGGGCGTCCACCTGGTCGTCCATGGAGAGGACCTGGCGGGCCAGCTCCGCGTCCCGCTCCGCCACCGCCTTGGCGAGGGTGTCCATCATCTCCAAAAGCCTCCGGCCCATCTCCGGCAGGGTCACGTAGCGCTTGAGGGGAGGCTCCTGGGCCAGGACGAAGGCGTCCTCGGCCACGTGCATGGCGTAGTCCCCGGAGCGCTCCAGGTCGGTCAGGGCCTTGATGACGGTGAAGATGAGCCGGAGGTCCGAGGCCACGGGCTGGTGCCGGGCGATGAGGGTGATGGCCTCGTTCTCAATCTTGAGCTCCAGGGCGTCCACCTCCTTGTCCTTGCTGATGACCTCCTCGGCTTTGGCCCGGTCGCCCTCCACCAGGGCCTCGGTGGCCTTCTGGGTCATCTCCCGCACCAGGGAGAGCATCCTGAGGCTTTCTTCAATGAGCTGGTTCAGAGCCTTGTCCAAAGCTTCGCGCATACCGCCTCCTTTTCTCAGTCTACGGGCAGGCTAACGCCGAAAACGTTCTCCTCCCCCTCCCTTCTGGCGTAGGCCTCCCCCCCCAGGGCCCGGGCCAGGCGGCGCACCAGGTGGAGGCCTAGCCCCTGGCCCGGCTCCAGGTGGCTCCCCCGCCTTCCCGGCAGAAAGAGGGGCTCGTACTCGGGAAGGGCCTCCCCCCGGTCCCGCACCTCCAGGTGGAGGCGGTCCCCCTCCAGGCGGGAGAGGAGGCGGATGGGGTCTTGGCCGTACTTGAGGGCGTTGTCCAGGAGGTTGAGGAGGATCTGGAGGAGGGCCTCCGGGTCGGTGGAGAGGGTGTGAGGGAGGTGGACCTCCACCCGCCTTCCCTTTAGCCTTTCGGCCAGGAGCTTTTCCAGGCGGGACCAGACCTCCTCCAGGGCCACGGGGCGCCGAGGGCCGGGCCGGATGGGGGAGAGGCCCTCCACCAGGCGGGCAAGCCGGGCCACCTCGGCCTTGAGGAGGTCCAGGACCTCCTTTTCCTGCCTGGTCCTGGGGGTGAGGGCCTCGAGGAGGGGCCCCATGCCCGCGAGGGGGGTGCGGAGCTCGTGGGCCAGGGTCACCGCCGCCTCCTCCAGGTCCTTGAGGCGCCTTTGGGCTTCGGTCTGGTCCAGGAGGTAAAGCCGCCCCGGAAGCGCCCGGACCAGAAGGAGGTGGTCCCGGACCTCCAGAAGCCTCTCCCCCCCGTGGAGGGCCAGGGCCTCGAGGCGGTGGTCCCGGAGGGCCAGGATCAGGGGTCGGCCCAGCACCTTCTCCCGGTTGACGCCAAGAAGCTGGGCCGCCTTGGGGTTCAGGTAGACCACCTGCCTTTCCCGGTGGGCCACAAAGCCCTCCAGGGCCTCTTCCCAGGCCTCTTCCAGAAGGCTCACGCCCCCTCCTTGAAGCGGTAGCCCACGCCCCGCACCGTCTCCAGAAAGCGGGGGGCCTTGGGGTCTTCCCCGAGCTTTTCCCGTAGCTGCAGGATGTGCTGGTCCACGGTCCTGGGGGTGCCCAGGTAGTCCTGCCCCCATACGGCCTCCAGAAGCTCTTCCCGGGTGTAGACCCTTCCCGGGCGCTCCGCCAGGAAGGCCAGAAGCTCAAACTCCCGGCGGCTTAAGGGAAGGGGCCTGTCCTCCAGGGTGGCCTCCATCCGCTCCAGGTCCAGGAGGAGGGGGCCCCGCCTGAGGACCTTGCGCTTGCCTGCCCGGCGGAGGAGGGCCTCGAGGCGGGCCAGGAGCTCCTCGGTGGCGAAGGGCTTCGCCAGGTAGTCGTCGGCCCCCCGGGAGAGGCCCTCCACCCGGTCCCGCACCTCGGCCCGGGCGGTGAGCATGAGGACGGGCAAAGAAGGGTAAGGCCCCTGGCGCATCCTCTCCAGGAGCTTGGTGCCGGGCTCGCCGGGAAGCATCCAGTCCAGGACCACGGCCTCGGCCTCCTTCAGGAGGGGCCAGGCGGCCTCGGCGCTTTCCGCCTCCAGGACCCTGTGGCCCGCCCGCTCCAGCGCCAGGCGCACCCCCAGGCGCACCGCGGGCTCGTCCTCCACCACCAGCACCGTGGCCACGCCCTCAGTCTAGCCACCCTTCTGTCAGAACTCGGTCAGGAACCTTGCTTGACAGTTCTCCTCGCCCCGTGCTACCCTTCTAAAGGCCGGGGGCGGCTAGCTCAGCGGAAGAGCGCTCGCCTCACACGCGAGAGGTCGTAGGTTCAAGTCCTACGCCGCCCACCAGAGGATCCCCGCCCTTCGTGGGCGGGGTTGTTGC
>Ga0272445_1002860_pt1 | contig 11302 bp, 9 predicted proteins | sample YNPCB0031_FD_194404 | JGI IMG/M metagenome (GOLD analysis project Ga0272445, IMG submission 194404) | Hot spring sediment microbial communities from Yellowstone National Park, WY, United States - YNP-CB-003-1 | ecosystem: Environmental > Aquatic > Thermal springs > Hot (42-90C) > Sediment... | reverse complement strand
TTTTGTACATTATGGCTGAATTTCGCCTCTCCGGAGGCCCTCTATCCACCCTAGCGTTCCTTCTAGGCTTAATAATTGGTTTTATGTTCATCCCTCTGAGAAGAGCATAATTTTTAGATGAATCGTACGCTCCATCCATATATGCCTCAATAATAGCTCTATGCCTTGAAGCATTCATTATCAGGCTTGGCAGAACCTTAGAGTCATGTACGTCATCCGTAGTCACCTCCATCGCTATAATCTCCTTTGTTTTAGCGTCAACTGCGAAGTGTATCTTAATGTAGCGTTTCTTCTTACCGTAGATTCTCTCAACCCATCCGCCACATTTATGGACGCTGACGCCGCTTGAATCAACAGCTATAACAATCGGCCCATCATACTCTTTTAGGGATTTGTATGGGCTTAAATCAAGCCTGAGAATGCGCCTCCTAATCCACGAGTAGTCTATTGGTGGAAGCTTTGGAATAAGCCTATGAAGAGCTCTGGTGAAACCCTCAATCTGCCTATATGGCATGGAGAATAGGTATCGGACAACAGCTAGGAAAACAATATACCCATACGTAATCTTGAATGGCCTCCCAACCTTACCATCATTTAAGAGGCTAAGCTCATAATCATAATTGTTAAGAAAATCTAGGCTGAGAAGGAGCTCACCACGCCTAATAAGCCTCTCATCAACAGCACACCAATCCATAAAAGAAAGATAAACAAAGAAACTAATTAAGCCACAAAGCATTAAAATGAATTTAAAGGGGTTTTTCATCGAGTATATTTTTGTTCACAAAAGATTTAAATATTGCTTATAAGAGCAGTATTTTACATTTAAAAAGGAGGATGCTAATGCTGAGAAAAATAATGTTGAATGAAGATGATGTGCCGAAGCAGTGGTATAATATCCTGCCTGATCTGCCTAAGCCATTACCACCACCGATAAATCCCGTAACTAAAGAGCCAATAAAACCTGAGGATTTGATGGTGTTATTCTCTAAAGAGTGTATCATGCAAGAGGTTAGTCAAGAGCGCTGGATAAACATACCTGATGAGGTTCGCGAAGCATATATGCTATGGAGGCCAACCCCACTTTATAGAGCTGTAGGGCTTGAAAGAGCTCTTAAAACCCCAGCTAAAATATATTATAAGCATGAGGGGGTGAGTCCGCCGGGTAGCCATAAGCCGAACACAGCTGTTGCTCAAGCCTATTACGCAATGAGGGAGGGGGTTGAACGGCTGACAACTGAGACGGGTGCTGGACAATGGGGCTCAGCCCTAGCGTTTGGCTGCATGCTCTTCGGGTTGAAGACAACTATTTACATGGTTAAGGTCAGCTATAATCAGAAGCCATATAGGCGCCTGCTTATGGAGCTATGGGGTGCGGAGGTTTATCCAAGCCCAAGCAGTAACACTGAGAGCGGGAGGAGAATACTTAAGGATGACCCGGAAAATCCTGGAAGCCTAGGGATAGCGATAAGTGAAGCCATAGAGGATGCTGTAACACATAAGAACGTTAAGTATTCGCTTGGAAGCGTCTTAAATCATGTTTTACTCCATCAGACGGTTGTTGGATTAGAAGCGAAGAAGCAGATGGAGCTAATTGATGAGTATCCAGACATAATAGTTGGGTGTATAGGTGGAGGAAGCAGCTTCTCAGGGCTCTTCTGGCCCTTCTACTATGATAAGGTTTCTAAGAAGGCGCCAAAAGACGTTCAATTTCTAGCAGTTGAACCAACAGCCTGCCCATCAATAACGAGAGGCTTCTACACTTACGATCATGGTGACGCAGCCCGCTTAACGCCTATGCTTAAAATGTACACTCTCGGGCACATGTTTATTCCAGCGCCAATACATGCCGGCGGATTAAGATATCATGGAAAGGCTCCAACACTATGCTTACTAAGCAGGGAGGGCATAGTTAAGACAGCAGCCTACAATCAGGTTGAAGTTTTCAGTGCAGCCCACCAGTTCATGAAGACTGAGGGTTTCGTGCCAGCTCCAGAACCAAGCCACGCGATAAAGGCCGTTATAGATGAAGCCCTAAGATGCAAAAAGACTGGTGAGGAGAAGACTATACTGTTCCTATTATGCGGGCATGGACACTTTGACATGCAAGCATTCAACGACTATTTAGCTGGAAAATTACTGCCATATGAGTATCCAGAGGAAAAGATTCAAGAGGCTATGCGTAAACTCAAAGAATTATATCCATGGCTAGAGATGGAGCGCTAACAACCCTCCCCACCCTAAACTTACAGTTGAATATAGATAATTATACTTGCAGTTAACCTTCTATTCAAAGCACATGAAGATTATAACTGAAAAGCTTCGCCGTTCACGGTTAAATCAAAAATTTGATGGATAGATCTGTAGTTGAAAAATTTTTGACTTTATCCCCACTTAATGGATGAAGTTCTGGAGCAGTTTCAGTCTAGTGTAAAATTTATTAGTTGCCATGAATAGTGAATGTAAGCCCGAATGCCTCCCTTGAAGGGCGGTATGTAGGTTGGAATACCAGATGGATGTGGAGTCTTCAATCATTCACCCCGAAAATCCTCCCATGACGAGGGATGGATGAAAGTTAATGCTAGACCAGAAGGGTGTGCTGATAGATTTTTGAGTTTAAGGGTGCTTCTATCCTAGGGGCGGGTATTTTACTTGAAGTGTTTAGCCATTTCCTCATTTTCTGGGAGTGAAAGCAGATCGTTTATAACGGTTTCAACCTGCTTTGTGCTTTTTGTTCTCGGATCCATTATTAGCCAATCGAAAAGTAGGTCTCTTCCGCCTTCCAGAAATGCTTCTAGCGCCCACTCCATTCTTATCATTCGCGGATATAAAACGTATTTCATTATGCTTTTCGGTAAGCTACTTACCTGCATTCTGTGTACTCCTCTACCATCCACTTTAGCTGGAACCTCAACCGCCACATTATCTGGAACCCCATTAATCACTCCATTATTGAGAACGTTCACTTGATATAAACCCTCCTCATCATTTACTATGGAATTAATGATTGGTACAGCTGATTCCCGACTCATTTTCGGAGGCAAAAAACCTGTTAAGGGAGTTTTATCGTCACGTAATGCTTCAACGGTGCGGTTAAGCCATTTTTCATGATTTTCCAGATATATTCTCCAACCGACTTCAGAGTCTGGGCCGCCAATCGGACCGAACCATTTCTTCTTAGTCTTTAGATTCCAATGATATTTCCATGTGCCTCCTCTCACTGTGTCACCAATCGGGAATAAGCCATACCTTTTATACATGTCTATGGCTGCTGGAGACATTTGTATGTCGAAAGGATTCTTCTGTTTTATCCGCCATCTTCTCCAATATTTTTCCGCTTCCTCGTTAATCCACTTATCTAGGAGGGGATAAGCATTCTCCCCCTTATAAAGGAACTTTGTCATCCAAATTACATGATTAAAACCTATAGATTCAACATTAACGTGATTTAAATCTAATCCTAAAGCCTTCACCATCTCCTGGTATCCTAAATGTCCATGGCAAAGCCCTATCACCTTAACCTTCGTTTCCCTAGAAAGAAGGGTTGTGCCCTCAAAAACTGGGTTTGCGAGCAAAATTAACCACGCGTCGGGGCAAATCTCCTCAATAGTTCTCGCAACGTTCATCATGAGCTTAAACTGGTAGTAGCCCCATATCGTATGATAATCTGAGACCATATTCCACTCAACACTATTAATACCTCTATAGTATCCATGTTTTTCCGAAATAGCCCTCATCTTCTCATAATATTGATGCCCACCGGCCATAGCAGTATTTATTATGAAGTCAGCATCCTTTACCGCTTCACGCAAATCTATGGTTTTCTCAATTTTAAGATCAGATTTAACCTCAGAAATATACCTTTTAGCAAACCCGTAAATTAAATTTAAACGTTCTCTATTTATATCCATCAACGTAATTGTGCTCCCCAATAAACCCTCCATTAAAGATAAGTCACGTATTAACGTTGCAGACCAAGCGACGCTTCCAGCGCCAATCACACCTATCTTAATCTTAGCCAAACTTTCTCCCCTCCAACCTAACCTTAACATTAAAGTGTTGAGAACTTAAATTACTTTCACCATAAAAGATAAAGACTTAATTAGAATTCAATTAAATATTGTTTTGGAGGGTGCTAAACATGGTTAAAAATAAGAGGGTGATAGGTCAAGGCAAAATTTTTTCGAGAGCTGTGATTTTCGGAGACTTAATATTTGTTTCAGGAATAGGACCCCGAGATCCGGAGACTGGCAAAATTGTTGAGGGCGGAATAAGGGAGCAAACTCGAAGAGTTATGGAGAACATGAGGGCTGTACTTGAAGAGGCTGGGAGCAGCTTAGAGAATATATTAAAGTGCACTGTTTACTTAACAGACATTAGCAATTATGACGTGATGAATGAAGTTTACAGTTCATATTTTAGTGTGCCGCCAGCTAGAACTTGCGTTCAAGTTTCAAAACTTCCTAGACCTGGAGAGAATGTTCTAGTGGAGATAGATGCCATAGCTTACAAGCCTTAGATACCTCTATTGGAGAACACTGCGCATATGAGCATATACGATGAGCTGGGCGTAAAGCGGGTTATTAACGCTATGGGAACATATACTTTTCTAGGTGGCTCAATAATATTGCCTGAAGCTGCTAAAGCGATGAGTGAAGCTGCTAAGGCATTCGTTAACATGGAGGAACTTCAAAAGAGAGCTGGTGAAATAATAGCCAAGATAACTGGTGCGGAAGCTGCATGTGTAACTTCAGGGGCTGCGGCTGGTCTAGTTTTAGCTGTTGCAGCATGCATGACTGGAGATAACCCTGAAAAGATGGCTAAAATACCGTATATTGATTTACAAAAAAACGAGGTTATTTTACCAGCCATGCAGGATAATCCCTACGTTAGGAATCTAGCTATTCCATGCGCGAGAATAGTTAAGGTTGGGACGGAAAACGAGTACACTCCGGAGGATATAGAGAGAGCTATTAATGAAAGAACAGTTGCTATAGCCTTCATATTTTTCACATCGAAGAGAGGCTGCGACTTAGAGGCGTTAAAAAGCGTAGTGAAGATTGGGAAAAAACATAATATACCAGTTATTGTAGATGCTGCGGCGGAATTGCCTCCAATTGAGAATTTAAGGGATATTGTGGCGACCGGCGCCGATCTAGTTATATTCAGCGGTGGGAAAGATATACGTGGACCGAACGATACCGGCTTCATTATAGGTAGATCCGACCTTATAAAAGCTGTGGTTGCACATAGCTGCCCGCATCCTTACATGGGAAGACCAATGAAGGTGAGTAAAGAAGATATTGTTGGGCTTATAGTTGCTCTAAAACATTATACGCCTGAGGCTGTTGAAGCTAGAAGGAGAAGGTGGGAGGAAATAGTTCAATATTTTATTAGGGAGTTATCCAGCGAGCATATAAGCGTCGAGAGGATTATGCCGGATCCATCTAAACATGAATATTCAGCTCAGGGTTGGCCTAGAGCGCGATTGATTTTTGATGAGAAATGTTTAGGTATAACTGCGGCTGAAATTCATAAAATGCTTCTTGAAGGTGACCCGCCAATATATGTTCATCAAGTGGAGAATCAAATAATTATTAATCCCCAATGCCTCCAGGATGGTGAAGAGAAGATAATAGCTCAAAGAATAAAGGAAATTTTAAGGGAGATTTCATCTAGAAAGAATTATAAATAGTTTTGCCTCCAGAAGGCTGGTTTCAAATGTACAGCTACGACATTGTTGTGAAGAATGGTTTAGTGATAGATCCCTCCCAGGGAATTAATGAAATCATGGATGTAGCCATATTTAATGGAAAAATAATTGACTTACGTAAGGGCATAAATGCTGCTGGCGCAAGATATGTTATTGACGCCTCAGGGATGATTGTTACTCCCGGATTAATTGATCTACACGTACACTGCTGCCATGATATTATGCATCTCGCCGTTAATCCAGATCTTGCATGTTTAGCGAAGGGAAGCACCACTGTGCTGGATGCTGGATCAACAGGAGAATTAAACTTCATAGGTTTCAAAAAGTATGTTATAGAGAGGGCTAAAACGAGAATTTACGCCCTAATAAACATTGAGTCTCTGGGAATGATAGAGTTTTCCCGCCCAAATCAGAAATGGGCTGGCTTAATCGCTGGTCACGATGACCTGTTTATAAATGTTGATGGAACAGTTAACGAAATTAGGCATAATCGCGACATTATTATAGGCATAAAATGGGCTCACCATGGAATTGAAGGCGTTAAATTAGCTAGGGAAACCGCAGATAAGGCTGGATGCCTCTTAATGGCTGAAAACCATCTCCAACCTGAAACTTTAAAATATATGAAAAGAGGCGACGTAATCACGCATATCTATCACGGGTTAAAGATGGAGAAGCATGATGGACTTTTGGATGCTGATGGGAATGTTCAGCCGGAATTTTTTGACGCAGTGAAGCGCGGTGTAATCTTAGATGTTGGCCACGGCGCAGCGAGCTTCAAATGGAAAGTTGCGAGGAAAGGAATTGAGCAGGGAATAAAACCGGACACGATAAGCACAGATCTACATAAGGGAAGCTATAATGGTCCAGCTTACGATATGCCCACAGTAATGTCGAAGTTTCTTCATTTAGGATTATCACTTGAGGAAGTTATAAAGGCCGCCACAATTAAGCCTGCTGAAGTTCTTGGCAAAAGCGATCTCCTCGGCACCTTAAAGCCCGGCTCTTACGGTGATGTCACAGTCTTAAAGATGGAGGAAGGAAAGTTTCCGCTTGAAGATGCTTCCGGAGAATTTGAAATATGTGAACGAAAAATGAGAGCGGTGAAAGTGATTAAGGATGGTGAAATAGTTTTCTAGGGAGAGCCTCCGGCAACCGGCGGCATAAAAACCACAACATCTCCATCTTTAAGCCTGGTTTTATCGCCCTCAAGTAGATCAACGTTTAATCCATTTAAGAGTATTATAAAGTTGAAGTCGGTAACTCCCTGACGAGTAGATAAAAATTTGATTTTCTCCTTAAAACCACTTATTTTCTCGTTTATCTTCAGTATTAAATCGCTTATTCTAGCATTCTCACTCAACTCGACTGTTACTTCATCTCCTAATAGGGGGATTAAATCGCCGAAGACCCTAACTTTTATCTTCATCTTTCCCGCCCTAAAAAACAGTTATTTCCAAATAATGAAGAAATTTTAGGATCCCTAATTTATTTTCTCAGTTTCTCAAGGGCTTTATCTACATCTTCAAGTCCAAGCTCTCTGAGAACTGAGGATTTCGGTATCCCTTTATCATCCCAGCCAATCGCTTCATAATATTGTTTCCTCATCTCCTCAAACGTTCTCCTATCAGTTGTTTTACCCTTGTATGGTCCGGATGGAAGCGGCTCATAAAATCTTGGCGGGTTATCGTCATGCATCTCCGGCTTCCAGAATATGTCCGGTCCACCCAAAAGGAGAGCAGCCCTCTGAATATGCATTATTCTCCGCCCAAGCCTCCGGCACCAATCATCCTGCGTTAAATCCCATCCGGTAACAGCCCTATAGAATTCCCAGATTAGTGGTGTTCCACATATACTGCATACAACCGCCGAGTCAAAGAAGACGATTCGCGTATCATTGTAGGCGTCGGAGACCCCTGAAGTGTGATCCCCACACTGGGGCGAGCAAGCATATGCAATTGGGTTAAAGTCTAATCCGCTTCTCGTTCCATGCGCACCCACTTCAACACCCTTAACGTGCACAGCATATTTCGTGACATCTACACCCTTAATTTCGCTTATTTTCAAGGCTGCCCTATATGTTCCCTCAGCAAGTATGTCACCTATTCCTTCACGCTTAACTATCATCCTAGCAAGCTTCTCGAAAGCTTCAACGTTTCCCCATTTGAGCTCAAAGCCTAAATCCTCCTTAGTTAATATGCCCCTTTCGTAGAGTTCTGCTGCGAAGGCAAGGGTGTTGCCGCCATTTATACCAGAGAAGCCCAAGTAATCCATTAGCGCAGATAAATAAATGCATTTATCAGGATCAAAAATTCCAAGGTTAGGACCCAAATAGGCTTGCATCTCATAATCCGGGTCATCTGTAATAGTACCTTTATACGGCCCCGACTTAATAACTGATATTTTCATGCATGCAACAGGACAGTTGAAATCGCTCCAGTACCTTTTAACCCAATATCTGAAATCGAATTTTGGCCCACCAAACCTTTTCTCATCATGCCATTCCTCCTGCCAATTTCTAATAGGCTCAGAGCTTTGCCTAGCACCCACCTCATATCCGCCGTAGCCAGTACCCCAGCGCCTTATGCGATCCCCCTCAACGAGACGCCTCTCAACCTCCCTTAAAAGAATTTTCACAGTTTCAGGGTTTGCTACTGTTGGCAGCGGTTTCCTCCCCTTAACCACAATAGCCTTAAGATTCTTTGACCCCATAACTGCTCCATACCCCCCATAGCCAGCGGCATGACTTATCTTCTGCATAACTGCTGCTGTTCTAACCTTATTTTCGCCAGCTGGACCGCAATATATTATGGCTGGCTCCTTTATCTTCCCTATATTCGGTTTAGCCTTCTTTAGTAATTCAATAGACTCTTTAGTTAGAATTCTTATTGTTTCCGGCCCCTCTTTACCCCATATGTGCTCTGCGCTCCTAATCTCAGCGTCATCATCCGATATAAAAATGTAAACTGGCTTTTCAGATTTACCAGTAACTATGACCCCATCATATCCAGCACATTTAAGCTCGTTCCCAAATTCCCCGCTTAAAGTTGACCCAATAATTCCATTAGACTGAGGAGATTTGCCAGATATGCATGTGCGGGAGCCTGGGTATATTCCAGTTAATGGACCAGTTAAGGCTAGAAAGATATTTTCTGGACCCAGCGGATCAATCTCCTCCCACCTAAAGCCTAGCCTATCCCAAAGGATCTTTACAGCTAAACCCCTTCCACCAACAAAGTTTCTGAGAGTATCATCGCTGAACGTTACATCTTTTATTTCCTTTGAAGAAAGGTCAACCTCTAGGAATTTACCAGCATAACCCCTCGGCATTTAAGCCCACTCCTCCCCCTTCTCACCGTAAAGGTTTATTGCAACATCCCTTGTTATCTCTTCAGGCGTCTGAGCGAAGAGCTTTCTACTATAGCTTCCCCAGCCATCTCTATTCTCTCTAACAGTCCATAAGGCGTTGAATTTAGCTTCCTGACAAACCTTTACACATTGAGGTTCTCCCCCACATAGATCACATATTGTGGCTTTACCGTCACCTGGATGAAGAAACGGGATATTACCTGGGCATTCACGTATACATGCTCCGCACCCAGTGCACTTCTCCCTATCAACCAGAACTGCGCCAGTTCCATTATCAACTGAAAGCGCATTTACGGGACATGCTGAAACGCATGGATAATCATGGCATTGAGAACATAAATGCGGTACTTCAATCCCAGGCACTAACATAAAAACCCTTATTCTCGAGGCTTCAGGCCATATCCATCCTTCATGAAATAGGGAGCAGGCAACCTCGCATCTCCTGCATCCAGTACACTTCAAGTAATCTCTAGCAATCCAAAGAATTGTTTCCACCTTCCTCGACATAGAACACCCCTCAATTAAACATGTTTTTAGTATATAATGTTAACGATATTTAAATCTTCTAAATATGCGCTTCAATCTCAGTTTTCCGCAAACCAGTACACTTCAAGTAATCTCTAGCAATCCAAAGAATTGTTTCCACCAAATCAAACCATAATTTAAATAAGAGGTGGTGATTAATAGATTTTAAGCGTAAGGTGAGTTAAGTTGAAGGTTAATAAATCCAATTTAGCTAGGTTAGAGTCAGATTATAAAGGTTATCTTGAGGGCGATTTACTCGATAAATTCTTTGATGACTTTGATATAAAATTTTCAGCTGGACATTGGTCGGCTGGCGATTTCCTCGATAGATTTGCCACCAAAGGTTATTTTCCAGAAGTAGATTCTGGAATTGAAGCCCAGCTTGAAAGGGTATTTAAGGCTGGAATAAAGGGCGTCGAATTTCATGATGCTCTCTTCTTAGACAAAAACCTTAAGATTTCTGACGATCTAATAGAGAAAACTAAGAAAACGCTAAAGAGGCTTGGCCTTAAAGTTTCAAACATGAATGTTAACATGTTTACAGATCCAAGATGGAGGTTGGGAAGCGTAACTAATCCGAATAAGGAAATTAGGGAGAAATCTGTCGAAGTTCTCCTGCAAGCAGCCGACTTAGCCAAAGAATTTGGCAGCCCCAGCTTAAACTTTTGGCCTGGTCAGGATGGATGGGACTACAATTTCGAGGCTAATTATGGGCTTAAGTTTGAGTGGTTTCTAGACACATGCCTTAAAGTCGCTAAACGATGCGAAGATTTAGGATTAAAGTTTGGTGTTGAGGCTAAGCTTAAGGAGCCTAAAGAGGGTAATATGATTATTCCAACAACCCATCTATCAGGGTGGTTAGCATATAAGGTTAATGAGGAGCTGGGCTCAAAGGTTATGGGTGTAACGATAGATTTCGGGCATGAGATGATGTATGGTGTGGAGCCGGCCTTCACAGTTTACATATTACATAAGATGGGCGTTCCAATAGTAGGATTCCACGTAAACGCGGCTAAATATAAGAGTAATGATGAGGATAGAGTGTTTGGAACAGGCGACGTATGGTGCTTCATTGATTACCTATACTCAGCAATAGATATAGGTTATGATGGATGGTTCGGCGAGGATCAATTCACATATAGGATGGATCCCGTTGAAGCCATGAGGTTAAGTAAGGAAATATTTGGGAACCTTATGAAGAAAGCTCTCCTCCTATACGCTAGAAAAGAGGATTTAGAGAGGGCTAGAGAAACTGGAGACCAAGCGAAGATAATAAACCTAGTAAAAAAGATTATTTTCACAGAATAAGTTACCCAGGCTTTTACTCCTCCAGCCACATTTACATGAAATCGACAAGAAAGCCTACGGTTTTAACCGTGGAATGAATTGTCGATAGGCTTAAATATGGCGACGAGTTATATAGGTCTGTGGAAGCCTATCAACATTTGAGGAGTAGGATCTTTCTAATCCAGTACCAACTAGTCTGGTGTCCGAAGGGGAGAAAGCCTGTCCTAGTTGGGAAAAGTTAGGGAGAGGCTTGAGCAGATAATTCGTCAGGTTGCAGACGAGTCGGGGATTTAAGATTCTTGAGCTCGCCATAAACCCAGACCACATCCACCCGCTCACATCAGCCTACCCAACAATACCAATCCACAAGATTATGAAGAGAATTAAGGGGCGAAGCTTAAATATCCTTAG
>Ga0272445_1002859_pt1 | contig 11306 bp, 8 predicted proteins | sample YNPCB0031_FD_194404 | JGI IMG/M metagenome (GOLD analysis project Ga0272445, IMG submission 194404) | Hot spring sediment microbial communities from Yellowstone National Park, WY, United States - YNP-CB-003-1 | ecosystem: Environmental > Aquatic > Thermal springs > Hot (42-90C) > Sediment... | reverse complement strand
CTCTAAATCACTCATTAGGTTGAAAACTCGCGCAGCATAGAGATCGGCTTCGCCATCTGTCATCCCCTCTGCTTTTTTTCCAATTGTTGGTCGGGTGGTCGTTTGGCTCATGGCGGGTGACTCTCCCCCTTGATTTAACGATCGGGTTGTGAGGTTTTTATTTGCTCAACGACCCATTCTCGGATTCGCTCTGCTTGTTCAATTCGTTCCCTTGCTGTCGCGGCATCAAAGTAAAGGAAGGGCGGCATGCCTGCGACATCGGGGTATCGGGTTTTTGGGAAATCTTCGGTCAATGGCTTACACAGTAAGAGGATTTCCGCAGGGGCACCCAAAAAAGCCGCAAGATTTTCCAAATCATGGGTGCGTGGTGGGGTAGCCCGTTGGCGTGCGATGTAAAGCGCTTTCAGAAATTTTTCAGCGGCTTGCTGAGCCATCATGACTGCTCCATCGTAGGCATCATTGTCATAAAGCAACCTTGCTTTTTTAAGGTCACTTTCCCCTTGTGCGATCCATTGTTGAGCCTGTTCCTCAGGTGTCATAACGCCGTTCACCTCTTCATCATGTAGCAACTCCCCTTTCAACAACCAAACACCTTCCCTGCAAGCATCTGCAACTATCCCGATTTCCCGTCTTTTGCGTTCGAACTCCATGACGGTGTAGCACCATGCATCCACTCGCAGGTGCCACGGCACTTGTTCATTGAAAATCCGAGAGCGTTGCAAAAAGGGGACGCCCTCAAAAACATCGGAGACGATGATCAAGTCAAGGTCGCTATCTGGCTTTGCCGTCCCATTCACTCGTGACCCAAAAGCGATGATGTGTCGCGGGTTGAACACCTTCAAAATCCGTTCCCAGTTCACCTCTATGTAGCGTCGCAACTCTGGGTCAAGAACACTTGGCAGTGAGCGCACGGTCGCTTCGTTCATGATGCCTCATGCCTCCATCAGGACTTGGACAAGCTATTCGCTCAAGAGCAACCACAGGACTGCCATTCGTATAGCGACGCCATTGGTGACTTGGTCAAGGATGCGAGCCCTTTCGCTGTCTGCAAGGTCTGATGCGATTTCAACGCCCCTGTTCATCGGACCTGGGTGCATGACTATGGCATCCTTTGAGGCTAAACGAAGCCTCTCAAGCGTCATCCCATACAGCCTCGCATACTCGCTCACCGATGGGAAGAGTCCAGCCCTTTGTCTCTCAAGCTGTATGCGTAGCATGTAAACAACATCAGCGCCCTCAATAGCCTCTTCAACCCTCATTGCAATCTTCACACCGAGCTCCGAAAAAACTTGCGGGAGCATTGTTGGCGGTCCGCAGACGACTATTTCAGCGTTGAACTTGCTCAAGGCAAAGATGATTGAGCGTGCAACACGGCTGTGAAGTATGTCTCCGATGATCGCTACTTTGAGGTCTTGCAAACTGCCCTTGAGCTTGCGCATCGTATACAGGTCAAGCAAAGCTTGAGTTGGATGTTCATGCATGCCATCGCCAGCGTTGATAACCGACGCCGAAACATACTTTGCAACGAAGTGCGGAGCCCCTGAAGAGCTGTGACGAATGACAAGAGCGTCATACCCAACTGCTCCAAGCGTTAACGCTGTATCTTTCAGTGATTCACCCTTTGCAACGCTACTGACATCGATTGGCAGATTGGTTACGCTCATGCCGAGCGCCTTGCCAGCACATTCAAATGAAGTCCTCGTGCGGGTGCTCGGTTCATAGAATGCTGTGGCGAGCGATCTGCCTTTGAGTAGCTCCGAAAAGTGGTGTGGATAAGCTTTCGCTACTTTCATCAAATCAGCTGTATCCAAAATGAGTTCAATCTCATCTGCGGAAAGCTCTTTGATTCCGAGCAGGTCCTTGCGTTTGAGCTTCGGCATGGCGCTTAGGCGCTCAAGCTCGCTCGGCAAAATCCCAACTGAGCCAACTTGCCCAAAACCACTCGTGGGCAATCCCATATCTTTGCACCTCCAAACTCTTCACACGAGCGTTAATGATACCAAAAAAGAAGAGCCTTCCAAAAAGGAAGGCTCTTCCAAGTGAGTTCGCAATGCATCGATACGAAGCTTCATACTGATCATGGGCTTACATACTCTGAACACCACTCACCACCATCCATGGCGCACCCCTTCAGATACTCGTTTTGATACTCAAGCTTCATCGTTGCCTGCCTCCCGAGATGAGTTACCCGAAGGATTAAAGTGTAACGCGCCTTGATAGTTTTCGGTAGCCTCGTTGTTAGCGTGTGCGCACCAACTGTTTACTTTAGCACCTTCACTTTGCGCTCAACTGTGAGTGGCTGTTTCAGCCCAAACTTATCTCGCACTGCGATAGTGATGATGTAGGTTCCGGGCTTCTGGAAGAAGTAGCGAACCACATTGCCTTTGGCATCTGGCTTCTCCCAGTTCACTCCGTCTTCCTTGTTGAAGTCCCAAAGCACCTCAGTTATCGAAGCCCCCTCATCAACCTCAGCGATGAAGTCGATCGGCATACCGAACGGACCAATGAAGACCTTCGGCAGATGACGCACCTTCTCGATCTCCCTCGAGATGTCAAAGTCATATTCCTCTCTCCAAGAGCTTTTTATCCTGACGCTCAGAGGCGTCTCATCACGAGCGAGCACCATCTTCCTTATGAGCAATTCGTCGGCTTTGTCAGCGCCGATGAAAAGACGATGGAGTTTCAAACCCTTCTCAATCGGGAGACCACGCGCATTGACGAGTGGTATCGGCATGCGTATCCACCCTTGCGTGTCAGCCACAAGCATTTCAAATGGCACTTTAAAATCGAGTTCGCTCCAACCCTTCCCGAAGTCGAACACGATGCGTAGCGAGTTGAGGTTATGCTCAACACCCCTTTGCTGAACTACAGCACCCGGCACAAACCCCGGTTGAGTGGAAGGTAGTTGTTGCTGTTCAACACCGCCAAATCCAACACCGCCGCCATACGGCGTAGCTTCTTCAGGTGCTCTCTGAGTGGGCGCACCTGCGAATTTAACCCACATGACAAGGTAAAGCGATGATTGCCCACCCGTGATCTCAATCGGCTTGCCGAAGATGAAGCACCCACCCTCAACGAGGCTATACAAAGTCAGGCGCAACACTTTCGCCTTCGGGACATATCCTGCCTCTTCCACTTCCTCAATCAACCCTGTTCCCCATTGCCCGAGCGAGAGGCGAACTGGTGATGCGCTCAGGTCACCATCGTAGATGACGATCTCCTCATAAGCTTCGTTTTGCTTCCCCTGCTCTTGAGGCGACAGAAAGGACGAGCACAGAAGGAGAAGCGAGAGGCTCAAGAGTGATACTTTTGATTTTATGTTCACACTGCATCACCACCTTCATGCCACATCAGTTTTAGCCGACCGAGGGCTTCCTCTATCATTTTGTATCATCAAGCTCGCAAAGGACACATGAGGTTAAGTTGGCGAGCTTCAAGTCAAGCGTCAGAATTGATTTGTAGCGAGTTGCCATGAACGAGGTCAACGCAAAGGGGTGTTTTTGTTATGTCGTTCTTGTCTCCGTTTGAGTGGCATGGTGACGCCTTGAGCATTATTGATCAAACCGTCCTCCCGATTGAGGAGCGCAGAATCGTGTGTAGCAGTGTCGAAGAAGTTGCTGAGGCTATCAAGAGCATGAAGGTGAGGGGCGCTCCTGCAATCGGATGTGTGGCAGCTTTCGGCATGGTGCTTGCTGTAAAGTCGCTTAAGGACAGCTCTGATGTTTTGGGGTCGTTGAAAAGGGCAAGCGAGTTGCTCGCCTCAACACGCCCAACCGCCGTCAACCTCTTCTGGGCTCTCGAGAGGATGATGAAGGTGGCACAGGCGCATCTTGATGATGCTCAAAAGCTCGCCTCAGCGCTTGAGGAGGAAGCTATAGCAATTGCGCGTGAGGATGTTGAAGCGAATGTGCGTATGGGTATGTATGGCGCAACCCTCATACCCGAGAAAGCGAACATACTGACACACTGCAACGCAGGCGCTCTTGCGACGGCGGGTTATGGCACCGCACTCGGTGTGATAAGGACAGCACATAATCAAGGGAAGAAAGTGCATGTGTGGGTTGACGAGACGAGACCTTTCCTGCAGGGTGCAAGGTTGACTGCATGGGAGTTGCAGAAGGAAGGTATACCATTCACGCTCATCTCGGACAACACAGCTGGTATGTTGATGCGCTCTGGCATGGTTGACCTTATCATTGTTGGCGCAGACAGGATAGCTGCAAACGGAGATGTGGCGAACAAGATAGGCACTTACTCACTTGCAGTGCTGGCAAAGCATCATGGCATACCGTTTTATGTAGCAGCACCAACTTCAACGATCGATTTAAACTGCCGTTGCGGTGATGAGATACCGATTGAGCAACGGGATGATGAAGAAGTCCTAACAGTCATGGGTGTGAGGATAGCACCTAAGGGGGCAAAAGCGTTTAACCCAGCATTTGATGTGACTCCAAACGAACTTATAACAGCCATCATAACCGAAAGGGGCATCATCAAGCCACCGTTCGAAGAGGGGCTAAGGGCTATTCTATTATGACTGGTGGGGCTGGGTAGAACAAGTGCACGAGCATCCACACGGTTATGATGAAGCATATGCCGAGTATCAAGCCATAGGCAGCAGGGCGCAACTCATACCAAGCTCTGTAGCCAGCGAAACGAAGGACAGCAACCTTTATCATCCACCCGATCATTATCGAGAGCCAATAGCGATCGATAGGCCAGCCAAGCCATGCTACGAACCCAAGTGGATGAAATGGGAATGAGAGAAATGTTAGGCGCATCTTCACAAGGAACCAAGTGAAGGAAGCCCCAAAGAGTAGCGCTGCAAAGTCACCCAATGTCATATGTCTGGGTGAGAACAAATTGTTGCCGAGCAGGTTCGCCGTGTTGAATGCAGAGAGGCTTGGCCACCACCCGAGCTTCCCAACACCGTGAGTGTAGATGATGTAAGGGTAAGCGATGTGACATACGAGAATGGCGAGGTAGATGGATAGGAGCATCGCTGTAAGGAGCTGTTTTCTGTTAATGTTAGCGACGCTACCGAGCTTGTAGCACTGCATGAAGTATGGCATAGCCATCGTTGCGGTGCTACGGATTTGAACCCAGCTCACCGCTGTAAGCATGACGGTGTTCTTAGCCCCGATCCTGTCAGTTCCAAGAATATCAAACAAGGCTTGGTTAACCCTGAATGGGCTTGAGTAAACGAATATCCCCGCCTCACAAACAACCCTTGCGACAACGATGCTCACCACGAGCAGTCCCAAAAGTGTTAGCAGACCATAAAGCCAGTCAATCCCAGCAACACGATACCATATCCAAATGCAAGCAAAGCATGATGCGATGCCAAATACAAGCAACCTTGGTGATGCCACCGGGTTGCTCCCAAGCACACTCGTTTCGCTCTCCACTTTAGCCCGTGACAGCGCGAGCTTAAGGATGCTCGCCAAGTGGTAGCGCGATGTGTAAAGGAGGCTTGTGGCGAGGAGGATGTAACCACCGATCGTCTGCATCGTGAAAAAGCGCTCGTGCTCAATGTTTATGCCGAGCCATATGCGAATCGCCTGTTGCAACTTCCTGAAGAGGAAGAAGAACCAAAAGCTGAAGGCGACCTCTCGCGAAAGCAAGTAAGATATGCCAACCATCTCGGGATAGATATGCACTGGCATGTAGTTGAAGACGGTGAGCGGTCCGCTTGGGAAGAGCACCTCTGTTTGGCGTTGCAAGTTCAGCTCAGGGAGAGCCGGGAAGTAAGCGTGCAATCCACGAATCAAATACAAGCTCGCGCTGAAGGCAAAGCATAGCCACATCAGCGGATTCAAAAACAGGTGGCTGACACCGTTACCGCTAACCAATTCGAGAGGGACTTGAGTTAGAGGGTATAACAGTCTTTCCCTCTCTTCCCACTGCCTCGCTATCAGGGCACCGAAGAGGGCGATTAGTGTGTAGACGAGGAAGAAATAGATCGTCCAAATCGAGAGTGGTAAGAGCCACGCCATCCAAGGGATTGGAGTCCCTGCAGGTAAACCTTCAAAGAAGTAACGGATAACGATTGAGCGTGGATCTGTGGATGGCAAAAGCCATTCTGGTATGTGCTTGACGAAGGCGCCTTCCCACTTCGTCCCAGGTGCGCTGTAGTAGACCAAGCCAGCTAAGTTGAGGTAAAAGTGGTTGGCATATTCCTGCCCAGCGATGCCCGCAACAGAGGAGAGCATGCAGAAGATGGTCAGGAGTTCGCTACGCTTAAGTTGGAGCGATTTGGAGAAACGCCCAATGAAGGGATTGATGAGCAGTAGCAAGAGCATTATGAAAATAACCCCACGAGGCAAATAGCCAGTCCCAATTATTTCGTAGCGCAGCAGGGCACCGATAGCACCGACAACGGAGAAGCCGATGCAAAGGAGAATGCCTATAACGATGGCACGGAGTGTTAAAGCCTCCCCGTGCAAAGCAACAGGCACAGCCACTAACACGGTTTCAGAGCTTGCATGCCCACCACCAGAACTGCTTCTGTCATCGTTTCTTAATCCGCTTTCATCTCGCCTCTGTTCCATCGTTGATCATCCTGCTGTATGCTACAAATGGGAGAGCTCTCCATGTTCACCATACTATTATGTTGTCATGCTGAGAAGCTCCATAGGATGGAACGACAGCCATGTGCACGCAAAAGCTAAGCTTCCGTTTGGAGGTGAAATGTTTTGAGTGTTCATCTGCACGAAGTGTTGTCTCGTGGTGAGCTTACAACCCGTGAGAACACAAGGCGCGTTCATGTTGGTGGTGTGGCAATAGGTGGTGGTGCGCCCATACCTATCCAATCGATGACGAGGACGAGGACAGAGGATGTGGAGGCGACTGTCAAACAAATCTTGAAGCTCAAGCAGGCTGGCTGTGACATAGTGCGCTTAGCAATCCCGAACGAGCGGGCAGTGAAAGCGCTGAAGGAGATAAAGCTTCATGTTGATGTTCCAATAGTTGCCGACATACACTTCAGCGCGAAGCTCGCCCTAATGGCGATTGAAGCGGGCGCAGATAAAGTGAGGTTGAACCCCGGCAACATCAGGGAGAAAGCGAAACTGATAGATGTAGTTAGAGCAGCTTTGGAGCGCTCAATACCCATACGCGTGGGCGTGAATGCAGGCTCACTTAATCCAGAGCTATTGCACAAGTATGGTGGTCCGACACCGCAGGCAATGGTGGAGTGTGCAGCGCTTGAGATAGCCCAACTTGAGAAGCTCGGCTTTTACGACATAGTTGTATCACTCAAGTCATCCGATGTGGTTGACACAGCGCTCGCATATATCACCTTCGCGCAGAGGTTCCAGTATCCGTTACATGTCGGGATAACCGAAGCAGGTGTTGGTGATGAGGGCATAGCGGTGTCGGCGATAGGCATCGGCACAGTTTTATCGCTCGGCATAGGGGATACCGTGAGGGTATCGCTTGCCGGTGAACCAGAGAGGGAGGTTGAGTTGGCTCGCATAATACTTCGCTCACTCAAACTGCGTGACTTTGGTGTGCGAGTGATCGCGTGCCCGATGTGTGGACGACACGAAATCGATGTGAGAGAGCTTGCGGAGAAGGTAAAGGAGATGACTCGGCACATAAAGGCGCCACTCAACATAGCTGTGATGGGGTGTCATGTGAACGGACCTGGGGAGGCGAGCATGGCTGACATAGGAATAGCGCCACTGAGGGAGAAGGCGATACTCTTCATGCGTGGCAAGCCGATCAAAACCATACCTAAGGAGAGGGCGCTCGAAGAACTTCTCGCCCTCTCAGAGAGCTTAGCCGAGGAAGTGGCTCGAAGAATTTGAAAGGACGCGCGCACAGAGAAAGTGGAGGTGAGAAGATGCGAATGGAGGTTGAGTTGCTCATACTTGGGTCAGGTCCAGCTGGATTAAGCGCTGCGATATATGCAGCAAGGGATGGGGTTGAAGTGATCGTGCTGACTGGAAATTTGCCCGGCGGTGCGCTTACGCTCACAACAGAGGTTGAGAACTTCCCCGGTTTCCCAGATGGCATAAACGGATACGAACTTATGGAACGGATGATGAGGCAAGCGGAGAAGTTCGGTGCGAGGCTCGCAAGCGAGGTCGCTAAAGAAGTGAACTTGAAAGCTCACCCGTTCATCGTGCGCACAGACGCGAACGAATACTCCTCTTCAGCGCTCATCGTAGCAACTGGAGCATCACCGAAGATGCTCGGCTTGCCATCGGAAGAAAGGTTCATCGGGAAAGGCGTATCAACATGCGCCACATGTGATGGTTTCCTTTATCGAGACAAAGTTGTGTGTGTCATAGGCGGTGGAAACACCGCAATTGAAGAGGCTCTCCACCTAACAGCACATGCAAGGAAAGTCTATGTCATACACAGACGGAGTGAACTGCGCGCAAGCAAGGTGCTACAGGACAGAGCGTTCGCAAACACGAAAATAGACTTCATTTTGAACAGTGTCGTCGTTGACATATTCGGGGGAGAGCATGTTGAGGGCGTGCGCATCAGGGATGTCGTAAGCGGACAAGAGAAGGAGTTATATGTGGATGGGGTGTTCGTAGCCATAGGACGAACACCAAACACATCGCTCTTCTCTGGACAGCTACAGCTTGATGATGAAGGATACATAGTCACAGATGAGCTTCAAAGGACGAGCGTGCCAATGGTATTCGCAGCGGGTGATGTGGCTGATAAATTTTTCAGGCAGGCTGTAACTGCAGCTGCATCTGGGTGTAAAGCTGCCATGATGGCGATCCGCTACTTGAGGGAGTTGAAGGAAACCGGCTACCCACCACAGTGGGGTTGGCATAAAAGTGCCTGCGGAACCTCAAGCCAAGAAGCAACAGTCTAAAAAGGCGAGCAACAGCAACCCGAAGGGACGAGTAAAACGATGGAGGTGAGCTTGAGATGTTAAATCGTGCGATAGCGAGTGCAGTTGTCATATCGCTGATGTTGCTTGCGGTAAGTGTTGAGCGGACAACGGCTTTGCAGGAGGAGACAGCGAAGCAGGAGAAACAGAATGTAGTGGTCGCAAGTGAGCGCATAGGACTGTCGCTGGTCATTTACAATCAGAACATAGCATTGGTGAGGGACATGAGGCGTGCATTCATACCAGAGGGGGATGTGGCGATTGAGTTCACGGATGTTTCTCCAAGCATGGACTTCAGTTCCGTTAACATCGCCTCATTGAGTGCACCAAGCTCGCTCCAAATCACAGCGCAAAAACTGCTCGCCAACCGCCCAACACCTGCAACGCTCCTTGAAAAGAGCATCGGCAAAACAATCACACTGATACGATATGCCGAGGATGGGAGCATCGCTGAGAAGGTTGAGGGGCAATTGCTTTCCGTTGATGGCGCCCGCCCTGCTACTGTCAAGGTTGGCGACAAGCTTCTCCTTTATCCCATTGGGGTCGTCGTGCTTTCGGAGATGCCAGAGGAGATGGTTCTTAAGCCGAAGCTGGTTGCACTCGCAAAATCAACCGAGCCAAAAACACATAACCTCACACTGACATACATAACGACGGGCGTGAACTGGAGCGCCGATTACAACGCCATAATTTCAGAGGAAGAAGAAAGCATGGAACTATTCGGATATGCGAATGTGCGCAACGATGCTGGGGTTTCTTTCCCGTATGCGAAGGTGCACCTTTTGGCTGGCACGCCGAGGGTGAGCAATCGCAGGTTCTTGCGTCAGGCAGAATTTGCAAGGGCTGCTGAACAAGCTCCAGAAGGTGCAGGCGTAGGCGTCACTGAAGCGCCATTCTTTGAATATCACCTTTACGAGATACCGCAGAAGCTCACACTCGATGAGAAGGGTTCGCTCAGGATAGCCCTCGTCTCAGCAAGGGACATAAAGGTGAAGAAGCAATTCATCATAACAGCACCGAGCATAGGGTTTGAGGTGAGACCGCTACAGGAAAAGCTAACAACGCGCGTCGTCATAAGCTTCATCAATGATGAGGAACATAAGCTCGGAATACCGCTACCGTTGGGCACTGTGAAATTGCATAAGTTGGATCAGTCAGGAAGACCCGTTTTCATTGGCGAAACACCGATACCAAACATAGGGAAGGGACAGAAGGTGGAATGGGAGATAGGAACTGCGTTTGACATCGCTGCATACTGGAAGCAAGTTAAATCCATAGCTCCAACCGCAAAGGAACGCGAGATTGAAGTTGAGGTGCTCATCACGAACGGTAAGGACAAAGAGGTAACGGTCCAGTTGCGTCAGCCATTCACATATGGTTTGGATTGGGAGATAACGAAGGCAAGCCATGAATGGAAGATGATCGATGCCATGACAGCCGAGTTCACACTACGAGTGCCACCATCAGGTAAAACCACAGTAACATTCACTGCCAAAGTCAGACTGAGACCTTAAGTCATCACCTCGGCTTTCGGAGGCTATGTCGTTTTTGAAGGCGTTGGCATTCCACGCAGGGATTTAGAGTGGCTTTCAAACTGCGCCTAATCAGGCAAGCAAACTTGAAGCCATGACAAAATTTATAAAGGGTTTGAGCGAGGCGAGGTGCGAATGCATGCCACTCTACTTCTCGGCGGAGACAATTCGGCTTTACTGTGATGACTTCCTCAACTTCAACGAATTACCGCCAGAGAGCATTGACTTGATTGTCACCTCGCCACCTTACGATGTGGATATCCAGTATGACGGCTATACGGATAATTTGCCTTATCCCAAATACTTGGAGTTCATCGGCAAGGCGTTGGAGAAGTGTTACGAGTTGGCGAAGCCAGATGGAAGGCTTTGCTTGAACATCCCCTTGGACAAAAACAAAGGCGGGCAACGCAGTGTCTATGCGGACATCGTGACAATCGCAAAAGGCATCGGTTGGCAATACCATACGACCATCGTCTGGAACGAACAAAACATCTCTCGTAGAACGGCATGGGGTTCATGGCTCAGCGCATCAGCGCCGTTTGTCATTGCACCAGTGGAGATGATTGTTGTAATGTTCAAGGAGCAATGGCAGAAGCAACAAAAGGGTATCTCCGACATCACTCGTGAGGAGTTTTTGGAATGGACAAATGGTGTCTGGACTTTCAGCGGGGAGAGCAGGAAGAAGGTTGGGCATCCTGCCCCCTTCCCGATAGAACTCCCACGGCGATGCATCAAGTTGTTCAGTTATGTTGGCGATGTCGTCTTAGACCCTTTTGTTGGGAGCGGAACAACATTGCTTGCGTGCCTTCAACTTAACCGCATCGGCATCGGTGTGGAAGTTAGCGAATCCTACTGCGCCTTAGCTGTTAAGCGCCTGAGGACAATTTTAAACCAACCAAAACTGCCCCTTCGTG
>Ga0272445_1002858_pt1 | contig 11308 bp, 14 predicted proteins | sample YNPCB0031_FD_194404 | JGI IMG/M metagenome (GOLD analysis project Ga0272445, IMG submission 194404) | Hot spring sediment microbial communities from Yellowstone National Park, WY, United States - YNP-CB-003-1 | ecosystem: Environmental > Aquatic > Thermal springs > Hot (42-90C) > Sediment... | reverse complement strand
AGTTCGATATCCCCTGCCTCGTCACGTCCTCCATGCTCATCTTCGATATGCGCATGAAGAGTATTATGAGCTTCATGACTAGGTTGTCATTGAACTTCGTGAACTGCATTGTTATCTCAGCGTCCCTCAAGCAGTAAGCGGCCAGCTGGGCATAGCTCAGCTGCGAGACAGGGGCCATGAGCTGGATCTTTCTAATCGAGAGGAGAGCCTCAGCTATGGCATCCAAGGTAACGTCCCTGTACTTGCTACCGAAGGCGTAGCCTTGGATCGACCTGTTGTGGAAGAACTTGTAGAGGTCCACGTGGACCGTTGCCGTCAATAGAGCAGCTGGGTGCTCGCCAGCGGTCATGGATATGGGGATCTTGTCCCTCGAGAAGCCGAGCTTGAGCGCCCTGTGGAGTATGTAGTTCAGGTCGAAGTTGTCCCCGTTGAACGTGAGGACCACGGGGTACTCGTTGAGGAGCTTGAATATCTCCTCCAGCATCTTGTACTCGTCGTAGAAGAACCTCACCTCGATGTCATCGGGGAGCTCATCGGATTGGCCTGTCTCGACGCTGTCCCTCCTCAGCAGGAAGACGAGCCTCCTACCGTCAGAGTCCACGAGGGCGAACGATATTATTGGGTAGAGGGCCTCTCTCGGGTTCGGGAGCTTGTCGGGGTCGGGGGAGTAGACCTCTATGTCTATCGCGGCCCTCCTTATGTCCGGGACGGGGGCTAGGAAGAGCGGAAGCCAGTCCTTGAGAAGCTCCTTGGCGGCCTCCTGCCCCTCAAATATCTTCAAGACCTCTTGGGCCTCCTCTCCGCTGAGCTCCACGTCCACCCTGACCAGCCTCCCGTCCTCGACTTTGTAGAGCATCCCGGGCACGAGCTGCCTGTCGAAGATGTAGCAGTTGTGGTACTTGATGTCCGCCTCCCAAGCCCTCGGCAACAGGTCCCTTATGGCCCCCTTCTTCCCGCCTATCGCTAGGGGGTCGGAGGCTATGATCTTCGTCATCTCGATCTCCCTCCCCCTCAGCACGTCGAACTTCTTGACCCTCTCGAAGCCCAAGAAGCCGGGGTGGGAGACCACCTTGCTCCTCTTGAGCTCCTCGACGCTCATGTCGGTCAAGCAGTAGGGCCTGTGCCCGGTGTCGTCGTACCAGAAATGCATCACCCTCTTCTCCAAGTCGTAAAGCTTCAGGAGGGCCCTTCCGGCCTCTCCACTGTACGACACCGAGAGCAGAATACAGGTCCCAGTGTTCCTAGAGGGCTTGAGCTCCGGCTTGCCAGCTATGTAAAGCTCCTCCTCGTACTCCGCCTCGTACTCCGCCTCAGCCTCCTCGAGGTACTCCTCTAGGTTGCTCACCATCTCAGCCTCTCCAGCTCGCGGACCTCCTCGCTCCTCTTCTTGTACTCCTTGTAGTGTCTCTTGCACAAGTACACCCTGCCCCGGGCTTCGGCCTCCACTTCGAAGTACTTCGAGGCCTCAGAGGCGGAGAGCGATCTGACGGCTGGCTCAGAGCAAAGAGAGCACTTCTCTCCCTTGGACACCTTGCCCAACACCCGTTACCTCCAATCCTAGTGTGCGGCGGTCGATTTTAAGCTGTTGCGAAGGAAGCTTGGCGACAACAAAATATCTAGGAGGGCCGGAGTAGTGAAGAGGGCCCGTCGTCTAGCTTGGACAGGACGCCAGCCTGCGGATGACCAGTAGAGAGCTGGAGGTCCGGGGTTCAAGTCCCCGCGGGCCCGCCACTAACTTGCAAGGATCGATGACATGTGAGGTCTAGGCCCTAGCCGTCCAATTCTCACAAACCTGTCGTTCCTAAAGCATCAGCCCAACAGCGATCTCGCCAAGCACTTCGGAACCCTGCGTGAAAACGGATTTCCTCGGGGCTATTCCTTTGCAAGGAATTGCCTTAGGGTTCCCGACCCCGTTCAGAGCCTTCATCGACTACTTCGTGACCTCCACGGGCGACTCAAGGGCCTCGAGATCCTATGTCTTTGTCAAGTACTTCTCCGTGGCGCAGACCCTCGCTAAGCTCGTCGGCGCTACCATTACCAGCCGCTCGCCCTATGCGGACTTGAGGGCGAAATTTTAATTATGGCAGTGGGCCTACTTATCTTGATGAGCGAGCCGGGGAAGAAAAAGAGCGAGTGCGCCCACGACAAGCTAGAGTACTTGGGGGATCAAAAAGGCGAGAGAGGTGTCAACAAGTATTACAGATGCATGAGGTGTGGAAGCGTGCTAATACTGTCTGAGGACGGCACTTGGTACGAGGTGCCAGCGTCGAAGCAGCAATAGCGACGTCGTTGGAATTCCTCGATCACTTCGTCAAAGGGCGCTTCACGAGCCGCTACCTTGTTTCAAGATCGTCTGAGAACTGCCCGCACCCCGCTAGCATTTCCCCGACTAACGGTACTTGGTGGTATCTTTGGATATCTGCAGGCCGTCAGTGAGGGCCTAGGCGAGATCATCAACATCACCCGCATCTCATGGGCGTTGGTCGAGGCCGAATGCCACGGGCTCCCAATCGCCCCTCCTTCATCCCCTCATCGCGTCGCAATAAAGAGGATCTGAGCTTTCTATGAATAGATGTACTGCCATCACATCTAGCCTAGTTCTTGCATCTACATTCTCTGGGCCAGCTTGAAGTTAAGAGCCCTTGCGCAACTTTCCATGACTATCTTGAGCGAGTAGACCAGCATCAGCCTAGCCCTACGGGCCTCTTCGTCTCTCTCCCTTATCACGTTCACCTTTTCGTAGTAGGAGTTGAAGACCTCGCTTATCTGGTTCAAGAAGCCCGTAAGCACCTCGGGCCTAAGCCCATCGGCCGCCTCGACGAAGAGCTTGGGGTACTTGGCCATCTGGATGACCAGCTCTCGCTCGTACTCGTGGACCAACTTGGTCGTGTCCACGTCGGCCGTTGGCTCGAAATCGCTCTTCCTCAGAATCCCAAGGGCCCTCACGTAGGTGTAGTTTATGAAGGGGAAGCTGTTCCTCTCGAAGTTGACTACCTGCTCCCAGTCGAAGGTTATGGGCTTGCTGGCTGTGACGTTTAAGAGCGCATACCTGACAGCCCCAACGCCCACGACCTCGGCTATCTCCTCCTTCTCCTCCTCGCTCAGCCTCCAGCCTCTCTTCTCGACCTCCAACTTCACCCTGCCGACCGCCTCGTTGAGTAAGTCGTCGAGTGCAACGTACCTGCCCCTCCTGCTCGACATCTTGGCCCCCGGGAGCTTCACCAGCTCGTAGGCGTAGTGCAGATAGCGGGACTCGACGTCCTTGACCCCTAGGAGGGCGAGCACAACCCTCAGCTGCAACTGAGCCATGCTCTGCTCTGCTCCTATGACGTTTATGACCTTGTCAGCCCTCCTGAGCTTCCAGAGCGCGTAGGCTATGTCCCTCGTCGTGTAGAGGGTCGTCCCGTCGGCCCTCTTCAGCGTGAGCTTCGGTATCTCCTTGTTGGCTAGGCCCCATTTCTCCTTAAGGCCGAGGGCCGAGGCCACCGCGTCGACGTCGAGCACGAGGGCCCCTTGAGAGGTGTCTAGGGCCCACGGGGCTAGGTCCCTTATCCTCTCTATCGCCTCCTCCGTCGCCCCGCTCCATACAGTCAGCTCGCTCTCCCAGTCCCACTCGTCGAACTCGATCCTCATTCGAGATAGAGTCTGCCTGAAGCCCTCTATGACGGCACTACAGAGCTCCCTCACCGCCTTCACGGCCTCCCTCGCCCCCTCCTCGTAGTCCCTGTTGAGCTTAGATATCGCCGCCCTGGGGTCCCCGTCCTCCTTCATCCTGTCCAAGAGGTGGTCGAAGAGCTCGGGGTCCCTGCTCCTCAGCTCGTAGGCTATCCCCACCCACTCGTCGAGCTCCTTCATCAGCTCGCGCCTCGCCTCGTCGTCTTGAGCACTCTCGATCCTCTTCCTGAGCTCCGATATCTCCACTATGGCATTGGTCATCGGGTACACGAGCCCCACCACGTGGTCTGGCTTCCCCCTTCCTCCCCCGAGCCTGTCCCTGACCTTGGAGTAGCCGTAGGCCGCTATCATGACCTGGAGGCCGACGTCGTTCACGTAGAAGTGGGTCTCGACGACATGGCCCCGAGCCCTAAGGAGCGAGGCTAGGCTGTCGCCTATGACCGCGTTCCTCGCGGTCCCTATCGTCAGGGGGTGGACGGGGTTGCCGCTCGTGTGCTCCACTATTATCTTGAGGGGCCTGTCGACCTTCACGAGCCCGTAGTCCGGCCCCAGCTCGACCACGGCCTTGAAGAGCTCTCGGGCCAGCTCGAAGTGGTTGGCGTAGAAGTTCACGTAGCCCGAGCCCGCGGGCTCCACTCTGCCCACGTACTTCCTGTCCACGGAGGTCATCTTGGCGGCCAGCTCGTCTGCCAGATCCTTGGGCCTCCTGCCCACGGCCCTCGCGAGCTCGAAGCAGGGGAAGGCGAGCTCGCCCATCTCCTTCGAGGGGGGGACCTCCAGCCCCTTGGCCAAGGCCCTCTCAGCCGCCTCCTTCACCTCTCCCGCCAGCTCACCGAGTGAGGCCCTGAGCAGTCTAGAGCACTCCTCTTCGAACAGCTGGAAGGGCACGGGGCTCGCCATATCCATCAACGCTGAGAGCCTTGTACTACCCTAGCGTGCTGTGCTCGCTGGGTATTAACCTTGTCCTTGGGCCGACGAGCTAGAGTCTCGAGGTCGCTAGCCCCAAGGGCTTCTCTAGCATACTCCTGGAGGCGACGAACGTCGGAACTCCGGCGACCCACGCCGTCACCAGTACGGTCTTGATTACCTCCTTAGTCACGCAGGCCTCGAGGGCCCTAGCCGAGACCTTATGGCCTGCCCCTCCTCGACTCCTTGGCATATGCTGAGGGCAAGCGCTATCAAGTGCTTGTACTTGAGAGGTAACGCCTCGTCCCTCCACGCCGTGGAGTATAGGGACTTGATGGCCATAACGGTACCGCATGACCTCACTCAGGTCTATAGGGCCTTCGACAAAGTTCTGTTGTTGAACAGCGGCAAGGTCGTTGTTGCCGGGAACCCGAAGTCCTCTAGTCAGATCTAATATCGAAGGTCTACGGAGTTCCAATGATAGTCATCAAGAGGTACAAAATGATCGTGCTACTGTCCTAGGGGCTGACGACGCTGAAGCAGTTGTCAGCTCACAGAGGATTAATTGGTGGGAAAGAGAGAAATTATATGTGGGTTCTTAGCCCTTTGCATAGGTGGGACCATGAATGTCCTAAGAGTTAGGAGGACCGACGCGAAGGGCAGAGTTTACCTATCGAAGGAGTTGAAGGGCTTGGAGCTCTACATGGCTGAACTTGATGGCGTAATCCTCCTCTCTACCTCAAGGGAGCGTATCTTGTCGGCCGTCGAGCAACTGGCACCTCGCAACGCCCTAAGGGAGTATCTCGCAATCTTAGAGGAGCTCGAAGAGCCTGCTCCAAAGGAGGTCGAGGCTCTTGCGAGGTCGAGAGCGTGGAGGAGCGTGGAGGAGCAATAGTTGACACGTGCGTCTTGGCATCTAATAAACTTGGAGCTCTGAAAGCTCTTAACGTAAAGCCATACGTCACTCCTGTCGTCCTACTCGAGTACTTTAACTGGGCGCTGGAATCAAGAAACCTCAGGTTAGCGAGAGGAGACGTCGAGAGGGCTAAAGGTTATGAGCGCTTAATCGAGTTGCTACCTTTGGTGTTAGCGGAGCTCGGGATGGAAGTCTTAGAGCAGAGGTTTACGATCGCAGAGCTCAGAGAAGTCGCTAACTTGATCTTACAACGAAGCGTGGACCCCGGAGATGCGCTCAACGCGATCACGGCCAAGAAGGAGAAGATGGGCATCGTGACGCTTGACGAAGACTGGCAACGCCTCTCGGATTACGTGACCGCCGTGATCACTCTCTGAGTCGCTACGCCATCGAGAAGGTCTCGTGAAGTCTGAAGGTCAAAGCAATTCTCTGGTATTTTTAGCGTTAGAGGTTATGCCTGTGCTACGATATGTTCCATTCGTTATGCAGTAATGAGCACATAATTAATGCTTGAAAGATAGAAAGCGGTGAGCATTTTCATCGCACGGCAGGTTTTCATGATAAAAAGACGTCGTCTACCATTTTAACCTTGACCCTTCTCAGCAACTCGAGAAAAATAGTTAAAGAGGTCGAAAGAGAATCAGCTCGGCGCTTGAGATTGAGCTTCGAGGAGGCCGAAAGGCTGAGGAAAAGAGCTGAGGGCTTCCTCAGGAACGCCATGCGCTTAATTGATGAAAGAGAGGCCGACTTGGCCATCTTTAACCTAGAACAGTACTGCCAGCTCATGCTCAAGTACAGGTTGCTGATCACAAAGGGAACGTACTTGCGGACGCGCTCGCTCAGGAGGCTGATAAAGGAGCTCGGAGAGGTGGACTCAAGGGTCTTGACGTTGATCAGCGACTTAAGGAACTTGCACTACGTCGCGCGCCTCGAGGAGTCCTACATAGCTTCGAGGTACCTCCCCATCGAGTACACAATAGAGGAGGTCAAGGACGTTGCCAAGTTTGTCTTGGAGGTGTTCAAGCCGCTTGTCGAGTCAGCGCAGGCCTGACATCTACTATCTCAGGAACTACTTAGAGGTCGCCAAGAAGGTGAAGGAAGTGGTACACTCGATAGATCCCAGCGCGAGGGTCTACGTCTTCGGCTCCGTTGTGCGAGGGGATTACACGGCCTCGAGCGATATAGACCTGCTCGTCGTGACCCTCAACGCGAAGATGAAGTACGACATCATGGTCGCGGTGTATAAAGAGATCGAAGCGCCTGTGGAGTTGCATGTAACAACACCGGATGTCTTTGAGAGGTGGTATAAGAGGTTCATAAAGCCGGGAGAAATGAAAGAGGTCGCGTAGAGTTGATGGCCCGGCCGGGATTTGAACCCGGGTCTCCGGCTCGAAAGGCCGGGATACTTGACCTGGCTCTACGGCCCACGCAGGCCTCTATACGACCGGGCCCTTGTCTACGATTTTAGCGCGAGCTCTTAAATGTTAGGTCTTTGTGCCTAGGTTAGCTTTATTTCATCGAACCCACAATATATCCTCGGTGTCCTGCTTGGACGTGAAGATAGTCGGTAGGGGGTTTAGAGAGAGCTGGCTCGTCGTCGGGCTTCCAGACGCAGGGCTCGTGGGCGCCATCTCGGCGGCCCACGTGGTCAGGGCGCTGGGCTTGGAGGCTGTCGCCTACGTCGAGAGCGAGCTACTGCCGCCCGTGATAGTCGTCCACCAGTCCAAGGTCTGCGACCCGATGAGGGTCTTCGGCAGGCAGGGCTTGATGGTCTTGAGTAGCGAGGTCCCGGTTCACCCCTCGCTCGTCTACCCGCTGGGCAAGAGCGTAGTCGAGTGGGCCGTGAGGGAGGGGGCTAAGGGGATAATAGCCATTACCGGCATCGCCGTGCCGAACAGGCTTGAGATAGAGACTCCGGAGGTCTACGGCATAGCGGGCAACTCCGAGCTCTACGACGTGCTGGCCAAGGCCAACGTCAAGAGCTTCGAGGAGGGCTTCGTGGTCGGGCCCGCGGCGGTAATGATGAAGGAGGGCATAAAGAGGGGGCTCCCGACTATGACGCTCTTGGCCCAGTGCTTCTTGGAGTACCCGGACCCCGGCGCTGCTGCCCAAGCGCTCACGGCATTGAACAGGATACTCGATATAAACGTGGACGTCAAGCCGTTGCTTGAGGAGGCCGAGATGATAAGGGTGAGGACGCGCGAGCTCATGAGGAGGACGGCGGAGGTCATGAAGCAGATGAGGAAGGGCCACGAGTACGAGGTCCCGTTGATGTACACGTAGAGGTGGCGCGTGTGTTCAGAAGGAGGAGGACTATCTTCGAGTCTATATCAGACCTCTTGGACGAGATCAGGGGCGAGGTCGAGAGGTTATCGTCGCTCTTCGAGGACTTGGAGGAGCCCATGTGGAATGCCAGTGAGTGCTGCCTCACCCCCCTGTCCACGATAAGGGACTTGGGGGACGAGTACGAGGTCGTTGTCGACCTGCCCCTAGTCGACAGCGGCAAGATAAACGTCTACGTGGAGGGCGAGGACACCTTGAAGGTCGAGGCGGAGATAAGGGAGGGGGTCAGGTTCGAGCGCTGGGGGACAGTTCAGAAGAACGTCGAGTTCCGGAGGTACAGGAAGGTTGTGAGGTTCCCCGAGCCCGTCGATCCCACGTCTTTGAGGATAGCGTCGTTCAAGCAAGGGTTCTTGGTCGTCAGGGTCAGAAAAGTTTGAGGTCTAGGTCAACGTCCCCCCTCTCGATCAGCATGGCCCTGACCCTCTCCGCCACCTCGACCACGGCGTCGTAGAGCTTGGCCGTTATCGCGCCTTTATTCACGAGTTCTCTGGCCTTGTCCAAGTCTAGGACCCGGACCTCTCCGTTAGGCTTAGCCACTACGTCCACTTCTAGGTCGACGTACCTGACCCTTTTAGGCGCTATCTCCACGGGGGTCGAGATGTTGACGTAGATCCCCTTCAGGGTCCCTCCCTTGTCGTAGTAGGCGGTCTTCGATATAGGCGACCCAAGCCTGTAGGTCGAGAGGCCGTAGTCCCCCTCCTCCTTCGGAACTCCGAGGCCGTCGTAGACCCCGCCGCCCTTGAACCTCCTCCTTAGTGTAACGGTCGCGCTCTCGACGTCGAAGTCCTCCACGACCCCCGGCGTCAGCTCGTACACCCTGCCATCGGGCTTCACGTGCTCCACGGCCATTCTCGCCCCCTCCTTGACCACGCTCCTCGTGATCACGCTGGAGGCCATGGCACCAGCTCCCGAGCCTAGAGGGGGAAAGGCCATGAGCTTCTCCACGACGTCGACGGCGTACGCGTACTTCCTCCCCCAGCTCTTTATCAAGTGGTGGTTGGGCATGGTGGTGACTACGAGGCCTCGGAGCTCGTCGAGGCGCTTCTTGCTCCCGTAAGGCACCATGACCACGTAGCGCGTCGGCGGCTCGTAGACGAGGCAAGGTGCCTTGGACTCTTGAGCCCTCTGCATCAGCTTCAGGGCCTCCTCCTTCAACCTCTGGAGCTCCTCGAGTAACTCGCTCATGCTCGCTGTTAATGCCTCTCTCTTCCACTGTACTCCCCAGTCCGGCGGCCTCATCAAATTGCCTAAGTTCATCAACTTACTGGTCGTAGTCGGGGGCGCGTCTTTAGGCGTGGAGACCCAGCCCTCCTTCACTAAGTCCGCATAGCGGCCGATTATCCTCACTCTCTTCGTCAGGGCAACGTGATTGCCCTTGGAATTCGCGTTCCTGATCGGCGAGACCATAACTTCCTGCCCCTCCACGAGCTTCTCGGGCAAGAGGCCCATACCCTCGCCGTAGTTTATGTAAGAACCCCTTTCGTCTACTTTCTCGACGATCCCTTTGTAGATCTCGTAGCCAGCCTTCTTGCTCACGACGACGACGTCAGGCAGGCTCTCCATTAAGAGCCCCACGACCTCGCGAGCCCTGGGACCCTCGACGGCTATGGAGCCCTGGGGCGGCTTGTAGTCCCTGATAACCGCGTCCCACTCCTTGGGCGGGTCTTTGAGCCCGAACCTCTCGGCCGTGGTGGCCGAGGGCTTGGCGATCTTGAAGCCGTGGTCGAGCAGTAGCTTGACAAGGGCCGTCGTGTATATCCCCCTAACCATCACGGAGACGTCGGCCACGGCGAAGCACCCACGTCCTCTCGCTTACCGCGTTCGACTTTATTATGAAAGATTTTTAAGAAAGAGCTTAAGCCTTTTCTTATCAGGCTCTGCATCTGCTCTCCCTCCTGGCTTGCTTTGCGTGGGGTGTCGTCTGTGTCTGCCGAGAGTGACGTCGAGCGTAAGATACAGCAAGCCATCACGGTTCTGCAGAGAATAGCCGACGACCTCGGGGTTCCCCGAAACATCAGGAGGGCTTGCAGCGAATCAATAAAGGTCTTGAAGGACAAGAAGTACACGCCTGGCGTAAGGGCGGCGAACGCCATAAGCATACTCGACGAGTGCAGCCAAGATCCCAACATGCCGCTCTTCGCCAGGACGGCCATCTGGCAAGCCGTCAGCATACTGGAGCAGGTGAAGGATTAGAAGCCTAGGTCGGTGGTCTCCTCGTGAGCAGGGATAGGGACGAGGCCGTTAGGATGAAGCGCATGGTTGACCTTCTGAGAAGCGGAGCGACGATGCTCGCCGACGTATGTCCAATATGCAACTCCCCTCTTTTTAAATTGAAGAGCGGCGACGTGTACTGCCCAGGGTGCGAGAAGAGGGTCGTTTTCGTAAAGGAGGGGGAGGACGTAGCTAAGACTATGCAAATACAGGTCATAGGCGAGCTAACGTCGACTGCGAGCCAGAAGCTCATGGAGCTCACGAACATGGCCAAGTACGAGAGTGACGTGGACAGGCTCTACGAGCTCGGCCGTTGCGTGCTCACGTGGCTCGAGATATTCGAGAGGATCAGGAAGCTCCAGGCTTAGCCCGAGGCCCTCTTCAGCTTCAACGCCTCGACTGCCTCGCGCAAGAGTACTCGAGCCAAGGCCCTCTTGGTCAGCCTGCCAGTCGCGAACGTTCTGACCCTGGTTATGATGACGCCTTCGTTGAAGTCTGAGCCGAAGCCTATGTCGCGCCTCGAGACGTCGTTGGCAACTATTATGTCGAAGCCGTGCTCCTCCATCCTCGCCCTCGCCCTCTTCACGTGCTCCTCGAGAGGGATGCCGTGCTCGGCCTTGAAGCCCACCAGGACGGCTCTGGGCGCCCTCTCTCTCAGGGCCTTCGATATCTTGGGGGTGGGCTTTAAGGTGACTCTCAGGGTAGTGTCCGAGCTCACCTTGTCGCTGTAGCTCTCTTCGAAGTAGAAGTCCGAGGGCGCTGCCGCCAGCACTATTATTTGGGGGCCTTCCCTGTCAACGACGTCTAGACATGCGTCCAGCATATCCCTCGTGGAGGTGACGCCCTTGAAGCGCACGCCCTTGGGCGGCTTGAGGTTCGTGGGGCCCGATATCAAGAACGTCTCAACGCCATTGTTGGCGCACACAGAGGCTATGGCGTAGCCCATCTTGCCCGAGCTGGCATTGCTGAGGAACCTCACGGGGTCCAAGTGCTCGCGCGTCGGCCCTGCTGTCACGAGGACCTTTAAGCCCCTTAACCCGACCACGGGGTTCAGAGAGTCCTCCACGACGTCGGCTATCTCCTCTACAGAGGCCATCCTCAGCCTACCCTCATCGAAGTCCGGGTCAACTACTACTACCCCCATCTTCCTCAGTCTCTCGAGCCCCTCTTTAACCACGGGCGAGAAGTACATGTCTGAGTGCATGGCTGGGGCCACTACTATCGGCTTCTTAGAGCCCAAGGCCGTCACCAAAACGT
>Ga0272445_1002854_pt1 | contig 11320 bp, 8 predicted proteins | sample YNPCB0031_FD_194404 | JGI IMG/M metagenome (GOLD analysis project Ga0272445, IMG submission 194404) | Hot spring sediment microbial communities from Yellowstone National Park, WY, United States - YNP-CB-003-1 | ecosystem: Environmental > Aquatic > Thermal springs > Hot (42-90C) > Sediment... | reverse complement strand
TCCCCACCGCAGTCGCGCGAGCGATCGAGCAGGCGGAGCCAGCCTGCGCTGCCGCCGCAGCATTCCGGGACGAGCAGCGGCTGGTCGTCATCGGCCGAGGCTTCAACTACGCCACCGCTTTCGAAATCGCCCTCAAACTCAAGGAACTCTGTGCGCTCGTCGCCGAGCCGTACTCGTCCGCCGATTTCCGCCACGGCCCCATCGCCATGGTCGAGCCTGGCTTCCCGGTCGTTGCGATCGCTGTGTCGGGAGCCGTCCTGGACGACATCGTCTCCCTGCTCGACGATCTCGAGCGGCGTCGGGCCGCGCTCATCCTGATCTCCGATCGTCCCGAGCTCCTCGCGCGCGCTCAGCTGCCCTTCCAGCTCCCGTCCGGTGTCCCGGAATGGCTTTCGCCCATCGTCGGAGTCATACCCGGCCAACTCTTCGCCAGCGCGCTCGCCCGGGCGCGCGGGCTCGATCCCGACCGACCGCGTGGCCTGCAGAAGGTCACGCGGACGCGATGAGGATCGCCGCATGCGCTTCGTCCTGGCCGGAGCCACACTGATCGACACCGGAATCGCTGACCCAGCAGCCTGGCTCGTCGTCGGCGACTCCGCCATCGCGGCGGTCGGAGCCACTGCCCACGGAACGGGTCCGGTCATCGACGCGACCGGTCTCCTGGTCGTTCCCGGTTTCATCGACCTCCACACGCATGGCGGTGGCGGACTCGCCCTGCACACGACGGAACCGGAGGAAATCGTCGCCTATGCGGCCTGGGTCCCGCGGACTGGTACGACTGCCTTCCTCATCAACGTGGTCGGGGTACCCGACGGCCTGCCCGAACGCCAGCTGGCCGCCGCGGCCACAGCCATGACCCTCGCACGCCGGGGTGCGGAGCCACTCGGCATCTACCTCGAGGGCCCGTACCTCAACCCGAAGCGGCGTGGCGCTCATCACCCCTCCTGGCTCCGCGCACCCGACCGCACCGAACTCTCCCGCCTCCTCGCCGTGAGCCGCGGCTTCCTCCGCGTCATGACACTGGCCCCGGAACTGCCTGGTGCCGAGGAACTCGTGCACCTGCTCGTCACGCATGGGGTGACGGTCGCGCTCGGGCACACGGACGCCACCTATGAGCAAGCCCGGCGTGCCTTCCAGGCTGGTGCCCGTCTGGTGACGCACTGTTTCAACGCCATGCCACCGCTCCTGCACCGTGCCCCCGGCCCGATCGGGGCGCTCGTCGAGGTCGACCACGCCGTCGGTGAACTGATCGCTGACGGACACCACGTCGTACCACCCGCGATGCGCGTCCTCATTCGCGCACTCGGACCGCAGCGCACGGCCATCGTTACCGATGCGCAGCCAGCCGCGGGCCTCCCGACAGGCACGAGTTTCTCGTTCGCTGGCTTGCCGGCGCACGTCGACGGGCAGGTCGCTCGCTTGAGCGATGGCACACTGGCGGGGAGCATCCTGACCATGGACCAGGCGCTGCGCAACCTCGTCTCGCTCGTCGGGGTGCCGCTGGCGGACGCCGTCACCATGCTGGCCACCACACCGGCCCGCGTCGCCGGTGTTGCCGAGCGCAAGGGGCGACTGCTCCCCGGCTACGATGCTGATTTCGTCGTCCTGAACGCCGACCTGCAGGTGATCGCGACCTACTGTCGGGGCCAGCTCGCCCACGCGACCGCCGAGTGGCATGACCGCCTCGCTGCTGCTGGTCTCCGCGTGTCCGCGAGCGTCGACGAGGAGCAGGCGCAGTGACGCTCGACGATCCCTTCGCCGCTGCCTGGGCAGTTGTCCTCGATGGTTCGGCGCGCGATGCCTACGCCGGGGCTGTCGCGCTCGTGCTCCACCGCCGCGGCGTGGTCCTCCGTGCGGCCACAGGCTGGGCCTGCCGCGAGCCAGAGCGCATCCCGATGACCGTGGAGACCGTCTTCGACCTCGCCTCGCTGACCAAGGTTGTCGCCACCCTTCCCTGCATTCTCCAGCTGGTCGCGCTGGGCGAGCTGGACCTCGAGACACCCGTCAGAACGGTCCTTCCACCCCTCCGGGCTGCACCCTGGAGCGGTCGCGTGACGGTCCGCCAACTCCTCAGTCATACCAGTGGGCTCCCCGCCTGCTTACCGCTCTACCTGAGGGCGCACAGCCCGGACGAGTATCTCGTGGCGATCGCTCAGACCGAACTTGTCGCGCCACCCGGTACTCAGGTCATTTACAGCGATCTCGGTTTCATCCTGCTGGGCGAGATCGTCCGCTCGCTGACCGGGCACGACATCGCCACTCTCGCTCGACGGGAGGTTTTCGCGCCGCTCAGCATGCATGCGACCTGCTTTCGCCCGCCACCGGATCTCCGGCCACGCAGCGCGGCGACGGAGCGAGGAAACGCGTTCGAGCGTTCCCGCGCGGGACCACCGGGTGCACGCTTCACCCGGTGGCGGGAAGCCGTCATTTGGGGTGAAGTCCACGATGGCAATGCCTTTTACGGTCTGGAGGGGATCGCTGGACACGCTGGGCTCTTCGCGCCAGCTGATGAGCTAGCCCGTTTCGCCCAGTTCTGGCTGGACCACGGACGCTGGGAGGGACGCCAGCTCTTGCCGTCCTCCCTCGTCAGCGAGGCGACCAGGCCCCAGGCCCCCGGCCGCGGTCTGGGATGGATGCTGGCCTTCAGCGGTACGGCCGCAGCACGTGGACTTCACCCCACTGCCTACGGACACACCGGCTTTACCGGCACCTCCCTTTGGATCGACCCCGAAGGCGAGCTCGTGATCATCCTCCTGACGAATCGCGTTCATCCCGTCGTGCGTGACGGCATCGAGGCAGTCCGAGCAGCCTTCACCGAGGCCGTCGCCCGAGCCGCTCGGGAGGTCGGCTGACGATGCGGACAGCCCTATCGGGCAACCGTCTCTGTATCGGTCTGCTCTCCGGCACCTCCGCAGACGCGATCGATGCCACCCTCGTCCGCATCAGGGGTGCCGGGCCGGAGGCACAGCTGCACCTTCTCGCCTACCGAGCCCGACCGTTCCCACCCCTCGTGCGGCGAGAACTTTTCCAGCTCTTCGAGCAGGCACCGCCGGCACTCGAACGACTCTGTACGCTCCACGTCATCCTCGGTGAGCTGTTCGCCGAGTCAGCGATGACCCTCTGCCGGGCAGCTGGTTGCTCGCTGGACGAGGTCTTCGTGATCGGCTCCCACGGACAGACGGTTTGGCACCAGCCAGCGCCCAGCTCGCTCCTGCCGCTCGCTGCCCGCGGAACGCTCCAGATCGGCGATCCAGCGGTCATCGCGGAGCGCACTGGCGTGCCGGTCGTCGCCGATTTCCGAGCCGCTGATATGGCTGCGGGTGGGCAAGGGGCTCCGCTGACACCATACCTCGACTGGGTCGTCTTGCGTCATCCGACGCGCCACCGTGCCATCCAGAATATCGGTGGCATCGGCAACGTCACGTACCTTCCAGCGAGTGCCGCGCGCGAGGACGTTCTCGCTTTCGATACCGGTCCCGGGAACATGGTGATCGACGGCGTCGTCCAGCTCCTGACCGCCGGACAGCTCGACTGCGACCGAAACGGAGCACTCGCCGCCCAGGGGCGCGTCGATCGCGTGCTTCTCGAGCGCTTGCTGGCCGACCCCTTCCTCGATCAGCCCCCGCCCAAAACGACGGGTCGCGAGCGCTACGGTTTGCCGTTCGCCCGACAGCTTTTGAACGAGTTCGGTCTTCCCGCTGGCATCCTCCGCGACCCGCGCGTCCCAGCGACGCTCCGCCAGCGAGCCTGTGACCTCATCGCCACCGTCACGGCCTTCACCGCTCACGCGATCGCGGAGTCCTACCGGCGCTGGTTCCCACCGATCGACGAGGTCGTCGTGAGCGGCGGTGGCGCCCGCAACCCCTCCCTCATGAGGGTCCTGCGCGATCTCCTCGCGCCAGTCCCCGTCGTCCCGGTCGAAGCGCTCGGACTCGACAGCGCCGCCAAGGAAGCGATGCTCTTCGCCCTGCTGGCCCATGACGCCTGCTTCGGGCTTCCGACTAATGTGCCGAGCGCGACCGGTGCCCGGTGCGCTGTCACGCTCGGTTCATTGACCCCACCTAGCGGTTGGAAAGAACGAGCGAACCGAGAGGAGGAACAACCGTGACCCAGGACACGAGTCGATCCATCCCGCTCCTACCCCCACCACGCGAACTTGAGCTCGGTGCGCCACAGGACGCTTTCTGGCTCGATGCGGATGTGAGCATCGTGCTCAGTGCCCGCGCCACGGACGAGACGGTGGCAACGGCTCGCCTTCTCCAAACCGCTATCCAGGTTGCCACCGGCCTCCTGCTTCCCATCCGGCGGACACTGCGCCCACTCGAGGAAAGCAGGTCGATCGTGCTCCTTCGTGCCGACCGCGACGGCCCCGTACCATCCACCGATCTCGCTTCCATGGGTCCGGAAGGCTACGCCCTATCCATCGGGCAGCAGCGACTGCTCGTCCTCGCCACGGCGGAACGCGGGCTCTTCTATGGCGTCCAGACCCTCCGTCAACTCCTTCGAACACAGGGGCGTCTGCTCCCGGCGCTCTCCATCCGCGATTGGCCTGTGCTCCCCAACCGTGGTGTCATGCTCGACGTCTCGCGCGGCAAAGTGCCCACGCTCGAGACGCTCTTCCGCTTGGTCGAGAACCTCGCAGCTTACAAATACAATCATGTTCAGCTCTACATCGAGCACACCTTTCACTTCCCGAGTCACCCGGAGATCGGTGCCGGCTCCGATCCATTGACCGCTGACGACATCCTCGCGCTCGATGCGCACTGTCGTGCTCATCACGTCGAACTCGTCCCGAACCTCCAGTCGTTCGGACACCTGCGACGCTTGCTCTCGCTGCCCCGCTACGCCCATCTCGACGAGGTCGGTTGGCAGTGGAGCCTGACACCAGCCCGCGAGGAGACCTATCAGCTCCTCGACGAGCTGTACGCCGACTTCTTGCCCAATTTCACGTCGTCCTGGCTCAACGTCGATTGCGACGAGACCTGGGACCTCGGAACGGGTCAGTCCAGGGCACTGGCCGAACGTCTCGGCAAGGGGCGCCTTTATCTCCAGCACATCCTGCGTGTCCGCGATCTCGCCGCCAAGTATGGCCGCCGCATCATGGTCTGGGCCGATATCCTGCTTCACTTCCCCGACCTGGTTGCCGAGCTTCCCGATGACATCGTGCTCCTCGACTGGTGGTACGAGGCACAGGATCATTACCCCTCAGCCGTGCTTCTCGGCTCGCTGGGGCGCACCTTCTGGGTCTGCCCCGGCACGTCGAGCTGGAACACCTTGTTCCCGCGTATCGAGAATGCAATCGGAAACATCCGTACCTTCGTGCGCGATGGGCTCGCTGCTGGCGCGAGTGGGATGTTGCTCACGGACTGGGGTGACTACGGGCACTACCAACTTCTCTCGCTTTCCTGGTACCCCTACCTGTTCGGTGCCGCTGTTGCGTGGTCCGGCCCCGACATCGAACTGGACCACTTCGATCGCGCCTTCGCGCTCCTCTTCCTCGACCGCCCAGCCGACGACGCGAGCGTGCGCGCGATCCATCGCCTGGGGCGCGCGGTGACCTTGCCGAGCCTTGGCTTGCCGAACCGCTCCAACAGTGCCCTGGCCCTCTTCGACGAGCCGCTCGCCGGTCGCCTGATCGAGCGCACCGACCCGCACGACCTGGAGGAACTCGCCGAAGCGGCCCGCGCGGCGCTGCGCGCTTGGGTCGCGCTGCCCGATGCGCAACTCCGACACGACTACACTTTCACGGCGCGTCTGGTCGTCTTCGCCGCCGAGAAGCTCCTCGCGAGCCAACGCGTACGTCGATTGCTCGGATCCCTGCCCGATCCAGCCGACGAGAACGGGCGATCACGGGGGCTCACGCAGCTCGACGAGGCGATCGCGACACTCGAGGCACAACGGACGCTCCTCGAGCCCCTCGCTCGTGAGTTCGAGCAGCGTTGGCTGGCCCATGCCCGACGGAGCGAGATCCACCAGACGCTCGACCGTTTCACGGCGCTCGGCCAGCGTTATCAGGCTGCCATCGCCTGGCTCCGCGAGCAGCGTGAACGGTACGCCAGCGGCCTGCCAGTCGATGCCACGCTCGCGACCTACTCGCCCGGCCCCTATCATCCACTCTGGGAGGAAGGAGTGCAGAAGTTGCTGGAGCTCGTCCGCCTGGCTGGACCGGACAGCCTCCCAGCCCAGCTTCGCGAGTCACTGGAACGCGAAGGACTGCTCGGGGGAGCAGGCTGACCACGCGGCACAGCACCCAGGCGACCGGCGCAGCGCAGGTAGGACGCCGAGCGCGCTGCGCCGGTCCTCACGCTCTGGCGTGCAACTCCTGCAGCGCCAGGTGCACCGCCCCGCGCGTCGCCTCCTCGACCAGCGTCACCGGTCCGACCGCCGACGGAAGCTGTCCGAGCAGTCGCTCGCGCAAGAGCGACGAATGCAGGAGGATGCCGCCGCCGAGCGCCAGCGGGCTCGCGTTCAGCTCGAGACGCGCCCGGACCACTTCGACCGACCGGGCCAGCTCGGTCGCCGCCTCCTCGACGATGGCCGTCGCATGCGGGTCGCCAGCCGATGCGAGTTCGAGCACCCGCGGCGCGAACCACGCCAGCGCTGCCGGCGCTCCCGGCATGCGCTGATAGACCAGCGGAACGAGCTCCTCCGGCGCGGTCAGTCCCCAGAACGCGAGTGCCGCCTCGAGCAGCTCATGGGCCTCTGCCCGACCATCGGCCGTTCGGGCCGCGAGTCGCAGTGCCTGCTGGGCGATCGCGAACCCGCTGCCCTCGTCACCGAGCAGATATCCCCAACCACCGGCGCGCGCGGTGCGACCGTCCGGTGCTCGCCCGAAACAGATCGACCCGGTACCGCTGACGAGCGCCAGACCCCAACCTTCAGGACAACCTGCCGCCAGCACCAGCTCGCTATCGCTGACCAAGAGAAGCCGCTCGGCGAGCGAACGAACCCGGAGTGCTGTGCTGACCCGCTCGCGGTCACCCGGCCGGTCGACCCCGGCGAGCCCGAGACACGCCACTTTCACCGGCGCATCGCTCGCAACACCGGCAGCCCTGCGGGCAGCCTGAATCGCGACCTCCACTGCAGCGACGACCCCTTCGAGCCCCACGATCTGGAGATTGCTCGAGCCGGTCGTCCCGACGCCGAGGATTCTTCCCTGCGCGTCAGCCAGCACCGCGCGGGTCGTGCTCCCGCCACCATCGATCCCGAGCAGAAGCTCAGCCGCCATCGCTCTCCTCGAGGGCGGCCCGCACGAGCCCACCGGCACGTCCGAGCCGCGACCGGGCTTCTGCAGCATCGACTCCCGCGATCGCCATCACGATCGCCGTCTTCGGCTCGCCGCCCGCCTCCTGGAGCACGCGCTGCGCATCCTGCTCGCTGAGTCCAGTCGCCTCCATCACGATGCGCACCCCGCGCTGCCAGAGCTTGCGGTTCGTGGGTCGCACATCGACCATCAGGTTCCCGAACGTCTTACCCAGCCGCACCATCACCGTCGTGCTCAAAGCAGTGAGCACAAGCTTCTGGGCCGTCCCGGCCTTCATGCGGGTCGAGCCAGCGATCACCTCCGGGCCGACGACCGGCGCGATCACCAAGTCAGCCAGATCGGCCAGCGGCGCGGGCCGATTGCACACGAGCACGGCCACGTAGGCGCCACGCTGCCGCGCTTCGCGGAGCGCCCCGCGCACGTAGGGCGTCCGTCCGCTCGCGCTGATCCCGAGCACGACGTCATCCGGCCCGATGCCCAGCGCAGTCAGCTCGCGCGCGCCCGCCTCCTCGTCGTCCTCGGCAGCCTCGACCGGTCCGGTCAGCGCCACCGGCCCGCCAGCGACCAGCGCGACGATTCGACCCGGCTCCAACCCGTAGGTCGGGATGCACTCGATGGCATCCAGCATCCCCAACCGGCCGGACGTCCCAGCCCCTACGTAGACCAGGCGCCCACCCCGGCGCATCCGCTCGACGACCACGTCCGCCAGTGCGGCGATGGCAGTCCGCTCGGCCAGCACTGCCGGAATCACCCGCGCCTCTTCCTGCAGGATCAACTCCACGATCGCCTGGCTCGAGAGCTGGTCGATCTGCCGCGTCCGCGGGTTCACCGACTCGGTCGTTGCCTGCCGCAGCTCGTCCTGCTCGTCCATCCGTCCGCTCCGCTCCTGCCACCGGCCGAAAGTGAAAAACCCGGCGATCGCTCGGACTGGTCGACCCCTGAGCCTGACTGCCGAAACCGCACCTGCAGCGTGCAGGATAGCATGCCTGTCACCGGGCTGCAGACATCGGACACGCACGGCGACCTTGCACGATCCGCCAGCGACCGAGGCGGTCGCGCCCGCACGCCATCACCCAGACCATCCGTCTCCTCATCGAGCATGAGCCGGCAACGAGCCAAGCGCGGAATCGCTCGCCTCGCGCTGCCTCAGCGCGCCCCCACTCGGCCCGATCCGCGAGCACCGACCAGCGTCGCAGCGTCAGCCAGTGACGCCAGCTTCTGTCCATCACCCGCCCGTGACCCAGCGAGCGCACCTCTCGGCCGGTTACTGGCCACCGCCCGCCTACCGGGCGAGTGCGGCTGCTCCCCAGCCCGGCGCTCCTGTGCGATCATTCCGCTCGGTAGTGACTGATCGATCGCGCCGCCTTCTGATCCACGAGCGCACGCCGGCAGACGAGAGGAGGAGTCCGATGCCCACCACGATCACCCAAATCGAGACCTACGATGTGCGCTTCCCCACCTCGCTCACCCTGGCCGGTTCCGACGCCATGCATCCTGACCCCGACTATTCGGCCGCCTACGTCATCCTCCACACCGATTCCCCCGGTCTGGAAGGGCACGGTCTCACCTTCACCATCGGCCGCGGCAACGAGCTCTGCGTCGCCGCCATCCACTCCCTCGCTCCGTTCGTCGTCGGCCAGCGGCTCGAGGAGATCGTCGCCGACTTCGGTCGCTACTGGGATCGCCTCACCAACGACGGTCAACTCCGCTGGGTCGGTCCGGAAAAAGGCGTACTGCATCTGGCGACCGCTGCGGTGATCAACGCGCTGTGGGACCTGTGGGCCCGGGCCGTCGGCAAGCCGGTCTGGAAGCTGCTAGCCGATCTCACGCCCGAAGAAATCGTCCGCCTCGTCCCCTTCCGCCACATCACCGATGCACTGACGCCGGACGAGGCTCTCGAACTCCTCCGCCGGCAGGCACCGACGCGCGCCGAGCGGGAACGGGAACTCTTCCGCTCCGGCTACCCCTGCTATACCACCTCGGCGGGCTGGCTCGGCTACTCGGACGAGCAGGTCGCCGCACTGGCCCGCCAGGCGATCGACCAGGGCTTCACTGCTATCAAGATGAAGGTAGGGCAAGACCTCGCTCACGATCGCGCCCGCGCTGCGCTCCTGCGCCAAGTCATCGGACCGGACCGCAAGCTGATGATGGACGCCAACCAGCGCTGGGACGTCCCCCAAGCGATCGCCTGGATGCGGGAGCTGGCCGAGTTCGACCCCTGGTGGATCGAAGAGCCCACCCATCCCGACGATGTCCTCGGCCACAAGGCGATCGCGGAAGCCATCGCACCGATCGGCGTGGCGACCGGCGAGCACGTCGCCAACCGCGTCGTCTTCAAGCAGCTGCTCGCCTCCGGCGCCATCCGCTTCTGCCAGATCGATGCCTGCCGGCTCGGCGGCGTGAACGAGGTCATCGCCGTCCTGCTCATGGCCGCCAAGTTCGGCATCCCGGTCTGTCCGCACGCCGGCGGCGTCGGCCTCTGCGAGTACGTCCAGCACCTCTCCATGTTCGACTACATCGCGGTGAGCGGCAGCCTGGAGCACCGGATGATCGAGCATGTCGATCATCTCCACGAGCACTTCGTCGACCCGGTCACGGTGCGGAACGCCCGGTATCTCCCGCCGCAGCGACCGGGCTACTCGATCGAGATGAAGCGCGAGTCGCTCGAGCAATACCGCTGGCCAGATGGTCCGGTCTGGCGCGAGCTGCGGCAGCGCGCTCCGGCGAGCGAGCAGCGCTGAGACTGTCGCCGTGCTGATGCGTCCGAGCGGCGCGCGTCCCGCGCTCTCCGCTTGATCGCGGTCGCCAGTTGGACGGAACACCGAGCCGCCTCCGGAATCGGGGCCGACGCCGGCACCGATCTCACCGCACTGCAACGACCCTCGGGCGACGGGTCCTTCGAGCAGACCGCCATCGCGATCCGGCAGCCCACTGCTCACCCGAGTCGGGTCGAGCGAGCAGCCTCGGCTGGCCGAACCGCAGCGGATACCAGGCCGTCAGACGCGCCCTGCCCTGCGGTCGCGTCATCCCGATGGCGACCGAGCGTCGGGAGCGTACTCCGACTCGCAGCCCGCCGATGGTCCGCCCCGGGCATCGCCCACGGCACGTCGCTGAGCGGATCGTCCCGCGCTCACCAGATCGAGGGATCGTAATCGGCGCTCCAATCGTGGAGCGTGCCGGACGGCCCCTCCCAGTAGAGATTGCCGGCGTCGTCCATCCAGGTCGGGTCAGGATTTTCGCCGCTCAACGCCTGGCTCCACTCTTCGGCCATCCAGGTATTGAAGGCATCGTGCTCGGGGTCGTAGAGACCGCCACCGCTCGAGTACAAGTCGCTGTACAGGTCGCCGGAGAAGTCGTAGCCACCGCTGTCCCAGCCGACATCAGCGAACGGGTCCTGGAAGCCGTACAGAGGCGTGCCGTAATCGAATCCACTCCAGTCCCAGGCGGGCGTCATCTCGCCGCCGTACCCCATCCCGCCACCATCGACCCAGACGTCTGGCACCGGCCCACCCTGGAGCGGCCCCGGCTGCTCGATCAGTTGCTGTTCGGCGTCCTGCAGTACCTGCGGGAGCTGGGGCACGTACTCGTCCAGGAGCCCATAGGGAGCGATGAAACTGACGATGTACCCGGTCCAGCCATCGCTCAAGATCCAGAGCACCGCCTCGTAGGGCTGTCCGTTCTGGACCGCCGCATAGGCCAACTCGATCGCCGGCCAACCGGCAAAGGACACCCACTGCGCGTGGTACGCATAGAGTTGCTCGCTCTGCTGTTGCAGACGCAAGTAGACGACCGCCGCGTACTGCAACGGATTGAGCGGCTGCGGGAGCGGCTCCGCCTGCCAGAAGAGTCCCGGCTGGAACGGCAGATTCCCCTGCGCGGGCGCCAGGTAGGCGACACGTTGCCCATCGGACACCCGCTGCCAGCCGTTCGCGAGCTGATTCCGCTCCACGTTCGCCCGGCGGAGCGCCGGGGTGACGTTCGCCGCGATCCCCGGTGTCGGCGACCCCTGGTCGCGCGTCAGGAACCACAGGCCAGCTGCTCCGATCACACCGACGG
>Ga0272445_1002852_pt1 | contig 11323 bp, 19 predicted proteins | sample YNPCB0031_FD_194404 | JGI IMG/M metagenome (GOLD analysis project Ga0272445, IMG submission 194404) | Hot spring sediment microbial communities from Yellowstone National Park, WY, United States - YNP-CB-003-1 | ecosystem: Environmental > Aquatic > Thermal springs > Hot (42-90C) > Sediment... | reverse complement strand
ACCCCGCGGTGGGAGTGGAAAACCCCGCCTGGGGAAAGGACAAGAAGAAAGGTTCGACCCCGACCGGTTTCCCAAAGGATCACGGGCTCGCCATATTCAAGCGGGCGCATAATGTTTCATCCTTTCCCGGATGCGACAGAAGCGGCAAGGGCCTTGGGCGGAGGTGGGCATACCGCAGAGGGGGCAGTCGTGGACCTCCTCCTCTTTGGGCCGCGGGAAGATGTGATGCGATCGCAAAAAGGCGCGGAGGAAGGTGATCTTCGTCGAGGGCGCCCGGTCCTCCAGCTCATTGAGGATCCCCTTCAAAAAGAGGGAGCGGGCACCCACGCTATGCGGGCATTCCTCGTAGATGTAGCGGATCCCGGAGATGAGACAGTAGGCCACCATTTCCCGCTCCGAAACGTAGATGAGGGGTTTTACTTTTCGCGCGAGCTTTCGGCCCTCGGGGAGAACGGGGTATTGGCGGGCCAAATATTCCAAATTCCACTGGAGAACGTTCCCCAAAAGGGTAGCGGCCTCATCGTCGAGGTTATGCCCGGTGGCAAGCGCGGCGTAACCGCCTTCCAGCGCTGAACGGTTCATGAGGTAGCGTTTGATGGCGCCGCAGTGGGCACAGGGCTCGCCCCGAAGAACTTTGGCGATTTCGTCCAAGCCCGCGCCGAGCTCGTCCACAAGGCGCACCACCTCCAGGCGAAGCCCCCGTTCGCGCGCAAATTCCTGGCAGAATTCCAGAGAACGCTGAGAGTAGCCCTCAATCCCAAGGTGGATGTAAAGCCCGTCCGCCTGGTATCCGAGCTTGGTGAGGATCTGCCAAAGCCCTAGGGAATCCTTCCCGCCGGAGACGGCCACAAGGATCTTCTCTTCGGGCGTGAACATGCGGAACTCGCGGATGGCTTTCTCCGCCTCCTTTTCCACCCGGGCCACAAGGTGCTCGGGGCAAAGACGCAAATTCGCGTGCCGAAGACGCAAGACCGCTTCCTTTTCGCAAAAAGTGCAGCGCATCTTAGCCTCCGGAGATGACATCGATGAGCTCGAACTCCTCGCCATCCTTGGGCCGATAGTCCAGGGGGACAATTTTCCCGTTTTGGACGACGATCACGGTTTCCGGGAGGATCCCCAAATCCCGCAGGATCCTCTCGAGGTTCTTCCCTTCCGGCACACTGAAGATCTTTTCGCGGCGCCGCAGCGTGACCATGCCCGGCAAAGTATACCCTCCGTCCATCTCCACCATTTCTCCACAGTTCCTGCATCCCCCCTCCACCGGGGCTGGGGAAAATTGCCAACGGAGGTGACGGGGAAGCTATGAGGAAGCTCGCGTTAGGTTTGGGAGTGGCGGCCCTTTTGACGTTCGGTGCGTTTGGGCAGGTTTTGGGCGGCCGGGTGGGCAGCCTCCTCGGCCGGGAGAACCTCGCCCTCGTTTGGATCAACGCCCTCGAGCTCACGCCCGCGCAGATGAAGGACCTCCTGAAGCTTGTGAATGACCTCATGCCCCTTAGGGACGAGATCCTCTCCATGCAGGAAAAGCTCCATGAGGACCTCCTCAAGTTCACCGGGACGCCGAAAGAACTGCGAGAGCTTTTGGCTAACTACCAAAAGGATCTCCGGGAAAAGCTTCAGACCCTCGAGGAGAAATTCGTTGCCGGTTTAAAGAAGATCCTCACCGTGGCCCAGTGGGAGCGGCTCACCCGGGGCCTTTCCGAAGAACGGAAGCCTGAGCCCGCTCCGCGCATGGGTCCGCGCTTCGGGTGGCGCGGGGCTCCGCGGGCCATGCCCAAAGCCCCGGCTTTCCCCTGGCGGGGTCTCATGCTCGTCAGGTTCCTTCCGGATCTTAGGGACGCCCTAGAGGCGAAGATCGAGGCCCTCGAAAAGTAGGGAAATCCTCACAGGACCTGCGTTGGAAAAGGGCGGGGAATCCCGCCCTTTTCTTTTCATTCCACGATGAGGTTTGGGGAATTCCTGTCGGTATCCGCGAGGAGGAAATCGGGACTAAGCCCGAGGGCCCCCACGGGACAGGCATCCACACACTGCGCGCAAAAGGTGCAGCGCGCCACATGCATCCGGATCTTTTTCACCTCGGGTTTGAACTCGATCACTTTCGCCGGGCACACCCGGATGCAGAGCTGACAGCCGATGCATTTCTCCCGATCGTAGGTGATCTTCCCCCGGAATTTGGGCGGAACCGGAACCGGCGGATGGATTTGGTCCTTCCCGGCCTGCACCCGCTCCAAAAACTTCGTCACCGACTTGGGCATGTATTTGGCCGGGAACTTGTTCGTTGCCGGACGGGAAAGAAGCTGGGAAACAAGCGTTTTCAGGATCATCCTCGCACCACCTTATCCAAAACGAGGAGGAGGAGGCCCCCCAGGGCCACGGCCGTGCCCCAAAGCCAGAATCCCCGGGCAATTTGATCCACCTTGAGCCGGGCCATCCCCACCCTCACCGTGGTCACCGCCGCGACCATCACCAAAAAGAGCTTGAAAAGCCAAAAGAGGAAGTCCAAAGCGGCTCCTGCCGCACCGGAAAGCCCCAAAGGCCCAGCGATCCCGTAGGGCACAAAAATGGCCACCACGAGCGCGGCCATAACCACCGTGCGTACCGCATCCGCCAAATAAAAGAGGGCGAGATACGTCCCCGAGTACTCCACCATAAGGCCACCGGCAATCTCTGTCTCCGCTTCAGGGATATCAAATGGGATCTTGGCAAGCTCCGCAGGGGTCACGACCAAAAGGACAAGGAAAAGCACGGCCAACCCCAACACCCCCAACGGTCCCACCTGGGTCCAGAGGGGATGCGCGGCGATCGTGCCCAAGGAAAAAGCCGGGGAGATCCCCAATGCCGCAAGGCGCCAGGCCACAGCAACGAGCACCACCGCCAGAGGAAACTCATAGGACATGAGCATGACGAGCTCCCTCTGCGCGCCCACGACCCCCAGGGGGGAGCCCGAGGCAAAGCCGCCCAGGGCCATGGCCAGGGCGGGCACCGCCAAAAGGTAGAGGACCAAAAGGGCGTCACCCTGCTTTTCTAAAACCGGCCGGAAGGGACCCAGAGGAAGGTAAAGGAGCGCCGTAAAAGACGCGAGTACAGCCAAAAAGGGCGCGGCGGAAAAAAGCCAAGCCACCGCGGTTTTTGGGATCACCGTCTCCTTCACCAGGAGCTTCCCCAAATCGAGGAAGGGCTGGCGGATGGGCGGGCCGATGCGGGCCTGCATGCGAGCGGCAATTTTCCGATCCAAACCGCGGTAGATCAGCCCAACCACTCCACCGCCCAAAATGGCCGCTACGGCTTGCCCGAAGATCACCCAACCGTTCATGCTTTTCCTCCGCTTTCCGGAAGCCGCAAACCCCGCTGCGCGGAAATCTTTCGGGTTTTCTCCCAGGAAAGGCGCAAAAGCTCCTCTTTGGCCACGACCTTCTCCCGACTTCCCTCCACGATATGGAAGCGGTCCATGCAGCAAATGCAGGGGTCAATGGAAGCGGCGATGATGGGAATATCCGCGATCTCCTGGTCCTCGAACATCGGCCGCCAGCTGAGGAGGTTGGAATAGGTGGGCGCCTTCACTTTCCATACAAGCGGCGCCTCCTCTCCGGAGACGAGCCGAATGTAGTGGATCACCTCGCCCCGGGGAGCCTCGTGCCAGCCCAAGCCCTCGCCTTCCGCCTTCTTTAGGTGCGCCAAAAGGGCAGGGATCTTAGGGAAGGAGGTGATCTCGCCCTCGGGCATGTTTTCCAGGGCCTTCTCGATGATCTCGATGGACTGCCGCACCTCCAAAAGCCGCACGACGATTTTGTCGTACACGTCGCCCATGGGGGTGAGGCCGTAATCCTCGGGGGTGATGGCTTTCACCTCGAAATCGGAATACGCGAGGTAAGGCCGATCCTGGCGCACGTCCTTGCGGAGCCCGGAGGCCCGGGCCGTGGGGCCCACCGCGCAAAGCTCCTCCGCTTCCTTGGGCTCCAAAACCCCGACCCCGCGGGTACGGGCCATAACGGTGGGATCGTTGAGGAAAGCATCCAAAAGCTGTTCCAAAAGCCCGCGGTAGTAGCGCAGGGCCTCCCAAACTTTGGGGTATTGCTCGGGCGTGATGTCCCGCCGCACGCCGCCAAAAATGGGGATCGCGTAATCGATGCGGTTCCCCGAGAGCTCTTCCAGGATGTCCAGGACTTTTTCCCGCACCCGCCAAGTGAGGTGAAGGAGGGTATCGAACCCAAGCTCGTGAGCCGCTACCCCGGCCCAAAGAAGATGCGAGTGGATGCGCTCGAGCTCCGAAATGATGACCCGAATGTACTGAGCCCGCGGAGGAACCTCGATCCCCGCCGCCCTCTCCACGGCCTGGGTGAAGGCGATGGGGTGAGAAACCGAACAAATGCCGCAGATCCTCTCCGCAAGATACAGGATCTGGATGAGGTTCCGGCCCTGACGCATGCCCATGAACTCGATTCCCCGATGGGCAAAGCCCGTGCGGATCTCCACGCCCACGATGCGCTCGCCCCGCACGCGGAACGTGAGGCGAATGGGCTCTTTGAGGGCCGGATGGATGGGGCCAATGGGGATCTCAAAGGTTTCCCCAAGAGCCCCTTCGGGGCCGCCAAATACCATCGTCCGCTCTTCCACTTCAGGCAGAACCGGATCTTTCTCGTTCATCGCCCTTCTCCCACTCCACCATGCGGTGGAGATATTGCTCGAGCTCCGGCTCGTCCCGGCGCCAGGGATGCACGGGAAGATCATCGGGCAAAAACACGTGATCTTTGCGCGGGATGCCGGGGAAGTCCACGCCCAGGAATTCGATCTTTTCCCGTTCTGTCGTCTCCGCGCCGGGAAGGATCCCGCAAATGGAGGGAACGGCCGGGTCGTTCTTGGGCACCCTTGTTCGGAGGGTGACCATGACCTCGCCGCCCTCGGTGCCGAACCCCACGGCCAAGTGGTAAAGGAGCTCGATTTCCTCGCCGGCGTCGTGGCCGGAGATGATGGAGATGTGTAAAGGGCCCAGGGATTTGAGGACCGCTACCGCCTCCGGGATGGCTTCCCGGGGGACTTCGGCCCAAATCTCCTCCACCGTCCACTTCTTCCGTACCCCGACCTCGCAGGGCCTAAGCTCGTATTTCTGAAACTTCGTCCCGAGCGCGGCGGAGAGGGCGGAAACCACTTGGGCAGCCTTCATACCTTCGCCCCCATTTTCTCCAGTTTGGCCACGGCCTTGACCACCCCATCGATGATGGCCTCCGGCCGGGGCGGGCAGCCGGGAACGTACACGTCCACGGGAATGATGCGGTCCACCGGGCCCACCACGTTGTAGCTCTCGTAAAAGACCCCGGAGGTGGAGCCGCACCCGCCCACCACCACCACGGCCTTGGGATCCGGGGTTTGCTCGTAGATGCGCTTGAGCCTCTCGGCCATCATGCGGGTTACCGGGCCGGTGACCAGGAGCACATCCGCGTGCCGCGGCGTCCCCACAAGGCGGATCCCAAAGCGCTCCACGTCGTAGCGGGGGGTAAGGGCGGCCACGATCTCGATGTCGCAGCCGTTGCACGAGCCCGTGGCCACGTGGAAAACCCATAGCGCCCGCTTAAACGCACCCAACCCCATCGTCCTCTCCTTAAGCCATCAGCAAAAGCAAGGTTACCGCAAGGATCACCGCAAACCAGCCCACGTAATCGCCAATGATGCCGGAGTGGAGGTTCCTTAGGCGCTCCAGGAAGGGGCGGAGGGCCTCGGCAAAGCCCCAATAGAGATGAGGTGCGCCCACCTTCGGGTCCTCGACGCGCTCCCCGGAAACGAAGGGAAGCTCCGCTTCCGTTCCCCGCCGGAATTCCCGCCGCCCCATGGACCAGAGGGCCAGGGACAGGAGGAGAACGCCCAGCGCCGCCGCCAGCCAAATCAGGGCGTGCCAAAAACCCTGTCCGGTGAGGATCTCTACGCCCATCCTAACCCCTCAAAACCGCAAAGAGATAGGCGTTCCGGGAGAAGAGCGCCTCCGCGGCCGGCCCCACCATCTTCTCCACGAAGAACCCCGGAACCAAACCCAGCACCATGAGGCCCACCGCCAGGATGCCCATGGCCAAAAGGAGGGGCCAGGGCACCCTCTTCTCCACCGAAACCTTCGGCCCCAAAAACGCGCCCTGGAAGGCCCGGGCGAAAACGGCCAAAAGCAAAATGGAAGTGAGAATCGCCACCGCCGTGAGAATGGGCGAAAGCTTGAAGCTTCCCTCGTAGATGAGGATCTTCGAGGCAAAGCCGTTCAGGGGCGGGATTCCCGCAAGCGCCAAAGAGGCAAGAAGGAAACACAACCCCACTTCCGGAAGGGAATGCCCCAGTCCGCCGAGCTCCCGGAGATCCCGGGTTCCCCGCACCCACTCCACCGCGGCCACGCAGAGGAAAAGGAGGCCCACGGTGATGGCGTCGTTCAGCATGTGGAAGACGCCGCCTTGGGTAGCTACAAGGGCATAGGGAGGTTTCCCAGGCAGGGCCACAAGCCCCACCCCTACGCCGAGCATCATGTACCCGATTTGCGAGACCGCTCCATAGGCCACGAGCCTTCCCAAATCCGTCTGCAGGAGGGCCATGAACGCCGCCACCACCATGGTGAGGAGGCCCAACGCCACCACCAACCAGCCCACCCCGCGGTCCAAAACGCCGCCGTAGAGGGTGAAAAGGACCCGCCAAAGCCCGTAGAGGGAAACCTGGGTGTTCACCACCAAAAGCGGGGCCGCCGCCGGCGGGGTCTCCCCGTAGGCGTCCGGCGCCCAAAAATGCATCGGCGCCGAAGCCGCCTTCATGAGGAGGCCGGAAAGGAAAAGAGCCAAAGCCAGACGATCCACCGCGGTGCCCCGGATCTCCCGGGAAACGTAGGCCAGGTTCAAAGCTCCGTACTCACCATAGAGGAAAGCCACGCCCAAAAGGAAGAAAAGGCCGCTTAGGGCGTAAAGGAGCATGGTCTTAAACGCAGCCTCCGGAGCCCGGCTTGTCCACGTCCTAAATCCGATGATCCCGCAGGCCGCAATGCTCGTGACCTCCAAGAACACGAAGAAGTTGAAGAGGTCACCGGTGTAGGCCATGCCCATGATCCCCGCAAAAAGGAGGACCGCCAGCGTAAGGGAAAGCGTTTTCCCTTCCTCCTCGGGAAGGAAACGGATAAGGGCGAGGAACATAAGGGGGCCAATGAGCCCTGCGATGATCCCAAGGAATGCGCTCAGAGCATCCACGGTGAGCATGATGCGGATGGGAAAGCCTCCGGGCGCGAGGGTCTCCGCTGGGTTCTTTGCGCCCAGGACATACACCCAGATCTCCCCGGAAAGCACGCGGGAGGCCACATATCCCGCGCAGGCGGAAACAAAGAGAGCAATGACTAAAGCCCAGGCATCGCGAAGCCTTCGGTGAACGCGGGCCAAAAGGGGAAGAGCAAATCCGCCAAGAAGCGGAACGGCGATGGCCAAAATGGGCGCGTGGGTACTCATCGTCACCCCCGTAGATCCCGGATCTTCCGGGTGTCCAGCGTCCCTTTGTGCCGGTAGATCACGACCGCAAAGGCCAGCATGAGGGCGGTCGTGGCCACCGCGATGACGATGCTGGTGAGGGTGAGGGCTTGGGGCGTGGGAAGGACCATGGGCGCGCCCTCCGGCGCGAAGGTGTAGATCGGCGGGATCCCGCCCCGAACATACCCCAAAGTCACCAGGAACAGGTTTACCCCGCTTTCGATGAGGCTCATTCCGATCACGAGTTTGATGAGGTTCCGCTTGGCCAAAAGGGTCCAAAGGCCTAGGGCAATGAGGATCATGCACACCACAAACGGCAAATTACCGATCATCCTTCCCTCCAAAGAGGGCGAAAAGGAGGACCACAGCGCTCAGGCCCGCGAGCACCTTGAACCCCACGGCCCAGTTCATGAGGGGGAGGGTGCCCGCAGTGTTGAGGTCGCCGGGATTCGGGCCATAGGGAACCGGGCGGCCGAAAAGCCCGCCGGCTCCAGCCAAAACGTTGGCGAAGAAGGTAACACCCAGCCCGAGAAAGCCCAGCGCAGCAAAGGCCACACCTCCAAGGCTTTCCAATACGGACAAAAGGCCTTTTTTCCCTTTGAGGCTCGCCGCGCCGAAGGCCACGATCACCAGGGCCAGAGCGGAAGCGGCCACCGCTCCGCCCTGGAATCCCCCGCCGGGGGTGAGGTGGCCATGCATGACCACATAACCGCCGAAGGCCAAGCCCACAGGCAAAAGGATGCGGGAGATGGTGCGGACAACAACGGTCATTTCCCAAGCCTCCTCAGGATGAGGGCCACGCCGGTCACCGCCACGAACAGCACGGTGGCCTCGCCCAAGGTGTCGTAACCGCGGTAGTCAAAGACGATGGCGGTTACGGCGTTGTTGGCGGCCACCTCCGGCTGGGAAAAGCGGTTGAAATATTCATCCATCTCCGCGCGGGCCGGTTTTCCAAAGGGCCGCAAGGCAAGGGCCCCCATGATGAGGAATCCGCAAGCCAAAAGGAAAGCAGCGATGGCCAGCCAGCGCCTCACTCTTCCTCCTTCCTCCGCGTCTTCCAAATGGCCAAGAGGAAGATGGCCGTGGTGAGGGCTGCGCCCACTCCGGCCTGGGCAATGGCCACATCCGGAGCCTGAAGGAGGTAGAACACCAGGGAAAGGAGAAGCCCCTGGGCACCCAGGGCCAACGCCGCGGCCAGAAGGTCCCGCAAAAGCACGGCCAAAAATCCTGTCACCACCGTAAGCACAAGGGACGCGGTAAGGAGGAAATCGAAAAGGCTCACAGCTTTTCCTCCAAGCGATCCACCACCGCCTTAAACGGCTTGATCCCCGCCCGATGCGCGGCCCGGGCCAGAGCATGGGAGCCGGTTGGGTTCGTGAGGAGGAGGAAAACCAAAGCGAGGACGGCCCGAATGACCATGCCGTATCCCACCGGCCCGCCCCGCACCGCGCCGTACACCACCACCCCCAAAATGGAGAAGATGGAACCGAACGTGGTGCACTTCGTGGCGCCGTGAATCCGGGTGTAGACGTCGGGAAAACGGATCAGGGCCACCGCGCCCAGGCCGTTAAAAAGGGCGCCGATCCCCAAGAACACGTAGATGAGCACGTTCACTTGTAGCCCTCCTCCAAATAGCGCGCGATGTACAGCGTCCCCACGAAGGAAAGGAGGGCATAGACCAGGGCCACGTCCATGATGATCATGAGGTCAAACGCCGCTCCGAGGAGGACCATAAGGGCCACCACCAACGTGTTGATGGTGTCCAAGGCCACGGCGCGGTCCGCGGCCGTGGGGCCGATCCCCAACCGCACCGCGCAGACCAAAACGTAGGCCAAAAGAACGGCCGCCGCGACCCCAAACGCGAGCTCCACAATCATTCCGCGATCACCTTAGCCCACCGCGGGAATGCTCCACAGACTTCCTCGGGCTTTGGATCGGGATTCCGCACGTTGATCCAGTGCACGTAGAAATCGCCGGTTTCATCGTCCACTTCCAGGGTGAGGGTTCCGGGGGTAAGGGTGATGGAGTTGGCGAGCATCGTCCGGCCCGCATCGGTTTTCAGGCCGGGATTGAACCGCACAATGCCCGGATTGATGCGACCCGTGATCACCCGGTAGGCCACGTCCAGGTTCGCCTTGGCCATGGCCAGGAAGAACGGACCCACAAGATAAACGAGGAAAAGGACCCAGCGATAGGGGTTGAAAAGGCGCCAGCCTCCCCGCTCGAAAAGAAGGCGATAGGAAGCGAGGGCCACCAGAAAAGAGAGGACCGCCCCGCCAATGAGTTCCTCCCGCGACCAAAGCCCAACCTCTCCGCTGAAGGCGGTGAGGATGAGGTAAACAGAAAAAGCCAAGGCGAACGTAGCCGCCACTTCCGCGACCCGCCGCATGGCGCGCGAGTATACCAAAGCCCAAAGGGCAAGGCAAATCTTGAGCGGAAAACCCAGTCCGTTTCGCGATTGCGGCCGAAAGCCCCGAGGGTTAGGATTGGCCGCCATGCACGACATCACGGGTTCCTTGGGCGATGTCCTCCAGAGGCAGCTCGAGCTCGCCGCCCAAAATTACGAGTTTTTGAAAGGAAAGGGCGTGCGGGCCATCAACGTCATGGGCGCCATTGGCTCGGGAAAAACCGAGCTCATCCTCCGCATGGCCGAAAAGCTTAGGGAGCGGGGGCTTCGGGTGGGGGCGATTGCCGGCGACGTCGCCGGCGACGACGATTACCAGCGCTTCCGCGCCGCCGGCCTTCCCGCCCTCCAGATCAATACCGGCGATCAGTGCCACTTGGATGCCCACCAAGTCGGCCACGCCCTCGAGGACTTCCCCTTGGACGAGGTGGATGTGGTCTTCATCGAAAACGTGGGAAACCTTGTGTGCCCCGCGGATTTTCCCCTGGGAACGGATATGGATTTGGTGGTCATCTCCGTCACCGAGGGCGACGACATGGTGCGAAAGCACCCGAAAATCTTCGCCCAGACGGATGTGGTGGCCATCAACAAAGTGGATCTCGCTGCGTTTGTGGGCGTGGATCCGGAGAGGATTGCCTCCGATTACCGGAAGGTGAATCCCCACGGGAAAGTGGTGTTCACCGACGCCCGAAGCGGCCGGGGCGTGGAAGAGCTTCTTTCCGCGCTGGGGTTCTGATGCACGAGTATTCCCTTGCACAGTCCATCCTCTCCGCCCTTTTGGAGTACGCGAAAGCGCACCCCTTGCCCGGCCGGGTGAAGAAAGTGCACCTGAGAAAGGGCGAGCTTTTGATCCTCTCCGAGTGGGCGCTGAGGGAGGCCTTCTCCATCCTCTCCGAAGGGACGGAATTTTCCGGCGCGGAGCTCGCCATTGAAAACGTTCCCGTGCGGGTGCGCTGCCCCTCCTGTGGATACGAAGGTAATGCTCGTTACCTTGCGGAGGAGGGCTGGCACCTCGCTGTACCCGTCCTTTCCTGCCCCCAATGCGGGGAAAGGGTGGAGCTCCTTTCCGGGAAAGAGCTGGCCATCGTGGGCCTCAGCGTGGAGGAAGCCCCCGCCGAAACCAAAAACTAGCTTATCCAAGCGGAGCGATGCGGCGGAGTTTGTAGCGCTCGTAGAGAAGCTCCGTTTCCTTCCCCTTCAGCCGGAAAATCACGGGAAGGGTGCGGTCGCCAAGGAGGGCACGGAAACGGACTTCGCCCTCTCCGACCTCTTCGAGTGCAAGAACAACGGTTACGGGAGCCTCGCGATCCTCTACGACGAGCTCGAGAGCGCCGCCCCGGGGCCGCACGGAAACCCGCATCGTGTCCCGATACGTGGCGTAAACCCCAAGAATCCCCTCCGCCAAGGCCTCAAGCCGCACAAAGGGAAGCTTCTCGAGGGGCTCCCCAAG
>Ga0272445_1002850_pt1 | contig 11326 bp, 11 predicted proteins | sample YNPCB0031_FD_194404 | JGI IMG/M metagenome (GOLD analysis project Ga0272445, IMG submission 194404) | Hot spring sediment microbial communities from Yellowstone National Park, WY, United States - YNP-CB-003-1 | ecosystem: Environmental > Aquatic > Thermal springs > Hot (42-90C) > Sediment... | reverse complement strand
AGTGATGTGAAAGAATTAATAGAAAAAATAAAAAAGGAGGTTAAGAAGAAATTTAAAATTCAACTAGAGGAAGAAATTAAATTAGTCGGTTTTTAAGCTAATTCAACGAGAAAGTAGTTTTTCTTTCCTTTTTTAATCACAAAATATTTTTTGTACAGTGCATCTTTTCTTGAGAATTTTCTCTCTTTATCCTCAACTAGTTCTTCATTCACTTCGATTCCTTTTTGTTGGATCAATCTTTTTGCTTCAGTTTTTGATTTTGCCACTCCTCCTTCCTTCAATAAATCCAAAATCGAAATTTCCTTTTCAAGAGTGATTTTTTTAGTTGGAACATCAAAAAGGGCTTCTTTTATTTCCCCTTCTTTCAACTCCTTGATCTTTCCATAAAACAAAAGCTCTGAAATCCTTTCTACCCTTTTTAATTCCTCCATTCCATGAACCATTTTTGTCAATTCCTTTGCTAATATTTTTTGAGCCTTTCTTTCTTTTGGTTTTTCATTCATTTCTTTTTCAATTCCTTCAATTTCTTCTTTTGAAAGAAAAGTAAAGTATTTTAAAAGTTGAATAACATCTCTGTCGTCAGTATTAATTAAATATTGATAAAATTGATAAACTGGTGTTAAACTTTTGTCTAAAAAAATTGCTCCCTTTTCTGTTTTTCCGAATTTTTTTCCTGATTTTGTCAACAACAAAGGAAGGGTAAAACCAAAAACTTCAGCTCCTTTTATTTTCTTTATAAGATCTATTCCACAAACAATATTTCCCCATTGATCAGAACCTCCAATTTGAAGCTCACAATTTTCCATTTCATAAAGTTTTAAAAAATCGATCGCTTGCAAAACCATGTAGGAAAATTCGCAAAAAGAAATTCCGGTAGTAGAAAGCCTCTTTTTTACCCATTCTTTAGAAATCATTTGAGAAACTTGAAGGTATTTCCCATAATCTCTTAAAAAGGAAATTAAGTCGATTTTTGAGAACCATTCAAAATTGTCTAAAATTTTTGCAGGATTTTTTTTAGTTTCAAAATCCAAAAATTTTTCAAATTGCTTTTTGAGTTTTTCTCCCCATTCTCTGACCTTTTCTACGGGGTTTAAAATTCTCTCTTTTGTTTTTCCCGAAGGGTCGCCAATTAAAGCAGTTCCTCCTCCGATTAAGGCGATTGGCTTGTGCCCAAAAATTTGAAATCTCCTTAACGTCAAAATCGGAACTAAATTCCCAAGATGAAAAGAGGGGGCAGTGGGATCAAAACCACAATACAACACAATTTTTTCTTTCTTTAATTTCTCCCTTAATCCCTTTTCGTTTGTTATTTGATAAATTAACCCTCTAAATTTTAGATCCTCGAAGATGTCTTGCATTTTTTAATTTTATAAGGATTTTATTTTTCTGAAAATTATCAAAAAACCAGTGTGGGCCACCATTCTGTCTTTTGGCCTTAAGGCTATTTTCCTCTTTTGCCATTCCCTTTGCAAAGTTTCAAAAATTCCTTCCAAAACGAAATCTTCTGAATACTCTTTTTCAACTTTGTCTGTTAACTCAAAAACCTGCAATACTGTTGGCAACCAACAAGCCAAAATTCCACTTTCTTTCAAAACCTCTTTTATTTTTTCTAAATAATTCCAAGGGTCTGGCAAATCCAAAATCACTCTGTCAAAATCTTTCTCTTCAATTTCTGCCAAATTTTGCTTTTTCAAAGTTAAATTTTTTATTTCTTCTATCTTTTTTTGATAAAACTCTTCAATGTTTTTCTTTGCGTTCTCTACCATATCTTCCCTTTCATCTATTGAAACTACTTTCCCCTTTTTGCCAACCGCTCTGATCAAATACAGAGTCAAAGCCCCTGATCCTGTTCCAGCTTCCAAAACTTTCGCGCCTTCAAAAATGTCTGTCAAAACTAAAATTTGGCCTGCATCCTTGGGATAAATGATTTGAGAAATTCTTTTTAATCTTTTCAAAACAAAATCTCTCAAAGTTGGTTTTAAAATTAAAAGTTCCTCTCTTTTTGAAGAAATTACCCTCTCCCCTACTTTCTTTTTCAAAATTTCATCATGAAAAACTTTTCCTTTGTGAAATGCAAAAACTCCCCCCTTTTTCAAAGTGATTAAATACTTTTTTCCTTTTTTGTCTTTCAGTAAAACCAAATCTCCTTCTTTCATTTTTGCGTCAATGTTTTAATTTTCTCTTTCAATTTGCAAAAATTACAAATTTCTGCCACGGTCAAATAACCACATTTTTTACAAGGGGATAATTTTTCAGGTTTTTCCTTCCCAAAAATTCTTTTTCTTTTCAAAAATCCCTTATAAAAATTTAAAACAGAAGGTGGCATTTCTTCCTCCAATTCTTCGATAATTTTTTTAAAAAGGACATAAGTTCCTCCTCTTAAAGGACAGCGTTCTTTCAAATAGGGCAATTTCAAAATTTCGCAAAAGAGCTTTGTTTCTCTCTCAAAACAAAGAATTAATGGCTTTGCCTTTTTCTTTAAAGACTCCTCTTCTTTTAAAACTGGAAATTGCCTTCTTATGAAACCTTCTTGCCAAAAAATCAAAGATTTCAACAAAGAAGCAGCTTCATCGTTTAAAGTATGACCTGTAACTATCACGTCAAAATCTTTTGCCTCCCTGTTTAATAAATACCTTTTTATCATTCCGCAAACCCCGCAAATTTCTTTTTTTGAAATTTTTGCTGCCAATTTCACATCGATTCCAACTTCATCTTTGAAATTCAAAATTTTCAATGGCAAATTTTCAATTTTTGCAAATTCCTCAACAGCTTTTTGTGATTTCTCTGAATAATCGTTTTCCTTAATTTGGCAATTAATGTGAAACAAAGTAATTTTATATCCCAAATCTTTCAAAACTTTAGCCAAGGCCATTGAATCCTTGCCACCAGAAATCGCCACCGCAATTTTATCCTCTGTCGAAAACATTTTAAACCTTTCTATTGTCTCTTTCACTCTTTTCCTAAAAAAATCCAAAAAGCAATCCAAACAAATCTTCAAATTGTAGCTTCTCAAATGCACTCCTTCTTTTACTTTTTGGCAAATTCTGCATTTTAAAATTTTTGTTCCCTCAATCATTTTTGACTAAAAATTCAACATCCTTTTTGCCCTTTGTCTTTTTTGAATATTTTAAAATCAATTCTTTTGCTTTTTCTAAAATTTCGTCTGAAACTTTACCTTGATAAGGCCTGATTAAAGTAGTTGGGCCGGGATAATTTTCCATTTTTATTATAAAATCTCCTTTCCTTTTTAGTTTTTCGAGCTTCAAATTTTCTTCATGATTTCTCCCGATAATTATTTTTACCTTTCCTTCCCAAAAGTGCCTTCCCAATTTTAAAGTTTCGACATCGTTTCCATCAAATTCTGGATATTTTTCTAAAAGCTCTCTCAATTTTTTCCCAAATTCCAAATCTGTCAAAATGCAACCTCCCGAAGGCTGGGGATACCATTTTATTTTAAATTTCTTTGCCAATTCAATTTGTCTTTTCCTTGACCTCCCTTGAATTTCAAAAAGTTTTTCCCTCTTTACTAATCCTTTCTTCTCAGGAATTGTTGGCTCTAAAAGTTTTGCAGAAAGTGGTCTTAAAAGATAGCCTTTTAATGAGCTTTCCCTTTCAACAATTGCTAAGGCATTCCTTGTTTGAGAAAATGGTCTTTCACCCAAAACTTCGCCAGTTGCCACAAAATCAAAATTTTCTTTTTCCATTATTTCTTTCGCCTTCTTTAACATTAAAATGTGACAATCTAAGCAAGGGTTCATCGAAGCCCCCCATCCAAATTTTGGCTTTTTTACAATTTCCAAATGCTCTTTTGAAATATCTTCAACTCTTAAATCCAATCCATTTTCTCTTGCAGATTTTTGAGCAGTTTCCGGACCGAAAAAATAAGATTTAAAAAAAACTGGAACTACCTCTATTTTTTGTTCCTCCAAAATTTTGCAGGCCAAAATCGAATCCAAGCCCCCTGAAAATAAAATCAAAGCCCTTACCTTTTTCATTTTTATAAAATTATTCCGCCTCCTAAAACTTCATTCCCTTTGTAAAAAACAACCGATTGACCTGGGGTAATTGCTTTTTGTGGTTTTTCAAAAATCGCTTTGTAAATTTTATTTTTGACTGAGTAAATCGTTGCTTTTGCAAAATTTGTCTTGTAGCGAATTTTTGCTTTAACTTCTAATGGTAATTTTGGCTCTTTTCCTAAAATCCAATTCACATTTTTGCAAAATAATTCCTTTTTTAAAAGATCTTTTTCATTTTTTGTTACAATCAATAAATTTTTCTTTAAATCTTTTTCCACAACCCACCAAGGGCCTCCAGGAAAACCAATTCCCTTTCTTTGACCTATTGTGTAAAACCAGAGTCCTTTGTGCTCTCCTAGAACTTTCCCTTGAGTATTTACAATTTTCCCAGGTTTTTCTTTTAAATATTTTTTCAAAAAATCGTTGACAGTTTTTTCAATAAAGCAAATCTCAACTGATTTTTTCGCTTTTAAAACTGGCAATTTAAATTTTTTAGCAAAATTTCTAACTTCCTCTTTTGTATAATTTCCGATCGGAAACAAAATTCTTTTTAATTTTTCTTGATTTAGCATCCACAAAAAATAACTTTGATCTTTGCTTTTATCTTTTGCCCTTAATAACTTAAAAATTTTGCATTTTGAATTTTCACTTTGCATTTTGATTTTTGAATTTTGAATTTTTTTAGCATAATGACCAGTTGCTACAAAATCAACGCCTAAACTTAAGGCTTTTTCTAAAATCAGACCAAATTTTATTTCTTTGTTGCAAAGAACGCAGGGATTTGGAGTATTTCCTGCCTTGTATTCTTTCAAAAAATAATCGATGATTTTCTTTTTAAATTCCTTTTCTAGATTAAAAACGAAAAATGGGATTTTTAAAATTTTTGCAACTTTTTGTGCTCTTTCTTTTGCTTCATCAAACCTTGATAGGTTTGCCAATCTCATAAAAGCTCCAATTACTTCAAAACCTTCTTTTTTTAAAAGGGCTGCGGCCACTGAGGAATCGATTCCCCCTGACATTAAAACTAAAACTTTTCTCATATTTTTAAAAATCCAGAGCAAATTAAATCGATTGCCTCTTTTTCAGAAAGTCCTCTCATTCTTAAATAAGTCAATTGTTCTTCTGAAATTTTTCCAATTGAGGCTTCGTGAGTAATTTGTGCTTCTTTGTTTTGGCAAATTAGAGCCGGGATCAAAGAAATTTTTGATTTTTTATCAACTATCAAACCTTGGCAATCTAAATGTCCTTGGGATTTTGCGTTTGCTAAAATTGCACTGTTTATTATTATTCTTGAATTTTTCCTTGCCAAAACCCTAACCTTTAAAATTCCCTGAGAATTTTTCCCATCAAGAAAGATTGTCTCTTCGACTTTTATTTTTGAATTTATTCCGTTTAAAATAACATTCACTTGGCAAGCTGCGTTCTCTTTCAATCTCAAACTTGTTTTTAATCTCAAATTCTCAGGAGGTAATAAATTCTGATAATTGTAAATTATTTTTGAATTTTTCTCCAAAATAAACTCGTAATCTGGGTTGACAAAATCCTTTTCTCCCCATTTGTGAATGTGATTGTACTCTAGCAAAGCATCTTCTTTCAACAAAATTTTTCCTTTTGCAAAATGAGCTCCATGTAAAAATTTTTTTGCTGCGTTGCAAAGAACGTTAGCAACGACTTTTATTCCTTTCTCAACAATGAGCAAATTTTGAAGATCTTGAGAAATTTTTTTGCTGGCAATAGTGATGCAGGTTGTCAGGGGAAAATCTATTTTTTCTTTTACCCAAACAAAGTATCCTTCTTTTGGTTTTTCTTTAAAAATTTCTCTTGCAATTTTGTATTTTTCAAAAGCCTCTGGGGAAGTTAAAACTTCAACTCCCTTTACTTTCAAAATCTGCAAAACTTTATGGTCTATTTGCCAAAAATTAAATTTTTTTGAGGCATTCTTTACACCTTTCATAGCCATATTTTTTTATTGTTTTTAGAACCTTTTCAAAATCTTTGCTTTGGCAAACAATTTTTCCATCTAACATCACTGAAACTAAATTTGGTTTTAAATAATTCAAAATCTCACCAGAATGGGTAATTAATAAAACCGAAACCCCTTCTCTTACCAGTTTTTCCTTTATTATTTTTGCTACTTTTTCAACCTTTTTAATATCTAATCCAGAATCTATTTCATCCAAAATTGTCAGTTTTGGTTTTAGTGCCAAAACCTGAATCAACTCTGAAATTTTCTTTTCTCCTCCTGAAAAATCAACGTTAATTTCTCTTCCAAAAAGATTTTTTCCATCTTCAATTTCAACTTCTTCTTTTGAAATTTTTTCTAACAATTGAGAAAATTTCACACCTTTTAGTGGAGGTGGTGTTTGCCAAGCCAAAGCAATTCCCATTTTTGCCCTTTTTTCTGGAGGAAGTTTTGTAATGTCTTTTCCAAAAAATAAAATTTTGCCTCTTGTTATTTTGTATTTTGGATTCCCCGAAATTACCTGAGCAAAGGTGCTTTTTCCTGAAGCGTTCGGACCCAAAAGGGTCTGAATTTCTTTTTCTCTTATTTCAAGATTTACTCCTTTCAAAATTTCTTTTTTATCTGCAGTAACTTTCAAATTTTTAACACTCAATAAAATTTTTTTCATCAAAATTATTTTACCAAATTAAAAAACGCTGGAAAAATCCTTATGAATTTTGAGTAAATTTGACATTATTCTTCTTCAATAGCTCCAGCGGGACATCCTTCTTTTGCTTCTTTAATACAATCTTTGTTTTTTTCTAGATCAGCTCCTTCTTTTACTTTCGATTTTCCATCCTCTCCCAATTCAAAAACCTCAGGACAAACCGAAGCACAATAGCCACAACCTATGCATTTTTCTTTGTTTACTTTTACCATTTTAATCTCCAATAAATTTGACCTTGGCAATTTTTGCAATTTCTGAATTTAATGCTCTTAAATGACCTTTGTTTAGTTTATGAATATCATTTTCCCCGCAAGCTCCTGCAATCATTTTTATTTCTTCAGTGCAATTTTTAATAAAATTTGTAACATTCTTTACAGCCTCTTCAACGTTCAATTTTTTTCTCAAATTTTCGTCTTGAGTTGCAATCCCAACTGGACATTTTCCAAGATAACATTGATTGCAGCGAATACAACCCATGGCAATTAATAGAGGAGTGGCGCAAAACGCTGCATCAGCTCCCAAAGCAAGTGCCTTTGCAAAATCTGCTCCAGTGTTTAAACCTCCACCAATCCAAAGTTCTTGTTTTGCCTTCTTTTTGTCTAAAATTTCTCTTGCTTTTGCCAAGCAAGCCAAAGTTGGAATTCCAACTTCATTTAGCATTACTTCTGGTGCTGCTCCGGTCGCTCCTCCTTTTCCATCTATTGCAATAATATCTGGGTTTGCTTTGATTGCTAGTTCGATATCCTTTTCATCAGGAGCTCCCAGTTTTAAAATTATTGGAACTCCTCCAGTGATTTCCCTTAACCACTCAATTTTCTTTCTTAAATCATCGATATTTTTAATGTCAGGGTGGTATGCTGGTGAGCGAACATCCTTTCCCATTGGAACATTTCTGATTTTTGCAATTTCTTCTGTTAATTTTTCTTTCGGTAAAAGCCCACCCTGCCCTGGTTTTGCAGATTGCCCAATTTTAATTTCAATGGCATTGGCTTTTTTTAAAACTTCTTCTGTGATTCCAAACCTAGCTGTCGAATACTGAACTATCAAATATTTTGCAAATTCCCTTTCTTCTGGAAGCATTCCCCCTTCCCCAGTGTTTGCCATTGTCCCTGCTATTCTCGAAGCTTTTGCCAAAGCAATTTTTGCTTCTTTAGAAATCGCCCCAAAACTCATCGCTCCAAAAATAATTGGCGTTTCCAATTCAATCGGCTTTTTTGAATGTTTTCCAACTATTGTTTTTGATGAAATTTTTTCTTTGTAATAGTCCACCGGTTTTTTTGCTAATTGAGCTGGAACAAAAACTAAATCTTCAAAAGAAATCTTTCCGTATTTTTTCCCCCTTCCGCTGGCAATTGGAACTCCTTTTACTCTTTTTTGAATTTCTTTTACCCATTCTTCCATACTAACAAATTGGATATTTTCCTCTTACAATTTCCATTTGAATTTTTTGCAAATTACTAAATTTTTCATCAACCAATTTGTAAATTTTGTCCTTTATTTGATTGAAATTTTTGGCAATGACCTTCACGCTAGCAACTTGTGGCTGATCCAATGGTTTTCCAATTTGACTTAAAATCCTTACCGAACATTCTCTGACTCCTCTTATTTTTCCAATCTCTTGTGCAATCAAATGAGCCAAAATTTGGTAAAGTTTTCCCGGATGGTTGATATTTTTTCCTGCCGCAGCTTCCAAAGACATTTCTCTACAAGGAGTAATTAAGCCCGAAACTCTGTTTCCTCTTCCCACCTGGCCATCGTCCCCATGCTCTGCAGAAAGCCCCAAAACAGTAAGATAAATTTCTCCCTCTTCTTTTGCTTCCGGATTATCTAAAGTATTGTGATCTATTTTTATTTTCTTGAAATTTGAAATTTTTCTAACGTACCTTTCAATTTCCTTTTTCACAATTTCTTTTTTCTCAAAGTAATCTTTTGGATTCTTTATGTACTTGTCAATGTAGGCAGCTGGAATTGTCAAAATCAATTCATTTTTTTGCCTGAGGGTCATTACCTTGATATCGGTTCCAAAGAAAGGATATTTTTTTAAGAATTTCTCTGAATTTAAAAAGTTGGCAACTTTTAAAGTAATAATTTCTGCTCTTGAGTAAGGACCGTGACCAATTCCGAATGAAGTATCGTTAGCTATAGCAACTTCTTTGCTCCTTTTGAAAACTTCTTGCAAATTGGCTGCTCCAGGTCTGTAATCTATAGAAATTTCAAAATTTTCGAGTATGTTTTTTGAAGAGTTAACAACCCTTTTTAAGCAGTCTTTGGTAGCTTTCTCAGCAATTTTTCTGACCGGAATTTTAAATTTACCAACTTTGTCAGTTGCCCTCCCAGCAACGATAATTTTTATTTTTTCTAAAATTTTCCCTCCGCCAAATTTGGGCTGAGATCTTCCAGCAATCAAAAGTCCTTTGTCCAAATTGTGATGCAAAACTTTACCAAATCTTTTCAAATAATATTGGCTCAAGGCTTGAGAAACAGATTCACAAACTAAATCGCAAATTGTATCTGGATGCCCAATTCCTTTTCTTTCTACGATTTCAACTTCCCTTTCTTCAACTGGTAAATAATCGCCTTTTTCAATGACAATATTCCTCATAGATATTTCCTGTATTTTATATTTACAAATTTTTGGCCTTCTCTTACGATTTCTTCAATTTCTTTTTCATCGAATGGTGTGAAAGTTTTTCCAGAAATTGTATGATTTTTTTGATAATTTTGAAGATAGTAAACTTTTGCTCCTTGAATTTCTTTGCAAATTTCCAAAATATCCTCTTTTTTATGAAATTCCTTCATTATCGTCGTTCTGAATTCGTAATCAACTTTTCCTGAAAGTAAAATTTTAATAGATCTTTTAATATTTTCAAACATCTCCCTTGTCAAAACACACCCTGTAATTTCTTTGTACTTTTCAAAGCTATCTAGCCTATGTTTTACATCCGTCGCAACGTAATCTATTAATTTTTCTTCAATCAAAGATTTTAGCATCTCTGGATTTGTTCCATTAGTTTCCAATTCAACTAAATAGCCAATTTTTTTTATTTTTTTAATAAAATTTGGAAAGTCTTTATTGATGGTAGGTTCTCCACCAGTTATTGCCACTGCCTCCAAAAAATTTCTTCTTTCTTTTAAAAAAGAAAAAATTTCTTTTTGTGGAATTTCTTTTTGCTTTTTAATTTCCTCTGGCAAAACTAAATGAGGAACGTAACAAAATTGGCATCTCAAATTGCATCCTCCCAAAAAAACTATGGCAGAAATTCTGCCTGGGTATTCAATCAGGCTTTGCTTTTGAATTCCTAAAATTTTCATTTCAAGGCTGCCTCTTTAATTTTAAATTCTTTTCTTTGTTTGAATTCCTGTTGTTTTCCCAGATTCCATTGCTGAACTGGCCTGTAATAACCAACAATCCTTGAATAGACTTCACAAGGTTGTTTTATCGTGCATTTTGGACAGAAAAAGTGTTCGCCCGGAATGTAGCCATGAACTGGACAAATTGAGAAAGTCGGAGTGATTGTAATGTAAGGCAATTTGAAATTCTCAAAAATTTTCTTTACTAATTTTTTCACACCTTCCCCGCTTTGCATTCTTTCGCCCAAAAAAATGTGTAAAACAGTTCCGCCAGTATATTTGCATTGAATTTCATCTTGGAGTTTTAAAGCCTCAAAAACATCGTCAGTGTAATTTACTGGAAGCTGGGTAGAATTTGTATAATAAGGAACTTTTTGGGTACCTGCTGTGATAATGTCTGGATATCTTTCTTTATCCTTTAGGGCAAGTCTGTAAGCAGTCGACTCTGCTGGAGTTGCTTCTAAATTGTAAATATTTCCAGTTTCCCTTTGATATTTAACCAACCTTTCTCTCATGAAATCTAAAACTTCCAAAGCAAATTTTCTTCCTCTCTTTGATGCAATGTTTTCTCCCATAAAGTTCAAAAGGCACTCATTCATCCCAACAAGGCCAATGGTTGAAAAGTGATTTGCCCAGTATTTTCCCCTCATTTGTTTTATATCTTGCAAATAATATCTTGAATAGGGATATAGCCCTTTTTCAATATAATTTTCCAAAACTTTCCTTTTTATCTCCAAACTCTCTTTTGCCAAATCCATAATCCTTGCTAATCTTTCAAAAAATTCTTTCTTCGTTTTTGATAAATATCCGATTCTTGGCAAATTAATAGTAACTACGCCTATTGAACCGGTTTTTGACCCTGATCCAAAAAGCCCTCCGCCCCCTCGGTTGTAAAGTTGGGTGAGATCGAGACGTAATCTGCAACACATCGAGCGAACATCCTCAGGTTTCATCTCAGAATTTATGTAATTTGCAAAATAATTCGTTCCGTATTTTGCTGAGGCTTCAAAAATTCCATCGAAAGCAGGTTCATCCCAGGGAAAATCTTTTGTAATGTTTATCGTTGGAATTGGGAAATGGAATGGCCTTCCTTTTGCATCCCCTTCCATGTAAACTTCGTAGAGGGCTTTGTCAAAAATTTTCATTTCTTCCTCAAATTCTCCATAAGTTTTATCTTGCGGCTTTCCTCCAATGATCACTGGCATTTTCGCAAACACTGGAGAGGGTTTTAAATCTAAAGTGATGTTAGTGAAGGGACATTGGAAACCCACCCTTGTAGGTATTGCCATA
>Ga0272445_1002847_pt1 | contig 11336 bp, 9 predicted proteins | sample YNPCB0031_FD_194404 | JGI IMG/M metagenome (GOLD analysis project Ga0272445, IMG submission 194404) | Hot spring sediment microbial communities from Yellowstone National Park, WY, United States - YNP-CB-003-1 | ecosystem: Environmental > Aquatic > Thermal springs > Hot (42-90C) > Sediment... | reverse complement strand
CCTCTTTTATCCTTCTGACCTTCTCTATGTATTCCTCCCTGTTCAAGGAGAAACCCTTCAAGCTCAGTTTAAAAGGCTTGGGTCTTAGTTCAAACTCAACGGGCTCTCCCACCTCTACAAACACAATGGAAGGGAAAGAGAACGCCTTTACCTTTACACCAAGGGTCTCCTCTGAAAGCTTATAAGAGATAACCACAAAACCCTGTCTTTCCTTTAACTCCAAAAGGGAGTTGAAAAACTTCACTTCCTTGATGGGAAATTTATAAAGTTTGTTAGACTTTCCTAAAAATCCGCCCGATGCTAAGATCATTCAAAGGTTCTTCTGCCAAGCTTGAACCATCTCTGGGTCTATATCCACCAAAACGACCTTTTTTAGGCTCTTGGGTTTGAAGTTTTTTATTTCCTCAAGCATTGCCCTTGCGGAGAGTTCCTTGGAAAGTCCGCCCACGCCCGTGCCCATTCCGGGCATCGCCAAGGTCTCAAAGCCCAAGCGGTCCGCCAGCTCCAAGCTTGCCCTTACCGCCTTCCTCACCTTTTCCTCCGCGCTGTCCATGGCGGGCTCTTCCATGGTGGGTGCATGGATCACACCCTTGAATTTTAGCTTGCCTGCGCTGGTAAGCACCGCAGAGCCAACCGGTATTGGTGCCCTTTGCACCGCCTCCTTTTCTATCTCCTCTCCTCCAAACCTCTTTATCACACCAGCCACACCACCACCCATAAGTCCCAAGGAGTTGGCGGGATTGACGATCACATCCGCATCCACCTCAAGGATGCTACCCTTGATTACTTCTATCTGCATGAGATTTAAAATTTTAGCATGAACCTTACGCAGGGATGGGTGCTTTTGGCTTTTGTGGTGATATTGGGTGCCATAATTTTGCCCATTCCTGCCCTGCTTCTTGATGTGCTTTTGGCATTAAGTATAACTTTTTCTTTGACGGTTTTAACGCTTACCGCCTTTATAAAAGAGCCTTTGGAACTTTCAGCCTTTCCCTCCATACTGCTTTTGGGAACACTCCTTAGGCTATCTTTAAACATTGCCGCAGCAAGAAGGATTCTACTTTACGGTCATGAGGGCACCTCTGCCGCGGGGCACATAATAGAGGGCTTTGGTAAGTTTGTTGTGGGTGGGGATGTGGTGGTAGGTTTGGTGGTATTTTTGATCTTTATAGTCATAAACTTTGTGGTTATTACAAGGGGTGCGGAGAGGGTCTCGGAGGTGGCAGCGAGATTTACCTTGGACGCCATGCCCGGAAAGCAGATGAGCATAGACGCGGACCTAAACGCAGGCCTGATCTCTGAGGAAGAAGCCCGTAGGAGAAGGGCACAGTTAGAGCAAGAGGCATCCTTTTACGGTGCCATGGACGGTGCCAGCAAGTTCATAAGGGGAGACGCCATTGCAGCATTGATAATACTCTTTTTGAGCTTGGTGGGTGGTCTTATAGTAGGCATAGTCCTTAAAGGCCTGCCCTTTTCTGATGCGGTCTCTACCTATACCCTGCTAACGGTGGGCGAAGGTCTTGCAAGCCAAATACCCGCTTTGATGCTTTCCACTTCTGCAGGTATAGTGGTAACAAAGTCCTCCTCCAAAGATCAGCTGGGAAATGTTCTGCTTCAGGAGTTTTCCAAAGAGCCCAGGGTGTTCCTCTTCTCCTCCGCCCTCCTGGCGTTTATAGGGCTTATCCCGGGATTTCCTAAGATTCCCTTCTTCTTCATGGCTGGGCTTTTAGGAGGACTTTACTATCTGCTGAAAAAGAGCATTCAGGAAAGGGAGCTAAAAGAGCTGGAAAAGCTTTTGGTGGAACAGAAAAAGCCACCCGAAAAGACGGAGGAGGAGGTTGTCACACAACCAGAGACCCTTGCCTTTGAAATAGGCTATGGGCTTGTGCCCCTGGTGGATGAGTCTCAGGGTGGAGACCTCCCGGAGAGGATAAAATCCATGAGAAGGCAGATAGCCCAAGAGTTTGGTGTGGTGGTTCCTTTGGTGCATATAAGGGACAACCTACGCCTCAGACCCTATCAATACAGAATACTCGTAAGGGGGCTTGAGGTCAGTAGCTACGAGGTAATGCCAAACAGATACTTGGCAATAGACTTGGGGAATGTGAAGGGAAGCATTGAGGGTGTGGAAACCCACGAGCCTGCCTTCAACTTAAAAGCCTACTGGATCACAGAGGACGTGAGAGAAAGGGCTCAAAGGCTGGGCTACATGGTGGTGGATGTAAGCACCGCCATAATTACACATCTTTCTGAAGTAATAAAGAGAAACCTTCACGAGATCCTTGGTAGGGGTGAGGTTATAGACCTGGTGGAGAACCTTACCAGAAAGTATCCAAAGGCTATGCAGGGGCTCGTGCCGGACGTCATACCCATCTCTATCCTACACAGGACATTACAGAACCTTTTAAGTGAGGGCATCCCAATAAACGACCTTCTAACCATAGTGGAAACCTTGGCAGACTATGTGGAACAAACAAAGGACCCAGACCTGCTTACTGAATATGTCAGGCAGAGGCTTGCAAAGAGGATCACGAGGCTATATTTAACGGACAATGTCCTTTACACACTGATAATCTCTCCAAGGTTGGAGGCAAAGCTTAGTGCATACTTGCAAGAGGGAAAGGAGGAGGAGTTCCTTGACCTGCTTATAAACAAAATATATCCCAAGCTAAACTCAGAAATTTCAGAGTTTGTCCAATACCAAGCCAAACCAGTGTTAATAACCGCCACAAACCTGAGAAGGCACATCAAAAAAGTCCTATCCGCATACCTCCCCCAACTTGCGGTTTTATCTTATAATGAACTTGACAGACAGGTAAATCTAAAAGTTCTGGGTGTCGTAGATGAAGATTAAAAAATTGGTGGTGGATTCCCTTCAGGAGGCGGTGGAGGAAGTGAGAAACCTCTACGGACCAGATGCCACCATACTATCCACAAGGATCATAAAGAAAAGGCTGATACCCTTTTTGCCCTTTATCTCCCGTTCCCAATTGGAGGTTACCATAGGCATCCCAGACACAGAAGACTTTTCTAACCATCTTAAAAGCCAAGAGAGTGTTTATGAAGAGATCAACAAACTAAAAGAAAGCCTAAGGGAAGTGGTTGAATTAGTTAAAAAACAGAAGATAGAGCCTTCAGAGGAAACAAGGTCCATAGAAAGCGAATACTCCCTAAGGGCGCTAAATCTCATGAACAAACTTATAAACAGAGGTGTCGCAAGGGATGTGGCAAAGGCGATCATTGACGCAGGGTGTGGGTATGACTACGAGTTAAGGCGTTTGGACCTGAAGGGCGAAACTTACGAATCCTTAAAGATGGGCCTTGAAAGCAACTTGAATTTGGTCAAGGATTTTGAAAGTTCCCTAGAGGACTTTAAGATCATCGCCTTGGTGGGTCCAACGGGTGTGGGGAAAACTACAACGATGGCAAAGCTCGCCCATTACATAAAGGAGCTTGGGAAAAAGGTAGGTGTTATAACCATAGATAGCTACAGGGTGGGTGCAGTCCAGCAGCTAAAAACATTTATTAGCATTATGGAATTGCCCTTCAGAACCGCAGACACTCCTCAAAGATTAAGGGAATGCGTAGGAGAACTTTCTTCCATGGATGTTGTGCTTGTGGATACCGGTGGAAGAAGCCATTATGATGACATCAAGGTAAAGGAGCTTGTGCCCTTTTTTAACAAACTGCCCACCTTGGAAATATACTTTACAGTGAGCGCCAACATGGACGAAAGGGTAATGGCGGAAGCGTTGGAAAGATTTAGTGTATTGCCCATAAGAGGGCTTATATTCACCAAGATGGACGAAACCATATACCACGGTTATGTTTTGAACCTTGCCTACCGCACCAAACTGCCCATACTCTGCTGGACAACTGGACAGCGTGTTCCAAAGGACCTGGTAATGGCAAACTATGAATACCTTGCCAAGCTCTTTCTGAAGGTGGAAGAGTAATGGAACTACAGACCATGCCCCTGAAGGTTTTAGAAGGGAAGGAAAGACCTACGGGTTACATATCCGTTGCCAGCGGAAAGGGTGGTGTAGGAAAGACAATAATCACCATAAACATAGGAAGGATCCTTTACTCTAACGGCAAAAAGGTCCTGCTTATAGATGGAGACCTTGGACTGAGCAACATACATCTAATGCTTGGTATAACCCCACCAAAAAACCTCTATCATTTCTTCACAGGGGGTGCATCCCTTGAAGAAGTAGTTGTCCCCATAGAGGAGGGCTTTGACTTCATCTCAAGTGGGAGCGGTATAAGGGAGTTGGTAAATATGCCCTTTGGCAGGCTCAAGACTTTAATTCAAAGGCTTCAGGAGTTTGCAGAAGGACGCTACGATTGGGTCATCTTTGATACGCCACCGGGCATACACTCAGACACCATAGCCATAGTTTCCTCTTCCCAAATACCCATATTGATCACAACGCCAGAGCCCACCGCTATAGCTGATGCCTACGGTCTTATAAAGGTTATAAACTCAGAGGAGGGGCTGAAGGAGTTTTTCTTGATCGTCAATAAAGTATTCTCAGAGGAAGAGGGTAAAAAGGTCTATGAAAGCATAAGGCTTGTGTGTCAAAAATTCACCACCGCAGAACCAAAGTATGCGGGTAGTGTAAAATACCACCCAAAGCTAATAAAGAACATAATAGGACAGAACCCCTTCAACGACGAACTGATAATAGAGCTAACCAGCGTATTAAACAGGCTTTCCTTGGTGCAAGCAAAGCAAAAGGAGGGCTTTTGGGAAAGGCTTTTGGCAAAGCTAAAAAGAGGTGGTTAAAATAAATTAAATGCTCAATCACAATGTGTTTATTGCACTGCTACATTTTCCTGCCATGGATAGAGAGGGAAGAACCATAATAACCTCCTTTACCACCATGGACCTGCACGATATAGCAAGACCCGCCAGAGCTTATGAGATAAACACCTTTTACATAGTCCAGCCGGTAGATGCCCAAAGGGCTGTAATAAAAAAACAGATAGAGTATTGGTCTTCGGAAGAAGGTCTAAAGACAAACCCAACCAGGGCGGAAACGGTTGGCCTTGTTCGGCTCGCTTACAATTTGGAGGAGGTTATAGAGGATATCCAAGATAGCAGAGGAAGAAAGCCAAAGCTTGTGGGCACAGACGCAAGAATCTATCCAAACACCGTAAGCTATGAGTTTTTAAAAAGGGAGATAGAAAAAAGACAGGGGGACTTTTTAATCCTTTTCGGCACAGGTTATGGCATTCCCCCAGACCTTATGAGGACCTTTGACTACATACTGGAGCCCATTTACGGTGCGGGAGATTGGAACCACCTTTCGGTGAGAAACGCCTGCGCCATAATACTGGATAGACTTTTTAGCAAAAACAGGTGTTAGTATGCTATACCATCTTTCCTTCTATCTAAAGGACTTCTTCTTTGGTTTTAATGTTTTCAAATACATAACTTTTCGGTCCTTTTTGGCTATAATGCTTGCCTTCTTTCTAACTTTACTGCTAACGCCCATTTTCCTAAAAAAACTGAAAGCCCTTCAGAGACTTTTTAAGGGATATGTGCGGGAATACACACCCGAGGGGCACACCGTCAAAAAACTGGTGCCCAACATGGGTGGATTAGTGATACTTATATCCGTCCTTCTGTCCTCCATCCTTCTCATGAGGTTGGACCTTGCCTACTTTTGGGTGATCTCCTTTTGCATTCTCGGCTTTGGGCTCATAGGTCTTTGGGACGATTATACCAAGCTAAAGAACAAAAAGGGTATATCTGCAAAGGCTAAGTTCTCAGCCCAGGTGCTCGTGGCATCCTTCACCGCCTTTGCCCTTTATGAATTTACCAGCGTGGGCACAAAGCTATACTTTCCTCTCTTTAAAAACCTTCAAATAGACTTGGGGCTTTTTTACATACCCTTTGCGGTTTTGGTGATCATAGCTACATCTAACGCGGTAAACCTTACCGATGGGCTTGATGGGCTTGCGGTTGGACCTGTTATGACCACTGCCGCATCCTTGGGTGTAATAGCTTACGCAGTAGGACACGCAAACATTGCCAAGTATTTAAACATTCCCTATGTACCCTATGCGGGAGACCTTACAGTTCTGTGCTTTGCCGTAGTGGGGGCGGGGCTTGGCTTTTTGTGGTTCAATGCCTATCCAGCCCAGCTTTTTATGGGGGATGTGGGCGCCTTAGCCCTTGGCGCTGGGCTTGGGGTAATAGCCCTCGTAGCCAAGGCGGAACTCATATTGCCCATAGCGGGGGGGATTTTTGTCTTTGAGACCCTGAGCGTGATCCTTCAGGTGGCATACTTCAAGCTTACCAAGGGCAAACGGCTCTTCAAAATGGCACCCTTCCACCACCATTTGGAGCTCTCTGGCATTCCAGAACCCAAAATCGTAGTTAGGCTCTGGATCGTTTCCATCCTGCTCAGCGTTTTGGCGGTGGCGACCCTAAAGCTGAGATAAAAGCCTTTCCACCAGAGCATTGGGCGGTTTGTCTGTCTTCAGTCTGACGTGTGCCAGCCTATAGACCTTTTCCCTCTCCTCCATTAAAGCCCTCAAATAATCCATGCCTTTCTTCAAAAGAGGTCTCCCCTCTTGGTGGGCACACCTTTGCAAAAAGGTTTCAAAGTCTAAATCCAGCCATACCACCAAGCCCGCCGACTTCATAGTCTCCATGGCAATTTGATCAGCACCAAGCCCTCCCCCTGTGCTAACCACAACCTTTTCTTTTTTCAAAAACTCCTCTAACACCTTCTTTTCAAGACTTCTGAAGTATTCCTCCCCCCTGTCTTTAAATATCTCTTCTATGCTTTTGCCTTCCCTCTCCTCTATCACTTGGTCTATGTCCCAAAAGGTGTAGCCAAGCTTATTAGCCAATAGTTTTCCCACCGTGCTTTTTCCACTGCACATAAAACCCACCAAAAAGATGCGGGCGTGCTTCATAGAAAAATCTCTAAGATGGCTTGCATCTCCGCAGTGAGCAAACCCAAGGCTTGAAGTTGGGATGCTACCTCTTGCCCTTTTGTTTCTATAAGTTCCCTTAATCCTTCCCCCAACTTTTGGTAAAAGCCGTCTTTGTCCTTATAATCGTCGCACATTTGAAAGAGAAGACCAAAGTTCATGCCCACCCTTTCTAAATCATTGACAAGCTCATCCCTCTTCGCGATCAGACCACCCAATACAAAACAGGCGGAAAATAGCTTTGCGGTCTTCTTCATGCTTATCTGCTCAGGCTCTCCCAGTTTTCGGACATCCATCACCTGCCCACCCACCATACCTTTTGCACCCACACTCTTGCTGAGAAGGTTTATCACCAAAAGTAGCCTGTCCGCTTCCAAGGATCTAAAGTTATTTTTATCAGAGAGCACCTCAAAGGCTAAGGTTAGCAAAGCATCTCCTGCAAGAAGCGCCAAGTCCTCTCCAAAGAGCACATGGCATGTGGGCTTTCCCCTTCTGTATTGGTCGTTATCCAAAGGGGGTAGGTCATCGTGTATTAGGGAGTAGTTGTGAATGAACTCCACCGAACAGCCAACGGTTATAGCATCCTCAAGGTCTCCACCAAGGGCTACAGCCACCGCACACACGATAAGAGGTCTTAGTCTTTTACCTCCCTGAAGGGGATAATATGCCATAGCGGACTGTAAAATCGGCGGTTCAATACCCTCAAGAAATCCCTTTAGCCTTTCCTCTAACCTTTCCTTCCAGTCTATAAGCAGATTTTCACCGATCAAGATCTTATAATTATACTCACTAAGGTGAATGGGTACATAGAAAAATTAGTCATTGAGGGGTTTAAGTCCTACGGAAGGCAGAGGATAGAAATTCCCTTAGGGGAAGGCTTTATTGCAGTGGTAGGCCCCAACGGTGCGGGCAAATCCAACATAGGAGACGCCATATCCTTTGCCTTGGGAATAGCCACCTCCAAGGCTCTTAGGGCAAAAAGCCTTTCCTATCTCATCTTCAGCAAGGATGGAGAAAGGGCAGATTATGCCTATGTGGAGGTGCATTTTAAAAATTTTGGTGCCTTTCCTGTGCCAGAGGAGGATGTGGTAATCTCCCGCAAGGTTTATAGAGACGGTAGGAGTGTTTTTAGGATCAACGGGCAGGTGGTCAAAGAAAGAGAACTTTCTGACTTTCTCTCAAAGGCGGGCATATATGAAAACGGCTACAACGTGGTCCTTCAGGGGGATATTGTAAGGTTCCTGAAGATGACGCCCGTAGAAAGAAGAAAGCTCATTGAAGAGGTGGCAGGCATAGGCGAATATGAAGAGAGAAAGCAAAAGGCACTAATCCAACTTGGGGAGGTGGAGCTAAAGCATAGGGAGCTAAAGCTTCTTATAGATGAAATGGAAGTGCAGATGGAAAAGCTTGCCAAAGAGGTGGAAAGGATAAGGCTATACAGAGAATTCTCCCAGAGAAAAAGGAACTTAGAAATAAAGCTGTTTTCAAAGGAGCTTTTAAAGGTCCTTGAGGAGAAAACTTCCACAGAGCAAAGACTTATGAGCTTGGAGGAGGAACTAAGGGAACTAAAGGCAAAAGCCCAAAAACTCCAAGAAGAAGCATCCGCTTTAGAGGAGGAGCTTTCCTCCCTGAGGGCTACTATGCTTCCTTTCAAAGAAAAAACGGGAAGGTTGAGCGAAAGGTTAGACCTTATCCAAAAAGAAACGGAGGATAAATACAAAGAGATTGAAAGATTGCAAGAGGATGTAGAAAACGAAAGAAGGAGAATAGCGCACTTAGAGAGGGATTTAGAGGTCTTATCCCAAGAGGAAGAGGAACTCAAGGATGTCCTCCGTCAAAAGGAAGAGGAGGTTCAAAGGCTTCAGGGGGAGTTTGACGCAATAAACCAGGAACTAAAGGAAAAGGAAAGGGAAATGCAAAGTGCCTTTGAGGAGATGCATCAAACGGAAGAAAAGGTGCATGCGATGTCAAAGGCCATTGAGGAAAAGAAAAGGGAAGCGTCCGCCTTGGAGCTAAAAATAAGAGAGTTGGAGCTGAAGGAGGAGAGGGTAAGGGAAGAGCTGAGAAATTTAGAAGAGGAGCTAAAAAAGGTTAAGGGCAGTCTTGGAGAGGATGTTCTGAGTAAAGAGAATTATCAAAAAATGCTAAGAGAAGAGGAGTTTGCCCAAAAAAGGCTGAGGGCTAAGCTGGAGGATGTGGAAAACCAGCTGAAAAAGCTCAGGGCAGAGAGGGAGGATGTTCTGCAGGAGCTGGCGGTCCTTAGAGAAAAGCTTAGGTCTGCAGAGCAGGACTATCTTCCCTTTGAAGACATAGAGGGTGTTTATGGAAGGGTAGCGGACTTAATAAAGGTTAAAGACTATGAATACCTTAGGGCGGTGGAAGTAGCCGGTGGGCAAAGGCTCTCCTTTGTGGTGGTTGAAGACGAAGAGACCGCAAAAAGATGCATCCAAAGATTAAAAGAAACCAAGGGCGGTAGAATGAGCTTTATCCCACTTAACAGAATAAAGGAACAAACCTTGCCACCCTTTCCAAGAACCCGTGGTGCGGTGGTTATTGACTATGTGGTAAATCTGGTGGAATACGACAGAAGGTTTGAAAAGGCAATAAGGTTTGTCTTTGGAGATACATTGGTGGTGGAAAACTTTGACAGTGCAAAGGCTCTGGGTATCGGAAATTATAGGATGGTTAGCCTGGATGGAGAGCTCTTTGAAAAGACGGGTGTAATAAGCGGAGGACACTGGGAATCAAGGGCAAGCTTGGGCAAAAGTTTTTATGAAGAAAAGGTCCAGCAGTTGGAGGAAGTTTTAGAAAGGTTAAAGGAGAGTGTCTCAGAAAAGGAAGCCTTAGCCAAGAGCCTGAGGGACGAGCTGGTGGAAAAGGAAGGAGTTGTAAAAATCCTTGAAAGAAGACTAAAAGATGTGGAACAAAAACATAAAGAGGGTTTTGAAAGAATAAAGGGCTTGGAAGAGAGACTGAAAAAGGGTAAGGAGTATTTAAAGACGCTGGCGGAGGAAAAGGAAAACGCCCAAAAAAGAAAAAAGGAGTTGGAAGAGGAACTCTCTTACCAAGAGGAAAAGTTAGAAAACCTAAGGTTCAGATACTCTTCCCTTTTGAAGATCGCCAAAGAATCTGGCTTGGAAGCCATAAGAGAAAGGGCAGAAAGACACGGAAAGCTCTTGGAAAGAAAAAAGGAAGAGCTATTTTCCCTAAAGCTAAAGGAACAAGAAATCGCCCAACAAAGGCAAAACCTACTCCAAGAGATCAACCAAAGAAGGGCAAGGGTTGAAGACCTAATACAAAACATAGAAAATGCCCAAAAAAGGATAAGAGGGCTAAACCAAGAGAAGGAAAGGATAGAAGAGGAGCTAAAGGATATAAACCTTCAGGCTTATGAGCTCTACAAAAGGGTAGATCAGTTAGAGAACCAGCTCAGGGAAATCACCTCCCTCCTTGGTCAAAAAAGGATGTCCATAGACCTAAAAACCGAGGAGAGGATAGAGATAGAAAGGGAACTTTCCAAGCTAACAGACAGGCAAGATCAACTCCTTGAAAGGTTAAGAGAACTTGGGCAGGATGAACCGCTAGGCCAGGTGCCAGAAGGCTACAGCAAGCTAAAGGATGAGCTTTCAAAGGTAGAAAGGGAGCTGAGCCTTTTGGGCAACATAAACTTTAAGGCGGAGGAAGACTACCAAGAGTTCAAAAACAGGCATACAGACTATGTGGAAAGGGACAAAAAGCTGTTGGAGGAGAGAAAGGCAATAAAGGAGCTCTTGGAGGAGATTGAAGGCAAAAAGTTAACCGCTTTCCTTAAGGCTTATGAGCAGATAAACAAGAGCTTTTCCAAGATTTTTGCCAGCCTGTCTCCCGGAGGGAGGGCCTACATGCAGTTGGAGAAGGAAGATAATCCCTTTGAAGGGGGTATAAACTTGGTGGTAAAACCAAGGGGCAAAGAGGTGCAATATTTGGAGGAGATATCTGGTGGTGAAAAGACGCTGTGCGCCCTATCCTTGATCTTTGCCCTGCAGGATTATAAGCCCTCCATCTTTTACTACTTTGATGAGGTGGATGCTCACTTGGACGAGGCAAACGCAAGGATGGTGGGAGAACTTATAAAGGAGAGGTCCAAGACAGCCCAGTTTATAGTGGTTACGCTAAGGGAGATTTTGGCAAGCTTTGCGGACAAGTTAATAGGGGTGAGCAGTAGAGGGGGAATTTCAAAGGTATTCCCCCTCAAAAATCTTACTCACTCTCTTGACTGAAGAGCGCCTCCAACTTTTCCTTCTTCTTGATGGGCTTTATGTAAGGCTTGTCGTCCTTTACCCTTATTTCCACCACATCCACATCCTGAAGGCTACCTTTTAGAAGTTCCTCCGCAAGCAAGTCTT
>Ga0272445_1002844_pt1 | contig 11354 bp, 9 predicted proteins | sample YNPCB0031_FD_194404 | JGI IMG/M metagenome (GOLD analysis project Ga0272445, IMG submission 194404) | Hot spring sediment microbial communities from Yellowstone National Park, WY, United States - YNP-CB-003-1 | ecosystem: Environmental > Aquatic > Thermal springs > Hot (42-90C) > Sediment... | reverse complement strand
ACGGTCACGGTCTCTTTCTCGCTGAGCACAGGGGGCGTTAGTATCGGTTTGGGCGTGGGTAAAGCGAGTACGCCTGTAGGAACCCTATCGATAAGAGCGGGCACTTGGCAGCCGGGGTACATGGTTAAAGTAGAGTCGAGCGACGGCAGCTACGTAGTCACGCGCTGCAATTGGGTTAGCCCATAATCAATATTTTTACTTTATTATTTTACCTTACCAGGATTTTTTGTAAGGGCTAGCTCAACCTTGATCGTCTGTTACCTCAGCCAGCTCGCGCAGCACTTTCACCAATGTGAACGCGCAACTACTGTCTTCTTTCTTGACGAAGTATTGCCCCTCCCTTTTCGGGCTCCAACGGACTCCCTTGGACGAGAGGTGGACAGCGGCAACGTGCGGTAGAGGGCAGAAGCGGTCGCACGCCGCCAGCGAGAAGGGGCACGCCGCCACCCTAACGCGCAGCTCCTCCGCGCCGGCCGTCACCTCGGCTTCGACCCCGAAGGCGGAGAGCAGCTCTCTGACGGAAGCCGCTTCGTCGTCGGAGGCTTCTAGGCGGAGCTCGCCGAGCACTCTGGATGCGGCCTCCTCGGCAGCCACCTTGGAGAGCCCGACGGTCAGCACTTTCAAGCTGTTGAGTTTTTCAATGAACGCTTTGAGGAACCTTTCTCTCGCCTCGATAGCTCCACAGTTACTCACACTAGCGTGGGAGGGCTCGGCCTTAAAAAGGCGCGCGTGTAGCCAAACTGTGGTTCACCTAAAAGTACATGTGGAAGCGGACGCTGCTAGCTCAGGTTGTAGGAGCGCAGTTGCCTACCTGACTTCGGAGGAGCCATTCGAGGGTGTTCTCGAGCTGAGGCTGAGGGAGGGTATCGCTGTTACGGGTTGCTGGCCGCGTTGGCCCGACGAGATGAGCGAGCGGTCGGCTGTATGGAGGGTCGAACCATACACTAGGCGTTTCGGCAATCGCGTTCTCTACTCGTTTGGCGTCCGGCTCGACCTTGAGGGGATGGTTGAGCTCTCCGCGGCGGTAGACAGGTGGCTGGCGGAGGGCTGCATAGTTGAGCTTGAAGCGCGGAGGAAGGGCGGCTTGAGAGCGGTAGTTGGGCCTTTAGCGCGTAGCTACAGGGTTCTGAGCTCTAAGGGTATTCTGCGAGCGGTTGAAGCGGCGCCTTTCACTTACCTTGTGCTCGAAGGAGACTGCGTGGCTGTTCGCCTCCACACGGAGGAGCAGGGCGTGCTGGCTGGGCACCTCGAGTATCAGCCTTCTTTTGAGGAGCTACCGTTCGAGTTGGAGCTGAAGGGGTTCACTGTAGCTAGCGTGGAGAGCGTGCTCCTAGCTAGGCTCGAGGATCTCCACGTTTAGAATTCGGGCGTGCGCTATCCTTTTAAATTATGCACCGGCCCGCTTTCGCATGGCGAGCGGGAAAACCTCGCGCATCCCCGAGTTCTACAAGAAACCTATCGAAGAGAGGAGGAGGATTGTTGCCGAGTTCGCGGGCTTGACAGAGGAGGAAGTCAAGCTGATCGGTAACTTCGGCAACCTCGACCCAGAGATTGCGGACAGGATGATCGAAAACGTGATCGGGGCGATGAGCTACCCGCTGGCTGTCGCTACGAACTTCCTCATAAACGGGAAAGAGTACCTGGTGCCGATGGTTATCGAGGAGGCAAGCGTCGTTGCAGCGGCGAGCAACGCGGCTAGGCTCATGAGGAGGGATGGGGGCATCAAGTCCAGGACCACAGGCCCGCTGATGATCGGGCAGCTCCAGGTAATCGGTCTCAAAGCGCCATATTACGCTAGAGCTCTCGTCCTCGAGCACAAAGACGAGATCATCCAGGCGGCCAACGAGGTGGACGCGACGCTCATCAAAGTCGGCGGGGGTGCTCGCGACGTCGAAGCTAGAGTCGTCGAGGGGCCTAAAGGCCCGATGCTAGTGGTCCACCTCATCGTCGACGTGCGGGACGCGATGGGTGCTAACACGGTGAACACGATGGCAGAGATGGTTACGCCTCTCGTGGAGCGCATTACCGGCGGTAAGGTTCTCCTTAGGATAATTTCCAATTTAGCTGACAGGAGGCTTGTACGCTCGTGGGTCAAGGTCTACAAGGAGGACATTGGGGGCGAAGAGGTGGTTGACGCGATCGTGGACGCTTGGGCTTTCGCCGCCGCGGACCCCTACCGCGCGGCTACCCACAACAAGGGGATCATGAACGGTGTCATCGCGGTAGCGCTCGCTACCGCGCAAGATCACAGAGCGATCGAGGCTGGCGCCCACGCGTACGCCGCCCGCGAGGGCAGGTACAGGCCTTTAAGCGTGTGGGAAAAGGACGCGGACGGCAACCTGGTCGGCTCTCTCGAGATGCCGATGGCTGTCGGCACGATCGGCGGTGCCACGAAAGTGCACCCGGTGGCGCGGGTTGCTCTCAAGATCCTGGGCGTGAAGAGTGCAACTGAGCTAGCTGAGGTGATGGGTGCGGTCGGCTTGGCTCAGAACTTTGCCGCGCTTCGCGCGCTTGCGACGGAAGGTATCCAGCGCGGCCACATGAAGCTTCACGCGAGGAACCTGGCGATGATGGCTGGTGCACGAGGTGAGCTGGTCGACAAAGTGGTGGAGATCATGGTGAGAGAAGGCAAGGTGAACTTCGCTTACGCGCAGGAGCTGGTGCAGAAGCTCTCTGCCGAGGGCGAGGCCGACCGGAAGGGGTAAACGGCTCGAGCGCTAAGCCAGCGACCGCGCCGGCAAACCATTTATACGTCGATCAACCTCTTTTCTCGATGAGAGCTAAGGTAGGGCTCGTCTTCTCTGTCATGCCGAGAGAGGTTGCCACGTGGCCCCACAAGGGCTTCGACTACGACGCTCGCGTAGCCTACCTCTCCCGAGCCATCCGGGAAAGCCTTCCAGATGTAGAGTGGGTCGAGCTCGCCGCTAAGAGCCCGGCGGAGTTCAAGGAGCCACCGGGTGTGGGCGCTTACGCGGTCGTGATCGTAGGGATCTGGAACGGCGTGCCCATGCGCGTAGCGGAGACCGGAAAGCCGACCCTGCTCATCGACGACCTGTACGGCGGCAGCGGCGAGTTCCTCCTAACTCTCGCCGCCGCCAGCAAGAAAAGCCTCAAGGTCGCGGGTGTCGCCTCCTCCAACCTCTCCGACGTGGTCAAATCCCTCCGGGCGCTAGCCGCTGTGGATATGCTAGCTCGCTCGAAACTTCTAGTTGTAACGAGTGTGAGCGGTGAAGCGTTCGAGAAATCGAGCAAGCTGGTGGTTGAGCGCGTGGGTACAACGCTCGTGCAGGTGAAGCCGGAGGAGCTGGTCGCCGAGTACGAGCGCGTGAGCGAGAGCGAAGCCGAGCCTGTGGCGCAGCGCTGGATCTCGAGAGCGTTAGCTGTCGTCGAGCCGAGCCGCAGCGAGATCCTGAAGTCGGCTCGAATGTACATCGCCATGAGGAGGCTGCTGGAGAAGCACGGAGCCCAAGGGATCACGATCGACTGCCTAGGCCTTTTCTACGGCGGCAAGCTCCCCGCGTACCCGTGCCTCGGCTTCGTCGAGCTCCTCAACGAGGGCTTCGTCGCGGCGTGCGAGGCGGACATCGACTCGGCTTTAACGCAGATGCTGATCCAGTACGCGACGGGGAGGCCCGGCTTCATCTCGGACCCCGTCATCGACCTCGGCTCGCGGTGGATAGTGTACGCCCACTGCCTAGCCGCCACTAGAGTCTACGGTCCCCAGGGCCCCGAGGTGCCCTACAAGATCAGGTCGCACGCAGAGGATCGAGCTGGCGCTTCTCTCCAGGCTTACTGGCCCGTCGGAGAACCTGTGACGACGTTCAAACTGAACGTGGCCGAAGGGGCTGCAGCGATCCACAGCGGTGTGATCGCAGCGAACGTCGAAGAGGAGAAAGCTTGCAGGACGAAGGTCGCAACCGTGTCCAACGTCGAGAGGATACTGGACAACTGGAACAGGGCGGCGAACTTCGGGTGGCACAGGGTCAGCGTAGTCGGAGACTTCAGAAGAGAGCTAGTAACAGCAGCGAAGCTGCTCGGCTTCAGAGTGTTCGAGGAAGATAGGTAGCTTCGGCTGCGAATCGGCAAGACCTGCGCACAAGCAACTGGCGCACCGCGGGGCGCGAGGCGCGTGTCCATCAATGTTTGCAATGAGAGTTAACGGTTACGGGAGGGCAAAGCTTTCGCGGCAAGAGATGTGAACAAAGTATTTTAAGTATAAAAGTAAGCTTTAAAATCGCTCATACGCATGCGATGCTATATGCCAGGAAGGTTGATTTGGATCCCGCTCGCGCTCGCCTTATTATCTTTCATCGCTTTCGCGGCTCCTCAACAAGAGCTGACGATCAGAGTTTCCGGCGATCCCGGCGCCGCAAATACCACCTTATTCCTTACGCTATCCGCGGGCAATAGCACATGGAGTGAGCGGTGCGACCTCGCCGGGGGGGTCTGCACGATACCCTTGAGCGCGGAGGCCCCTACCGTCGTAGCTGCTCGCTTCACGGGCGGCTACGCTGCTGTGAGGGTCCGCGGGGCTGGCGAAGCTTCGTGGAGCGGCGATCTCTGGCAGGGCTTCTGGCGGCCGGAGCTACAGGTTTCCCTGGTTCTTACGGATCAAGGAGTCGAGTCCCGCTTTAGGGTTCAGCCGGGGAGGGTGAGCGATAGGCTCAGCTTGGATATCGAGGCTAGGAAGGTCTGCGTGGTGGCTATCAACACGAGCAGCGCTATTGAGGGGATAGACATTTTCGTTCCCTCTAGGTGGCGGTTCGCGGCCCGCGAGGTCAACGGGGCATTCTACGTTGTCGTGCCCCAGGGAGCGCAGCTCCAGCTTGGCGTAAGCGTCGCCGAGGACACGGCTTTAGGTAAGCTGCTAGCCCGCATCGTGTCGTACGGTGTTGCTCAACGCCCCGGCTACTGGCGGGGGCTCGTCGTAACCTGCCCTGTCGCCTGCGGCGACGCTAACGCGAGCTTAGCATACTTCCTGGTGAGGGGTGTTAGGGTTGCGCTTGAGAGCTACTTGGCGAGCGAGAGGTCCCTGGCGGGTAGGATCGGCTACGACGTGAGCAACTACCTTGAGGACGCGGAGTTCGCGCTCGTAACTCTGCGCGAGAGCGAGAACGCTTTCGAGAGAGGCGATATGGAGGTGGGGAGAGCCCTTCTCGAGAGGGGTTTAGCGAAAGCCGCTTCGGCGCTCGATGCGTTGAACCAGGCTAAAGCGGACAGCGTACCTTCCTTCCTCTTCCTCTTGACCTTCACGCTCTTCTTCTCGCTGATCGTCGGGAACATCGCCGAGAAGAGGAGGGGGCTCGTGGCGACCGCCGTTTTCGCCGGTCTAGCGGTAGCAGAGCTGGCGCTCATACCCTACGCTAGGATGGCTTTCATCTTCCTAGACCCAGCTACGCTCCAGAGAGCTTCCCCATCTTCGCTCACGCTTTCGCTCGTTACAGCCGCTCTCGGGCTGGTGCTCGTAGGCGCCTTTGCGCTCGGGGCGAAGGGCACGGCGCTCAGCGACTTCTTCTGGTACTCGGTGAAAAGCATGAGGAGGAGGCGGCTCAGGGCTATCCTCACTATAGCCACTATAGCTGTTGTCACAGCGGTTTCCGGCGCTTTCCTCGCCCTCGGCTCCAGCACGGTGGTGAGGGAAGAAACCTTCCCAAGCAGCTTCAGCGGTCTCAGCGTCAGCCACCACCTCACCACCGCAACGTACATCTTCAGGGGCATGGACCAAGCCAACGAGTACATAGTCACGGAGAGCTACGTGCCGCTGTCCCAGGGCGAGGTGGAGTGGCTCTCCAAGGCCGACTGGGTCCAAAAGGTCTACGCTGTGCTCGCGGGCAGGGCGGTCGTCGAGCACGAGGGCTCGAGAGCTCTCGCGCTTATCGTGGCTACCAACGCGACCAAGCTGGACGGTGCGCTCCTATCGGCTAGCCTGGCCGAGCGGCTCGGCGCTAGCGTCGGCTCCACGATAAGCGTGGCTGGGAAGCGGGTCGCTGTAGCTGGAATCTTCAACGACACGTCTACTGTAAAGCTCGCCGACGGCGCGCCGCTCGCAGAGCTTCCCTCCGCTGGCCCTATGGTTCAAGGGGTTGTGATCGCGCCCGTCGAGCTCGCTCCGCGGGGCGCGCAGGTGTACAAGCTGCTGCTGGAGGGCAACCCGCCCAAAGGTTGGAGGGACTCGCTCGTGCGCATGAGCTACACGTGGAGCGGGAACATGACGACCTCCGGCGGAGCGCAGGTGACAACCTACGTCTACGAGTCCTACCGGGTCTGCGAAGCGGGCGGAGGGAGCAGCAGATGCCTCGTTATAGTGGGTGAGTTCGTCCAGGCTTCAGGGGTCCCCGAGTTCACTCTAGTCCTCGTCCTCTCATCCATGGTCGTTGCGGTCTCGCTGCTAGGCTCGATGCACGAAAGGGGTAGAGAGTACTCGACAGCCAGCGCGCTGGGAGCGAGCCCCGCCTACGTCTCGGCGATCGTGCTGGTCGAGGGGTTGAGCTACGGCATCCTAGGCGGCGTGGCTGGCTACGTGCTGGGGCAATTCCTGCAAGCCCTTCTGCCGGCCAGCGCGGTATCGGTCAAGCCGTCGACCTTCAGCCCAATGCTGGCCACGGTGATTGTAGCCATCGTGCCTTCGTTCTTGGGCAGCCTGATCCCGGCGAGAGAAGCTGCGCTCAGGGTTGTGCCGAGCCGCTTGATGCTGAGGAAGCAGGCGGAGGTGCGGGTGTACGAGGACATGGCCGAAGCGAGCGTGCCGCTGCGCATCACAGGGGACAGCGAGGAGTTCGCCGAGTACGTGAAGACGCTCGTCAACAGGCCCCCACCCGTCGGTTGGGGACCGATATACATGCGCGTCGACGTGAGAAAGAGAGATGGTAGGATCGAGTTGATCGAGGCGCTCGTGAGCTTCAGGTCGGAGAGAGCGGCTATGTACCTCGCCAAGATCTACATACCGAGCGGTCCCGGTGAGACAGTAAGGGTAGTGGCCACCTCGCCCACAGGCGAGTGGACCATCGACCACAAAGCTTGCGCCAAGGATTTCATCACCGCGTTGCGCGACGACCTCCTCCGCTACGTGGAGTGGAAGAAGGGGAGGGCGAAACCAGCTCCAGCTAAAACTTTTTAGGAGCGTTTCCGCCGTACGCACCGTGCGGAAGCTTTCAAAGGCTTTTCCCATCCTGGCGGTGCTCGCGGCGTTAGCGGCTTCAGCTCAGCCGAACTACCAGGTCGGGCCTCTCCTTTTCGCCATCAGCAACAGGGGGGCTGTGAGGATCAGCGGCGAAGGCTTCAACCTGGGTACTGGGAGTCTTATGAGCTGGGGCCCCGGCTGGCAGTGGGTCGACAGCTGCAGCTGGCAGGACAGCTGGAGCCTCGTGAGCGGCCCCACGGGCTCCGAGGTCGAGTACGAGGTCGAGTGCTACGCGAAGTGCGCGTTCGCCGAGTTCAGGCCTAAGGTGAAGTACTGGGTTGGAGCGAACGCGACACTGCTGGAGGTGAACCTGACGGTGGTGTCCGACTCCTCGTTCGCTGGGATGGCTTGGACGCTGCAGATACCGATCGAGCGCTTCGCGGGCAAAACCATCTACGCGATCAAAGCCGACGGCTCTCTTGTCCCGTTGAAGCTCAGGGAGCAGCACGTGCCCGGCCAGGCGTCGCTCTTCAGCACCGACAACGCGGTCGGCTGGCTAATCCCCGCCACCAACGAGACCGGCTTAGTGATCGCCGTCGCATCGGACCTGTGGCCCCAAGGGATCATGATCAGCGTGGACGACGAGAGAGAGTGGGCCGGGGGGACCTACGCGCTCAGAAACTGGCTCTCCCAGCAGTTCCAGCTGCCAGCGAACCAGCGCTTAAGGTTTCTCGTGTACTTCACCCCCTACAGCGGCGATCCCCAACCGGCTGTGCAAAAGGCTGTAGAGGTTTCGCAGGCTTTGGCCAAGGGCTCCACGCTAGACGAGGTCAAAGCCGCTGTTATAGGGGAGCTAGGCGTCGAGGAGGCTCGAGCGGCAAGAGTGAGCCCGACAGCCCTCTACGCCCCCTACGCGGTCCTCGCTGCGGCAGCCGTAGCCGCAGTCGCAGTCGTGTACACGTTCATGAGGAGGCGCACGCGCTCTTCTTGAAACCTTCTCTACGCTCGCAGCGTTAGAAGCGCACCCGCAACCGATTTTTACCATTTCGCCTGAGCTAGCTCGTGCAGCCGAAACCTCGGAGGGACGTTGGAAGCTTGATCGCGTCGATGGTTCTCGAGGAAAAAGTCGCCCAGCTGCTCTCCGTCCCCGTCGAGGCTCTCCTTGAGGGTGGAGAGTTCTCAAGGCAGAAGGCTAGGGAGCTGCTCGCCCACGGGATCGGCCAGGTAACGAGGGTTTCCGGCAGCCGCCTAGGCCTCAAACCGAGGGAGGCGGTTCGCCTCGTGAACGCGATCCAGCGCTTCCTGGTCGAGGAAACCAGGCTGGGCATCCCGGCGATCGTCCACGAGGAGTCGCTGGCCGGCTTGATGGCTTCGACCGCTACCTGCTTCCCGCAGGCGATAGCGCTCGCCAGCACCTGGAACCCCGACCTCGTCTTTAAGGTGGCCAGCGAGATCAGAAGGCAGACGCTCCTCGTTGGAGCCCGCCAATGCCTAGCGCCCGTTTTCGATCTATGCCTCGACCCGCGTTGGGGCAGGTGCGAGGAGACCTACGGCGAGGACCCGTACTTGGCCGCGGCGATGGGGGTAGCCTACGTTAAAGGGCTGCAGAGCGGCCTGCGTGACGGCGTTATCGCGACGTGCAAGCACTTCGCCGGTCACGGTTCGCCGGAAGGGGGGAGGAACACGGCTCCGCTGAGGGCAGGTGAGCGGGAGCTGCGAGAGGCGCACTTGTTCACGTTTGAGGCTGCGGTCAAGGAGGCGGGGGCGATGGCGGTCATGCCGGCTTACCACGAGATCGACGGTGTGCCCTGCCACGCAAACAGGCGCCTTCTCGCGGGCGTCTTGAGGGGCGAGTGGGGCTTCAAAGGAATCGTCGTCTCCGACTACTTCGCGATCAGGCAGCTGCAGACTTACCACAGGGTGGCAGCCAGCGACCTCGAAGCCGCCGTCGAGGCGCTCGAAGCGGGCGTCGACATCGAGCTGCCCAGCGGGGACTGCTACAAGCGCTTGATCGAAGCGGTCAGGGAGGGCATCGTTTCCGAGAGGAAAATCGAGGAAGCTGCGGCTAGGGTGCTAAGCGTCAAGCAAGCTCTAGGCCTCTTCGACAACCCCTACGTGGACGAGGGAACTGTGCCGGAGGCGCTGGACAACTCCGCCGCGCGCGAGCTGGCCCGCAAAGCGGCCGCCGAGTCGGCGGTGCTCCTGAAGAACAACGGCGTGCTACCGCTGAGGAGCGTGCGGAGGCTGGCGGTCGTGGGGCCGTGCGCTGACGATCCCCTGTGCATGCTGGGCGACTACCACTACGCCGCCCACTTGGGCTTGGATAAGCCGGGCGTTGAGGTCGTGACAGTGCTCGAAGGCATCAGGAAGCTCGCGCCGCCTGGGACTGAGGTGCTCTACGCTAAGGGCTGCGGCATCCTTTCAAAAGACAGAAGCGGCTTCAACGAAGCCGTTGAAGTCGCACAGAAAGCCGATGTCGTCGTCGCGGTAGTGGGGGAGCGGTCGGGCGGTTTCTGGTTAAGCGGCCGCGAGCAGTGCTCTGGAGAAGGCTTGGATAGGAGCGAGCTCGGACTCCCCGGCGTCCAGGAGGAGCTGCTGCGCGAGCTGGTAGCCGCTGGGAAGCCCGTTGTCGCCTTGGTAGTCTCGGGTAGGCCGCTGGCGCTCTCCCGCGACGTTCTCGAGGGGGTCGCTGCGCTTCTCGAAGCGTGGCACCCGGGCGAGGAGGGAGGTGTAGCGCTGGCGGAGTTGCTCTTCGGCATGCGGAGCCCGAGCGGTAGGCTCCCGATCTCTGTTCCAAAGTCCGCCGGCCACGTCCCCGCCTACTACTGGAGGAAGCCTTCCTCCTTCAACCCGTATGTCGAGTCTGACTCGAAACCGCTGTTCCCCTTCGGCTTCGGGCTTAGCTACACGAGCTTCAGGTACAAGGGTCTGCGGGTGGAGCCGGAGCTCCTCGGTCCCGAGAGCTGGCTGGAGGTTTCCACCGTTGTGGAGAACGTGGGGGAGGTGGAGGGCGCTGAGGTCGTCCAGCTCTACGTCTCGAGAACCTACGCAAGCGTTGCGAGACCGGTTAGGGAGCTCAAGGGTTTCGCCAAGGTGTGGCTCAAGCCGGGCGAGGCGGCGCGCGTGACGTTTAGGGTGCCCGTGGACCTCCTCGCCTACTACGATCGGGAGATGCGGCTAGCCGTCGAAGCCGGCGGGTACAGGGTGATCGTTGCCAGGCACGCCGAGGACGAGGGGCTGCAGGCTGCGGTGAGGGTGGAGAAGGGCTTCACGCTCCCCGCGAGGAGGAAGCTGCTGAGCGAAGTTCGAGTCGAGCGCGCGTTGTAACGCGCGCTCAAGACTAAGCCATTGCCCATTTCTTAGGAAAGGATTTACAGCTTAGAATTCGTCGAGGCTCTAGGAAATATGGGCGCTCGCGCTAAGGTGTCTAGGAAGGGGTTGACTACTGTACCAGCGCGGATAAGGAGGGAGCTAGGTATTGAGGAGGGGGATTTCCTAATCTGGGAGGTGGACAGAGAAAGAGATGTGATAAACGTTAGGGTTGTGAAGAACCCTTTGAAGCACTTAAAAGGCAAGTACAACGACCCTCGGCTCTCGTACGAAATGGTCGAGGGAGTCGCCGACTCGCTGCTGGAGGGTGAGGTTCTCGCCGGTGATAGAGCTGGACATGATCCTCGCGCTACTGAACAGAGCCGATAGACTGCACGCTGCTGCCAGCAGGTTATTCGAAAAGATAGCTAGAGGCGAGTTGAAGAGGGTGGCAGTCGCAGCTTCAGCGTACTTGGAGTTGATGCTTATGATGAGGTTAAAAGGTTTCGATCATAATGAAATCATAAAGAACATCAAAGGCTAGCTGCGCATAACGTGAGACGGTCAGCTCGTGGAATCCCGCATCGCTGCCCCGCACTGCTACCGTGCGACTTCCTGCTTGACGCGTTCGAGCCCGAAAGCTCCTCCCCCTCCGGCTGTGGGAGCAACGCATTTTTACCTTGCAGAAGCATAGGTTGCGTGCTCGACCGCAGGATCTTCTCCAACCCTCCCAGCGAGTACAGGGGTGCGCCGTTCTGGTCGATCAACGACGAGCTCGACCCCGCGGAGGTGGCGAGGCAGGTCCGCTTGATGGCGGACGCCGGCTTCGGTGGCGCTTTCTTCCACGCGAGGGAGGGGCTCGTGACCCCCTTCCTCGGCGCCAGGTGGTTTGAAGCGTTCGAGGCGGCGGTGAAGGCGGCGGAGG
>Ga0272445_1002842_pt1 | contig 11357 bp, 11 predicted proteins | sample YNPCB0031_FD_194404 | JGI IMG/M metagenome (GOLD analysis project Ga0272445, IMG submission 194404) | Hot spring sediment microbial communities from Yellowstone National Park, WY, United States - YNP-CB-003-1 | ecosystem: Environmental > Aquatic > Thermal springs > Hot (42-90C) > Sediment... | reverse complement strand
TGCGAGGAATATAACCACAGCAAACAATGTATATAGGGATCTCTAATCATTTCAACAGCTCTGCAGATGACATATATAAACATAGATAGATGTGGGGAACTAGTGGATCCTAAAGAGAATTCCTGCCTTTTAGGGTTGGGAGGAGGTTGGTACATATTTTATTTAGAATCCATATAATGCCATCACTTCCTTCAATCTTTATACAACAATTTCTGTCTATGCAATAAGATACAGCTGCACATATAATAGCATCTTTTTGGTCTTTCTTTAAATTATCTATATCGATAGAATATCTTATTGAAAGCCTTTGTAGAAGCTCTCTAATAGATCTGCATCCACTATTTAATAAAGCGCTTCTTGGATGAGTTTCATAGATATTGATAATACCTAAAGCCTTTAAATTGTTGATAATCCTAATAGCTCTTAAAGTTAATAGCTTCATATATGAGAATTTTGGTGGAAAAACTCTGAAACCCATAGAAATCATTTTTCTATCAACATCTCTAATACCATTACCTAAATTAAAAGGTTCATCTATAGAGATATAAGGATTGTACTTAGCTATATCACCTACCATTTTCACTATATCATCATCACTATATATACATTTAACAAAGTCAATTCTACATATATCATTACATACAATATATGCGAAGCCGCTACATCTATACTCTTTTGCAGCTAGGTCGATACCTATATAGATTTTACTCAATAGATACACCACTAGAATATTATATAGAGAAACATCACTGACCTCCTCCCCGCCCTAAAAGGCAAGGCTTTCAGTTGTAATAATGAACAGAATCAGAGCTTATAAACCTAACTCCTAAACATCAGCTACGAAACAGCCCCACTACTACACTAGCTATGTTTAAACAGCATCAACCTCACTTAAACATTTCTACTTTTTTAAATGGATTTTCAGCTTCAAGATTTTAGATAGTGGAACATTTGATGAGTCTTTCTTATTAGCTATAGAGCTTCTCTTAGTAATTTCTCTATGTATCCATACAGCATAGCTTTTCTTAGTTTATTTGGCAACATATCTAAAGTTATTTTTAATAATCTATTTAATTTTAGTGGAGCACCTGCAGCTTTCATATGGCCACCTCCACCAAGCTTTTTTGCAATTTCTCTTACATTGTAATCTCTTGATCTAAAGCTAATACTTGTTAAGTCATGTCTTATTATAGCAGCTATTTTGCAGTTGCATATATTTAGAACAGCGTTACCAACTATGCTTTGATTTGGTATGCTAAAACCTCTATAATATACACATATATCCTTCTTATCTACCTCAATTCTTTTGATGTCTTTACAAATATCTGAAACTATTTTAAGTTCTTCATCTATATATTTTTCAACAAATGGGTCTATCCATTTAATAAATTCGCCAACCTCTATATTCCTCTCAATAGCATCTAGAATATCTATAAATGCTCTCTCTAATCCATAGAACCTCTTTACATAGTCTATATATCGATAGAGATATGGTGCCTCCCATCTATAAAAACACCAAGAATCTACAGCACATGTAACATCAACATATTCTTTAATCACCCTATTTTCTATATTCATAGACTTAGCAACTACATCAGCTGCACACCTAGAGTTGGGATCTATATGTAGCTTTACACCGTATCTAGACAACACATTAAGCCACTCCAAATCCCATATATGATGATCATACCAATATATATCAACATTGCCACCCTCTATACACTTCAACAATTCTTTAAAACCATCGACATTAACACCTATATCAATTATCGATATAGCTTCATAGTTTTTGTTAATAAGATCACATATCTTTTCAATCTCTATAGGCTCTATAAACAGTGTATAATACTCATTCTTTCTAATACCTTTGCCCAAAACATAGATAGCTGCACCGACAATACCATCAAGATCTGTATGTGTAACTATACTGTACATTTTACCCACCTTATGGCTTTAAACACTATAGAAACTTAGCTAATATAAAACAGTTTTAAACTCTATATTTAATTCGAGGCAATGATACAGAGCTTATACTTTATTTGTTTGTATTTATATGGATTAGGTTTTTTATCTTGGAATGTGATATGGATCTCGGTGTTTGACACATGTCAAATTTGGATATGAATAAAAAGATAGAGATAGTGAAAGAGCTATTAAAGAATATACATAGAGGTGAAAGTGTTGAAGAGATAAAGAGAAGATTTAGCGATATATTATCACAGATTTCACCTTTTGAAATACCGATTATAGAACAGTGGCTTGTTAAGGAAGGTATATCTATTGATGATATTCTAAAGCTTTGTGATCTCCATGTAGAGCTTTTTAGAGAGTTTCTAAAGTCTAGAGAGCTGAGAGATGTTGTAAAAGGACATCCAATAGATTTGCTTATGAGAGAAAATGAATGGATATTGAAACAAGCTGATGCATTAGCTCTTTATGCCTCTGCATTAACCAGGTCTAGGGGATTTGAAGAAGCTAAAAACATTTTAGATGCTTTAAATGTTGTGCTTCAGAATCTAAGAAGACTTAGACTTCACTATAGAAAAATTCAAATGCTTATATTTCCATATCTTGAGAGAAGAGGTATAGTTGCTGTTCCAAGGGTTATGTGGGGTAGAGAAGACCAGGTTATAGTCAAGATGAGACAATTTAGTGAGTTTGTATCCAAAGCTTTCAACAGACTTGATCAAATGGTTATTAACAGTATTGTTGATAGAGCATTGGAGATTGCTAGAGAGGTTTCCGAGTTGGTGTTTAGAGAAAACAAAATCCTGTTTCCAGCTGTATGGGCTCTATTTAGCGAAGGTGAATGGGTAGCTATAGATGAAATAGCAAATGATATTGGCTGGCTAGTTGATGTTGGTGAAAAGCTATGGATTCCGAAAACCAGCCCTGTTATGCCATATGAGGTAGAGGCTACTATAACACATGATCAAATAGATAAACTTCCACCAGAGTTTAAGTCAATGGCTCTAACACATGGTATTCAACCCGATACCTATAAAATTAAAAGAGATGAGGACATAGATTTAGAGACAGGGTTCCTAAATGTTAAAGAGATAAGCTCTCTATTCGGATCATTGCCATTGGAGATAACATATGCTAATATTGATGATAGGGTTAAGTTCTTTAGTGAAAGTATGTTTGGAAGAGGATTTACAAGAACTAAGACAATTATTGGTAGAAGACTGGAGTATTGTCATCCACCAAGACTAGAGGCACTGGTTAGAAAAACCGTTGATGAAGTAAAGTCTGGTGAAGCAAAGTATAGAGAGTTTTGGACCAGGGTTGGAGATAGAGTTATAAGGGTTTTAATAGTAGGTGTAAAGGATGATAGTGGAGGATATCTAGGAACAGTAGAAATAGTTGAAGATTTAACAGATGTTATAAACAATGTAGATGAAATTAAAAAGAAGATTCTAGTGCTCTAAAATGAAATCGATATTTGAGATAGCATATAGATATCTAATACCAGCAATAAGAAGAGAGATTGTGAAGATGCTTATAAGAAGAGGTTTTATGGAAGTAGAAATTGCGAGATTGCTCAATATATCGCATTCCCTTGTATCTAGATATCTAAGCGGTGAAAGAGGCTATAAAATAGATTTATCAAGGTATAGAGACGTTATGGAGAATATAGAAAGAGTTGTAGATAGAATAGCTGGAAAAGATATGGATTTCTATCAAATATATGAGGAAATAGAGAGAATAGCTCTATATGTATTATCAAACAAATATCTATGCTCTATACATAAAGCCATAGAACCATATATAGATATCTCAAAGTGTAATATATGTCCAAATTTATTTTCACAACAAAAGTTATTGGCTTGACATCTACCATTAATAGAGGTGAAACCAGTGTATAGTTTATATCCATATAAACTTGCTGAAGGAGTTTACTGGGTGGGTGTAAAAGATTGGAATAGAAGACTTTTTGACTCTTTAATACCTTTACCAAAGGGAACCTCTTACAACACATACCTAGTTATTGGATCAAACAACATAGCTCTTATAGATACTGTTAACCCAGGTTTTGAAAAAGAGCTAGAAAAGAAAATTAGAAGTGTTATTGATCCAGGGGATATAGACTATATTGTTATGAACCATGCAGAGCCAGATCACGCAGGAGCTATTCCTTACATTCTCGACATAGCACCAAAGGCAAAAATTGTTACAACTTCTATTGGCTTAAAAATGGCTAAGATATTTTATGGTGTACCTACTGAAAGAATTCATGTGGTTAGAGATAGAGATACAATATCTCTTGGCTCAAAGACTTTGAGGTTTATAGAAGCGCCAATGCTTCATTGGCCTGAGACAATGTTTACCTTTTTAGAGGAAGACTATATTCTATTTTCATGTGATTTCTTCGGATCACATATAGCGGAAGGAATGTTTGATGATGAGGTAGAGGATATATTAATTCATGCCCAGAGGTATTGGGCTGAAATAATGATGCCTTTTAGATCAAGTGCTTTAAGAGCATTAGAAAAGATATCAAAGCTTGATATAAAAATTATAGCACCGTCACATGGACCAATATATAGAAATCCAAAGAGAATTATTGAGAAATACCTTGATTGGTCAAATGGAAAAACAAAAAAGAAGATTTTAATAGTCTATGTGAGTATGTGGGGATATACACATGAAATAGTTAAGCTTATTGAAAATGAAATTCTTTCACAAGACATAGATATAGTTATTCATGATATAGCATCTACCGATGTTGGTGATATTGCTAAAGATCTTGCAGATTCAAGTGCTGTTATAATAGCAACACCAACTGTTTTAGGATTTGCTCATCCTCTGATAATACAGATAGTTTATCTTTTAAAGGTTTTAAAACCTCCAATAAAATATGGAGGAGTTATAGTGACATATGCTTGGGGTAGCAAAGCAGATCAACAGTTAATAGATATGCTTAGAGATACTGGGATAGAACTTATAGATGTTATTAAAATTAACGTTGCTTTAACAAATAATGATGTAATACGAATTAAGGAATTTATTGATAGATTTATTAAAAAGATTATATAGAGGTTAAGAGCAAGGTCTTAGAGATCTCTAACTGTTTTTAAACCCTGGATTTAATACTAATGATTTAGAAAGGTGTTGACAATTGTTGTGAGTAATAGTGTTATTGAGCAATATGTTGTGAATGTAAAGGAAATGCTTGAGGCAGATAAAGAGGTTGATGCAGGTAAACTCCTGAGCTCTCTTGATCCTCCAACAGCTTATAATGTTATTGTTAGACTTAGTAGTGAGGAGAGATATAGGGTCTTAGCCTATTTAACACTTGAAAACCTTGCTGATGTTCTTGATAGATTTCCGGAAGACATACTATATGAAATTGTTGTTATTAAAGGGATAGACGAGTTTTCAAAGATTATAGATAGTATTCCACTTGATAAAGCTGCTGATATCCTTATAAAACTACCACCTAGATATAGAAGTGAGATTCTAGCTGTTTTAAGTAGAGAGAAGGAGCATGAAATAATGAAGTTGCTTAGATACTCACCTGAAAGTGTAGGAGGTATTATGACCCCACAAATACCTATTTTCAATGATTCTATGACTGTTGGTGAAGCTATTGAGATATATTTAACTAGATCTAGGCTAGGGTTCTACGATAGGCACTACTATATATATGCTGTTAATAGCAATGGTAAGTTAATGGGATATATAGATGTTAGATCATTCTTAACAAAAACGAGAAGTATGAAGATAGGGGAGTGTGTTACAAAGACTAAAATCGCTATAACTGTTGATAGAGATAGAGAAGAGGCCGCCAAGCTTTTCCTAGAATATGATCTTTTAGAACTCCCTGTGATAGATCGCGATGGAAAACTTCTAGGGGTTGTAACAGTAGATGATATACTCGATGTTTTGGTAAGCGAGTATTCAGAGGATTTACTGAAATATGGAGGTATAATTGAAGCTATAAAAGGAAGCTACATAGTTTCAAATCCCTTAAAACTAGCTTTGAGAAGAATTCCAATGATTATCTACCTCTATCTAATGAACTCTATAACAGGGTCTATAATAGCTACATTTACAAATGTTATTGAGAGATATGCAATTCTAGCAGCATTTCTACCTATACTGTCTGATAACTCTGGCAATATAGGTGCACAGTCATCTTCATTAATAATAAGGAGTCTAGCTCTTGGCGAGTTAAGAATATCTAGACAAGATATATTGAGGATATTATTAAAAGAGTTTTCGACAACATCTATAATGCTGATTATATTGCTACCTATAGCATTTGCTATAGCATTTGGAGTATCACTTCCGTTGATAGGTCTTCAAGGAGGGATTAGAATAGGTCTTGTTGTAGCAGTAGCTCTTATAGTGTCTTGCTATGTTTCAGATGTAGCAGGTGCTCTTCTACCGATAATCTTAGCTAGAATGAGACTTGATCCAGCAGTTGCATCAGCACCTGTAGTAACAACTATAGGGGATATTGCAACAGCATCGACATATTTCTTCATAGCGTTGCTTCTCTTAGGATTAACATAGTTTTTTAGTTCTATAGAGTTTTCTTCCAAGGAATATACATTCCTCTTATAGGTATAACATAACCACATCTAGGACATTTATAGCTATCTTCATCTCTATCAAGATTGAATTCCCAAACCCTATAGCTATATCTATAGATTAGAGTCTTACCACATTTTGGGCATTTCGTTGATTCGAGTAAAGGGTCACCGATATTGCCTATATAGATATATTCGATACCTTCATCTCTAGCTTTCTTCGCTATATACATTAGCCTATCTATAGTTGTTGCTTGTTCAAACCATTTATATGCAGGGTAGTATCTATTTATATGAAGCGGTATGCTATGGCCTAAATAAGATATATGGTTATTTATTATCCAATCAACACATTCTTCAAAATCATTTGTATTCGTCACAACTAGATAGACCATCTCAACATGTCCGCCCCTATCAATTATATATTTTGCATTTCTATATATAACACTGTGGTCTATATTAACCAAAGCTTTTTTCATTTTTGGACAACCCTTTATATCTATGCTCCATCCATCTACATTAACCTGTAGAAGACTATCTATAGCATCTATAGTTAGATACCCATTAGTTACAACCATAAAATAAAGATCTTCTTTAACAGCAAGTTCAGCTAAATCAACTATATAATCGAAATTAACTGTTGGTTCGTTAAAACTTGCACTAAATCCTTCATCGCTATAGATAATAGCTTTTCTTAAAAGCTCTTCAGGCTGTGTTACAGGGTCTTCATCTCTAGGCATTCTAAAGCTTAAATAGTGGTTTTGGCACCATGGACAATAGAAGTTGCAGCCCCATGAAGAAAACGTTAATGCTGTGCTATTTGGCCAGTAATGGAAAAGAGGCTTTAATTCAATTGGTCTACTTTCAACAGCGCTTATCTTTCCATAGCCAAAATGATATAGAGTACCATTAATATTTATATAGTTTCCACATATACCTCTACCACCTAATGGTATAACACATCTCCTTTCACATACATTACATCTAATAGAGTTTTTTTCTAGGGACCATAGCCTAGCTCTATAAAGATTAATAGAAGACATTCCTATCACTATCAAACTGTATATAGATATTAAAAAGATAAAATTTTTATACTATTGATCAACATATATATAGAGGGTGTAGTTAGTGATATCTCCAGCATCTCCATGTAGATTTATTGCAATAGCATCTCTTTTAATGCCTTTAATATTTATAGGTATATCGATTGCTCTATCAAATTGGTTTAACATATATAGAAATGCTCTTAGCGATCTAGGACACGCAACAAGGAGTTTAGCTGCACCTATCTTTAACTTTGGTCTTAGCGTAGGTGGTGTACTTATCGTTATTATGGGAACTAAATATCTATTTAATGTTTCTAAAGCTCTAGGATCGGCATCTATACTCTCTGGCTATAGCTTAATACTTGTCTCGGTATTTGACGAAGTTTATGGGAGGCTTCATTTCTGGGTTTCTGTATTGTTTTTTATAACTCTTGCAATCCTTCTAATCATCTACATAGCAATATCTAGGGAACTATTAAGAAGATTGGCAGCATTAATTGCTCTTATAGCTGCTATATTTTCATGGATTATACATCTAGGTTATAGACAACCCATAGGAGCCGCTATACCAGAGCTAATATCTATTGCAGCTATAACGCCATTCTATATAGATATAACATTTAGAAAAGCATGTAGAATTCACTAGAAGAGCAACTTTTAGTTGAATATAGCTCTATAACTTTATTTCACTTTTTAAATATATTATAAATAGTATATAGCGCAATGCTTGTTATTGTCCATGAAACTATACCTAGCAGTCCTAATCCAAGTAGAATCTCTTTCAACTCTATAGACAGATTTGAAGCCACTACAGTTAAACCCCATAAAGCATTTATAGCACCATGAAGAGAAGCTGCCGGTACAACACTATATGTCTCTTTAGATACTAAGAGATGTGGATATGTTAAAGCTATAGCACATAGTGTAAACAGCACCACACCTATATATCTATTAACTGTATAGTTGTATCCTAGAAGCAATATTGCAGATGAGTGCCAAAAGCCCCATAGACAACCAATAATAATTATATTCGCTAGACTGGGTTTAAAGCCTAGAACTCTATATAGGTAACCCCTCCATCCAATTTCTTCGCCAAGTGCAAAAAACGCATTTATAGATATTGCCGCAATATATCCTGAAGCTATCTGACTATATGCCGTAATAGTAGCTACATTTAAAACTTGTTCTTCAGTTAATGAAGCTATGGTACCGCGAATAGCATTTGCTATCAACTCTACATATACATTGAAGTTGAAGAACCCTAGTGGTAGAGCTATAGCTATGTAGATTCCAAGACATCCATAGACTATAAGCGGCGCAATTAAATAGTATATAAGAGTCTTTTTTGAAAATGTAAAGAATTGTTTAAAGTTCATAGATATATTCTCGCCATATATAGCTAGACATATTGCAACAGATAGAGTAACACTCCACATTCTTAGAAAACCCCATGTGAAAGCTGTTAAATTGAATATCATTACCATAAAATCCATTATTAATGCAAATACATATGACAGTATTACGAAGATCAATATCTTTAAAATAGATTCTCTATGCAATTCTCTACACCTATACTCTAAACTCTATTTAGATATTTTAAAAATATACTGAAAATTGCTTTTATGATTCTATTTTAAATCATCTATATTGCTAACTATAGCTACCAGGCCAAGAGTTTTAAATATATTAACTATATCTGTAATACATCTATCTACATTGCATTTACATAGATAGAGATGTGTATAGCTATCTTTATCAGATGAACCAAATCCTTTAATATATCTATTCCAACAGTAAGCCAGATCCATTTGCTGTGATAAAGAATATTCAATATCTTTAACAGTTTCAGCAAAGACTATATATAGTGGAGCAACATCTGGCATTGTCGTTAAATAGTCTATATGCCACCAAAGCCTCTTTTTATTCTTTTTAATATGGTGAAGAACCCTAGCCTTTACACCGCCAAAGCCTCTAGCAGAGCCTATATATCCATATAACCCCTGTGGAATATATACCATACCTAGGGAACCTATAGATATATTTAAATCGTTTAAAACTCTAAAGATAAATACATAGATACCCTTTGCATTTACAATATTCATATTACCCATCTATGTCTCTTTAATAATATTGACCTAAAAGCCATTCATTCCCTATGAAAATCCTCTTTAACCCAACATCCTTAAATATTTTAACAGCTTTTTCAGCATGGCTTATACTTGTTGGTGGTAAATCCCTTAGAAGATGATCTGGATGAAAAGCTAGGAGAACAATAGGTATATCTCTATCTATAGATGCTATATATCCAGCCATACCTCTAAGCTCTTCTTCATCAACATATCCTGGTACAAGAAGTATGCTAATAGTTAGAAGAGGAATCTCTATTCTCTCTTTAGACATTTCAGCAACAATCTCAATATTCTTTTTAACTCTTTCAGTTGCTTTATAACCGTCAACTCCAGTCAATGCTTGGTACATCTCTGGTGTATATGCTTTCCAATCAATTTTTACAATACCGCCTGACTCAAGACTTATCTTAGCCATTTCCTTCACTATATTGGGGTTCTCAATACCGTTTGTCTCCCAACATATTCTTTTTATCAATCCCTTGCCACGAGCAAGCTCAACAATTTTCCTAGATATCTTGAGAGCATAGATTATATGGGGACCTGGATCCCCACCAAAATAACATATACATGTAACTCTATCATCTTTAATAGCCTTATCAATAAGCTCTGTAGCTGAGAAGCGATATCTTTTTCTAAGGTTTGGCGAAACAACAATGTTTTTATGATCCCAATTCTGACAAAACACACAATCGAGATTGCAACCAGCAAAAAATACTGCAAGGTTGTAAAACCCATATTCAGGACCATTACTAACACTATACTTTGGATAACCACATGGAGTAGCTGCAGGGCATATAGGTGTCGCTACACAGTTTGTTGGAAGAGGATCGAGATATGCATAAAGCACACCTATATCAAAACCCTCTACAAATCTTAAAGCATTTCCATGGTTAGTCCAGAGTCCACAATAACCAACCTCTTCTAAACCTATAACACATTCATTAACACATAAAGAACATTTAACGCCTTTAGAGCTTTTTGGAGGTTGTAGAGGAAGCTCTAAACTAGCTCTATACCTTCTATGCAAATCCATAGCTATATCAAGAGCCTTCTCATTGCTTCTTAAACAATTACTACAAACACCTATAGCATTACTAATAACTATATCCCTAGACCCACAAAGTCTACAGACACCCATAGCAAATACCTATATAGAGCCCATTAAAAAATAGTTAGACAGGATAATATAGCTATCTAGAGTATTTCTGAAGATGATGAATAGTAGATAGATACATAGATTTATTTATATAGCTAGCCCATATATGTGTCGTAGCCGATATGGGTAGTCTATTATAGAGAATTTAATGATATGCAAATAAGCTTATAGTCTAGATCCTTTATACCACTATAGGTGTTCTATTTATGTATAACTTTAATAAAGTTTTGCAAAGCATTTCAAATACTGTGAATAGCTATAGAGATGAAATTATTAAAACTCTTATGGATTTAATTAGTATACCAGCCATTAGTCCTGACTATGGATATGATGGAGAGTATGAGAAAGCTGAAAGACTTATGGATGTTATAAAGAGCTGGGGCTTTGATAAAATTGAGGTGTTTAATGCCAACGACCCTAGAGCTAAAAATGGTGTTAGACCTAATATAGTTGCTTATTACTATGGCGAGCATATAGATAGTCAAAG
>Ga0272445_1002838_pt1 | contig 11359 bp, 12 predicted proteins | sample YNPCB0031_FD_194404 | JGI IMG/M metagenome (GOLD analysis project Ga0272445, IMG submission 194404) | Hot spring sediment microbial communities from Yellowstone National Park, WY, United States - YNP-CB-003-1 | ecosystem: Environmental > Aquatic > Thermal springs > Hot (42-90C) > Sediment... | reverse complement strand
TTGCTCAATCATATCAAGCCTTTTCTTCATAGCAACTCTAATTTGACCTAAAGTTGCTTCAGCTGAATTCTTCAAACTATAAAACCTATTGTATATTGAAATAAAATATGAAATTAAAGCTATTATTACAGCAATAGGTAATGCAATCGTTAACATCAATAAAATCCAATTCAATATTAACCCTTCCTCTTCTATTTATATTCTTTCTCTTTTAAAGATTTAGATTTTTTAATGTTAAATTTTCAATTTTGCTTAGAAAAATTTTATAAGGTTTTTTTGAAGCACTTCAAGTTAATTAAACGAGAATTCATTCATTAATAATTTCAATAATTTCTATTATAATGTTCTTTTTTCTGTTTTTGGCATAATATATTTTATCATTCCAAGTCCTGCTGTTCTTCTCACGCCTATATTTGTTATTTCAGCCATTTTTATTAGTGCTGCAGCAGCTTTAGCATATTTCTCTTTGTATAAATCTTCTTTTACAGAGAATCTTACTGTTCCCATAAATCCAACTATCCATTTATTTGTTGTTGGATGCTCGCATACACGTATTGTTCTTATACCTGGTTTTGGAAAGCCTGCAACCACAATTGTATTCTCAGCCCATTTGGCAACATTTTGAACATTTAAATGCATGCTGGAAAATGCTTCCCATAATCTAGCCATGCTTCTAAACATCAATGCTGGAATTGGCAATGGAATAATCACTCCTCTACAGAGGGTAGCATATTTACATGGTTTTTCATTCTTTTTGTTAATTTTAGCCTTAAGCCTATATTCAACATAGTATGGGCATTCAGGGCAACAGTCAAAAACTGAACGCCTAAAAGCAGTTGGCGTTATAAACTTTATTGCAAACTTATCTGGCAAAGGTTCAGCATTAGACATTAATTCAGAAAACCTATAAGTATTAACTGCTATGCCAATAACCTTAGCCTTAACATTAACTAAATCAACTTGCAAATTAGGTTCAAGAATAGCTTCCCTAAAAACATTACATAATTTACTATCCATAATAGAAAATGAAACATTAACTATAGAAGGTGCAGGAAGACTGCGATAAACAATCTTAGGAGAAGGAAACTCAATAAAAAATGGAGATGCAGACCAAGGAGCCAACTTCTTAGAAGAATGCAAAGCCTCAGCAAAACTCTCATCAACAGACCTAACCAAATTATAAAACATGCCGCAAGCAGCAAAACCAGAAAAACTCTGAAAAACAATAGGCTCCTCAACAATACATCTAAATATAAAGGAGGAAATAGAAGACATAATTTCCACACTCTAGTTTGGACACATTAATCATTATATAATGATTATATAATCATGTAAGTTAATGAATATTTTTAGTTTTTCTTTGACTGAATACGCTAGATAAGCTTAACTAATTGTTAAACATAAATTTATTGTGTGAATTTAGAAGATATAGAGGTAAAGAAAAATGGCGCAATTATTTGACGCCTTAATAATGACATTAGGTTTTGAACCAGGACCTTTAATAAGAGCTGCTGCATCATACAATTTAAGAACCGGCGCTTCCATCATAGTTTTTATTCCAAACTTTAAGGATGAAAGAGCTGAAAGGGCTTACTTTGAGCTAAAGAATATTTGTGATATTCTTTTTAAGAATACTCAGGTGAATCTTCAGAAGATCGAAACAGACTTAACGGACTTTGTTAGAGCGGTTAAACACATTAAGAAATTGCTGAGCCCTTTCACTAACAAGCATATTGCCTTCTGCTTTTCAGGAGGAATGAGAGCACTCTGCTTCGCAGTCTATACTGCTTATTTAATATTAGAATGGCAACATCCTCCTATTATTGAGGTATATCTTGAAGGTAGAGTTGAACGTCTATCTATCCCCCCTCTTCATAAGATAATTAAGGTTAACATAAGTGAAGAGAAACTAAATATTCTGCGGCTCCTTCTTCAACACGAGAGATTATCGGCTGGTAACATCGCAACTTTAATACGAAGGGATCGAAGTACAACATACAGGCATTTATCAAGTCTTCTTGAGGACGGTCTTATAAAACAAGAAGGAAAGATGTATGAATTAACAGACTTAGGTTTTATGCTAACATAATTCAACTTTTTGTTTTTATTTGCATGAATGATGCACTCCCGTAACATTTATATATAGATTAACACAATAACATCTTAAAATTGTAAGAATAATGCATCTTTTTGGAGGAGAAGTAGTTGTCAAAATCTGAAGAAAAAAGTCTTCTTGAAAAAATTTTCTCTGAAGAAAGTGTAGATGCGTACATAAGGTATTTAGGTGCCTTTAAGGTTGTGGAAGCCGATTATGGATTGTTTGATAAATTAGCAAGACCAAGAGATATTGAAGACTTTACGTTAACTGTCTATAATAGTATTAGAGTACAAGAACGTGTTTTAAAGAGACTTCAAGAAGGTCTTGAGAAAGGGGAATATGAGGTGATAGGGGATGTTAGGGATGTTAGTAGGGCATTTAGAATTGGTAAAGAATGTGTGTCAAAGATCATAGAGTTAGCTAAAGATAATCCACGATTTGTTGGAAGTATTATAGCATCACTTGCGCTAGCTTATGAGGGAGTAAAACCCAAGAGGTGAATGAAGATGGTGTACTTAAGAGTAACTGGAAGAGCTCTTGTAAACATTCATAGCGCAAATACCGAAGGAGCCGTAGGTAACTATATGGCTTTATCCAAAATGTTCATTGTGAGAAGGGCAGAGGAAGGTTATGACATTTCAGAAGAACCTGTAATCTCGGGGAATATGATTAAACATTGGCACGCTATAGCAACTGTAGAAATTCTCAAGAGCTGGGGTTACGGAGCTTTATGCGATGAGTGCAAACGTCACATAATGTTTAGATCTACTCTAGGTCGTACAGCTGAATGTAAAGATGAATTTGACTACTTGCAAAGGTGTGCTATTGAAGACTTACATGGCTTCTTAGATGTTGACACGAAAACAAGACGCGAAAGCATCATTAAGTTCGCCTTTATAATTCCTATCGAAGAACTAAGAGCCGAATATGCATCAATCACTTATAACAGAGTTGTGGTAACACCAAAAGGCAACATCCCAGATAAAAAAGAAGCTCGTGAATTGTATGGCGTTGAGGAGGCTATGGGTGTGATGAAGCGTGAGCATGCTAGTGGCATCTATGGCTTTTTATGTTCAATGGATTTAGCTTTTGTTGGAGTTTCTCAAGCGAATCCTAACAAAAAGCTTTCATCAAATGAACGTAAAATAAGGGCAAAAGCAGCTACAGCTGCTTTAATGGAGCTACTTTCTGGACATTTTGGAGCTGCTCAGGCAAGAGCCTTGCCAATAATTAAAGTAACTGAGCTTATATGTATAGCTTCTAAAAAACCAATACCTAATGCTGTTCATGGCTTCTATAAAGACTATGCTGAAGAAACTGCAAGTATTATTAAAGTAGCTTTTGACAAAGCTTTAGTTATGCCAGATGAGATTAAGGTCTCAGCAGTAGGTGAAAAGCCCATAATGGCATTTAAAGAAAAGGGTATCGAGATAGAGGAAGCTAAAACCCCATCCGAGGCTATAACTAAGATTATGGAAGTAAGCGATAGTTGGTTTTAACAGCACTATGCGCTAAAATTAATACCCCTATTTTTTCTATTAAGCATCCCGAGACATTTCAGATAGCAGCTTCTCTTCCAGTCCCTCAACCATCAACTCTTGTAGGTGCATTAGCGTATTGTTTTGGAGTGCAACAAGAAGTGGGATTAGAGGCTCAAAAGATTGTCAAGAAAAATGTGGTAATTGCTAGGGCTAAGCTGATAAGCGATGTTGTAGCAATAAACCCAATCATCTTAAGAAGATTTAGAATACTTGACATGGGGTTTGAGAGTAAAGAAAAAAAGGAGAAGCCCTTTGAGAAAGCTCTTAACATACTTCAAGAGGGAGATTTTGATACCTTCAGAAGAATGATAGAGCAAACTCTTACTGATGCTCTCTATAGGGAGTACTTATCTTCAGCCACTTTAAAATGTGTATGGATTCTAAGAAACCCTATCGAAAGCAAGATCTCATATCTACTGCAAAGGCTTGGTGACACAGAATCTTTAGTTAATGTTGCCGAAGCCTGGTCTAGTGAATGTAAAGTTGAGCGTTTAGATAAAACATCTACAAGTTACTACTTTACAGTACTCCAAGATGTAATAAGTGGTGTTTATGGAAATTATACAGTCACGAGGATGTGTGATGAAGAACGTAAGCTTAGATTATACTATCTACCATGCAAGAAGGAGATTAAGACTACAGCTAATGGTCTTAAGTACTTTGTATATACTCCATCGAAAGTTGATGTTAAATTAAAGGAACTTCAAGAAGTTTATTTTGTTGATGGAGAATGCATCATAGGTGTTTAACTATGAAGTTATATACACCAAGTCATGGATTCTTCATGGACTCCTTGATAATGTACGGTATAATCTCTTGTCTTCCATCGAATGTTAAGTATCGTGTATCTGGTAGTGCTGGACTCTTCGAAATAGAGATAGAAGATAAAAATGCTCATAAAATCTCCAATTTTATCGCAGGTTACATTGATCAGTACAAAGAAAGTATAGTTAATCTGCTAATAGAGCAGTCAAAATTGATCCAGAAAGGTTCTCAAAGAAAGTTAGAAGCTTTCTTGAAGAGATACTCTAATCCTAGCATAGTTGCTCAAGATCTTGAGCAAAAGTATACATCACCAGGACATGCACAAAATGAGGGGAGATTCCATAAAGGACAACATGTTTGGCTACCCTTATATCCACATATAGGTAAATATTTCACAGAAGAATATAAATATCGAGCGGAAAAATATGGTGTTTGTCCACTTTGCATTACATTGGCAGTTGCCGGATTTAGTAAGGCAACTATCTTAACCCCCTATAATCCGCCAAAAAATGCTTCATTAATCATTGCATTCTCTTTTGAAGGGGAAGTTTTCGGAGAAGTATTAAGAAAGATGTTAAGTTATATTGGGAGTGAAGATTTTCGCCAGGTGGTCAGCAAATTACGTCCAATTATCAACGATATTCCTTCAAACATCTTCATTTACATGTTGCTAGCGAAATGGACGAGGGAAACTATAGTTTACCTCTATGAATCTAAAGCTGCATGGACTGCTTTTTCAACGACATTTGAAATCGTTAAGGGTCAAGTGGCTCAAGTACGTGGTTACGAGGAAGCCTCCATTGATAAATATTTGTCATCATTGGCATATTTAATTCAGATAGATGAAAAGCATAAGTACAATTTGAATCCACTTGAAAAGTTGCAAATAATCACTGATTATCTCGTGAAGAACAGGGAGCCTGCGGCCATAGAGGCACTCTATAGATTTTTGAACACAAGGTTGCCATCGGATCTTTACAGGGCCATTCGTCAAATAGATAGAATTGGTGGCGTCGTTGGCAAAGGATTCTGCAGGGAATTGGCATGGCTAACCCAGTTAGCTTAAAGAATAATTGGGATGTTGTAGAAGCAATCGTTAAGAACCGTGGAAGAGAACTTCAAAGGTATCATTATTTTGAAGAGTTATGGGATTCTATTCAGAATGGCAATAAACTGATTTTCTTACAAGCTCCAACTGGAGCTGGAAAAACAGAAGCTGCCCTAGCACCATTCCTCAGAAGTCTGGTACATGGTGAAAGAGAATGGCACTCATTACTCTACGTTCTTCCAACACGAAGCCTAGTATTCAATATGTTTCATCGTATCTGTAAAGCGCTAAATATATGTAAGTACTTCTTTAGAAAACCGGAGAAAATCGTAATTGACTATGATTATGGAGGTTTCACACCATTTAAGGCCTTTATTGAGGGGGACCTCACTATAACTACATATGATACCCTGCTTTATACCTCCTATGGTTTCAGGTCTTATGGTCATCACTACCTTCTCTCGATGGGCAAAATTGCTGGATCTTTGGTAATACTCGATGAAATACAGCTTCTACAAGATGTATGGTGGTACTCTCTATCGCTATTACCACATCACATAGTAAATTTAGCAATCTTTGGAGCCACGATTATTGTCATGACTGCTACTCTTCCTCGTTTACTCATTGAGAAGGTTGAAGAATCCCTTAAATCGTTTGAAAGGTTTCAAGAAATGGAATATCCACGAACTTCCATCAAAATGGACTCAAATAGGGATATTGTAAAGAGAGGTAATGTAGACATAAATATCGAGGAAGGAAAGCTTCTAAATTCCGTCCTTAATATTGCCAAAAATTATGAGAAACCAATGCTACTCATCTTTAATACGGTGGAGAGAGCGGTAGAAGCTTATTGTCAACTTATAAAAAATGGTTATAATAATGTTATATTGCTTCATTCAAGGATAATTAGTGGAGAAAGGAAAGAAAGAGAATCCTTCTTTGAAAAGAAAGACCCTGGTGATAATGATTTAATCGTTGTAGCAACACAGGTTGTTGAAGCTGGTTTAGACTACGATTTTAAAACGGTTGCTACAGAAATTTCTCCAATAGACTCTCTGATACAACGATTAGGGCGTTGTGGAAGGAAATGTAATGGTATAGCTTTTGTATTTAAACATTTAGATCAAACTAAAGGTGTTTATCCAGAAGTAATTATAAGTAAAACTGAGAAAATTCTTGATAAATATCTCTTAGAAAAGAGCGTAAAGGATGTTTCAGTTGCATCCAGCTTAGTTGATGAAGTATACTCTAAGGATGTTGTGGAAAAGTTAAGAAGTGAAGTAAGTAGAGAATTGCTCAGTGCTCTTAGTTTCATAAAGACTTTTCCAACTGACAAAATTTTCGAGCAAAAAACTCTTCTCGATAAACAAGCACAAAACATCCTTAGATTAGGCATGGAGATTAGAAGTATTCTTCTTCCTCAAGAAATCTATCAAAAAGCATTGGAAAGTATACAATCAGTTAAAATAGAAAAAACTTCAATCAAATTACCTTTCAAGCAAGCAATTAACTTACTGAATCAAAATACTTTAAGCCTTTCTATCAAAAGACTCTTTGAAGATATTGAAATTCCCTCCCTTAAACATCAAGTGAATAATAGAGAGATGTATCTTTCATTTTCCATAGTACCCAGTCATGATGTCTACTGTGAAATAGAGATAGTTAAATATGATAGCTTATTTAGAGCCGTAAAAAGTCAAGGGGGCTTCACAAGTCCGCTTATAATTAACCCAGCTTACTACCTTTTTGAAGGGAACTACCATCTAGGGTTGGTGAAACCCTATGGAAAGACCACTGGAATGTAAAATTTTATTAGAAATTTTAGGAGAGGCTCTTGCCTGTCATGATACATGCTCTGCCATGTACACCCCCTCCTATAAAGACGCCTCTATTCTTAAAGGATGCCTTATTGCACATGTGGCATTGACATTGATTGAAATGCAACGAACAGCTTTCTGTTTCAAGAAACCTCTCTACAAAATATTTACAACAAGTAAAATTGGGAAAAATATTGGACAAACTAAGAATGATTTTTGGAATGTTTTACTCTCCACATCTTTCCTACATGATATTGGAAAGTTTACAGATCAATATATTAGTTGTACACATCCTTTTAAAGCTTGTAATCTTTGCGAGAAACCTATGAATCGACATATCAGTGCGGAGAAACATGCGAGGCATCATCAAGTATCCGCAATAATTGCTAGAAAGACATTAAGAAAAATATTAGATGATGATATAGCCCTAAAAATGGCCTATGCCATTCTTTTCCATCATGAAGCCATAGATTGGAAATCTGTGGAGCAAAGTGCACTGCTCTCTTCATATCTTCAGGTAGCTCTACCTCCTTTTTCACAAATTTCCTACACTACAACTCATGATCGTTTGTCCTTATTTGAACAAAACCTTTGTAAAATTCTTGATCAAATACGGTGGAAAAACATTATCATGCAATTACAGCATTCCTTTCTAATTAAAACATTAAATTATACAATTAATGAATTAATAAATAATCAGGGAATTGCTTTGAGATTGGATCGAGAACTTGACGTAGAAAAGATAAAGGAACCGAAGTACATTATGCCAGCTTTAGCCTTATACAGATTTATCTATTTAACGGACAATAGAGCAGCTTCAGCAAGAAGTGAATATTGGTTTAAATTGATTAAGCAAATAAATTGGAGCGAATTAGATAATACAGCTCAACAGATCCAGTATTACCTAACACGAAGATACTATTATATAGGACTTTCAGCAATTCCTGAAGAATTGTTTTGAGGAACTTTTGTGAAAGAAAGCATACGATCATAGGGTTTTGGCCTATTAATTATGATGAACCATTGAAGGACTGAAGGTGGCGGTTCTTGTTCTTCTTGGATAGACTCGATTTGGATAGGCGTTTTAGGCTTTTGCGTAAGGAGCTTGAGGCTAAAGGTGTTAGTGAGGAGCTAAGGGGTTGGAGTTTTGATTCTCCTCCTGTTGAACCTCTTTCGCGCTCAATTTTGTTTAGCGTTAGTGAGTTAGCTGGTCGCTATTGTCAGTTCATGAGAGATATTTATTTAAGACGTGTATTGAATGTTAAACCCCCTCCAAGTGTTAAAATGGCTAGAGGTATTGTTTTGCATACTATTAGCCGTGAATCTATTTCAGCGGTTAAAAGGCTTTTGTTTTCTAGTGAAGTTAGATCTGGTTCAGAGTTGGTTGAGAATCTTCTTCCATTAACCAAGAATGTTGTTGATAGGTCAGTTATTGAGACTGAAAGCCATTTAGCAAAGTTAAGTAATGATGTTAAGAATCAATTAAAGGTTGAAGCCTCCGCATTCTTTAGGTTTTTAATTATTCAAGCTGCTGCTAGAATTGATCAGGCTATATCGAAGTATCCACACTCGGATGTTGATTCAATAATTAATGTTGCAGTTCCACCTGTTGTTGAACGTAAAGTTGATGGAGGTCTCGTCGGGTTAAGTAGAGAACTCAGCATCGATATTTATACACCCTTTAATGCTATAGTTGACCTTAAAACTGGTGAAGTTAGGGAATTCCACCCTTATGCCGCAACAGGATACGCTTTAGCTATGGAGGCTGAGGAAGGGACTCCAATAGATTTCGGGTTTATAGTATACGTAAGAATAGAATCGCCAAGACTGGTACCAAGCTTTAGGCTAAGATACTTTGTTATAGGTGATGAATTAAGGCGTGAATTTCTGGAATTGAGGGATGAAGCCTACGAGGTTATTTCAGTTGGAAGGGATCCAGGTAAACCTCCCAAATGTCCAGATTACTGTCCATACTATGTTGTTTGCGTAGGTGAGAAACTTTGAAGCGTTTAATCATAAATGAACCTGGTCTCTTCATACATGTGAGAAGAGGAATAATTATAGTTGAAAGGAAGGGGGAGAAAATTCTAGAGGTTTCCCCATCTAACATAAGCCAAATTGCAATATTAACCCGTGGCGCTGCATTATCCTCAGCTCTCCTCAGGTTACTAGCGAGACATAAAGTGGATTTAGTTGTATATTCAGGTTTTGGTTACCCTATCGCCAAACTATCAGGTGCCAAGAGCAGTGGATCCATTAGGTTACGGAAGATGCAATATGAAGCCCAAAATAGGGAAGCTGGCGCCTATCTTGCTAAAAGGTTTGCTTGGGCTAAGGTTGTTAATCAGAAAACAATTTTGCGTGAAGCTGGCAAGAATAGAAAAGAACCAAACCTATCCAGAAAGCTTCTCGATTTATCTAAGTTGATTTCAAACATAGCAGGCATGATAGCTAATATTAAAGGGGATAGCGCTGAAAATATTAGAAAAGAGATTATGAGACTTGAGGCTGAGGCTGCAGAAATATATTGGCAAGGGTTTAAGATGCTATTGCCAGATGACATAGAGTTTCCAGGTAGAAGGAAAAGATTTGAGTCTCCAGAAGATCCTGTTAACATTATGCTCAATTTCTGTTATGGGCTTTTAGCTTCAGAGGTTTGGCTTGCTGTTGATAATAGTGGGCTCGACCCCTACGCAGGCTTTTTACATGTAGATTCACCTAGAAGGCCAGCGCTTGTAATGGATATTCTCGAGGAGTTTAGGCAACCAGTTGCTGATAGAGTTGTTTTAAGATTAATTTCAAGCCTTAAGAATTTCCAATCCATTATTGAAGGAAGAAAGCTCAAAAGGGATGTTAGATTCCAAGTTGTAAAAGCCTTCTCTAGTAGATTATCAGAAACAATAACTTTTTCTGGAAGAACTTTACCATTCTCAAGCCATATATTTCTACAGCCAAGAAGAATCTCTGAATTTATACTTGGGAGATCACCTGATTACATACCTTTCACTTTGAGGTGATTTTTTGCAGACGCTTGTTGTCTATGATATAAGCGATAATGAAATAAGACTTAAGGTTAGTGAGATATGTAAAAGATTTGGCTTAGCTAGGATTCAACGAAGTACCTTTCTAGGATATTTAACTAGCATGCATAGAAAGGAACTTACAGCAGCTCTTAGAAGGGTGCTTGGCGATGCTGATGGAAACATTCAGATATTTGTAATATGCAGAGCCGACTTAGCTCTAAGAGAAATTATAGGAAAACCATTTGAAGAGTATGCTAAAGAAGAACTATTAGTATAATTATGGTTTAATTAATCGAATAAAGTGATTAGTTTTTGTCCGAAGATGAAAATACTTGTCTAATACCCGTAACATGGATTAAGCAGTACTGTTTTTGTCCTAGGATAATCTATTATCTAGGTGCTTTAGGATTTACTGAAAGAGTAACCGAAAGCATGATTGAGGGGAAGGAATTTCATTCCACTGAAGAGCGTAAGCTCCGGCGTAGAAGCACTCTCGCTGGCGAAAGAAAAGAAAAGGTTAAAGCCTTGTGGAGTAGGCTTCACGTAGTCTCTGAAAGACTTGGCTTATATGGAACTGTCGATGAAATTGCTGAGGTTAACAATGGGCTAGTTATTGTGGAAAATAAGTTTATGAAATCTCCCAAAAAACCCTATCCTGCTCATGTTTATCAAGCAGTTGCATATGCTATGCTTGCTGAGGAAGTTCTGCATAAACCAGTTAGAAGGATTATATTAAAGTACCTGCGCGATGGAAAATCATTCGAAATACCCATAACGGAGGATCTGAAAAAACATGTGTTATGGATTGTTTCTAGGATAAAATCGATAATTAATAAAGAAAAAATCCCAAGAGAAATGAATCATAAGAAATGCAGGAACTGCGGATACAAAAAAGTATGTAAAGGAGCATAAACCCATCCTAGCAGAAGAAATTCCTCTACTAGACTTCGGTGCAACCCTATGGTTTGAAAGCAAATTCCACACCGCCGAAGTGGTATCGCAAAATTTAAATACAAAAACCGCTCAAAAAGAAAAATAGAACAAGAAAAACCCTCGGAATCTCATAA
>Ga0272445_1002836_pt1 | contig 11363 bp, 10 predicted proteins | sample YNPCB0031_FD_194404 | JGI IMG/M metagenome (GOLD analysis project Ga0272445, IMG submission 194404) | Hot spring sediment microbial communities from Yellowstone National Park, WY, United States - YNP-CB-003-1 | ecosystem: Environmental > Aquatic > Thermal springs > Hot (42-90C) > Sediment... | reverse complement strand
ACTGCTCGACGAGGTGACGTACCCCAGGGAGTGGTTTAGGGCGGTCAAGAGCATGATAGACATGGGCTATTTCAGAAACGACGTGTTGGTGCTGTCGGGCTCCCTCTCCATCTCGGCGAGGAGGGAGACCGAGACCTTCGCCGGCAGGAGGGGCCACGGCAGGAACTTGGTGATGTTGCCTCTGCCCTTCGGCAGGTTCGCGGAGCTCTTCGGGCTTAGGCTTCCCCGGGGCGGGCTGGAGTATGTGCTCGGCGGCTACATGCGTTTTCTGCAGTACGTCTCGCGCCTCGTCGACGTCTTCGAGACGTATCTCGCCGTGGGGGGCTTCCCCAACGCCGTGCGGGAGTACTTCAAATACGGCAGAGTCTGGGTTCACTAGGGTCCCCCCCACAGGTGCTTCTTTGCAACTATTTCTTCACAGGTGTAATTACACCTGTGAGTAAACCCCTATGGGTCAACACCTGCAACGGCTATGGTGGTGAAAAAGAAGGTTGTTCATCCAACTCATCAAAATCCAGCTATATCTCCCTTTTGGTGAAGTATTTTCTTAAACGGAGCACGTTACAATCTATCCAATTTGCCCACAACTTATACACCATATCCTTTTGACAGTCGTTAACGCAACGAATGTGGAACTACGTGAATAATCTCTTCGTTGGGGAAAAAGAGGGGGCTATAGATGTGTCACTTCGATGTGCTGACGCCTAAACCGTCTCTGCTTTATTGAACCGATTTTAGATAACGTCTGAACCACAGAAGTTTCACATGACAAAAAAGGGGCAGTCCTGCAAAGAGGGCACAGGAGCTCTACGCTCACAGCGCCACGAAAAACGATGAACCATGTCTGCAGGTACTTCTTCACAGGAGTAATTGCATCTGTAAGGAAAACCTGTAGGACTGTACCTGTGAGAAGTGGGGTGTCCCGATTAGCTGAAACACAACGTTGTGAAATAGGGGGTTACCATGAGGACGGTTTGTTGCATTCATTAGAGCGCTTCATAGAGAAGATAACCAAAGGAGAAGGCTGAAAAGAAAAAAGGGTGGAAAAAAGCTGTTAGCAGATGCTTTGTTCAAGTAGCTCCCTCGCACAGCGGGACGACCTCTGCGTCAATCTCTACGTGGTATATCCTGGCCCCGGAGAACAGCGCCTCCGCTATCTGCTCCGGCGTCAGCCTCCCCGCCGTGCCGGGGAAGCTTACTCTGTATCCGCTCTGGAAGCCTAGAGGATTCACCTCAACACAGCCGCCGCCACAGTCCTCCCGTCGCCTGAAACGGCCGCGGCAATTATGGGAAGCGGGAGCTTGACCAGCGGTGTCGTGTTGTTGTAGAGCGTGTCGTAGACGGCGTATACGAAGGAGCGGCAGTCCTGGCTGGCACTGGCGGGGGGTCTCAGCTGGGGGCGAGGCCGCCTCTGTACCTCATCTGGCCGAACTTGGGCGAACTAACAACGAGGTACGGCGCGTCTGTCTTGACAGCAGTGATGGAGTTGCCGCATCTGTCCACATATGCGGTGAAGCCAGTGAGAGGGTCGCCCGTGCCCACCGCAAGCGTCCCGTCTACTTTGTACGCCAGCGCGAAGATGGGGGTGTCGTGCTTCTGCCTCTCTGCGACTTTGCCGTCTTTTATTCTGAAAAGAGAGCCGTCTATGCCGCCGATGGCTACTTCTACGCAGTTGGTGGCTAGGGCCGTGGCGTTGATGTTGACGACTGTGCTCCAGAGGAATCTGCCGTCTGCCGTGTAGAGCGTGACGGCGGTGCCCAAGAACAGCGTCCCGTTGAACACGCGGTGCGCCGCCGCCAGGCAGGAGCCCATTGGGTCTGACGCAATGAGCTCCCCCGGCACCGCCCACAGCCTCTGGCCGTAGGCGTTCACCGCGCCAGCATACCCGCCGAAGGCGAAGTAGAACGCGTCGCCGCTCTCAGTGGGCAGAACCGCCGCAAACGCCAACGCCGCCACCCACAGAACCAGTACTGCTACCCTAAGCATGGCGACACGTGGAAAACCAACGATAAAGAACCACATCTGGCGCTCGGCGACATCACTGAATTCTTACATCCGCCGCCTACAGGGATAACCTTACAGGGATTTCTTGACAGGGATAATTATCCCTGTAGGGAAATCCCTGTGGGGTAATCCCTGTAAAGAGAGTTGAAAGGAAAAAACCGTTTATTTTTTCCTCTTCTTCAGCGCGAGGGCGGCCGCTGGCGCGGCGGCTCCGGCGGCTGTGTAGGGGCTGATGGGGAACGCCTCGACGGTTGGCTGGCAGAGCTCTCTGGTGTAGGCCGCAACCACGGCGGAGCCGTCTAGGCCGGCCTGCGCCGTGGCGTTGCAGAGCTTCACAGTGGCGAGTGGGTTAGGCACCCCCAGCACGTCCCTCACCGCCGTCTTGTACACGGCGTAGAACAGCGGTCTGTAGACGCCGGGGCTTGTTGCAGTTACAACCTCAGCTGGCGTGTACTCCACCCCGCCTACCACGGTGGCGTTTAGCCTAACCACGGAGCCTGCGTCGGCCCACCCCTCCCACTGTACCACGCCTTCGATCCTTACGTAGTACTGCTTCTTGGCGTACTCCACCTTCAGCGCAATCGGTTTGTCGACGACTACCTCTCTTACCGACGGCTTGACCAGCCGGGTGCCGTTGCCGAAGTCGACGACGTCGGGGAACTTCAACACGGCGCCTTTCGGCATCCAGCCGGCCGTCTTGTTCATCGGCGTCTCGACCACGGCCCAGTAGTAAACCTCGGCGTACTGCGCCCTCAGCGCCACGGGCCTCTCCACGCGGAACTCCCTCGCCGAAGTGCCGTTCACCAAAAGCCCCGCGAAGCGGGTGCCGTTTGGCAGATCCCACGGGTCAAGAAGCCCCACGGCGTAGACAGAGCCCTCGTTTACCCAAACCTCGGTGGAGTTGACGGGAGCTTCCAGCCTCACCAAATACTGTCTCTTGTACCGCGGCGCCAGCACAAGCGGCCCCTCCGCCACAGCCGAGACCAGGCCCTCGGCGACCCAACGCGTCCCGTTGCCGAGGCTTATCACAGCTGGGGCGCCCGCCGCGGCTCCCCTAGGCGCCCATGTCTCGTTCACGCCAAGAGGCGTGACGACCCGCACCAAGTAGTAGACCCGCGTGTAGTTCACACGCACCGCCTTCGGCCCGTCTACAAACACACTAACCGGCTCCGCCTCCAGCTTGGTGCCGTTGGGGTAGACTATGGGCGGGGGCGTCCAGACAAACGTCTTGTTGAAAGGCGCCTGCACAGACGCAGAGGTGCCGTTGGGCAGGAGGAACTCCACTGGGTACTCTGCGCAGTGTATCGAGGTGGGCCCCCTAACCTCCACCCAGCTCCCCACCCAGCGGTACTGGCCAGAAACGACGGCGCCGCCTGGGCAGAGCCTGGCGGCGTTCACCAGCGCCCTGTATGGCAACTCCACGGGGCGGCCGTGGATCCTCACCGGCACAGTAGGCCATGTGTAGACGGTGGAGTTGTCGTAGGTGCGGCCCGGAAGCACCGTCACACCGTGGTCGTACGTCAGCTCCACCCGGGCCTGGGTGAACGCTCTGCCCTTCTCCTTCAGCACGTACCTAGGCGGAGCCATCACAGTGTCGTTGCCGATGAGCAGAAGCGCAGATCCCAGCGGCCTCAGCACAACGCCAGGGTAGTTGAGGTCCACATACGCGGCCGTTTTTGTATCCCACATATATGTCGGGAACTGGTAGGGGCCCACGTAGAGCTTGGCGTTGGGCCCGTCTATCCACAAAGCGTCGAAGCGGACGCCATCTACGTAGATATCTAGGCGGCTCTGTCTCCCGCCCCAAGGCGACACCGTGGCGGTGATGTTCCTTGGCGGCTTTTCCGTCGGGCGGCAATAGTCTAGAAGCACTGTGGTACCCCTCCTGCCAGCCACGTATTCGCCTGCGTTGAACGATTCGGCGAAGATGCACAGTTGTTTCTCCCCCGTCCACGCGTACATGAAGTAGACGTCGACGTAATACACGGTGGAGGTGTTGCCAGGGCACGTGGCGTTGTAGACCTCCCGCCTGGTGCCTTGGGTGGTGACCGTCTTGACGTATTTTAGGCAGCTGAAGTCCAGCACTGGTCTGTCATCGCTTTTTACAGTGATCCGCAGGCCGTAGCGGACGCCGACGGGCTTAAGCCACCAGATGTCGTTGAAGTGGATCGTGTGGACGTACCACTTCACGTCTCTCCTCGCGTCGACCTCGACCGGCTCGAACAACGCCGTGGCACGGGTGAAGGTGTACGCAATGGCTGTTCCGTTGGGAAGCCAAGCCGACGCCCGCATGCCGGGATCCATGCCGTATATTGTCGTGCTCCGGTACCGGGAGAGGTCTCTGATCAACGTATCTGGCGGAAGCCCGTCGAGGATAACTTCCTCGACGGGGACATCCCACTCTCCCAAACGTATTGGGCCCTTAACGACGGATATACCTGCAAAGCCGAAGTTGTCAAGCGTATACGAAGGGCTCCACATGGCGTATAAGGTGTAGTTGGTATAATAGAGGGCATACACTGACGACGCCAGAAGCGCCAAGGCTATCAACAACACGACCTTAACCCTCATGCAAAAAAGACGGGGGAAGTTTAAATAGAACCGTTAAGCATAATTATTGCTAGGGTGGGCACACATTACAGTAGACTGTGCCGCCGCAGTTTTGCGCTTGTTTGAATCCGCACACGTTGTTGCTGGGGTCTTTTGTGTGGTAGCTGTTGCCGTTTACCGTGTAGACGCCAGCGGAGATGGTGTCTGTGTATGTGCGGTCTACACCGCATCCGAATTCATGCACCTCATACACCTTGCGCGCCTCTACCGAGTAGCCGTTTTGGCCCTGTTGAAGGTTTCCGTGTTCCATGCCTTTCGGCTTTCTGACCACCTGCGGGACGCATGTACTGCTAGGTGCACTTGGTTCATAGCTTACGGGGGGCGGCGGGACGTAGTCCCGTCTGACCGTCCAGCCGTAGAGGGCGTCGTAGGCCACCAGCTTGTCGCCGAGGTACAGCTTGAGGTAGCCGCTGTACGTCACGTTGATGTAGATCCAGCCGCCGGCTTCGGTTATATTCTTCTCCGCCGTGTCTATCTGAACCTCAAGTCTGTAGGGGTAGGCGCCTGTTAGGTTGTACCTGTAGTAGAACGGCATGGCGACGGTCTGCACGTCGCGTACGTAGCTTAGGCCTGAATAGTAACCCACGCTGTTTGGTATATGTACAAACGACGCAACCCCCACGGCTATGGTGTCTGACCCCCAGAACACTGGGATTGTGAGTCTCTGCGCGGGGGCCCATGGCCCGTAACTGTTCCGGCTACCGACGTACACAGGTACATTGTAGAGGTACTGTCCATCTTTGTACACGCTCACGGTGTAGTTGCTGTTAAACACTAGTTTGATGGTACCAAGCGATGTCCATATAAACTCATTTTTCCACTTTTTGCACTCTATCTGCCAGTACCTCCCCTCAAACGCCACAGTGTTGCGGAAGCCGTTTGTATCTATGAAGCAGTTGTGGTAATTTGGATCTATATAATACTCAGTAGAAATTTGGGCAGTACCACTTGGGTCTACTACCCACCACTCGTTTCGTATCACCACAAACTTAACATTCGGCACGTACCAGCTGATGGTTGCACATGCAGGATTCCATGGACTCCCGCTCCCGCCGCAGTAGGAATTACGGAAGGTGCTCGCAACCGCTATTAGGTAGTTCTGGTCGATGTAGATTGGCACGCCAGCTGGCATGTTGATGCCCGTATCAATTCTGTACGCCCCCGGCTGGGGGTAGAAGAAGGTGCGGATGCACTTTTCAGACATGCCGCAGTTGGGGTCTCCGACCCTCACCACGAGGCCGCTTCCGTTTACCGCGGCGTATACCGAGTACACCTCGAAGGGCGGAATCACGCCGAAGAGCTCGAAGCCGCCGCTCCTCCCCACGTAGGGCCCGGCTGGCATGACGTTCCACGGCACGCTGTATGCGCCGCTCATAACGACGGGCGAAGTCGGCGCTGGCGTGTTTATCATCTCAACCCACCCGCTCCACTGCGTGGCGTTTCCCCTGCCGACGGAGAGGGTCAGCGCTGTGCGCTTCGTCCAATATCCAAAGTAGCATCCCCGCTCGGTATAGCTGGCTACGTATGAGGGGTACCGTATTTCGAGCCTGCCTGTGCCGGGGTCAAAGGCGACGGTGAAGCCCTGCGGCGCTGTGTACTCCGCCGCGGCGGCGGGAGGCGTGCCGTTGTAGACCCGCACGTTGTTTATCCAGATCTCAAGCGTGTCGTTCCAGTATACGTATATGTTCATCCAGCGGTGCATCACGCCGCCCACTCCGCCAGGACACGCATCTTTAGGTGCGGGGAACGGAAGTATTCCAGAGGGAATGTTGCCGATGTTTCTGTATTCGCCTGGGGCTAGCGCCACGGCGTAGACGCTGGGCGGCCATACGCCGCCGCCGGTGGGGGCGCCGCGCACGGCCATGTAGGGGAAGGGGCCTATGTTTTGGAAGCCGATGTGCATGGAGCCGAAGCCGAAGTAGGCCGTGAGAACTGGGGTGGATTTATACGCCACGTAGTCCAGCACGTAGGAGCCGTAGGACACCATCTGCTCCAGAAGCACCGTGAGGTCGTCCCTCACTTGGGGCTGTCTCTGGAGACACACCGGGGTAAAGGAGACGGCCCTAGAGGCGGTGCCGTACCGCGTCGCAACGGTGACGTTGGCGAAGCACGGCACCGCCACCGGCCTCCCGTCGGTCGCGTTGAGCCAGACTGCTCTATCTGCGGTAAATCTAGAAATGGGGACGTCGAACCAACTCCCCTGTACTGGTACTTCAGCTCCACCACCTCCACTTTGTCTGCAGAGGGCTTTACGCCGAGCCAAACGTGCGTCGCGTTGAGGGGCTTGACCAGTGGGTAGAAGGCGGCTTTGGCGTAGTCAACCGGTTGCTGTGGGTTGAAGTAGTACAGCAAGACAGCCGCTACGCCGAGGAGCGCAACCGCCAGCGCCACCGACACTACGAACGTCCCCAGCTCCTCCAGTATCCGCATGAGGGGGAGGGGGGAGGGAAAAAACGATGAATTAGCTGTAGCTGAAGATGTACGTCCTTGTGCCGTTCTGCGGCGGGATGGGCGGCGGGAGCTTTATGTCGATGGGCAGTACGGCGTTGGCGTAGACGGCCCCAAACGAAGACATTGAAAGCGTCTTGAAGCTGAGCGTAGCAAAGCCGCTCTGTCTGCTTAAGTAAGTGTGGTAGACGAGGACTGTCGAGTTTCCGCTTTCGGCCACTATCCTCGGCACGTTGTATTCCAAGTCGGTTATTGTATTCAACGCTGTTCTGAGCGCAGATCTGGCGTCGGCGCCGTTTGGCGAATAGAGGTACTGCAAGAAGCGCCACAGCGGTCCTCTGTTGAAGAACTCGTTTAAAGCCACGCCGAAGTCCATCGTGAAGCAGAAGTCGCCGACCATGACCGCGATGCCCGTGGGAGCAAGCGGCTTGCACTCTGAGGGGCCGACCTCGCCGTCGACAGGGTTCGTTGTGACGTCGAAGCCGTAGGTGCCGTTGAACTCGTAGATCGCCAAATTGCCGTCGAAGACAGGCCCGCCGGGCTTGTAGATCCTAGTGAGGTACACTCCCGTCGCGTTGGGCTTCTTATACACAGCCCAAGATGCCAATTCTTTTGAGGTGCTGGTCTCTCTGTGGCACTCGGCAACGAGGGTTCCGTTGACGTAGACGTAGAGGTCGTAGCGGCCGCCCCCGACGTGGTAGAATTCAATGTAGATGTCCACCGCGCCGCGGCCGCCTCCGAGTAGCTGAGAAGCCGGCGCGTCGGGTGTCTTGAACACGTGTATCGGCACGATGTAGCGGAAGCTTCCCAGCCGGCTGAATGTCCACGAAAACGTGTAGGAGGTGCCGCAGTTGGTTCCTACGCAGAAAATCACATCCGGCCTGAGCGTGGTGATCGTGACTGAGACGTAGCCGTCATTATATATGTCTATGTTGCACTAGCCGTCGAACCGCAGTGGCGGGCCGGTCTGATGCATGTCGCCGGTCATGGCTCTGTAGGCCTGCGCGGTCTGTATCAGGCGGATCTCGCGCTTCGTCAGGCCGCCGCCTGGCGCCTTTATGGGTTTGGTGCAGAGTATGCGTCCCTCCAGCTTCTTGGTGCCGCTGTGGTATTTAACCACGGCGGTTACCTCGTCGCCGCACCTCGCAACGGCGTCCGTGCCTGGGCCTCCGGATGACACGAGCCGGCCGTTGACGTAGAGCCAGACCTGCTCGTAGGGCAGGCCGGCGAAGTCCTCCACCCAGAACCTCACGGCGCCTGAGTCCATACGCACCTTGAGGTACGGCAGGGAGTTGCCGTAGGCCAGCTGATCCGTGTTTGGCCACTGGTGGAGCGCCACGCCCAGAAGCCACACAGCCGCCGCGGTGGACAACGCAAGCGCCAGCACCGCCTTCACGAGCTCGTTCATGAGAAGGAGGGGGAGGAGGAAAACGATGAATCGACAGATGACTGCGCCAGGCGGCGCGTTGCGAAGTCGAGTCTGCCCGACCTTTCTATTGCTACATCGCCACGCCGCGAGGAAGACAAACCAACGCCTGCAGGTACTTCCTCACAGGTGTTGGCTCACAGGTATAATTATACCTGTGAGTCTGTACCTGTGAGCAAATACCTACAAGGGCTCAGCTAAAATATAGCATACGCCAAATTCCCTCTCCCGGCTTCTTCAAGAGTCACGTCCCCTCACCTCTGAAGTGGGTTGGGTCTAAAAAGGCCCGGAGACTGGTTTGGCAGATCCACGACGTGGAGGGTGCCGTGCTCCTTCAGCATGAATCTTTTGAACGCAGGCTCTTCAGAGACTTTTAAAGCGGAGTATGTAATGTGGGGCGGTACTGCGTCTACCTCCTCGCGGCTGGCGGGAGGATAACCTACGCCAGCTCCTCCGGGCGGGTGGAGGAGAGGTTGCGCAGGCACTTCGGGGGCTACTCCTCTGCGGCCGCCAGAGGCCTCCGGCCCGACACCGCCTACGTTCTGGTGTGCACAAGGAGTAGGTCGCTGGCGCTCGCATGGGAGGCGTGGCTACACAAAGCCTACCGGCCGCCCTACGCCGCGAGGACACCCGCCAAGAGGCCGAGGAATCCTCCCCACCCGCCATCCGGGTGGTACGCCCCACGGGCCGCGGTCTACGAGCCTTCCCTCCCGCCGCCCGGCAGATACCGCCCCCCTCACCCGCCGCCGAAGCTCAAGCCCAGAGCCAAGACGTGGGATGGGGTAAGAGACGGAGGCCTCAACTCGCGTGCCCGCAGAGCCCGTCCGAGGGTTCTATCTAGGCGACTTCGCATACACAGACATAGCTCCGTCTCCAAACTCTGCCCCGCCGCTTGGGCCTATGATTGCAGGTCCAGACTTGCAGGTACTTCCTTACAGGTGCAATTAGACCTGTAAGTCTGTGCTTGTGGGGGAGTATCTGTGTGTGGGGGCCGTGGCGGACTGCGAGGGGGGTGAAGTCGTTGTAGTTCATCATACACAGTGGCATTTATCACGGTCATGGATAGAAACAAGATAAAAGAACGCTTGGAGCTCGCGCTGAGGCCCGCCGAGCCGCCGACGCTGGAGGAGGTGCTTGAGGAGGTCTCCACCCGCGGCGTCTTGCGGGGGCCTGTGGACTGGGCGTTCCCGGCGTGGATGCTGTACGTCGAGTACGCGACGCAGAAGATCGCCGAGACGTTTCCGTTATCGGAGGAGGAGAAGAGACAGCTCTTCCACTTCCGGGACACAATGAAACCACTGCTACGGGAGGCGTGGATGCAGACGAAAGAAAAGCTGGCGGCGCTGTATAAGGCCGTCGCCGAGGGCACATACAGGGTGGAGGGGAAGAGGCTGTACGCGCCGGACGGGACGTGGATGTATACAAGAGAGAACTTGGCTCCACATATTACGATCCACGGCGTAAGCGCCTCGGCGTATTTCCCCGACTTGCTGAAGCTTCCGCTCGAGAGGCTTGAGCTGTTCCAGCTGGGCTGGAGGGCAAGCGACGAAGGCAGTAATAAGGGCCGGCCCTTCATGATCACTACACAGCCCTGGCAAGTGTTTGCCTGGACCGCAACAAGATACGGAGAGCTTTACATACACGTCGAATCGGTCAACTTGACGCGTGAGGGGGCAAGCGTAATGGTACGTCTTAAGGCAAATAGCTGGAGGCAGAAGTGGGGCAAGGCGGAGACCATAGACCTAGTCGCGAGCCACCTAAGGCGCGGCGAGTGGGTGCCCCTGCTAACAATGTGGCTGGGAGATGGCAAAGCCGAGCGGAAGAATATACTGCGCGGCGATTACAAGATTGTTATTGCGGCTAAGGAGCCTTGGAGGCTGGGTTCAAGCAAAAGCACGAGAAAGGCCCTCGTCGCCTCTGGCAAGGAGGCGTTTGTAAAGCTTAGAGAGGCGGCGGGCATATACGGCGTGTTGCTTGATCGACTGAGAGCCCACAAATGGGTCAACATAAAGCTGGCCACAGATGATAATTTTAAGGCCGTCTTCAAGCAGAAGGGGATTGTAACTGTGGAAGGCGTCGCGATGCATCTGCATCTCGTCGGCGGCTCGCTTCTGGCTGAACACTACACCCGCGACGTCGGAAAGGCGCTGGAGGTTGCCGAAAAGCTCAAGGCGGCCGGGCTTAGGCCTAACGTTGTGAGGTCTGGTCCCTACTACGTGGTGTACATAGCCACGGCCGACCTCTTGAGGCTGGCTGAGAGGGACGAGGCTATCAGAAAAGCCATAGCGCTATACCTTACCGAAAAGGCGAAAAACGGCACGCCGAGACAGAGAGAAATTGCCGAGAAAATCCTAAAGAGGAACCCTCTTTTTTCATCGCTCTATTTGTGTTAGAGACTGGATTAACACTGTTGAATGATAAAGAAGAAATGGTAGCCCAGCCGAGATTCGAATTCCCGGGGGATCCCTCCCGGGATCACCGGCGCACCGACAGCGGGGCTTGTCCCCAGGCCGGCATCCTAGCCAGGCTAGACTACGGCCCCTTCGGCGCAGATAAACACTCATCGCTTTAAAAATTTTTCCCACCCACAGGGCTTAAGCCTATAAGCCCCGGCCAGGTTCGGCATATGGCGACTTCGTCTCGGCGGTGCTCAGCGATTTGAACAAGCTCCGGAGAAGCGAGACGTTCTTCAAGCTCACCGTGAGGGCCATAGTGGAAAAGACGCCGTCTAGGTTCAGCTACCACACTATCTCTAAATCCTTCGGAGTCGGGACGGTCAAAACCGCCATAAGCTACGTGGAGTTGCTCGAGAAGATGTTCCTCCTCAAGACGGTATACGCCATGGACACCTCGGGCGAGGTACAGCCGAGGAGGG
>Ga0272445_1002832_pt1 | contig 11369 bp, 11 predicted proteins | sample YNPCB0031_FD_194404 | JGI IMG/M metagenome (GOLD analysis project Ga0272445, IMG submission 194404) | Hot spring sediment microbial communities from Yellowstone National Park, WY, United States - YNP-CB-003-1 | ecosystem: Environmental > Aquatic > Thermal springs > Hot (42-90C) > Sediment... | reverse complement strand
GGTCCTGCCGACGATAATACCGTCGATGGTCTTGTCCGTGCCCGACTTCGTCTTCTTGGAGGCCGCGCTGGCGATACTGGGCCTTGGAGACCCCCTAGCGCCGACGTGGGGGAAGATAATCGACGATGCCTTCACCTACGGGGCCCTCTATAAGGGCCTGTACTACTGGGTCTTAGAGCCCTCCGTCTTGCTGGCGATAACCTCGCTGAGCTTCGCCATGCTGGGCTTCGCCTTGGACAAGATATTCAACCCTAGGCTAAAAGAGGCTTAGGAACGGGTGGGGAGATGCTAGGCGTATCGAACCTAGTGATGTACTACAGGACGCTTAAAGGAGAGGTCAGGGCTGTCGACGACGTCTCGTTCTCCTTGCAAAAGGGGGAGACCATCGCCATCATAGGAGAGTCGGGTTGCGGAAAGAGCTCTCTCGCGAAGTCGATAGTGAGGTTGCTCCCAAGAAACGTCTCGACGTATAGGGGCAAGGTAATTCTCAACGGCGTAAATTTGATGGAGCTCGACGAGGAGACCTTCAACAGAGAGGTTAGGTGGACTAAGATAACCTACGTCCCGCAAGCGGCGCTGAACTCCCTAAACCCAGTCATCAAGATCGGGGACCAGATGATCGAGCCCCTGCTCTTCCACCGGAAGATGGATAAGGGGGAGGCCTTGGAGAGGGCGGCCAAGGCTCTGAGGCTGGTCGGCGTGAGCGATGCCTTCTTGCACCACTACCCCTTCGAGCTGAGTGGCGGCATGAAGCAGAGGGTCATAATAGCCATGGCCCTCCTAACCGAGCCCGAGCTGATGATCCTCGACGAGCCGACCTCCTCGCTGGACGTGCTCACGCAGGCCAACATAATGAACTTGTTAAAGAGGATTAGGAAGGAGATGGACTTGAGCATGATATTCATAACGCACGACGTCGCCCTCTCGAGCGAGCTGGCGGATAAGGTGGCCGTCATGTACGCTGGCCAAATCGTCGAGCTCGGTAATGCGGAGGAGTTCTACAGGGACCCTAAGCATCCTTACTCGCAGAAGCTGATGGAGAGCGTCCCCACGCTGAGGAGGGATAAGGAGCTGAGCTTCATACCTGGGTCGCCGCCGAGCCTTCTCAACCCGCCCAAGGGGTGCAGGTTCGCTGAGAGGTGCCCGTTTAAGTTCGATAAGTGCTCTGAGGACCCGCCGATAACGCCTTTAGACGAAGACTCGTACGTCAAGTGTTGGCTCTACGAGAAGGGAAGCTCATGAGCGAACAGTTATTGCGTGTCGAAAATCTGAAGAAGTACTTTGAGGTTAGGAGAGGCCTCTTCGGAAGGAGGAGGTTTTACGTAAGAGCAGTCGATGGCGTTGACTTGACCTTAACGAAAGGAGAGGCAGTATCTATCGTCGGCGAGAGCGGTTGTGGCAAGACGACCCTCGGCAAGACAATCCTCAGGCTCTACGAGCCCACCGATGGAAGGATAATATTTGAAGGGAAGGACATAACGCACCTAGGGTGGAAAGAGCTGAAGTGGTACAGGCGCGAGACGGGCTTGGTCCAGCAGGACCCCTTCGGAGCGCTACCGCCCTTCATGACTGTCAAGAGGATACTCGAGGAGCCACTCATAATCCACGGCTTTAAGGACAAGAGGGAGAGGGAGGAGAGGATCTACAAGGTCTTGGAGCGGGTTAGGCTGACCCCTATCGAGGACTTCATCAACAAATACCCTCATATGTTGAGCGGTGGGCAACAACAGAGGCTCGTCATAGCCAGGTCGATAATCTTGGAGCCGAAGCTTATAGTCGCCGACGAGCCTGTCTCGATGCTGGACGCATCGGTAAGAGTGGAGATACTCAAGTTGTTGCAGGACCTGCAGAAGAGTTACAACCTGAGCGTGATATACATCACCCACGACCTCTCGACGACTAAGTACTTCTCGGAGAGGATCTTCATAATGTACGCCGCTCACATAGTAGAGAGCGCGGGCACGAGGGAAATACTGCGCAACCCGATGCATCCCTACACCAAAGCATTGTTGAACGTCATACCAGATCCGGATCCCTCGAATCGCCTCGCGATAAAAGAGGTTCCAGCTGGCGAGCCGCCCAACCTAATAGACCCGCCGCTCGGTTGTCGCTTCCACCCGAGGTGTCCGAGCCCCGTGAAGGGGCTCTGCGATGTGAAAGAGCCACCCATGATTGAAGTCGATGAAGGGCACTACGCGAAGTGCTGGCTCTATGCCTAAGTTCGAGAAAGAAGTCGTCGAGATAGTGGTCGGAGGCGCGCTGCTAGTAGTCAGCTTTCTAGTGTCGTTCTTCATGGTGATCGGCATAATCGAAAAGTCCATAATCTTGTCGATCCTGGCCTTCTCGCTATCTTTGGCCGGGTTGACAATAGGGCTTTACGGGATATACGGCTTGTTTTTTTCGCGGCGCAAAGGCGCAAAACGGCGCCTCTAGCGAGAGGGCCTTGAGGCCTTGAGATCGATGGCGGAAGCTCATGCGTACAGATTGAAAAGCTTAAAACTTGTGGCCCTCCACTGCCCCTGGTGAAGGGCTTTTGAGCGCTCAACAGGACAAGGACCTCATAGTCATCACTGTCATAGGTGTCGACAGGCCGGGCATAGTGGCTGGCATAGCGAGCGTCCTTGCCAGCTCCAACGTCAACATAGAGGACATAAGCCAGACGGTCCTGAGGGGGTTCTTCGCCATGATAATGATAGCTGACGTGAGCAAGGCCACCTGCAACTTGAGCGAGCTGAGGGAGAGGCTCGAGGCAAAGGCGAGAGAGCTGGGCGTTGAGGTCTTCGTTCAGCACTCCGACATCTTCAAGGCAATGCACAGGGTGTGAGAAGGGTGCGTATCGCAGAATCGCGAGATTGACCTAGCCCCTCGTAGAAGGCGTTGGGCTAATAGCGATTGCTGTAAGGACGCGTTATAACGGCTTAGGACGTCACGGCCAGTAGAGCGTTAGAGGATGCGAGGGATCATTCGATGCTCAAGAGAGCTGTTACGTCTCTCACGCGTTCATGCTCCAGTACCTCTACCGCTTCTGCTATTTTCTTGGTCCTTTCCCTCGATACGGCCTTAGAGGCCAAGGCCTCGAACCTCTCCAGGCTAGCTCTTCTGTGCAACATGGCAACCGCCACGCAGTACGGAAGGCTGAACTTGATTCTTCGGGTGTTCTAGGCTCGTAGTTCTTGCCGACGACTTCCACGGCTATCGGATACGTCCCGACTAATATCTCACGCACCTCACTAGGCCCAAGGCCATATCTCTTCACGATCTCAAGCACGGCGTCAATGGCTCCATGCGTATGACCACAGGACGCATGGACCTTGAATATGTTGTTCTTCATCTTGAACCTCACACCAAGGCCGTCGAATATCTCGTCTGTGTCATACCTCTTGCTCGTAGCTCTTAGGAACCCCTTCGGGGACTCCAGTATGGCCGTAGAGCTGGTAAGGCCTTCTTTGGCGAGGACCGCAGTCAGCACGCCGTCCATCGCGGCCCTCCCAGCGTTGTAGGGCTTGCTCATGGTTCCAAAGACCTCTATCAAACCCGTCGCTGAGGTCCCGGCTATGCCGAGGGCGTAGGCCATCCTTTTCTCGTCGAGTCCTAGGAGCTTCCCAGCCGCGACAGCCGCCCCGAAGGTGCCGCAGGTGCTCGTAGTGTGCCAGTACTCGTAGTGCGATGGGTTTACGGCCATGCCCAGCCTTATCTCGACCTCGTAGCCCAACACCACCGCTTCTATGAGGTCCATGCCATGGACGTCCTCATGCTCCGCAACGGCCAGCGCCGCTGGCACAACGGGTGCCGCTGGGTGGATTATCGCCTCACGATGAATGTCGTCCATCTCAACGGCGTGGCCCATAACCCCATTCGCTAGAGATGCGATCGCTGGATGGGCCTTTAGGGAAGTCCCGATGACCGTGGCCCTACCCACTCCCTCGAACCCTTTTACAAGAGCTGCGATCACCTTGGCTACGGGCGATGCACTCCCAGCCAGAGCTGCGCCGAGCCAATCCAGAATACATAACTTCGCGTGTTCCACTACGTCTCTGGTAGTTCGTTGAAACTTATTTTTGATGCGAACTCGGCCAACTTTTTAGTTACGTAGCCCCCAGAATTTAACACACCGGCCACTCACTCTTTCTCGTTAGTCGTTTAAAAACGATGCGCAATGCCTCTCTATCTTTTATGATCCATAGCGTTCGTAAGGGTTCACAAACTTTTAAATGTACAACGTTGTCCTTTCTTTCTAGGGGTTTATGGTTAGGCTTTACGAGTATCAGGGAAAGCAAATTCTAAAGGCTCACGGCGTTCCAGTGCCCGAAGGCTATGTGATCTCCGCAGTTGATGAGGTGCCCAAGGCCTTGGAAAGCATAGGCAAGAGCGTCGCCATCAAGGCCCAGGCCCTGACCACGGGCAGGATGAAGGCTGGTGGCATAAGGTTCGCGTCGTCGGTTGACGAGGCCCTGTCGGCTGTTCGCGACATGCTCGGCAAGAGTATAAGGGGCATGGCAGTCGAGAAGATATTGATCGAGGAGAAGCTCGACATAGAGAGGGAACTCTACCTCAGCATTACTGTGTCGGACTCCTACAAGGTCAAGGGCCCCTTAGTACTCTTCAGCACAGAGGGCGGAGTCGACATAGAGGAGGTGGCCGAGAAGCACCCCGAGAAGATATTGAGGCTTCCCATTGACTACGCGAAGGGCATCGATAGAAATGAGGTCATCGAGGCCCTCAGAAAGCTGGGCGTGGCCCACATAGCCGATGAGCTCGTCAACGTCATATCGAGACTTTACGAGGTGTTTAAGAAGTACGACGCCCATACGGTTGAGGTTAACCCCTTGGTCTTGACTAGGGACGGCAGGCTCGTCGCAGCCGACTGCAGAATTACCATAGACGATAGCTCGATGTTTAGGCATCCCGAGCTCGGCATCGACGTCCCTCGCGACGTCGCAAGGCCCATCACGGATTTCGAGAGGATCGCGTGGAAGATAGAGGAGAACGACTATAGAGGAGTGTGCTACTTCATGCAACTCGTAGACGACGTCAACGAGATCGCTAGAGGGGGCTACATAGCCTTCCACGGCATTGGCGGAGGAGCCTGCATGCTAGCCTCTGAGGCCCTCTTCAAGCGGGGCTTTAAGCTAGCGACCTACTTGGACACGAGCGGCAACCCGACGGCCTTCAAGGTCTATAGAGGGATGAAAGTAGCTCTAGCGTTGCCGGGGATAGAGGGGTACTGCCTTGCTGGAGCAGTCATAGCAAATCAAGAGCAATGGTATCACGGATTCGCCATAGTCAAGGTGTTCAGGGAGTACTCTAGGTACAGGCCCGGCTTCCCGGCGTCAATTCTGATAGCAGGTAATAAGGAAGCCGAGACGCACAAGATAATAAGGGAGGGCTTGAGCGACGCCCCCCTCAGATGGGAGCTCTACGGAAGAGAGAGGGTGCTGGACATAGACTTCATAGCCGACAGGTTCTCCAAGCTCCTCGAGGCCTACAGGTCCGAGGGCCCCAAGGCAATTGGAAACATCATGGACTTCGTGAAGGGCGAGAGGCCATCCGAAGATGAGCTAAAGCTAAAGTGCCACCTGTGGTTCAAAACCTCAACCGGTGGCGAGGTCTACGTAGACCTCGAGAAGTGCATGGCTCCGAACTGCGGTTTCGCGTGTGTGAAGGCCTGTAGGTGGATGGGCACTGGTGCACTAAAGATAGAGAGAGGTAGGCCAGCCTTAGCCTCTAGAGACCCAGAGGCTCTGCGCAGGCTCTGTAGCGAATGCCTAGCCTGCGAGTACTTCTGCTCATTAAAAGGGAGCAACGCCATAAAGATCGTGGTGCCCGTTTACGGCCTCGAGGATGTTGTGAAGAAGCACATGCATCTGTATAGGTGATCGGCTTGGCGATTCTCATAGACGAGAAGACGAGGGTCTTGGTTCAGGGGATTACTGGCAGGACGGGCGCCTTCGGCACGAGGACCATGTTGGAATACGGCACTAAGGTCGTTGCAGGAGTAACCCCCGGGCGCAAGGGGGAGAGCGTGTGGGGCGTCCCGGTCTTCAACGCCGTTGAGGAGGCCCTGAGGGAGGTGGGCCCCATAGACCTCAGCGTGGTCTTCGTTCCGGCCCCTCAAGTGAAGGACGCCGTCATCGAGGCCCTGAAAGCTGGGATTAAGACCATCGTCGTCCCCGCTGAGAGAGTGCCGCTTCACGACATCCTCGCTATGGTGAGCTACGCGAAATCGACAAGCGCGAGGATCATAGGTCCCGGCTCCCTCGGCCTCATAAGCCCCGGAAAGGCGTCAGCTGGCTGGATCGGCGGCGCTGGAGAGCTAATCGAAGAGTCGTTTAGGCCGGGCAACGTCGGCGTTATTTCCAGAAGCGGTGGTGGCGTGACGACAGTCTGCTGGATATTATCGCAAAGCGGATTGGGCATAAGCACTGCCGTCCACGTGGGCACTGAACCGATCCTAGGCACCACGGGCGCTGAGCTGTTGAAGGAGTTTCAGGCAGATGAGGAGACACACGCTGTGGTGGTCTTTGGCGAGATCGGCGGCCTCATGGAGCTGGAGATGGCCGAAGTCATAAGGCGTGGCGAGTTTAAGAAGCCCATAGTCTTCTACATAGCCGGGAGGATGTTGCCGTCGGGGATGCGCTTCTCGCACGCCAGCGCAATCATCGAGCGAAGAGCGGACACGGCCGAGTACAAAGAGAAGACGCTCGAGGAGGTCGGGGCCTATGTGGCCAAAAAGCCTATGGACTTGGCCACAATCACCAAGGAGGTATTGAAGAGGTGATTGCGGTGAGGCCAGCCATCTTGAGGTCGTTGCTCTTCGTGCCTGCAAATAACTGGAGGTTGATAGAGAGCGCAAAAAGGATTGCCGACGCGGACGCCATCATCCTGGACATGGAGGACGCAGTCCCCATAGATGACAAGGAGACGGCTCGCTGGTTCGTCGGGGATGCCATTAAGGAGCTGAAGGGCGCGGGGCACTTCGTAGTGGTCAGGGTGAACAGCATATCGTCGGGCCTCATAGAAGAGGACCTCAAGGCCGCAGTGCAAAGGGGGGTCGACGCTGTGATGTTACCCAAGGCTGAGTCCAGGGATGACGTACTGATGCTGGAGAGCATGCTGCTGAAAGAGGAAAGGGCAAAGGGCCTTGAACCGATAGGCGTTATACCGCTGATAGAGAGCGCTCGCGGCGTCTTGAACGCTGACGAAATAGCGTTGGGGAGTGGAAGGATCATGGCTTTGGCCTTCGGCGCTGCGGACTATCTGCGGGACCTCGGCCGTAGCTACTTCACGCTATCACGGGAAGAATATGAGCTGTTGTTCCCGCGGGCCCAAATCGTTTTAGCGGCTAGGAACGCCGACGTCTGCGCAATAGACACGCCATACCTAGGCCTCTTAATAGATCTTGAAGGCGTTGCCAGAGAAGCGAGGCTAGCGCTAAGCTTGGGCTTCAGGGGCAAGATGTGCATACACCCCTCGCACGTGAAGGTGATAAACGAGGTCTTCACGCCATCAGAGAAGGAGGTAGAGCTAGCGAAGAAAATCGTGGTCGCCTACGAAGAGGCAATCAAGCAAGGCCTAGGAGCGACTTCCGTAGATGGTAGGATGATCGATAGGGCAACTTACGATCAAGCTAAGCGACTACTCACGTTGTTCGACGCGCTAGCTAAGAGGGAGGCTAAGTGACGACGCCCGTTGATGACTCGTCGCTCAAAAACTTTATTACTTAAAACTTCCAACACAAACTGTATTATGGAGCGTGAGCGCTCAGGGCTCGGGACTTGCACGCCGAGAGCCACTGAACGTAGCAATTACCGTTTGGCGATCCTCCTCACTCTATCTATGTTGTACCTTTTGACCTACCTCCATAGGATGTCGCCAGCGGTGCTTGCCAAAGCCTTGATGAATGAGTTTGCTCTATCAGCCTTAGCGATCAGCCTCCTGTCTTCGCTGTACTTCTATCCCTACGCCTTCGCGCAAGTCCCCATAGGCGTCCTTTCGGACGTCCTAGGAGCGAGGAATACGATAGCCGGATTCATGTCAATAAGCGTGATAGGATGCGTGTTATTCGCCATCGCGCACGATCTCTACGTTCTCCTAATCGCAAGGGCATTGATAGGAATCGGGGTGGCTGGAGTCTTCGTCCCTGCCATTAAGGCCATCTCCTTGTGGTTCAAAAGTGATGAATTTGCAAGCGCCCTCGGTGTGCTCAAGACATTTGGAGGGCTCGGAGCCGTTTTCTCGGGCTATGTTTTAGCCGTCCTGCTAGTGACACTTGGCTGGCGAAGTTCTTTCCTCCTCTTCGGCTTCATGACTATGGCCTTAACTATAGCTTGCTGGCTAATCGTCAGAGACCCCCGCGTTGCGGAGAGAAGGAAAGGGAAGTCAGGCTTGAAGGGCGCCGCTAAGCTGATATTGAAAAGCAAGAACTTCTGGATCCTCATCGTCTTCCAATTCCTCCTAAACGGTGCGCTCTACGGCTTCCAAGGGCTTTGGGGCGGGCCCTATCTAATCGACGTTTACAAGTTCGATGAGGTCCAAGCAGGGGCTTGCTTGTCTTTGATAGGGATAGGGCTGATCGTTGGAGCCCCGGTCATAGGAGCTCTTTCTGATAAAGTCTTCAAAAGCAGAAAGGCCGTCTTATCGATGTTCTCTGGCGTCTTCGTATTAACATGGGTACCACTCGCCTTCTTCACAACCCACATACCCCCCCTCCTCCTACATCTTGTCTATTTCGTTATGGGGTTTGCAGGAGGGGTCGTAGTGATGGTTAACACCATATTGAAGGAGAGCTTCCCTCTCTCGATGACCGGAACGGCTGTAAGCGCCGTCAACATGTTCCCGTTCTTGGGCGGAGCAGCATTTCAGACTGGTATGGGTTACGTGCTTGATATCCTATCTCGCACTCATGTGATCGAGGAGTGTTACTCACTTGCATTCAAGCTGTGCCTCTTGGGGGCTACAACGGCCTTTATCTGCTCCCTCCTAACAGAGGAGACTTTCCAAGCCGGTGAAGGGGGCCCAGAGTTGCTCGCGAAGGGTCCCCTCGAGGCAATCGCTTCTGAGTCGAATACGCGCGCATAGTTCTAAATACGTTGCCTCAGGTTCCTCGCGTCGGGCCCCTCACCTCGCGTGCGCTGTCATCGAGTCCCCAGCAACTCCAAAGCCCTTTATAAATGAAAACCTCGCCGTTCACGACGGGGATGGCAAGAAAAGCTTTAAAGTCTCCCCCTCTCCCACGAGCCTCGGGACGTTCCCATCTACAATAGAGACCTGGACGCTTGCATAAATATAGCCCATGCCTTAACGAGAGGCATGGGATGGGGAGCCGTGAGCCCCCGGACCAGCAGATGAGGCTGGAGGCGCGAAGCCCCAGCTGAACGCTGGAAGCCTCGCCCTTAGGGTGGGGCAGCTCACATGCTACTCCATTCCCATCCACTCGCGCCCTAACCTTTTCAAGCCCCTTAACGCTATACTCCAAGCGAGAACGGGCCAGATTGGATAGCAGATGGTGCCGCGTGCTGTTCGGCTCAACGGTGCCCATGACCTCATAGAGGTACCTAAGTCTCTGTGGGTGAGGCGGAGGTGCGGAGGTCTCTAGAGGACACCATAAAACACCTTGAAATACCAGCAAACACCCTCTAGGGACAAACGGTTCTTGCGATTCGACAGCAAGACCTTTTTATCTAAGAGCTGGTCTAAAGCCCCTCGTGCGCTAGGCGGTGATGAGTCTTGCCGATAGTCGTGCACCCATCGGAGATCCTCGAGACTATAGAGATGGTAAGGTATCTAAAGTTCGACATAAGGGCCGCCACTCTAAGCTTGAGCTTGATGGACTGCACGGACCCCGATCCCTCGAAGATGACGGAGAAAGTCGAGAGGAAGCTGAGAGAGATCCTGCCCAGGTTCGCGAGCGCGGTCGACGAAGTCGTCAAGAAATACCAGATTCCGATAATCAACAAGAGGCTCTCGGTAACCCCTCTGAGCGTCCTCGTGGAGCCTTACGCCTCCATTAGCTTGGACCGAGCTAAGGAGGCGCTTCTCGACGCCTCGTTGCTAATGGACTCTATGGCACGCGAAAGCCGCGTCGACTACGTCGGGGGGCTTTCTGCCTACGTGGCGAGGGGTGCGACCCCCGGCGACAGGGCCGTCCTGGAGTCGATAGCCGAGGTCGTGTCCTCGACGGAGAGGATCTTCTCATCAGTGAACGCCGCCCAATCCGGCATAGGGATCAACGTTGACGCAGTGTACGAGGTCTCAAAGCAGATTAAGAGGCTAAGCGAGATGACACCCAAGGGCATCGGTTGCACGAGAGTAGGGGTTTTCGCCAATGTACCAGAAGATGCCCCTTTCCTGCCAGCGGCCCACCACGGGCAGAACATGCCCGAGGTCGCCCTCCACATAGCGATAAGCGGCCCAGGGGTCTTGGAGCACGCCATTAAGGCCAGGGGTCAAGGTAAGAACCTGACGGAGCTGCTCGACGAGCTGAAGAGGGCCGTGTTCAAGATAACTAGGGCCGGGGAGTTCGTCGGGAGGGAGATAGCCAAGAGGATGGGCATAAGGCTCTGCACCGTCGACCTATCGCTCGCCCCGAGCCCGGCCATCGGGGACTCTGTGGCGGACGTCGTGGAAGCCATGGGGCTCGACAGCTTCGGCGCGCCGGGGACCCTGACGGCCCTGGCCTTGCTCGTCGAGGCTCTGAAGAGGGCCGGTTCCATGGCCGCCACGAACGTCGGGGGCTTCAGTGGAGTGATGCTCCCCGGGAGCGAGGACTTGGGCTTGACGGAGGCGTTCAAGAGGGGCTCCGCCACCGTATGGACCCTCATAGCCTCGTGCGCCGTGTGTTCGACAGGCTTGGACATGGTGTGCATCCCCGGCGACACCCCTGTGGAAGTGATAGCCGGGCTGATATCGGACGTCATGGCGATAGGGGTCGTCAACGGGAAGACCCTCGGAGTGAGGCTGATCCCGGTTCCGGGCGCTAAGCCCGGGGACGAAGTCGACTTCGGAGGGTTGCTGGGTAGGACCGTGGTGCTAGACGTAGGGCCCTTCACCCCCAAGGGCCTTGTATCCCGAGGAGGGGAGATACCACACTACAAGCAGAGGTTCTGATGGTGCGGGGCACACAACGGTCCATTCGTCGCGTAACATGCGCGCGGCGAGGTCGCGGAGCTCGTTTTGGAGGAGCTGACCTCCTCCCCGCCCTAAAGGGCGAAGGCCCTCCATCTGTTCGGATTTACGTCTGTCATCTGCGGGGCATTTAGGGAATCAAGACCCCCCCATCTTCTTCAAATGCTCCTTCTCTCGATGTTCGATATGCTATGCTATCTTTACAAGCTTTCTAGCCATCCCCGCCTTGAAAGACGAGGCTTTCA
>Ga0272445_1002830_pt1 | contig 11372 bp, 12 predicted proteins | sample YNPCB0031_FD_194404 | JGI IMG/M metagenome (GOLD analysis project Ga0272445, IMG submission 194404) | Hot spring sediment microbial communities from Yellowstone National Park, WY, United States - YNP-CB-003-1 | ecosystem: Environmental > Aquatic > Thermal springs > Hot (42-90C) > Sediment... | reverse complement strand
CTCTAGTGTGTTATTTGTAATAGTACTAGCAACTCTAATACTGCAGGAGGAGTTGACAGTGAAGAAAATCATTGCGGCTGTACTAGTGTTCTTTGCACTTGTTCTTCTGGCAGTTTAGTTAAATTAAATATTGAAGCATGAATTGTTTATCCACTAGCCTTTAACCACGCCTATCGGCACCAGCCTCGCAACGGGCCTCGAAATCCCTACTTTATCAGCTACTAGCACTACGCGGTCAACGTCTTTATACGCCTCTGGAGCCTCCTCGCTGACAACTCTCTTTGTAGCAGCCCGCACAACTATGCCCTTGCTACCCAGCTCTGCTATTACGCGGTCTGGTGAGTATGATCTAATGGCCTCCCCTCTACTAAGCCACCTTCCAGCACCGTGTGGTGCACTATACCATGTTCTAGCGGCTTCTCTCACACCGACTAGTATGTAGCTCGCTGTACCCATACTACCCGGTATTAGTACTGGCTGCCCAATACTCGAGTAGTCGCTCGGTATATCTGGGTGTCCCGGTGGGAAAGCCCTTGTAGCACCCTTCCTGTGGACTACAACTCTGTACTTCTCTCCATTAATCACGTGCTCCTCTATTTTCGCAATATTGTGTGCTACATCATATATTAACTCTAAGCCAAGAGCCTCTGGATCCTGCTTGTAGACTTTTCTAAAGCTCTCCCTAACCCAGTGCATAATGATCTGTCTATTAGTCCAGGCGAAGTTAGCTGCTGCAGCCATAGCTGCAAAGTAGTCCTGGGCCTCGGGGCTCTTGAATGGAAGAGCCGCTAGCTCTCTATCTGGTACACTAATACCATACCTCCTCATAGCTCTCTCCATGACTTGTAGGTAGTCGCTTGCAACTTGGTGTCCTAGTCCACGGCTACCAGTGTGGATCATTACAGTTACTTGCCCAACATGAGTCAACCCCATGACCTTAGCTATCTCAGGATCGTAGATCCTGTCTACAAACTGGATCTCTAGGAAGTGGTTCCCAGCACCCAGAGTACCAAGTTGCTCATGACCCCTCTGCTTGGCAACCTTACTAACTTTATCAGCTCTTGCACCCTCCATCGATCCACGCTCCTCAGTGTGCTCTGCATCGCGCTCCCATCCAAAACCACGCTCAATAGCCCACTTAACACCATGCTCTAAAACCTCATCTAGATCCCTAAAACTAAGCCTCAACTGCCCTGTTGAGCCAACACCACTCGGTACATTCCTAAATAATACTTCAACAAGCTCCTTCAACTTATCCCTGACATCGTCCACTGAGAGATTTGTCCTTAAAACCCTCACACCACAGTTTATATCGTAGCCAACACCACCAGGGCTAATAACACCCTCCTCTAAGTCAAAGCCAGCAACACCACCAATTGGAAATCCATAACCTTGGTGTCCATCGGGCATTACATACGAGTACAACTTAATACCCGGTAGACAAGCTACATTGGCCGCCTGCTCGAGTGTGAGATCAGACTCCATTTTCTCCAATAAGTACTCATCAGCGAATACAATAGCATCTGTATTCATACATGGCTTAGCACCCTTTGGAATAACCCACTCATAATCCCCTGTTTTCTCGAGTCTCAACCTAGCCACAAGAATCACCTCTATAATTCTCAATAATTACACTTAGTAATACTCACTTTATTTACGCTTAATATAGATTAACAACGAGATCAAAAAGCATGAATTGAGAAGGCAGAAAGATAGATCAAAGTAGAATAACTATAGTCCACACGCTCCACTAATCTTATAGCTGATATTCATCGTGTATAGTAGTTTAGTATGAGATGGCTATTGATGCAAATAATAGGAATTCGGGCACCTAAGTACTGTGATACATTTTAGAGGGAGAGAAAATTGTTTTGTTCTAGGAATAGATGTTGCATGTAAGTTGTTTAATGCATTATCTTCGCTGCTTCTTGAAGCGTCAACTTAGCTTGTTCCCCTGTTTTCATGTTTTTAATAGTCACTGTGTTTTCTCTGTACTCCTTCTCGCCTATGATCAAAGCGTAGTCTACCCCGATTTTACTAGAGTACTCTAGTGTTTTAGATAGATTCTTTGATTTCAACACAAATCCCTGTATTATATGGCTTGCCTTGGTTAGCGTGTTCAGGGTTTTATAGCCTATTGAGAGCGGTGTATTGCCTATTACTATCACTACTATTTTCTTGGTTGGAGTGGGCTGGTATTTCTCTGTGAGTGCTAGTGCTATTCTATCTATTCCCATCGCTAAACCCGTAGAGTATTCAAATGGGCCATTGTAGACCATGGTTAATCCATCATACCTCCCCCCTCCACCTATACTCGGCGCCCCCGGGGAATCCTTTAACTTATACTCAAAGATCAGCCCTGTGTAGTATGCAAGTCCCCGTACTAGTTTAGGCTGGTATTTTACATCATAACCAAGCTCACTCATTATTGTTATGAAGTCACGTAACCTAGCCTGCTCCTCTTGAACCCTCTCGTATTTATCACCGAGGAGTTCCCTGTACTCGTTTATAATGGACTCTACTTTATCTAAGTCCTCTGTCTCTACGAGTGTACTGATCAAATCCGCTCTATCCCCCACAATGCTCTTTAACTCATTGACAGCGTCTACCACTCTATCTTTATCTATTAAGTGTAGTATGTGGTCTTGGATCTCCTCGCTAACCCCCATTTTACTCATAAATGCTCTATAGGTTGCTACATTGCCTACTTCGTAGTAGTGTTTAACACCTATATCCTCTAGGAAGCTACTAGCAGTGTATGCAACTGCTACATCAGCATTTACATCAGGGTCCCCAATAACCTCTAACCCACCCTGCCAGAACTCCCTATACCTAGCATACTGGGGTTCCTCGTACCTAAAACACTGGGCTACATAGTAGAGTCTAATTGGCTTAGGCCTAGCTCTATAGTGCCTTAGGTAAGCCCTTACAACACTCGCAGTTACCTCGGGTCTCAACGCCAATAAGCGCCCTGCTTTATCCTCGAATACATACATAGACTTCTTAATCTCCTCACCGCTCTTAGCCTCAAAGAGTGAGAAGTACTCGAGTGTAGGGGTTATAATTGGCTCAAATCCATGCCTCCTAGCAGTAGACTTAAACTCCTCGAAGAGATACTCGTAGAGCTCTGCATCTCTACCAGTAATATCCCTCATACCCCTAGGTGGATTATACTCGCTCAACACGCTCCACCCTTATATCAGCTGGTATAGAGTCATAGTATGTTAACTCCCCCTGTAGACTAACAATAGCGAATGTTGCCTTTAGATTGTTTCGCTTAGCTTCATTAATCAACTCAACTAAATCACTAATCTTCACAGGGTACTTCTCCTCGAGGACATATACTAGTCTAAGCTCGCCAGTTTTATCCTTAACTAGAAACTTCATTGGAGCTAAAACTCTAACCCTTCTACCCCTCTCACGGAGATCCTTGAATACGGATAGCATAGGCCAGAAGCTAGCATCAAAGCAAGCTCCATGCATTGATACAAGCTCCTGTAGACTCTTAACCTCCCTACCACCATCTCTAACAATAACTCTACCTGTTGACAACAAGTATGCTACTTCAACTAAGTCAAGTACTAGTGTATCACCATGGTACTTCCCATACCACCTCTCAAAGAGCTCATCTGTAAGCGGGGACTTCGTTGCAACCGCTCTACAAGAGGATGGATCAAAAACCAAGTCTACACGCTCCTCTCCACTAGTCATATAAACACCCCTACTCGGGAAACCCCCTCTCAACAAGCCTAATAAAGACGTATTCACGGGGTAGGCGTTCCAGTAGGGATTCAAAGACCCCTCCTTCACCAAGAATATCTAAGTAGATCACAGAGCCTGCTTTATAAATATAGACCACGTTCTCACTACACTTGAAGAGACTAATATTTCCACTATCAGCAATGAATTCGTGTTCTAGAGAACACTTGTCCTTGACTACCCCGAGAACACCCTCTTCAACCTCCTTATTCTTCACCAGCAAGTCTATCAATATGTGTTTCAGCGGCATGTTAATACACCTACCCAAATACATCGTTGAGGTATTCACTAAGCTTCACTGATTTAACAACCTCCACTTTAAAACCCATATCTCTTAGAGCCTCTTGGATCTCTGGGTCCACGTAAGCGGTTACTACAACCCATGGATCATACTCCTCGAGGAGGTCTTCCAGCAAGCCTAGATCCCTCGGCTTCTTCAACCTAGCAACTATATCCTTAGAGTCCATGTCGAAAACCACTAGTTCATCTGCTTCAACATAGCTAACAATATCTCCCCTCCTACAAGTCAATACTATTGAAGCCAAAACACTCATCTCCACGTAACACTATATCGGTGAATATAGCTATAACACTTAAAAATCAATTAGTGAAAAGGGGTTTAAACTTGGACTCTGTGTTCATCAAGGAGGAGAGAATCCCCGTTATAGCAGAAGCGTTGAAGTCCATTAGTAGTTCATTAATGAACCTTATCCATAGAGATCCACAATACAAAGCTGTAAAAACAATTGCAGAGTCCCATAGTGAGGGAGATGCTGCACTACTAGTTTTACTGAATTCATTAATAAGCTACCAGCTCTCTATACCAGGCGAAGAGTACTGGCTTAAATTCGCCGAGTTCTTCGGTAAACTACAATCCAAAGACTTGAGAGCGGCGTTCAGGGAGTTCCTTAAATTCACTAGGTGCACTCGAAGCCTAGATCAAAAGATTGGGAGAATCGGGAAAGTAATCGCCTCTAGTACTGCTCAGAGAATTCTCGAAGAACCGCTCTATTATTGTAGTAGATTGAATCAATTAATTTGTGAACTATCCAGAGTATTGGGTGTGAGGGAGGATAGTAAGACACTTGTATTCGCGGCTAAAATGTATGGATACTTCTGTATGTGTAGGGGTATTAGTATTGACTATGGAGATATTGCAATCCCCGTTGACTACAGGAACTCTCTACTAGCAATAACGAGCTGTCTAATAGAGTACCCTGAGTGTAGATATGTAGAGGAGTGTGCTAGATCCTTAACTACAGGCCCTCCTGCTGGAAGAGTGAGGGAGGTGTGGAGACGTGTATGTGAGTATGCTGGGACTCCGTGTCTACTTCTAGATGTCTTTACGTGGTTATTTACAGGTGTAGCTGTCGAGGAGTACTTAAACCCCGAGAAGACTTGGGAAACTATGAAGAACAAGTATGGCTTTGAAATACCCCGTAGAGTAGTAGAGTTATTACTGGAGTGTAGGGTAATGCATAAACAAAATGTATAGTAGACAATTCTCGGGGATAGGTGTTTCCAACTTGAGGAAGAACCAGGTTTTAATAATAGCTGGTTATGGAGGCCACGCTGGATATGCATACTCCGTGGCGTGGTATTTGACTCAACTTGGATTTACAAATAACGTAGTCTTAGTCGCGGACGAGTATAGGTTTCTAGCTGAGAGGTTTAAGGGTCTTGGTAGAGTGGAGTTTATGGCTTTACCTCGGAGGCCTGGAGAAGCGATCTACAGGGGTATTCACCGTTGGTTGAAGGCCTCGTTTCAGTCAATGAAACTCCTTAGAGGAGTCGATGTCGGTGCAGTATTCGCCAGTGGATCAAACTTCTCGATTCCACCATCACTAGTATCCATGTTGTTTAAGCATGCACCACTGTATACACTAGAGGCGATTGAGCACTTCACTAAGAGATCTAGAGCTGTTAAAATACTTGAGAAACTGGGTGGTAGAGTCTTCTTACACTGGGATGAACAATTAGAGCTATACCCAAGGGGTATTGTTGTGGGGCCTGTATATGAGCCCAGGTTGTATGAACCGAGTAATGGAGGCTATGTATTCGTAACTACTGGGACACTTGGCTATAGGGAGTTATTTGACGCTATATCCTCACTAAACATTGAGAGAGTAGTATTGCAGACTGGGGATATCGACCCAGAGCCATACATTAAAAAACACCCCTCATGGATTGTATTCAAATACACTAGTGATATACACAAGTGGATTGCAAACGCGGAAATAGTCATAACACAGCAAGGAGTCACAGCCTCAACTGCTAGATTAGCCTACGAGAAGCCCACTATAATAGTATATAACCCACGCGTAACCCTCGGCGCGCCTAGAAGAGACGTAGAGATATATGCTGAGAAACTAGAAGCAGTGTACCTGGAGAAACCGGACTCTAGTCTACTTAAGAAAGCCATTGAAAACCCCGTGCAGCCGAGGCGTAGATATCCAAGTGGAGCAGTGAATATTGCAAAAACACTACTAAGACACCTTGAGAAATAGCCATATATAATAATCATCCCAGTGTGTTAAGTAGTGTAGATGATAATGAAGGGATTTAGAAGACATGTGTGACTCTTCAAAATCGAATATTGTGGTGGAGATCGCTAGGACTCTCTACGATAAATCAATTGAGCATGGATTATACCACGTTGAGAGAGTGTATAACTGGGCTAATAGAATAATTGAGAAGGAAGGGCTTGAAGTAGATCAATTAATCTTAAAGCTATCCGTATATCTACACGATGTTGGCAGAGGGGTTGGGGAACCACATGCATACTACTCAGCACTTATAGCTAGAGAACTATTGAGGGAGGCAGAGTGCTCGGAGGGGGAGATCGAGGAGGTTATTGAAGCCATTGAAGCACATAGTTTCAGCTATTCAGCTGGAAGGCATAGTGGCTATAGTGACTTAGCTAAGGTATTAAGTGATGCTGATAAAATAGATGCATTGGGGTTAATTGGTTTCATCCGTGTATTTCTCTATAGCGAGAAAAGGGGTAGGAGTATTGGGGAATCTATAGAACACTTCCATGAAAAGATCCTTAAGCTCCATGAATTAATGAATTATAATTACTCAAAAACCACCGCTAAAGAGTACACGGAGAGAGTAAAGATGCTCCTCAAGTTGTTAATCGAGGAGCTCAGAGGGCAGTAACTACACGAAAAGCCCAGGGCTTTTCCTTTACTTTAAACCCTCATAGACTGCTAGAGCCGATACTAATACTGTGATCTCGCTTGCCCATTCAAAGAACACCTTGTTCTTCCTCAATAATACGTCGAGCTCGTACATTAATTTAGCGCATTCAGGTGTAGCCATGTATTTACAGCTGTGGGCTTCTCTAGCTTTATCTTGTAGATTTACTGGTATGTGTTGTTTTACAAGCTCCATGTAGAGTGCTATAAGGGAGTTCTCGAGGTTTTTATACTCTCTCTGCAGGTCAAATAGTTGCTTGAGGTATTGGAATACAAGTGTCTCCTTTGAGTCTACTAGTGAGAATCCACGCCACCTAGAACTCAGTACTCTAAATACGTCGTTGAATGTAGCACCGGATTTAAGGAGTGTTATCTGAGTGTACCCCGTTGACTGGAGGTGTTCATACATGTCTGCTCTACCAATAATTCTCAATACCTCTATTAATTGCTTTATATCACTCCACTTGTTTACATTGTTGACTGCTTCGAGTGCTTTCTTAAACTTACTACTCTCCTCTAGAATGCTCTCTACGCCACTAAGGCCTATTGTAAAGCCTAGTACTGTGAGTGGGACTAGGTACTCGGGGTATACGTTACTGCAGTTCCTAAAGCTCTCCTTTAGTGGACTTGTGAATAACTTATTGTAGTCCACACTAGTTACCGCAACCTCACCCCTCTTAACCATTGATCCAGCCTCTACGGATTCTACAAGCGTATCTATGCATGATGCAATATTACACGTTAAATCATCAAATACTTTCAACGGTGTAAGCCTATGTATGCCGCCTGGCTTAATATATGTATTTAAACCGATTAAAGCCCCGCGGATGAGGGTTTTAGCTATGTATAGTGATTCATTCATGGATAAAACCTTATGATAATGATTAGTTTTTAACCCTATATCTTGATTTCAACAAGCTTCTTCCTCCCCGGTAGAGATACATTGTAGACTGGTACATCTCTAACATAGACCACTTCATTTACTCCCAGGTGTACGTGGCCGTGGATTACGCAGTCCACTATCTCTCTCCTAATAACTCTCTCAAACTTAGTAGATGCTAGGTATGGATATGAATCCTCCTTCTCACCCTCTAGGTTTTTACGTGTTACACCATAGTGTGATATAAGCACTACTTTCTTACACCCCTGACTCCTCAATTGAGATGCTATTTGCTCTATTCTATATGGTAACTCAGCGTAGTACTTCTGTATACCCGGTATATTTCTAGCCTGCCAAGATGTTGGCTTATCTAGTGCACCACGAGTCCCAACTATGCATAGATCTCTATCCCCTATAATCAAGTAGTCGTCGTTGAGCCACGTGATCTCTTTATATATAGATACGTATAGTTTTTCATAGCCTCTATACTCGTCATTCCCGAAAACAGCGATTATTCTTACACCCGGGAACTTCTTCGTAGTAGCCTCGACTATAGGCTTCAACATGAATACCTTGTTCTTTTCAACCATATCCCCTGCAAAGACAACGATGTCTGGGCTACTCTCAGTCTTCCTCAAGGCCTCCATGAATAGTGATAGGTATTCTGGGCTGTGAACATCCGATGTAGCAAGTATAATCATACATACACCTCACTGTATTTAAAAACCCCTCTATGTCTAAGATATGTGGAGTAAGGGTGAAAAACTTGACTACAGGCTTACTTAGGGGTGCAAATAAAACAGGTCATAGAGGTTGGACGACCGAGAAGTGTATAATGTGTGGTACTACACTAGACTTCTACCAAGGCTACGAGCTCAAGAACATATATTACTGCCCTAAGTGCTTGTCTAAAGGAATAAGTGCATACTTCTGTGCAGCTGACGCTAGAAAAGTACACTATAAGTGTCCATATTGTAAAAGCGAGTTAAAACCCTACTTTGAGTAGTTTATGCAGCTACTTCTCTTTGAGAAACGTTGTTAAATCTCCTGGCTCAACTGCTATTCTAATGGCACTCCTCGGGCAGAGGGGTATACAGCCATAGCATTCAATGCACTTTGAGCTATCCACAGTTATTCTTCCACTAGATACTGAGAATACGTAGGCTGGGCAGTACTCCACGCAGAGCATACATAAATTACACTTCTCTACATCCACTAATACGTGAACACTCAATAAAATCAACCCATTAAAATATACATAACACGTGTTTTAATACACTGCTTTAAGGGTGTACTTGACTTTGTTGATTAGAGCAGATCTCCACATACACTCAACGTATAGCGATGGGAAGGCAAGCCCCGTAGAAATTCTTAGTACTGCACGCGAGAAGGGAATATTAGTCGTGTCTATAACAGACCACGATACATTCGCGGGCAGTATGTATGCAAAGAGATACACTGCAAGCACGGGGGTGTTAGTAGTCCCAGGTGTTGAGGTTAGAACGGATCAAGGAGACATACTAGTCTACTGCAGTGGCGAAATAGACTTCCCCCGTAGATTAGACTCGTTAATGGAGAAAGCACATAGAGAAAACTGCTTAGTTGTCCCTGCACATCCATTCGATTTAATGAGGCTTGGAATAGGAGACTTAGTATATGAGTACAAAGACTGGGATGCAATAGAGGTGTGGAATTCCTCTTCAACTAAAAAAGCAAACTATAAAGCCATGGAGGCCGCGAAGATACTTAATAAGCCTGGATTATCAAATAGCGATGCACACATAGTAGATGAAGTTGGCGTAGCGTTTAATGTATTGGATGTTAGTGAATTAAGTATTGAGAGCATACTAGAAGCCATTAGGAAGGGGAGAACTAGGCCAGTCTATGGAAAAGCCCCTTTTAGGGCTAGAATTAATAGAATGCTCTGGAGTATTGAGAAAACAATTAGAAGATAGCTAGGGAGATATGTAGACTCCTCCACCAATCTCTACAGTGTTCTCAGGGGGTTTATCCTCATAGTACTCAGTGTTCGCTAAGCCGTGTAGGTCGACGAGTTCTTCATGAGCCGGCTTGACAATAATGGGTAGGAAGACTTTTCGCTCAATTGGCTGAGACAACTTCATACCTCTCTCCTTCTTGTACTTCCATATGGCGTGGTTTACCTCGATTACTCTTAGGGCTAGCTCAGGCGACTCCTCTAGGTACTCTTCCTCGGGCTCTGGAAATGCTTCTTTATGGACGCTCTTACCATATAGCTCTCTATAAATAGCGTCGGTTACGAAGGGCATTATTGGTGCTAGTGCTCTGAGTATTCCTTTAAGTGAGTAGTGTAGCACGTACCAAGTTGCCTTCTGCTCTCCTAGACTGTATTTTCCAGTGGTATTGTATGCTCTCGACTTTGTTAATTCAATGTAGTGTGATGCTAGGTAGTTCCATGTAAATTGATATATCTCGTTCACCGGGGTATATGTGTCGAGTTCTCTGTATCCAGCATCTACGCTAGAGAGGACTCTATTTAGATATGCAAGTGTAGCTTTATCTATTGGTCTAAGCTCATATGAATCAGGCTCTGGGAAGTTGGAGATATACCTAGCTATGTTCCATAGTTTCGTAGCGAATAAAAGCCCAGTCTTGATCATCGGCTCGCTGAACCTATAGTCATAGCCTAGTTTAGCGCTTGCAGCAGCCCAATACCTAAATGCATCTGCGCCATACTTCTCGATATAGGGCTCTGGATCTATAATGTTACCCTTAGACTTGTGCATTGCTTCGCCTTTCTCATCAAGCCCCATTCCACTTATACGTATCCACTTAAACGCTGGTTTACCAGTCAACTGGTAGACTCTTAAAACAGTGTAGTATAGCCAGGTTCTAATGATATCTACACCTTGTGGTCTAATAGTGTTTCTAAAAGCTCTCTCAAATAAATCGGGGTTTCTCAAGTAGCCTGTAACATATAGAACTGATATACTACTGTCAAACCAAGTGTCAAATACCTTTCTCTCCCCCTCAAGCTCTGATGAGGGTGCGCCACACTTGGGGCATTTATCCCATGGGGGTGGATCCTTCCAGGGCTGGTAGTACTTACCTGGCTCGGGAGTGAGTGTAGCTCCGCACTTCTTACACCTCCATACTGGGACTTCGGTTGCATAGAATCTATCTCTACTTATTGGCCAATCCGTTGTAATCGAGTTGATCCAGTCAACTAACTTAACCTTGTGGAACTCTGGTTTAAACTCCATTTCCTCAATGAGCTTTAATAGTGAATCCCTATACTCAAGTTGCTTCAAAAACCACTCACGGGCATTAATGATCTGAATGGGGGTTTTACACCTCCAGCAAACTGGGATAGTGTGCTTCACTCTCTCTTTTTTAACCAATAAGTTCTTCTCTTCAAGTAGCTGCACAGCTCTATCTCTAGCCTCCTTTATGCTCAACCCTGCAAGAGGGCCAGCTTCCCCGGTTAATTTTCCATCTCTATCTACAACTACTAATGGCTCTAGGTTTAGATCTCTAAACATAGTTACATCTGC